>PDWI01000104.1_pt1 | contig 113864 bp, 119 predicted proteins | sample 1430891 | NCBI WGS metagenome assembly PDWI01 (sample SAMN01162508, study PRJNA174530) | Oral metagenome, whole genome shotgun sequencing project. | biome: Marine environment; feature: Marine mammal; material: Swab sample of the gingival sulcus; isolation source: swab sample of gingival sulcus...
TGTTTATCTTTGTTATAAGTTCTGGGTGTTTTCCTTTGTCAAATGCTATAGAAAAACCTTCACTTCCATCAGGCTCTTTAAAAAACTCTTCTAGGTCTTGATTTTTCTTTAAAAATCCATATCCTATAGATGAGTCAGTTAAAACTGCATCTATCTTACCGCTTTTAAGAGCAAGGATGGAACTTACCATCTCTTCAGCAGGAACTACAACAGCTCCCTCTACCTTCTTTGCAGCCATCTCTTGAACAGTACCTAGCTGAACACCTATCTTTTTACCATTTAAAGCACTTTTAGAGTTTACACTCCCATTGCCTTTTTTCTTTAGGTAAAGATTTTCAGTCATATAGTAAGAATCTGAAAAATCTATAGATTTTCTTCTTTTCTCAGTTGCTGACATAGCAGAAGCTATGATATCTATCTTTCCTCCTTTTACAGCTGGTATCAAACCGTCAAAGCTCATGTTTATAAACTCAAACTTAACACCTATCTTTTTAGCAACTTCATTCATCAAGTCTATATCGAAACCAACTATCTTAGTATTGTCCACATATTCAAATGGCGGATAATTTGCCGCAGTTCCAACCTTGTAGCTTGAAGCTAAAGCTGTCTTTTTTGAAGCAGTATTTTGCTCATCTTTTTTATCATTACATCCGAGTAACATAAAAAGTGCTAAAGCACCCATTAGTATTTTTTTCACATTTTCTCCTTTTTTTAGTGATTTAAAACTTTATCTAAAAACTCTTTCATACGTTCGTTTTTAGGGTTTTCAAAAGCCTCTTTAGGACTTCCATCTACTAGTATCTTACCCTCATCCATAAAAAGCAATCTATTTGCCACATTTTTAGCAAAGCCCATCTCATGAGTTACAACTACCATAGTTAGTCCTTCGTTTGCTACTTTTTTCATTATCTCAAGCACCTCGCCTATCATCTCTGGGTCAAGGGCTGATGTGGGTTCGTCAAACAAGATGATATCTGGCTCCATTGCTAAACTTCTAGCTATGGCTATACGTTGCTTTTGTCCACCACTTAACTTATGAACAAAAGAGTATTTTTTGTCCAAAAGCCCAACACTATCAAGTAGCTCATCTGCCTTTTTTTCAGCTTTTTGTGGGCTTAATGTCTTTGTCTTTATGGGTGCTAAAGTAAGATTTTGAAGTACATTTTTGTTTGCAAAAAGGTTAAAATGCTGAAAAACCATACTTATCTTTTGTCTTATCATATTGATATCAGCACCCTTGCTCATGATGTTAGTATCTTTAAAAAATATACTTCCACCACTTGGCTCTTCAAGTCTATTTAGACATCTTAAAAATGTACTTTTCCCACTTCCACTAGGGCCTATGATGGCAACTATATCACCTTGGTTAATCTGTAGGTCAATACCTTTTAAAACCTCAAGTTCACCGTATTTTTTACTTAACTTTTCTATCTTCAATATAGGCTTTTTAGTCATGGCGATTTAACCTTTGTTCTAGCATTTTTGCAAGCACAGAAAAAAACTTTACACTCACATAGTAAACCACACCTGTAAAGATGATAGGCTCAGGAGAGTAAAAAACAGCTTGCAAACTCTTACTTTGCATAGTTATATCCATAACGCTTATATATCCAACAACCGAAGTCTCTTTAAAAAGGGATATAAACTCATTTGCCAAAGCGGGTAGTATGTTTTTGATAGCTTGGGGAAAAATAATCTCTTTCATAGAAGTTCCATAATCAAGCCCCATAGCCCTTGCTGCTTCCATTTGACCTTTGTCAACGCTATTTATACCAGAGCGAACTATCTCAGCAACATAGGCTGAACTATTTAGACCTAAAGCGATGATAGCTACATAAAAATTGTCACTCCAAGTAGCAAATATAACTACTGAGAAAATAAGTAACTGTAAAATAATAGGAGTTCCACGCAAAATGTCAATGTATTCGTCTATTATAAAATTTAATACCTTTATCTTTAAAAACTTTAAAAAAACTAAGAAAAATCCTAAAACTATACCTATGGTTATACCGCCAAATGCAAGACCTAAGGTTATACCATAGCTATTTAGATATGCTAGTTTTTGCGCATCTGTTAAATCAGGCGGATACGAAAAATACACACCCAGACTAACAATAATGATAAAAAATAATATTTTAAAATACTTTATATCCAATTTTTGCCCTTATTTTATACTAAAAACAGTGATTTTACTTTAAAATTGTTTACAAAAAGATAAAATGTTACAAAAAGGGTCTAAAAGCTCCTAAACAAGTCTCCATCTACTCAGTTTAAACTAGTTTTTAAAATTTATGTGCTATCTTGTATGTTCATAAAAAACAAAAACGAAGGAGAATTTATGAAGAAAATTGCAACAGCTGCTCTAGTAGCAGGACTAAGCATACCAGCTTTCAGTGCTGAGTTTATCACCATAGGAACTGGTGGAGTTACAGGCACTTACTATCCAACTGGCGGAGCAGTTTGTAGATTAGTAAACAAAATGAAAAAAGATACTAAGATTAGATGTAACGTAGAGTCAACTGGTGGTTCAGTTTACAACATAAACACTATAAAAAACGGTGAACTTGACTTTGGTATAGCACAATCTGACGTTGTTTATCAAGCAGCAAATGGAACTAAAAAGTTTGAAGGCAAAAAAGTAGAAAAACTTCGTTCAGTTATGGCTATATATCCTGAACTTTTCACACTAGTTACAAGAAAAGATGCAAACATTAAAGATATTATGGGCGTAAAAGGCAAAAGAATAAACCTAGGAAACCCAGGTAGCGGAAACGAAGCTACAGCACTAGCACTATTTAAAAAACTTGACATCAAAAAGTCTGACCTAGCTTTTGCAGGCGCATTAAAAGCAGCTGAGATGCCAGATGCTCTAAGAGATAACAAGATAGATGGTTATTTTTATATGGTTGGACACCCAACAGCAAACATAAAAGATGCTTCAAACTCTCTTGATGTTAAAATTACACCAATATCTGGTGCTAAGATAGATGAATTTGTAAAAGAAAACCCTTACTTCGCACAAGCTGATGTACCAGGTAAACTTTATAAAGGAAACGATGAGCCAACTCCAACTTTTGGTGTAAAAGCTGTTTTGGTTTCTAGCACAGACGTAAGCGAAAAAGCTGTTTATACTGTTGTTAAAGCGATACTAGACAACTTTGATGAGTTTAAAAAACTTCACCCAGCTTATGCAAATATAACAAAAGAGTCTTTACTTAAAGGACTTGCAGCTCCACTTCACGATGGTGCTAAAAAATACTACAAAGAAGCAGGACTTATAAAGTAAGTTAAGCTTTCGCAAGAAGGGGCAATGTGCCTCTTCTTAGATTTTATTATTTAAAGGATTTTTATTGTCTATTTATGAAGAAAAACCTCATAAATTTAGCGAACTTGAAATTGAACAAGCAGACGAAACTAGTAAAATCGTAAAAGAACTTGAAGGTCAAAGGGTATTTGGCAGAAGTCATTATGAATTTTGGCTTATATCTGCAATCGCACTTTCGTGGTCGCTATTTCAGCTATATATTGTTGCTGCACCTATTCATTTACACATACCATATACAGATTTTCACGCTGTTTTAAAACCAATCAACTCAACAATTATTCGCTCAGTACACTTAGCATTTGGCATGGGGTTAGCCTTTTTGATCTACCCAATGTTTAAAACGGAGTATTTTTTAAAAAAGATACGATGGTTTGGATATGCTTTCTCTATAGCAGGAGCGGTATCCGCTGGCTACATAGCATTAGTTTACGAAGAGTTATCTCAAAGGCCAGGAGATTATACTCAAACAGATATCATCATGGCTTTTATAGCTGTAATCATACTACTTGAAGCGGGAAGAAGAGTTCTTGGACTTGCTTTAAGCATCATAGCTATAACATTTTTATCATACGACTTCTTAGGTCCTTATATGCCAGAACTCATCATACACAAGGGAGCTAGTTTAAACAAACTTGCAGGACATATGTACCTTACAACAGAAGGTATTTTTGGTGTTCCTCTTGGGGTTTCAGCCGGTTTTGTGTTTTTGTTTGTACTTTTTGGCTCACTTTTAGACAAAGCAGGGGCTGGAGAATACTTTATAAACCTAGCCTTTGCAGTTTTAGGAAAATTTAGAGGTGGTCCTGCAAAAGCAAGCGTTGTTGCTTCCGGTTTTACAGGTATCATAAGCGGTTCTTCTATTGCAAATACAGTTACAACAGGAACTTTTACTATTCCTCTTATGAAAAAAACCGGTTTTAAATCTGAACAAGCAGGAGCAGTTGAGGTCTCAAGCTCTTCCATTGGGCAACTTATGCCTCCGGTTATGGGAGCGGCAGCTTTTATTATAGCTGAGTTTTTAGGTATGGCATATACTGATGTTATCATAGCTGCGTTTATACCTGCGTTTGTGAGCTATTTTGCACTTTTTTACATAGTGCATTTAGAGGCTTTAAAGCTAGGTCTAAAAGGTATGGATGAAGATGAAATTCCATCAAAATGGAAAACTTTCGTACAAGGCATACACTATCTTATACCTATCTTGTATCTACTTTACACACTGATGATACTAAGAGAAAGTGCTGCGAGTGCTGCTTTTAATGCCATCATGCTACTACTAGCACTAATGGTACTTCAACATCCATTTAGAGCCTTAGTTTTAAATCAAAAAATTACAAAAGAGATAATTCTTTCAGGTTTTGTTGACATACTTGCCGGCATGATAAGTGGTGCTAAAAACATGATACCTATCGCCGTAGCAACAGCAATAGCAGGTATAGTTGTAGGTTCAATCACCCTTACCGGACTTGGACAAATCTTACTTGATGTTATAGAGCATTTATCGGGCGGAAATATATTTGCCATACTACTGCTTACTGCTTTAGTTTCTATCATACTTGGCATGGGGCTTCCAACCACTGCAAACTATATAGTTATGGCATCTCTTACTGCACCGGTTATACTAACTCTTGCAGCGAACAATGGATTTTTAGTTCCGGCTATTGCAGCACATTTATTTGTATTTTACTTTGGAATATTAGCCGATATAACACCGCCTGTTGGGCTTGCAGCTTATGCGGCGGCGGCGATAGCAAAATCTGACCCTATAAAAACAGGAGTTCAAGGTTTTAAATATAATCTAAGAACAGTTATACTTCCATTTATGTTCTTTTTTAACCCAGAGCTTCTTTTGATAGCAGGAGTAGATGGTGCAAATCCAGCAGACCCTAAAGGTTGGAATTGGATAACAAACCCTCTTGAAATAGCTGTGATATTCTTAACAGCATTTATAGGTATGATAGCATTTTCTAGTGCAACGCAAATGTATTTTATCAAAAAAACAAATATACTTGAAATCATACTTTTCTTAGTAATTATGCCATTTATGTTTTTACCAAAAATCATTCAAGGCTTTTTACACTTGCCAAGCCACTATATATCCTATGGTATAGGTATAGGCATATTTGTACTAATCTATTTTATGCAAAAAAATAGAAAGTAACCCTACAACACACTAAAGGTGCATCTTATGGTGCACTTTTGGTGTAAATTATGCTAAAATACAATCATATATTATATTAAAGGATTTACATGCTTTCAAAACGCATAAAAACACTTTCAGAATCCATGACTATAGCTATTAGCGCAAAAGCAAGAGAGCTAAAAAATCAAGATAAAGATATACTTAGCTTCTCAGCCGGAGAACCTGACTTTGACACCCCGCAAATCATAAAAAATGAAGCCATAAAGGCTATCAACGAAGGCAAGAGTAAATACACAGCAGTAGCAGGAGATATGGAGATTTTAAAAGCAGTGCAAACTAAACTAAAAAATGACCACGGCTTAGAGTATGAAACAAATCAAATCATCACAAATGTTGGTGCCAAACAATCACTTTTTAACATAGCTCAAGCACTCATAGATGAAGGCGATGAAGTTATCATACCAGCTCCGTATTGGGTAACTTATCCTGAGATTGTAACTTATAGTGGTGGTAAGCCAGTTTTTATCTATGCAAAAGAAGAAGATGATTTTAAAATCACTCCACAACAATTAAAAGATGCTATAAGCACCAAAACAAAAGCCCTTATACTAAACTCTCCTTCAAACCCAACAGGCTCAGTTTACAGCAAAGAAGAACTTTTAGCTCTTGGAGAGGTTTTAAAAGGCACTGATATAGTTATAATATCTGATGAAATGTATGAAAAACTTATATATGGCGAGAGTTTTTGTGCAACGGCTAGCGTAAGCGAGGATATATTTAAAAGAACTATAACAGTAAATGGTTTAAGCAAATGCTCTGCTATGACAGGTTGGAGATTTGGATATATGGCAAGCCCCTTTGATGAACTAAATAAAGCCATTATAAAGCTCCAATCCCAAAGTACTTCAAATATCTGCTCCATTGTCCAGTATGCTTCTATTCTGGCTCTTCTTGGAGAGGCTGATGATGATATAGAAAATATGAGAAAGGCGTTTGAGCAAAGAAAAACCTATGCTTGCAAAGCTTTTAATGAAATAAATGGACTCTCAGTTATAGAACCAAAAGGCGCTTTTTATCTATTTATAAACATAAGTAAAATAGAGCAAGATTCTATGAAATTTTGTCAAGATTTACTTGAACAAAAAGGTGTAGCTTGTGTACCAGGAGTTGCTTTTGGTATGGATGGTTATATAAGATTTTCCTTTGCAACTGACTTGGACAGTATAAAAGAGGGAATAAAACGTATAAAAGATTTTATAGGCTAAAAAAGGGCGGAACTCCGCCCAAACTTAACTACTTGCCAAACTTCTCTTTGGCTTCTTGAAGTGAAGCTATAAGCTCATCAAGATTTTCGTATGGTATATGCGCCTTCCAATCAGGCTCATTTTCGTTTCCTTTCAATGATATCCCTATACTTACAACAGGTGCTGATTTTGCTCCATAAGGCTCTTCTATATGCGAAACTGAAATCACACCTTTTTTAGTATCTGCTAGTGCAAATGATTTTAAAACAGTACTTTTTGTACTCATAATATTTCTCCTTTTATTTTAAAAACAAGATTGTATCTAAAATATCATTTAACCTTGCTTTTATGGTTAGCTTTCTCAAAAACCTTTTTACCATCAAGATCATAAACAGCCCAATGTTTTCCTTTATAGACCTTAATTAGACCATTTGTGTATTGGGTATGTTTGTCATATTTTGCAGGTACTATAAGCTTGCGCTTTTGAACATTTATAAGCCCATGCCTCTGCTTTGTATAACCAATGATGATTTTTTGCTCTTTAAGCCTAAAACCTCTATCTATAAACTTAAACTGTGGCTTTATGGCATAACTTGCGCTTTTAGCATCTATAAACCCTATAAGCCCATCTTTTGAGACCTGGAAAAACCCTTCACCACTGCGTTTTATAATCTTAAATTCAGGTTCCATCAAAACCTTACCCTTTGTATCCATGATACCATAAACCCCGCCTACTCCAAACAGTAGCTTATCTTCAATAAAAGGTCTTAAATCTTCATATTTAGCCTCAAGAACAACATTTTTATCATCATCAATCAAACCCCATTTGCCATCTTTTTGTACACCAAAAAGTTTATCGGTAAGGAAGAAACCATTTTCAAACTCACTAATATTTATCTTTTTACCGCTTTCGTTCATCAAAAATGTATCTTTATCTAAACTGCAAATAAAAAGCTTAACACCTTTCATATAATCAAGCCTATTGCAAATATTTCCTATAAGTTCTTTGCCATTTTCACGGCTCACACCATATTTTCCATCAAGGGTTGTTCTAAAGTATTTGCCTATTTTTGAAATATAGTTATATTTTATAGGTAAAATCTCCACTCCCTTCGAATCATACACACCCATAAGTCCATCTTTTTTAAATTCAAGATATTTTCTATCAGTAGCAAAATACGAAACCATATCGTAATCTAGGTCTTTTAATACCTCTTTAAAATCTCCATCTACTATGGTCTTTTTACCGTTTAATTCAAGCTCCAATAAATCATGAAAATCTGAAGCTTTAGAAATATAACTATATTTTGGAGGTAAAATTTCTTTTAAATTAGAGCCTAAAACACCATGTCTTCCATCAAGTATAATCTCCACTGCGTTTTTTAGCTTCAACCTTTGCTTTATATTGTCATATTGGGCTTTTAGGACTATTTTTCCTTTTTTATCCATAAGACCCCAAAGATACTCATTTGTCTTAAAAGCTATATAGCCCATATCAAGATAAAAAAGCTTTGTGTACTTGCAAGGTATAGCAACTTTTCCATCCAAATCCAAATACCCATGCTCATAATTGTTTGCAACTTTTACCAAATCTAGCTCAGGCACAAACTCCATACTATCATATTTTCCAAAGGGAACTAGGGTTTTTTTACCCTTAAGCAAAGAGTATTTGTCATATCCTTTGCTTTTTATAACCCTACCTTTATAGCTTTTTTCCTCTTTTTCTTTTAGTTTTACTATCTTGCCTTTATTATCTATCAAACTTAGTGTGTCAAATCTGCTTTTACCAACCCTAAAATGCTTATCATCGTATGACTCAATATAGGTGTATTTATCAGGCTTTAGTAAAACCTTACCTTTTTTATCCATCAAAGAAACAAAGCCATTTTTATGCACCACAGCAAACACATCCTTATGGGCATACCATATATCACCGTCCACAAAAGGACTTAAAAGTTTTCCATCTTTATCTATCCTAGCGGTTTTATTTTTATCAATAGCCAATATACCATCTTTATAAAAATCTATATCATCATAGGGTAGATAAACAGTAGCGTTTGCAAAAATAGCTAAACAAAAAAACCAAACAATCTTTTTCATTTTTTACCCCCTTTTGCAAATAAAATCTCTTTTGAATTTGCCTTATATATTTTCCAATCCAAAAGCACTCTTCTGTTCTTATCATACTTTTTTATCAAAAGCATATCTTTTTCCATATCATAGTCAAAAAAACCTGAACTAAAAGGAGTTATCATAGTTGCGTTTTTATCAAAAAATGCAGTCTCATCTTTACTATTTTTAACCACAAACATACCATCTTGCATAATATGCACTTGCTTATATTTTAGTGGCAAAATCTCCTCTCCCTTCGCATTTAAAACCCCAGCTAACTTAGTTTTTCTATCGTGTATGGCAAAATTTTTCTGTCCACTAAAAGCTATACTTGCATCGTAAAATTTTGAAATAGGCTTAGAGTATATATCGATAAATTGCCACTTGTTGCCCATATATCCCATAGCAAGACCATCACAACTGTGAGTCCACTCTAATCTATCATATTTAGGCTTTAATACAACATTTCCTTTAAAGTCCATAATGCCATATTTTTTACCCTTTTTAAATCTTGCGCTTTGGTTTGTCCAAGAATAAATACCATCAAAACTAGGCTTTACAAGCTCTTTTCCATTTAAAGAAGCTAAGCCATATTTGCCTTTATCTATAACGATAACCATATCTGCTTTACAATTACACTCATACCTTTTTACTTCATCATAATTGTAAGTTGCTAAGATTTTCTCAGGCTCTTTAGCGCTTATTAAAACTTTTTTATCTCCTTTTTTAACCAAAAGTCTATGACCACTTAAGCTAAAATACGCAGCCTCATAACCTTTGCCTATCTCTGTGGCATTTGTATCATATATATGCCACTTCTTGTCTAAAAAAAGATAATATTTTTCAAACTCATAAGAATAAACATATTTTTTATATCTTGTTTTTACAATCTCTTTTCCATTTTTATCCATAAGTCCATACTTACCATCTTTCTTTACAAGAGTAAAACCGTTTTTATCAAACCCTTCGATATTATCATAAACTGCGTCTGCTAAAACTTCTCCATCTACTCCAACAATTCCAAACTGTTTGCTAGGTTTTTTAGGCTCTAACTCTGTATTTTTACTAACCTTAATAAAATCTTTAGCAAGCATTTGTTTATACTTAAAATTTAGAGGAATAATCTTTTTAAAATTACGCAAATCTATAACATTAAAATCGCCCCTTTGCCTAACCTTCAAAAGCACATCATTTGCATATAATGTTTCAACCTTATCATACTCTTCATTGTCAAGCTTTTTGGTTTTTTTATTGTAAAAATGCCATCTACCTTCTATCCTCAGTAAAGCCACTTCTTCTGAGATATCTTTTCTCTCATCGTAGTTAACTTCGATTTTTTCTTTGATTTTTTCTTCGATTTTTTTTGGCTTTTCTTTGACTGTATCTAACTTAACTATACTTCCGTTTTTATCCATATAGGTATATTTTCCATCTTTTATTCCTGATATAAGTCCATTTCTTTGCAAACTAACATCATCAAAATCAAGATATTTTACTTTTGAATATAAAAATGAAGTACTTATTAAGAATACAAATAAAATCTTTAAAAATTTCACAGTCTTCCTTCTTTATGTAGTAATTTCCCCCTATTTATATGTTATTTTCTTTTAAAAAACAAACTTAGTTTAGCTTGAAGCTTTAGCCAATCTTTGTGAAGCATTATAGGAAAACCGCTATATGTTTTGCCACCCTTAAGGGATTTACTAACTCCACCTCTTGCAGCAACTATAGCTCTATCGCCTATGCTAAGATGTCCAGCAGTTGCGCTTTGTCCACCCATTATGACACCTTTTCCAAGAGTAGTTGAGCCAGCTAAACCAGACTGAGCTACCATCATACAACCCTCTCCTAAAACGCAGTTGTGACCTATTTGGATAAGATTGTCTATCTTTGTGCCTTTTTTAATGATAGTTGAGGCAAAAACAGCTCTATCTATGGTCGTTCCAGCACCTATATCAACCTCATCTTCGAGTATCACATTTCCACTATGAAAGATTTTTATATGCTCCCCTCTTTTAGTGTGAGCATAGCCAAAACCATCACTTCCTATGACTGCGTTTGCTAAAATATTGCAGTTTTTTCCTATGCGAGTATTTGGATAAATCACAGCATTTGGATGAATAGTCGTACCCTCTCCAATATGCACATTTTCTCCCACATAAACACCGGGCATCAAAGTAACATTTTTTTCAATTACAGCTCCATTTAAGATACTTACATGAAGCCCTATATTTGCCTTTTCGCTTATCTTTGGATGGGCAGTAGATGGAGCATAATAAAGACTCCTTAAAAGCTGTGACAATCTTGCCATAACAAGATATGGCTCATCACTTAGTAAAAAGCTTGCATCCTTTGGAGCGTGAGGTAAAAACTTTGGTGGTATTATGATAATCTTAGACTTTGTAGCCTTTAGTGCGTCAATATGCTTTTCATCATTTATATACACCATATCATTTTCGCTAGCGTCTTCTAGCTTATTTAAACTAATAACCTCTCTATCTTTTCCCCTATACTCTAAATCTAATTTTTTTGCAATTTCATATAATCTCATCATAAATCCAATGCTACTGAACCACCCTTAACCACTTGGCTAGGGTTGTATTTTTTTATAACTTTCAAAAAACTCTCGATACGTTTAGCATCATCTGCCACCATGACTATTATATAGTCTTCTGTACTATCTGTAATTGTACCATTATAAGCCTTAAGTAAAGCATCAAGACCACTAAAATCTTCTTTTATAGGTATCTTCACTAAAGCTAGTTCTTTTTCTACAAACTCACCACTTTCTATGACTTTATATGTAGGTATTAGCTTGTGAAGCTGTTTTACTATCTGTTCAAGTACTCTTTCATTACCCTTTGTTATGATACTAAGGCGTGAAAGGTTTGTATCGGGTACGGGAGCAACGGTAAGTGAGTCTATATTGTACCCTCTTCCTGCAAAAAGACCTGAAATACGAGATAAAACTCCGTGTTCATTTAAAACTATTACTGATATTATGCGTCTTTTCATCTCTATTCCTTATGCTTTAAAATCATATTGTAAAGAGTACCACCAGCTGGAACCATAGGAAGTACATCTTCAAGCCTATCTACTTTTACATCTATCATAGCTACAACATTTTTTTCAATAGCTTCATACAATGCCGATACAAACTCCTCTTTGCTCTCAACCCTAAAGCCAAGTCCCCCAAAACTTTCAGCCAATTTTACAAAATCAGGCTGAACAGACAAGTCAGTTGAGGCATAACGCTTTTCATAAAAAAATGTCTGCCACTGTCTAACCATGCCTAGGTAATTGTTGTTTAATATAATATTTATAACAGGTATATCATGCTCCACTGCACTCATAAGCTCTTGAATATTCATCAAAATCGAACCATCCCCTGTGAAGTTTACACTTATCTTATCTTTAGCGCCCCACTTTACACCCATAGCGGCTGGAAAACCATAACCCATAGTTCCTAAACCACCACTTGTGATGTATTGTCTTGGAAATGTAAAAGGATAAAACTGAGCTGTCCACATTTGATGCTGTCCAACATCTGTACTTATAACCGCCCTATCCCCTAAAATCTCTCCAGTTTTTTGTATGACCCACTGCGGTTTTATGACTTCATCACTATCTTTATATCCTAAAGGATGTATACTATCGTACCTTTCTAGTAAGTCTCTCCAGTCTTGGTATTTTGCTCCATCTACTCTATCTTTAACTAAAGGCAACATATCCTCAAGTACACTTTTTAAATCACCAACGATTGGAAAATCTACATCTACGAGCTTACCTATAGAACTTGGGTCTATATCTACGTGTATTACCTTAGCATTTTTAGCAAATTCACTTAGTTTTCCCGTAACCCTATCATCAAACCTAGGACCAAAGGCTATCATCAAATCAGCCTCACTCATACCCATATTTGCACTATAGTTTCCATGCATACCAACCATACCAAGTAGCAACTTGTCATCATATCTTAGAGTACCTCTTGCCATAAGCGTTTCTACCGCAGGTATGCCAGTTATTTTAGAAAATTCTCTAACTAGATGGGCAGAATTTGAGTTTATAATGCCACCTCCTAGATAAAGTATAGGTCTTTTTGCATCAGCTATGGCTTCAACTGCTTTTTTAATCTGCCTTGAGTTTCCCTTTATAGTTGGTTTATAAGTTTGCATGCTTATAGTTTGTGGATACTCAAAAATACCCTCATGGGCTGAGACATCTTTTGGTATATCTATATGCACGGGACCTGGTCTTCCTGACCTTGCTATATGAAATGCCTCTTTTAAGATACGTGGCAACTCGTCTATATGATTTACTAGATAATTATGCTTAACACAAGGACGAGAAATACCGACTGCATCGATTTCTTGAAAGGCATCAGTTCCTATGAGAGTTTTTGCAACCTGTCCGCTGATAACTACCATAGGCACAGAGTCAAGGTAAGCTGTAGCAAGTCCTGTTACAGCGTTTGTAAAACCAGGTCCACTTGTCACAAATGCCACACCTACATTTCCACTAGCCCTTGCGTATCCATCTGCTGCATGAACAGCTGCTTGCTCGTGGCGAGAGAGAATATGTTTAAAATAATCTTGCCTATAAACTTCATCATAAACATTCATAATAGCACCACCGGGGTAGCCAAAAACAACCTCAACACCTTCATTTCTTAAGGCCTCGATTACCATTGCTGAGCCACTTATCTTCATGTCAAATCCTATATGGGTTTTTATTTAATCTCTTATTATAACAAAAAGATATTAAATTGTCTTATAAAATAGTATTAAGTGAATATTTTTTATTTTTTTTAAGTAAATTTTACACAAAAAATTCAAATCTTAGCTTTATTTTGATAACCATTTGGAGCAATCACAGAAACACGGTATATAAATTCACTGAGTAGATGGATTTTTTTCTCCATCTACTCTAGGCTTTTTTTAAACTTTATTATCCTATCATAAGATTGTTCCAATGCCTTTTTGCTGATTTGCCCATTTTTTACCCCATCTTTGATGATAGATTTTAACTTATTAGGCATGGCTTGTTTGTTTATATAATAATCTGAAAAAAGCAATATATCAACACCTGCGTTAATACTTTTTATAACTTTTTGCTTTAAACTAAAACCGTCTAAACCTTTCATAATCATATCATCACTTATAACTACGCCATTATATTTCAACTGCTCTCTTAGTATGTCATTTACAATTTTTTTAGACAAACTTGCAGGATATTTTGCATCAAATTGCCTTAGATACACATGGCTAATCATGATACTTCTAGCCTTATTCATCCTAATAAGTTCATAATAGGGTCTTAGCTCTTCATAGCTCCATGTTTTAGTTATATCAACCTTTCCTTTATGGGCGTCACTTATGGCACTTGCATAGCCCGGAAAATGTTTCAAAGAGGTTAAAACCTTTGCTTCATCAAAGGCTTCTATAAAACTACTAGCATAAGAGCTGACTATACTTGGTTGAGTACTAAAACATCTTTGTCTTTCAAATCTTGTAGGCTTTATAAGCACATCTACCACTGGAGCAAGATTATAGTTTATTCCCATTTTTTTAAGCTCTTTTGCCATATCAAGGTAAATGTCCCTAGCCTCATCTAAGCTCATAGTATTGCACACTTTTCTAGCTGTGGGATAAACCTTATAACCATCTTGCTCATGAAATCTAGTTAGCAAACCGCCTTCTTGGTCTATGGCTATAAGTTTTGTATGTTTTGTTTTCACAGCGTTTAAATCAGCTAAAAACTTTTTAAACTCTTCAAAGGGAGATACATTTCTTTTAAGAAGTAAAACTCCACCTATCCTATTTTGCTCCAAATCTTTTTTGATTTGTTTATAGTTTTTATCATTTACATTTTTACCTTCAAAACCAAGCACAATCTTTTGAGCTATCATCTCATCTAAGCTTGGCTTTGCCCAACAAAGTAGAGTAAAAACCGTGAAAACTAGCGCATATCTCATCTGTTATCACCTAGCAACTCTTTTAAGCTGTGCATGGGGTCTTTGCCATCTAGTAAAGCAACCACCTCATTCGCAATTGGAGTGTAAATATCATGTTTTTTAGCCAATTTCACAACAGCTCTTGCTGTGTAGACTCCCTCGGCTACTTCTCCGAGTTCTTTTAGTATCTCATCTAGGCTCTTTTTTTTAGCCAAGCCAAGACCAACCCTAAAGTTTCTTGACATCTCGCTTGTGGCAGTTAAAAACAAATCTCCTGCTCCACTTAAGCCCCAAAAAGTCTCCTCCTTGGAGCCAAAAACTTTACCAAATCTCTCCATCTCTACAAGTCCGCGAGATATCAAACTAGCCCTTGCATTGTTGCCAAGCCCTAAGCCTTCGCAAACTCCGCTAGCTATGGCTATAACATTCTTATAAGCTCCACAAACTTCAGCACCCACTATGTCTACTGAAGTGTAAGTTTTTATAAAATTAGGAAAAAATGAGGCAAATTTTTTAGCAAGATTTTCATTTGTAGAATTTATCACAACGGCTGTTGGCAAAGACTTCATAACTTCAGCCGCAAAAGATGGACCAGATAAAAAACAGAGATTTTCCTCTTTTATATACTTGGTAAAAATCTCATTTAAAAAGCCAAGACTCTCTACATCTATCCCCTTTGCTGCAACTAAGATTTTTTGATTTTTATTTATAAAATTTTCCTTTAACCAAGCCTTTACTACCTGGGCAGGAAGAGCGAAGATTAGATACTCACACTCTAAAATATCTTTTAAATTACTATATCCATCTACTCCCACTTTACTACGCGAATAAAGCAAAGGATTATGCTCTTTAAGGGCAAAATGTAAAGCACTTCCCCATTTTCCACCCCCTATAACTCCTAAACTCAAATTAGCTCCTTTTTTTCTATAAGCTTTTTAAAATCCTCTATACCCTTTTCATCGCCGATAACAACTAAGGTCTCGCCCACATCTATGGTGTGATGAAGTCCATTTGCATAAAATACAAACTCATCTCCATAATCATGCTTATCTAAAAACCCCAAAAGCACAACATCACAATGCTCATCTAAATCCACATCAACAAGACGCATTTTATCCAAAAATGAACCCTCAGGAACATCAACTTCGCTAAGCATTAAGCCCTCTTTGCTGAGTAAAATCTCCTCTATAACAGTCAAAAGTTCTGGCTTTTCAAAGAGTTTATATACAAAACTAGCACTTATACTATATGGGTTTATAATACGGTCAGCTCCAGCTAACAGCATACGTTTTTCATCATTTTGATTTGTCACAACGGCTATGATTTTCAAGCTGCTCGATAGATGCCTAGCAGAGAGGGTTATGAAAAGATTATCCGTATTTGTCCTACTCATACAAAAAAGAGCCTTTACACTGTATCCTATGCCAATGGCGGTTAAAATCTCATCATCAACATTTGATGAATAATGAGCCTCATACCTATCTCCAACAGCTGAAGCATGAGATTTTTCATCATTGTCAAGTATCACAACATCATAGCCTAAAAGCCTAAGCTCCTTTGCTAAATCCTTACCGCTTTTTGAGTACCCAAAAACAACAACTCTATCGCTCATGCAAGTTTCCTTACCTGCTTCAATAAGGCTCTTAACTGCTCTTCGAGCCCGACCAAGATAAGCCTATCATTTGCTCTTAAAATATACTCTTTTTCGCTTGGTCTAAAATTCATCTTTTCATTTCCATCGTTAAAAATGCCGATAAGAGTAACACGAAGTTGTTTGATACCCAAATTTTCTAACTTTTGTCCAACCAAAGCTGAGCCTTCAGGGATTTCAACCTTATCCATTTTAATACCATCTTTTTCCATAATAAGACTATCAAGAGCATCAAAGGTAGCGATGGAGCTCATATACTCTATAGCTTCGTGGGCAACATATTTGTAAGGAAATATAACATGGTCAGCCTTTGAGAGTTCAAATTTTTTAATATTTGATTTTTCATTTACTCTTACTATGACTTTTGTGTCAGGATTGTTTGCTTTTATACCCAAAAGAACAGACAAGTTTACTGAGTCACTATCGGTTAAAACAGCAACTGCTGTGGGGCTTGCATCAAACACAGCCTCTTTTAATACCTCATAATCACTCACATCTCCTTGATAGGCTGTATATTTTTTAGCTCTAGCAGATGCAATTTTTTCTTCATCATTATCGATAAGCACAAAAGATTTTTTATTTTTATCAAGCATTTGCACAAGACTCTCCCCCATTCTTCCAAGACCCAAAACAACAACGCTATCTTTCATCTTTTTAACATCTTGCCTAACCCTATCTTCTTTCATCAAATCAAGCTTTTCAGCAAAGGCGGAAGTGATGATGGAAGTTGCTAAAACCACAACCATCAAACCACCACCCATCAAGGTCATAGACACTGCTTTTCCAACAGAAGTAGTAGGCACGATATCTCCATATCCTACAGTTGCCATAGTAACAACCGCCCAGTAGATGGAGTCTAAAAATGTGTTTAGGTTTGGATTGTCCCCAAGTCCTTCGATGATATACATAATAGTTGAGGCTAAGAAGATGACAAAAAAGGAAAATGCCACCAAAACTATCAAGTCAAAACGCTTATCTTTAAAAACCGCAAATAAAGAGTTTATGACATTTGCATAACGCATAAGTTTAAAAAGTCTAAAAAGCAGTAAAAATCTAAGTATTCTAAGAGGTCTATAATAAGGAAGTATTGCCAAAAGGTCGATAATGGACATCAAAGAGAACATAAAAGTTAGTTTTTTTACAAAGATGATTTGTAAAAGTTTTTTACCCTCTATCTCCATGATGAGATTTTTTCTTTGCTCATGGTAGGCTATGAGGTCTTTATGGATAGAGCCTGCTGTCCAAAGCCTACCTAGCCATTCTAAGATAAATACAATAACAGCAAAGGTTTCAAAGCCATAAAAAGATGGAGGAAGTTTATGTTTAAACTCATAGATAAATATTCCTATGGTGCTAAGTACCAAAAATATCATGAAAAAGTCAAAATACCTCTTCCATCTACTGCTATCATCATTTAAAATACCATTAACAAACTCCTTAATTAAGCCATAATACTTTCTCCTATCTAGCCAGTAAGCAAACTTAATAAGTGTGTTTGTTAGCTTCAAAATCTATCCTATGCGAGATTTTAGCAGCTCATTTACCTTAGCAGGATTTGCGCTTCCTTTACTAGCTTTCATAACTTGCCCCACAAAAAAGCCAAACAATTTCTCTTTTCCACCTTTATACTCAGCTACTTTGTCAGGATTTGAAGCAATTATTTCGTCTATAAGTTTTAGTATAGCTCCATCATCGCTTATCTGTTTAAGTCCAAGTTTTTCTATGGCATCATCAACGGATATTTGATTATCCACAAGATAGCCAAGCACTTCTTTTCCAGCCTTTCCACTAATGGTTCCATCTTTTATACGACATACCAATGAAGCTAGGGTTTTAGCGTCAACAGGACTGTTTTCAACTCCTCCATCTACTCTACCAAATAACTCAGTCGTTAACCATGTTACAGATAACTTTGCATCAGCTCCATTGTCTAACATATCTTCATAATATTTTGCTAACTCAACACTGCTTGTAAGCACACTAGCGTCATACTCTTTTATACCAAATTCACTTACAAATCTTTCCTTTTTTTCGTCAGGAAGTTCTGGTATCTTAGAGTACTCACTCATCATTTCATCAGGTATGATAACAGGAAGCAAGTCAGGGTCAGGAAAATACCTATACTCAGCACTGTCCTCTTTGCCTCTCATACTTCTAGTAATGCCCGTGTCTGAGTTGAAAAGTCTAGTCTCTTGAACAACCTCTTGCTCATAAACGCCATCTTCCCAAGCCTCTATCTGTCTTTGCACTTCATAGTCGATAGCTTTTTGGATAAACTTAAAACTATTTAGGTTTTTTATCTCAACTCTAGTATAAAGTTTTTCATCACCCTTTGGTCTTATGGAAACGTTTGCATCACATCTAAAACTACCCTCTTGCATATTTGCATCGCCTATATTTAGGTATCTTATGATGGCATGAAGTTTTTTTAGGTAAGCTACCGCCTCATCACTACTTCTAAGCTCAGGCTCACTTACTATCTCTAAAAGTGGAGTTCCTGCTCGATTTAAGTCAACATTACTGTGACCCTCTTCGTGAACATTCTTTCCAGCGTCCTCTTCAAGGTGAGCCCTTGTTACACCTATGCGTTTTACACTTCCATCTTCAAAGTCAATATTTATCTCACCGTTTTCAACTATAGGCACTTCAAATTGACTTATCTGATAGCCCTTTGGTAAGTCTGGGTAAAAATAATTTTTTCTATTAAAAACTGATTTTTGATTTACTGTTGCGTTGATAGCAGTACCAAAACTTATAGACTTTTTCACTGCATTTTCATTTAGAACCGGTAAAGCCCCCGGTAGCCCTAGACACACCGGACATACATTTTTATTTTCTTCATCTCCAAAGCTTGTAGGGCATGAGCAAAATATCTTTGTGTCTGTATTTAATTGGACGTGAACTTCAAGTCCTATAACGGTTTCAAACATAAATCTACCTTTTATTTTATTTTAACTTTTCTTCTATATGTTTTAGGATTTGCGTTTGCTCTTCTATGAGCGAAAGTTTTTGTTTTTGTATATCATATATCTCAGCTATTACCACACACAAAAGACCTGGTAAAGCACAAAATAAACCCCCTATAAGTCCCCCCACAAAACTAAATTCTAAAAAAAATTTTAATCCAACAAAAAAGCCAAAAAAAGCTAAAAACCAAGCTGTGTTTGTAAAAACTTCTAATGCAATTTTTGCCGAATTCTTTTTTTCCATATTCTAATGGTCATCACTTATTTGAACTGCACCTGCTAGGTAAACATAGGTAAGTATCATAAAGATAAATGTTTGCAAAAGTGCAGAAAATGTTAACAATGCGTACGCTGGAAGTGGCGCTATGATAGGAGCAAGTGCCAAAACAACAGCTAAGAACAAGTCATCACCTTTTATATTTCCAAAAAGACGGAAAGATAATGAAACTATTCTTGAAAGGTGTGAGATAACTTCTATAGGAAACATAAGAGGAGCTAGTATAGGGAAAGGTCCCATAAAGTGTGCGAAATATTTCACAGCGCCGTTTTCTCTTATTCCTTCGTAATTGTAGTATAAAAACACAGTCAAAGCCAAAACCAAAGTAAGGTTTAGATTTGAAGTTGGTGACTCAAAACCAGGAATTATACCTATGAGGTTACCAAAAAGTACAAAAAGTCCTATGGTTGCCACTAAAGGTAGGTATTTTTTAGCTAACTTTTCAGTACCCATAACATCTTTACCCATACTTAAAACACCGCTTAAATAAGCCTCAAGAATATTTTGAACGCCCCTTGGAACAAGCTGTAAAGACTTTGTACCCATTCTCACAAACAAAACTATAAGTGCAACAGCCAATAATACGTGGGCAATAAATATAAAACTGTGGGCAAATGCGCTGTTATGGTCTAGCCAAAAACCCAAAAACAAAAAAAGATCTTTCATCTTATGTTACCTTTTAGATAAATTTTGGGCAGATTTTAGCATATATTTTGTTAAAGTATTATGAATTAAAGGCTTTTAAAATAGAAAAATTAATTAAATTAAGCCTTGTTAGTATCAATTTTAGGAATTTCACTCCCAACACCACCAATTGTAATCTTATCAAAAAATTTTAGCTTTTTATTTTTTATTTTTTTGACTATAATTCTTTGTTTGTTTATAAGAAGAAAAACAACAATGTGTACAAATAGTACAACAAAAAAAGAAGTTGTAGCATAAGAAATAAAAGCATCCATACTCATACCTCTGTTGTATCGTATGATTTTATCAACATTTGGATACATTAAAAAAACTACAACACTTAGTATAAATAAAATCGAAACAATAGTTCTTGATCTTATAGCTTTACGAAAGTGTTCTATGTTTTCATAGGAATATTTAGCTAAAATTTCATTTGCTAAATCATATTTTTTGCGTTTTAGTTTTGACATTTTTTGCATAGGGTAAAACACATAAAACATTAAAGGAATAGATAAAATCAACGGGGTAGATACAGCCAAAATCTGCAAAGCGATATCTAAAGCAACCGCGATCATAAAAGCTATAGCCAAAGGAGCTAAATTAAAACGAAAAGTCATAATCTTATCCTAATTAAATTTTTTTGGATAATTATATTTAAAAATACTTAAACATAACTTTTAGCAATGCTTAAGTATTTACCGCCCCCCCCTGTTTTTTTAAGAATTAAACTTTTTATATAATATAAAGAAGATTTTTATAGTCTTAGCTTGCACATATATAAAAGGTGCCATAAGCGCAAAATGAACCATAGAATATTTTACAACAAGTCCATTAAACACAAGTCCAAAGTTTATAAAAAACATACCAAAAACAAAAAATGCAACCCCCGGACATATAAGGGCAAGTGAGGTTGAAGATTTAACCTTTGAGTAAACAAATTTTTCAAAATATTTGCACTTTTTCAAAACAGCGTATCCCATGAGTCCAAAAACTATCTGCATGGAGACCACAAAAGATGTAAATATAAAAAATGTAGATTTGTTTAAATGGGTTGAGAAATGATGCTCTAAACCAAAAAGCAGTCTTATACTCATAATTCCCAGTAAAGTTAGTATTGGTATCATTATCCAAAGGGATGGAGAAGCTTCAGGGTCAACACCTTTTCTAAAAATGCTCTTAAAGCCAAGTGTCATTTGGATAAATATGAGAAACAAAGCAAATGAAGCAAATAATATAGCTCCAAAAAATGCTATTGCATTTACTGTGATGTGGTGACTCATGGCCGCAGGAGCTGCAAAACCCACAGCTATCATAGAGAGAGCAAAAACAGCAATAAGCTGAGCTAGGGAGTTATTTTTTTCAAAGTCAAAACCGCTTCCTATCATAATATCAGAATAATAAGAAATGAGTATTTTCAAAGCATAAGCACCAACCGCTGCAAATCCGATGATGGCAAATGGGAAAAGATACTCAACAAAACTCCAAAGATTTGAAACAAACACAGCACCCAAGACAAAAAGTATGTTTATGGTCATAGCAAAGGTCAAAGGTAAACTCATAAGCGTAACCCTTGAGTTTGAGCCCATCAAAGTTTTGTAAGCTGGTGTGGTTTTGTATGCATTAAATTGCTTTACATTCCAAATAAGTAACTTAAAATGCAAAATTGCAAAGATGATTATACCAATCACAGCCGCCACGCTCAAAAATGATAAAGGCGTTCCCTTTAGTATAACAGGATAAATGTGGTTAAATGTCGCCATAGGTGTATCTTTATGGGGAACTAAAAACATAAGATACATAAAAAATGACACAGATAAACCTCCTGCACCAAGCGCACCTAAAAAATAGGTCGGATTAAACTCTTTTACTGATTTCATTGAAAACCTTTCTAATTTTTTATAGGCGATTATATACAAAAAATATTAAACTCCAATAAAAGCTGATATAAATAAAAATTATAACATAATCATACATTATATAAATTTTATATTTTTTTGATAAAATAACGACTTTTAAATCACAGTAGATGGATAAGAGATGATAACAAAACCAAATCAATACATCGCAGACTTTTCACTAGTATTTGTTGCACTTGCTTGGGGGCTTACCTTTTTACCGGTGCAAAAAGTAGTAGATGAAAATCCTGTTTATATATTTTTATTTTACAGATTTTCACTTGCCACATCTTTGATGGCAATCTTATCCATAAAGCACTTAAAAAATATTACCATAAAAGATATAAAGGGTGGGATTATTTTAGGTGTTGTACTGTTTTTAGGTTTTGCTTTTCAAACCTTTGCTCTAAATCACACCTACTCTTCCACAGTTGCATTTATAACCGGACTAAATGTGGTCATGGTACCCTTCTTTAGCTATATTATGTTTAAAACAAAACCCTCCATCTACTCTAACATTGGTGCAGTTATAGCAGCGATTGGACTATACTTTTTAAGCTCCTCCGAACTTGGCTTTGGCATGGGCGAATTCCTTAGTCTTATATGTGCCGTGATGTTCGCAGGACAAATCGCCCTAACCGCATACTATGTTAAAGAGTGTAATATTTACAATTTAGTTGTATTTGAGTTTTTAGTAGTTACCGTATTTAGCTTTGTTTGTGCCATTTTATTTGATAAAACACTTTCTCCATCTACTCTAAACAATACTTTCATATTTGCCATCATCATAACAGCAGTATTTGCCACAGTCTTTGCCTTTTTCATACAAACTGCCATGCAACGTTACACAACTCCAGTTAAAACCGCTATTATATTTACTCTTGAGCCTGTAAGTGCAGGACTTGCAGGGTATTTTTTTGCAAACGAAGTGCTAAATGCTTGGCAATTTTTTGGAGTATTTTTGATACTCTTTGGAGTCTTATTTGCAGAGATTGGTAGATACATAAAAGCTAAGATATTTGGCTAATTTTTCAGCAAAAATCCATCTGCTTCCAGTTGTATTTACTCAGCTTATTTGTGATTTTGGTATCTACAGTTTTTATACTTATCCCATCACTCTTTTTTTCCAAGACAATCATAGCTCCAACTCCTAAAACTCCACTTTTTTCAAACTCGGCCTCTTTAATTTTCACAGATTTTGTAATGCCATTTTCATCAAGCTCCTGTTTATAATCTTCTCCAGTATGTCCGTAAAAATGATATTTAAAAATCACATTATCAAGTAACTCTCTTATCTCACTCATTCCATATCCTCTTTGGCTCCCACTTGCCTTATCGTGAGTGATTAAAACATCATATATATCTTTATTTTTCTTTATAAGACTTTTTATTTTCTTCTTCTCATACTCTTGGATAAACTGACCATGACTTCGACCTTTTCTATCCCCAATTCGCCCAATTCCAACAAAGCTAAGCGTTTCATCTTTGGTTTTTAGTGTTTGAACTTCACCCGATTTGCACACAAAAACCCTCCCATAAACATCCACAGAAAACATTGACTCATATGATTTACTTTCAAGCTCATCTAAATACTCATGGTCTTCATGATTGCCTCTTACGCAAATCATATTTAGATTTAACTTATCTAAAAAAGTCTTTATCTCATTGTTTTCTTTGGTAAAATCATCATAAAACCCAAGCTCATCCCTACCTTGCTTAGCATGTCTCAAAGTTGCCTTATCTAACTTTTTAATATCAGGATAACACCCCATATCCCCACACTGAAGTATAAAGTCAACTTTTTCACCGCTCTCTTTTTGATATAAATCGACTATTTTAAATGGAAGAAGGAATTTTCCATGGATGTCTGAGAAGATGGCTAGTTTCATGTTGTTTTTACCTACTTTTTATATCAATTTTTGAAATACAAACAAATGTTCATGCATGATAAGCAAAAAATTATACTCTTTACTTTTACTTACCCAAAAGCCAGTTGCTTTACAATTATGTTGATGCTTAATAATATCTTCTTTTAATACAAAATTATTTTGTAAAAATTTCTGCATAACCATAAAAGCCAAGGGTTGATACATTTTATTTCTTCTTGTATCGCCCATTAAGATAGCACAATATTTATTTGGCTTTAAAACCCTATATAATTCTTTAACAACCTTCTCATACTCATTGCAAAAAATATCCAAATCATGAATATTTGACAAGTCTCCACTAATACTTTTATCACTATATTTGATAATATCAGCATATGGCGGATGGCTTAATATAAAATCTATACTTTCGTCTTTTAACATTGCTAAATCTCTACTATCGTTTAATTGCACTTTTATTTTAGGGTTAAATTCACATTCAAACTCCAAAGATTTTTTGGTTAAATTTATAGCATTTGGATTTATGTCAAGAGCTAAAAGTTTTCTATTTAAAAGTTTGCATTCTATCGCAGTAGTTCCTCCTCCCACCATAGGATCTAAAATATAGTCATTTTCATTTGAATATCGTAAAAGCAAATTTCGTACAACTTCTGGCGACCAGTTACCTCTATATTTTGAATTATGCGTTGCCCATTTTCCTCGCCTTTTAAAACTCCAAACCGTTGTGCATTCTTGTTCAAAATCATCAGGATTTATTTTTGTTACTTTAGGCATATATTGTTTAAAATTCCATTTTTTAACATATCTAAATTTATCAAATAATCATTATGATCAAAAGTCTCTTCAAGTGGATTTAATGCTGTTAGCCAACCAACCCCATCTGTAACCCAAATAAATTCAATACCTTGAGATTTAATGAAATCATTCAAATATTGATATTCCCCAGCTGTTGCCTTTAATTTTGAACCACCGCCACTATAATAATTTACCTCAATTAAAAACAATTTATTTTTAACCTCATTATACAAAGCAAAATCAAATCTTCTACTGTTTTTATCAATTTTTATATCATAATTAAAAGTTTCTTTTATTTTCTTTTGAGTAGCCTGTTCTATATATTTAAAATCAGCATTTTCTTCACAAAAACTATCCAAAAATTTTGATACAATATTTTCCATTAAAGAACCGGTTCTATTTTTTCTAGCATTTGTGTCAAACCCAACCTCTACACCAAAGCAATAATCAACCAAGTTCTTTATGTGCTTGTTTTGAAATATATCTTTCAATCCACTTTTGTCAAGAAAAATTAAAAGTTCGTCTTTGATATTTTGATTCATTCTGTCATAAAAAATATATTGCTTATTTTCAGGAATTAATGTATCAATATTTGTGATAATTGGGGTGTCTTTTAACTTTTCTTCTCTAACAGCTATTAGCAATGGTAAAGCTTTTCTAATATTTGGATATTTCTCTACTAAAGATATAAATTCTTTTTCAATATTTTCTTTACCTATCAAATAATTTAGTATATTTAATTCAACTTCAACTTTTTTGACATTTAGTTTGACTTTTTTAAAATCCGTAAAATAATCCCAAGTAAAAATAGAGCTTTGTAAAGTATTTTTTAGATTATTAAAACTTTTCATTATAAATTATCCTTTATTGCTTATCAAAACTTCACTAATTTTACCACGACCACTACTTTTACTATTTATAAATCTGTTTGCTTGAAATTTGATTATCTTATATTTAAAATACAAATCATTTATAAATTCTGTATCAGAATTACTATGAAGAACTTTAACATTATTTTCACTTAATTTTTCAAAAACATTAAATAACTCTTTTTGTTCTTCTTCTGAAAAATTAAATTCACTATAAGAAGTGAAATTAGACGTTTGAGTTAAAGGGTAATAAGGTGGATCAAAGTAGACAAAATCATTTTCACTTGCATACCTTAAAACCTCTTTGTAAGAAATATTTTTTATAATCGCATTTTGCAAAGCAATACTAGCATTGTAAATAACTTCACTATCACTTATATTTGGATTTTTATAAGTTCCCATTGGAACATTATATTGATTTTTTTTATTCACTCTATAAAGTCCGTTAAAACAAGTCTTGTTTAAATATATAAATCTTGCAGCCCTTAATACTTCATCTATTTTTAAAAAATCATCCCCCCTATCCCAAGACCTAATTTCATAATAAAACTCTTTACAATGTTTCTTTTGAAAAATTTCCAGCTCGCTTATAAGTTTTTCAGGTTTATTTTTAACAATATTATAAGCATTTATAAGTTCTCTATTTATATCAAATAAATAAACTTTTTTACCCTCAAGCAAACCAAGTGAAAAAAGTTCAAAAAATAATGCTCCACCGCCAACAAATGGCTCATAATAATTATTAAATTCTTTTGGGATAAGCGGAATTATTTGAGATAGCAAACCTCTTTTACCACCTACCCATTTTACAAACGGTTGATATTCTCTTCTTAAATTCATTATTTTTGTCATCTTTTATCTCTTTTTTAGCCTATTATATCGCTAGTTTTAAAATTATTAAAAAATTATTTCAATTTGAAATTTATTTTTCAAATTCTCTCCCAACCAACTCCTGCACCACTTTAGGATTTGCCTTACCTCCACTTAGTTTCAAAACTTGACCCACAAAAAAGCCTAAAAGCTTATTATTTCCATTCTTAACTTGTTCTACTTGTTTTGGATTTTTCTCCATCACTTCTTTCATAAAACCTTCTATAACTTCAGGGTCGCTTATTTGCACCAAACCTTTTTTCTCAACTATCGTCTTTGGATTTTCACCACTTTTCTCCATCTCTTCATAGACTTGTTTAGCTATTTTTGATGATATTAGTTCGTCATCTATCATTTGAGCAAGAGAGCTTACATGCAAAGGATTTATCTTAGCATTTTGCTCCGTTTTGAAGCTTTTTGACACTTCATTTGCTACTAGATTTGCTAGAGTATTTGGTTTATCGTAAAAACCCAAAGATTCTTCAAAAAACTTTGTTAACAGTTCATCTCTAGCTATGGTATTTGCCACTTCAGCGTTTAGTTTTAAGCTAAGATACTTTTCATATAAAGCTTTTTGCGCTTCATTCATAGGGGTTACTTCGCCTTGAAAGAACTCTTTTTGCTCTTTTTTTGGCGTTTGTTTGGTTTGCTTTTTATTCCAACTATCTTTTAGGCTTACGATTTTATTAAACACAGGTTTTTCGTCTGTATAGTCGTTTGGCTCTTTGAAAAAATATCCCTCTCTTTCAAACTGAAATCTCCGCTCATTTGAAGTTATCACTGATGGCTCTATTAGGGCGTGTTTGATTATATGTAGTGAATTTTCGTTCAAATCCTCCAAGCCTTGCGGGTCTTCGCATTTGTAAAGTCTGTCGTATATTCTAACTTCTACCCTTTTAGCACTTTTTGCATCCACCCACTGAATGGCAGATTTTACCTTCACACCACTTGTGTCATTTCCGCTTTTTGAATTTGGCAGATATTCAGCCTTTATCTCGCAAATTTCTCCATTTTTATCTTTTACAACCTCTTTAACAGTAATAATATAGCCGTGCTTCAATCTCACAGCTTGATTTGGCGTTAAACGAAAATATCCCTTTGGAGGGTTATCACTAAAATCATCTTTATCGATATAAATTTCATTAGAAAATGTTAGTTTTCTGCTTCCACTTTTGTCGATGTCTGAGGGGTAAAAATCTGCCTCTATCTCTTCGCTTTCTTTATAATTTTCTATACTAACTTTTAGCGGATTTAACACAGACATAACACGAGGAGCTTTGTGGTTCAAATCATCTCTTACACAATATTCTAGCTGAGCTAAGTCCACAACTGAGTTAGCCTTAGCTATACCTATACTATCACAAAAAGCTCTAATAGACTCAGGAGTATAACCACGACGGCGAAGTCCAGCTATGGTTGGAAGTCTTGGGTCATCCCAACCATCTACCCTCTTTTCATTGACAAGTTCTAGTAGCTTTCTTTTGCTCATTACTGTATAGTTTATATTAAGTCTTGCAAACTCGTACTGATACGGTCTTGGCTTAGCAAGTTCAAGATTGTCAAGTATCCAGTCATATAGTTCTCTATTGTTTTCAAACTCAAGGGTACAGATAGAGTGTGTAATGCCTTCTATATAATCACTCAAACAATGGGCAAAATCATACATAGGATATATATGCCATTTATCGCCAGTTCTAAAGTGTGAAGTGTTGCGAATACGATATAAAAGCGGGTCTCTCATCTTCATATTTGGGTTATTCATGTCTATTTTTGCCCTTAAAACATGACTTCCGTCTGCGAACTCTCCGTTTTTCATTTTCTCAAAAAGAGCTAGATTTTCTTCCACATTACGTGAGGCAAATTCACTCCTTTTTCCTGCACTTTTCACAGTCCCTCGAAGCTCTTTCATCATCTCTTCATCTACGCTATCCACATAGGCCTTACCCATTTTTATAAGAGCTATTGCGTATTCGTAAAGTTTATCAAAATAATCCGAAGTATGCCTAACTTCCCCATTCCACTCAAAGCCAAGCCAAGTAACCGCATCTTTTAAAGCCTCGGCGTATCTTGTATCTTCAGTGGTTGGGTTAGTATCGTCCATTCTAAGGTTGCAAAGTCCGTTAAAATCTTTTGCTATGCCAAAATTGATATGTATACTTTTTGCATGACCTATGTGAGGAAAGCCATTTGGTTCAGGAGGAAAACGAGTTACAACACCCTTATATTTTTTATTGTCTAAATCTTTTTGTACTATGGTTCGTAAAAAATCTTTACCTCTACTCATGATTTACCTTTAATTAAATTTATAAAGGTAAATATTTTATCTAAAAATAACTTGTATAATTCTTTTCGCAAATAACACATTTGCATATTCAAATAAACAACCACCTACAAGCTTAGCCGTTATAGGTGGTATTAATTTTTAAAATTAGTTTTAGTTTAAAATTTATCAAGCATCATATATAAATCATCTAATAAAAAGTATTTTTTATCGACTGATCCTTTATAAAATGGATTTAACTCTTCATTGAAAGCTTTTTTAAAAAAGCCATTTTTACTAAGAGTAACAATCTTTTTATTTATATATGTTAACAATTCTTTATTTCCTTTTGCTACAGCAACTGCAATAAACTTAGACGCCCCATACTGTTTTATACCAAGCTCCACGTCAGAATCAATCAAAGGAAAAACCAATAAGAGAGTATTAATAGCTGCATAGCCGTATCCCTTGTGGCTTTTTAGCATATCATAGCACTCTTTTCCAGTTACACATTTTATAGTCTCTAAACCACTGCCTCTTAGTCTTTCGGCAGCACTTGAACCATCTTTTATTATTATTTTTTTACCTTTTAAGTCTGATACTGAGCTAATTTCATCTTTTTTGTTGGTTAGTATAGCCATATCAGCACTAAAGTAAGGAGTAGAAAAATCAACTAATTTTTTTCTATCAGAAGTAACAGAGAGCATCCTAATAACCATATCTACTTTATTGCTTTGAAGACTAGGAACTCTATCTTTAGCATACATACCAACAAGTTCTACCTTGCCATTCTTACCCGCAAAAATACCCTTAGAAAGCTCCCTAGCCAGTCTAACCTCAAAACCAGAAAACTGTCCATTGGAAAGCTTAGAAAAAGGTGGTAAACTATATCCTACACCTATCCTAACCACACCCCTATCTCTTATCTCTGGCAATGTATTAGCCCAACCAATACAGACCATCACTAAAAAAAACATAAATATTTTTTTCATAAAGCACTCCTTGCGATAAATTTATAAAATTGTAACATAAAAATATTAAAATATTAATTCAATAATAATTTTATTTTTATAAAAAAATAAACTTCTTCGCTTAAAGTGTAAATCTAATCAACTATTTAACAACTGTCTTTATAATTTTTATATCCTCAAGAGGTTTATTCATCTTATCTACCTTTGAGCTTTCTATGCTTTTTACCACATCAAAACCCTTGATAACTTCACCAAATATAGTATGCTTGCCATTTAACCAAGAAGTTGGAACTGTTGTTATAAAAAATTGACTTCCATTTGTGTTTCTTCCATGATTTGCCATAGCCAACAAGCCACCCTTATTAAATACTACATTTGGCTTAAATTCATCTTCAAACTCACTTCCCCAAACACTCTGTCCCCCTCTTCCTGTTCCAGTTGGGTCTCCACCTTGTATCATAAAGTTTTTTATAACCCTATGAAATATAACGCCATTATAATAACCACTTTGTGCAAGTTTAGTAAAGTTTTCGCACGCTTTTGGTGCAATATTTGGATATAGCTTTAATACAATTGAGCCTTTATTGGTTTGTAAAACCACCTCATCTTTTGCATGCAATCCAGCCATAAATATGGCAACCAAAAACATAACACTAAGTATCTTTTTCATTTTAATCCTTTTATTTTTTTTTTACAGTCAATAACTTACTATTTAAACTGTAAAGACCATTTTTCTCTTTTTTGAGCAAATGTACACACTTCATATCATTAAATAGTGAAACAACTGTGGGCTTTGACACATCAACAGCCTCACAAATATCCTTTATGGTTCCGAAAAAATGCCCATCTTCACTCATGTTTTTAACCATATATTGTAGTATTTGAACTTTTTTTTGACCATAAAGATTAGAGAGTATTTGTATGAGTATCTCTTCTTTTTTACCACTCATATATAGTCCACTTTTTTTCTTTAGCCACTGCTCTTAACTTATCATCTGGATTTACGCAATACGCCTCATTGGCATACTCTAAAAGCGGCAAATCATTTATACTGTCACTATAAAATACGATTTTATCAAAACTGAGATTTTTCTGCTTTAACCACTGCTTTAAGCATTCAACCTTGCCATCTTTATAGCTTAGCGGAATTTCGTATTGACTTGTAAATTTATTGTCTTTTACTTTTAAACGCATTCCTATACACTCATCTATGCCTAGCATTTGCGATATGGGACGTACTACAAACTCAGGAGTTGCTGAGATGATAAGCTTATGTTTTGCATTTTTTATAAGCTCTTTTGCCTCTTTGTGAACTATGGGCTTTATATACTCATCTAAAAATCTTGGCATCAACTCCTCGATATCACTTAGACTCAAAACACTCAAAGCGTCTATGGCAAACTCAAGGTAGGTATCCATATCGAGCTTACCTTGAGCATACAAATCCATAAGCTCCTTATCTTTTTGTATAAAGTCTCGATTTAAGATATTTAAATCAAGCAAATACTCATGCCAAAGCTCATTACTATCTCCGTTTAGTAAGGTTTTATCAAGGTCGTAAACTTCTAAAGTCATACGGCACTTCTAAGATAGTATTTTCTAAAATACTCGTGAAGCCAAAGCGAAAAGATGATAACCCCACTTCCTATGGCTAAAAGCAGATAATCTGTTGGCTTTTGCCAGATGATAAGATTTACGATTAGCCCTGCTGGTACAAGAGTATTGTTCATGATAGCAAGAACTCCAGAGTCCACCATAGTTGCACCTTTGTTCCACATAAAATACCCTGCCCCACTTGCTACAATTCCAAGCCAAAGTAAAACGCCCCATTGGGTTAAATTTGGAGATATTTTTTCCATATTTCCAAAAAGGCCAAAGGCTATGATAGCTATGATTAATGCGCCAAAATGAAAATATCCAAAAACATCTTTTTGATTTACGCCCTTATAATCTTCTATAACTTTTTTATAATAACTCTGCCCCAGAGCAAAACAAAAGTTCGCCCCTTGAACCATCAAAAACCCTGTTATAAAACCTGCATTTATACCTTTATAACGGATGATAAAAGCACCAAGTACCGCCACAAAAGCACTTACAAGATACAAAGAGCGAAATTTGCCACTAAATGCATCATATATAAGGGTTACATACACAGGAGTAAAAATGGTAAAAAGTACCACTTCAGGAACAGATAGGTATAAAAATGAGTTATAAAAAAACATATACATAAGCCCTATTTGCACCACACCAATAGCCATGATTTTTAACTTTAAGCTATTTTGCACACCACGAAACTTTGTAAATGGCAAAAACACCAAACTTGCTAGTGCCACACGCACCAAAACAGCAAAATAACTATCTACTCTACCAGACAAAAACTCACCAATAAAGCTAAATGAAAACGCCCAAATAAGCGTAATAGCAATTAAATAATTCATCAACTTCCTTTTAAAATTTTTGAAAATTTTAACAAAATTATCTTAAATTTTGATATAATATATAAAAAACTAAGGAGCAATGATGACAGCTTTAATAATACTTCTTGTCATAATCGCAGCCATTGGGCTGTATATAATGAGTGTTTATAACACTTTGGTAGAATTAAAAAATAACTACCTAAATGCTTTTGCGCAAATTCAAGTGCAACTAAAAAGAAGATATGATTTGATTCCAACTCTAGTCGAAACTGCAAAAGGCTATATGAAACACGAAAAAGAAACCCTTCAGCGTGTGATAGAAGCAAGAAACGGTGCTTCAGGACAGCTAAAAGAAGCAAGACCAGACAATGAAACTTCCATGCATGAATTAGGAAAAAATGAGACAAATCTAACAAAAGAGATGTCAAAATTTAACATACTAGTTGAAGCTTATCCTGATTTAAAAGCAAATGAAAATATGATGCAACTTAGTGAAGAGCTAACCACAACTGAAAACAAAATCAGCTTTGCTAGACAAGCTTACAATGATGCAGTTATGGAGTACAACACTTACAAACAATCTGTCCCTCCAAAGTTTTTCGCAGCAAGCTTTGGACACATCAAAGACGCTACTTTACTAGAGTTTGAAGATAGCGAACAAATACAAGACATGCCAGAAGTTAAATTTTGATAAACTTCAAAAAAGCACAGAAAAGTCACAAAGGCAATGTTTTTAAACTGCTTGTACTGTTTTTTATAGCATGTGCCTTATTGGTAACTCTTGTTACAGCAGTGGCTATGTTTTTTTTGACATCAAATACAAACTATGCCTATTCTAACGAAGTGCGTGATGAGGCATTTATGGTAGGTGGCGGAGTATTGTTGGCTGTGATAATGGGTACTTTGTATCAATATTTCAATCTAAAAGGGGGAGGAAAAGTAGTAGCTATTGACCTAGGAGCTAAAGAGCTATCTTCTCAAACCAAAGACAAGTACGAGAAAAGGTTTTTAAATATAATCGAAGAGATATCCATAGCTTCAAATACCCCTATTCCAACCGCTTACATACTAGAAGATGAAAGTATAAATGCCTTTGTTTCTGGTATCAACACCGATGATATTATCATTTGTGCCACAAAAGGAGCGATTACTAAGCTAAACAGAGAAGAGTTGCAAGGGGTAGTTGCCCACGAATTTAGTCACATATTTCATGAAGATGTAAAACTAAACGTAACAGTATCATCTTTAATATTTGGGCTATTTACCCTAGCTATCATAGGTAGATTTTTACTTCATACAACACAGAGTAGATCAAGCTCAAGAGACGACAAGGGAAAAGGTGCGATTATGATCATTGGTTTAGCTTTATTTATAGCTGGATATGCTGGAAAACTTATCGGTTCGATTATAAATATGGCGATCTCGAGACAAAAAGAGTATTTAGCAGACGCAAGTGCTGTAAAATATACAAGAAATCCCACTGGCATAGCAAATGCCCTTAAAAAAATAGGCTCTTACAGTTCTTTTTTGTCCTCAAGTAAGGCTGAGCTATACAATCACTTTTACTTAGCAGATGGAAGCGATGGATTTAAACTTAGTGCAATATTTGCTACCCATCCACCACTTAAGAAAAGAATATACGCCCTAGAGCCAAACTGGGATGGTAATTTTTTAACCCACAAAGAGCAAAAAACCAAGGAAACTAAAAAGAAAAAAGATACAAAAGATATAAAAGACAATCTCACTAAAATACTAACAACCGCTAGCGTATTAAACGAGCTAAACAACTATGAATATCCAAAAACTAAACATATACAAAGCGCAAAAGAAGATATGTCTTTTATCTCAGCAAAGCTCAAAAGCATAAGCCAAGAGCCTCTAGGAGCACAATCTTTAATACTTGCTCTTTTGGCTAGAGATTACAAAGAAGTATCCAATCTGCAGTTAACAAATCTTAAAAAAAACAATCCAAAACTTCATAGACTAGTTTTAATAGCCTCAAACCATCTGCTTGATTTAAAAGAGGAAAACTACCTAAGCCTTATCCTTTTGTGCACATCAAGCCTAAAACAAATGTCCATACATCAATATTTAGATTTTAAAAAGCTACTTAATGAGTGGATATTTGAAAATGGTCAAGTTGTATTTTTCGAGTGGCTCATACAAAGAATAGTGCTTTATCCGCTAAACGCTCACTTCAACATTCACCCGCAAAATACTCAAAAAGCTACAAAAGATCAAGTGGAGTTTTTTATCTCCTTCTTATCTCTTATGGAAGATAATGACAACCCAAAAGCACTTTTTGATAAGATAATGAATCAAAGCGGTTTTTATGATTATAATTTTACTGAAAATCTATCAAAAGATTATATCAAATTAGGTGAAGCTTTAGATGCTATATCTGCTTTGGATTGCAATACAAAAAACGCTATCTTAAAAGCTTCTTTGTTAAGCCTTAATGAAGATAAAGTATTAGACGCCAAAAACCGCCAAATGCTCTACGCCATATCCTTAGCCTTAAAAGTTCCACTTCCTTATATGTAACATGAAAACTCTATATAGTATAAAAAAAATTAGCACAAAAAAGATGGCTTATCTTAGCTTTATGTTTTTACTTGCTACTATTGTCATCATATTAGCTATAGATGTGGTTTTAGGGCTGTTTTTTATAAGATTTGAAAGCTTTACACAGTTTTTTAGCGATCAATGGGTAGGACTTATAAATACCCTTACAACAGGAGTCATACTTTATGGCTTAGCAGATGAACATACAAGACTTAGAAAAGGCTCACACATGATAGCTCTTTTACTAGGTGCTAAAAAGATATCTATCTATACAAAAGATGAAAAAGAAAAAATACTTTTAAACATAGTAAAAGAAATGTCGCTTGCTTCTCAAATACCCATGCCAAAAGTATATCTACTAAAAGATGAGAGTATAAACTCCCTTGTAAATGCTTATGACAAAAATGACATGCTTATATGCGTGACAAAAGGGGCGTTAAAGCATTTAAAAAGAGATGAGCTTAGTGGTATGATAGCCCATGGGTTTAGCCAAGTTTTTAATGGCAATATAAGACTAAGCATGCTCATCTCTTCTTTGATATTTGGCTTAACTTCACTTGCTACTATAGGCTCAAGATTTAGAAGTGATGATTATTATAATATGCCCTTTAGTACTCACATAGGAGCTATACTCTTTTTCTTTGGAAGCTTAGGGCTTATAGTTGGCTCTGTCATAAAAACAGCCATATCCAAACAAAGCTACATCTTAGCCGATGCAAATGCAGCAAAATTTGCTAGCTCAACTAGTGGCTTAGTGGGGGCATTAAAAAAGATACTTCACTACAATTCACACCTATCTTCCCCAAATGCATCTTTATATAATCACTTTTACTTTGCTAATGGAGACGATAGTATATTTTCATCTCTTTTTGCCTCTCACCCACCCATAAAAGAGAGGATTTTAGCCCTTGAGCCTGATTGGGATGGAAGGGTTAAAAACTATTCAAAACAGACAAATATAAAACAAACTAAAGATGGATTAAATGAGCTTTTAACAGCTTCCAATCTACCAAACATCGCTCAAAATGCCATAAACGAACATGTCTTAAGCTTAGCCCAAGAGCCTTTTGCTTCCCAAGCACTTATCTTAGCCATGCTAGCCACAGACCACAACGAAGTATCAAGCGCTCAACTTGCAAATCTTCTAAAACAAAACCCAAAACTACACTTGCAAACCACAAAAAGCCTAGAGCTTTTACTAGAATACACACAAGACTATTTTAACTTACTTATAGCTTGCAACTCTAGCCTAAAAAACAGTGATAAAAATACTTATCTACAATTTAGAGAACTTGTATATGACTGGATATATGAAAACGAAAAAGTATCTTACAATGAGTGGTTGACAGAGCATATTATCATAAAAGATTTAGATGGATACTTCAAGCTTTCTAAAAAGCCAGAAGTGTTATCGGGTAAGATTGACTTTGCAAAAAATGAAGTGGAATTTTTACTCTCTTTTTTATCATGTATAGAAGAGCCACAAGAATCTCAAGAGTTTTTTGAAAAAATTATAAAAAAGTCAAAACTTAAAGACTATTTTTATGTAAAAAATATAACAAACAGATACGATAAGCTAAGCGAAGTAGTTAAAAAATTACAACAACTCAGCCCCCAAACTAAGGATGAATTAGTAAGATTTTGCCAAGCTTACTTCAAAAAAGAACAAAACAAACAGCTTATATTTATCATTAAAAAATATATATTTTAAACTCCTCCATCTACTCCATCTACTTAAGAGTTCCTATAAGCACCTCCGCTACTGTTTTACCTATATGAGCAGGTGTTTTTACCACTTTTACTCCTGCGTCTTCTAAGGCTTCCATTTTTTGCTTTGCAGTTCCAAACTCGCCACTCACTATAGCTCCTGCGTGACCCATCCTCTTTCCTGGAGCTACATTTTGCCCTGCTATAAAGGCAACTACGGGTTTAGTGATGTGTTGTTTTATAAATTCAGCTGCTTTTACTTCCAAATCTCCACCAATCTCGCCTATCATAACTATGGCTTTTGTTTGCTCATCTTCTTCAAACATCATCAACAATTCTTTATATCCGAGTCCAACTATTGGGTCACCACCTATTCCAACAGCAGTAGATATACCAAATCCCTCTTTACAGACTTGATTTGCGCCCTCATAGGTTAAAGTTCCTGACTTGCTTATAAGCCCAACTCTTCCCTTTTTAAAGATATCTCCGGGCATAATGCCTAACTTACACTCCCCTGAAGTTATGATACCGGGACAATTTGGTCCTATGATTTGCATACCCTTTTTTGTCACATAGGTTTTGGCTATTTGCATATCTTTTACAGGTATTCCATCTGTTATAACAACGGCTAGTTTTATGCCCGCATCTGCAGCCTCAAACAAAGCATCGCAAGCAAAGGATGGTGGCACAAACACCATGCTTACATCAGCTCCTGTCATCTCAACAGCTTCACTGACCGTGTCATAAACAGGAAGCCCTAGATGAACCATACCGCCTTTGCCAGGAGTTACTCCGCCGACTATATTTGTGCCATATTCTAAACATTGTTTTGAGTGAAAAGTACCCTCTTTTCCTGTAAAACCCTGAACGATTACTTTTGTATTTTTATCAACTAAGATACTCATCTGCTCCCCTTTGCGGCCATAACAGCCTTATTTGCGCCATCTTCTAAATCTGTAGCAATTATGATATTTTTTATCTTGGCATGTTGAAGTATATCCATAGCCTCTTTAGAATTTGTTCCATCTAGCCTGATAATAAGAGGAACTTTAACTCCCACTTTTTTGTTAGCCTCTAAGATACCATTTGCTATCCTATCGCACCTTACAATTCCCCCAAAAATATTTACAAATATAGACTTTACATTTTTATCTTTTAGTATCAACTCAAAGCCTTTTGCCACAGTCTCTTCATCGGCTCTACCGCCCACATCGAGAAAATTTGCACTCTTTCCATTTGCATGCTCGATAGCATCCATAGTTCCCATAGCAAGGCCAGCTCCATTGACCACACAGCCCACATCGCCATCAAACCTTATATAGCTAAGTCCATGTTCTTTTGCCTCAAGCTCAACCTCATCTTCTTCGGTTATGTCTCTATATTTTTCTATATCAGGATGTCTAAACAAAGCATTATCATCAAAGCTCATCTTAGCGTCAAGGGCTATAAAATCGCCTTGCTTGGTTTTCACAAGAGGATTTATCTCTATAAGTTCAGCGTCTTTTTTCAAATAAAGCTCATAAAGCCCCTTAGCAAAAGCACTAAACTTCTTTCTTTGTTCAATATCGTTTATACCTAAACCAAAAAATAGCTTTCTAGCGTGGTAAGAGTTAAAACCAATGGAAGGGTCAACAGGTACCTTTATGATACTTTTGGGATATTTTAAAGCTAGCTTTTCTATCTCCATACCACCCTGAGCTGAAGCTATGATAACAGGTATCTCTTTTGTTCTATCAAGCACAACACTTAGATAAAACTCTTCTTCTATATCAACTCCTTGCTCTATGTAAACTTTTTGGACTAGTTTTCCATCTTTTCCTGTTTGATGAGTTATAAGCTTTTTACCTAAAAGCTCTTTAGCGTACTTCTCAACTTCTTCTATGCTTTTAGCTACTTTAACTCCGCCTGCAAGCCCTCTTCCGCCTGCATGTATTTGAGCTTTTACAACCCAAACATTTCCCCCGATCTTACCCGCATCATCAACAGCTTGCTTAACACTAAAAGAGACTCTACCCCTAGGAACCGGAAGTTTACAATCTCTAAAAACCTCTTTTGCTTGGTATTCGTGGATATTCATAAAGTCTCCTAAAAAATATATATTATCTCTTTACTTCGGCTAGTACTCATTTTGCTCCAAAACCTCCAATAGATTATAAACCCCATTGACGCTTTTGCTAAATTCATCTTTTTCTTTGTCGTTTAGCTCAAGTTCTATTATCTTTTTAGCTCCATCTTTTCCAAGGCTAACAGGCACTCCGCTAACTACATTTTTATAGCCATACTCGCCATCAAGCAAGATGGCACATTCCATATTTTCACAAGTATCGTTTAAAATCGCTTTTATCATCTTAAGAGTTCCGGCTGCTGGTGCATAGTAAGCTGATGTTCCTAGCTTTTTTACTATACTTACCCCACCATGCTTAGTTTTTTCCATAACATCTTCTAGCTGTTTTTGACTAAAAACATTCTCTAAAAGTTCTCCATCTAATCTACATTGACTAAGCACTGCTACCATATCATCGCCGTGTCCACCTAAAACCATGGTTTGTACATCCTTTAAGCCAACTTTTTGTTGTATCTGATACTTTAGTCTAGCCCCATCTAAAACTCCAGCCATTCCCAAAACCTTACACCTATCAAAACCGCTGTGCTTTAAAGCCACATAAACCATAGCATCAAGTGGGTTTGATACTTGGATTATGATAGAATTTGGAGCAAATAAAGCTATATTTTTTGCAATACGCTTAGTAATCTTTGCATTTATCAAAAGCAAATCATCCCTACTTTGACCCTCTTTTCTAGGGCTTCCAGCGGTAACTACAACTATATTGCTATCTTCTATAAGCTCGTAGTTTTTTCCTCCATCTACTCTACACTTTATATCAAATGTAGCACACAACTGAGATATGTCTTCTGCCTTGGCTTTTGCAACATCTTCGTAGATATCAACCAAGCTTATGCTTTGGCAAAGAGAACTTAAAGCAAGCTGTTCACACAAGCTAGCACCCACATTTCCTGCACCTATGATAGAAACTTTATTCATTGAGCTATTATCCTATTAAACGTATCACTAGGTCTCATCGCCTTAGATACTTTATCTTCATCGGGCAAATAATACCCGCCAATATCCACACTTTTTCCTTGAACTTCATTTAACTCTTTTATGATGGTTTGCTCTTGCTCGCTAAGCTTTTCATAAAGAGTTTTAAAGCTTTCATCTTCTTCAGCCATAGCCTTAGCCCAATAAAGTGCTAGATAAAAATGGCTACCGCGATTGTCTAGCTCGCCACATTTTCTTGACGGAGAGCAATTTGTTTGCAAAAACTCACCTATGGCTATATCTAAAGTCTTTGCTAAAATACCTATTTTTTTATCATTATTTTTGTTTGCCAAAAACTCCAATGATGCACCAAGTGCCATAAATTCTCCCAAGCTATCCCATCTTAAATGGTTTTGTTCTAAAAACTGCTCCACATGCTTTGGAGCTGAACCCCCTGCTCCTGTTTCAAACAGCCCGCCACCCTTCATCAGTGGAACTATAGAGAGCATTTTTGCACTTGTGCCAATCTCTAGTATGGGAAACAAATCTGTGTTAAAATCCCTTAAAACATTGCCAGTTACTGAGATGGTATCTTTGCCTTCTCTCATTCTATTTAACGAAATTATAGTTGCTTCTATAGGCGAGGCTATGCTTATATCAAGACCCTCTAAGTCCTCATCTTGAAGATATTTTTCTACTTTTTTTATAAGATTAGCATCATGAGCTCTGTTTTTATCTAGCCAAAATATAGCAGGGGTTTGACTAAGCTTTGCCCTTGAAACTGCTAATTTTACCCAATCCCTTATAGGCTCGTCTTTAGTTTGGCACATTCTAAATATATCACCCTTTTGCACATCAAAGCTCATGAGCAATTCGCCTTTAAGATTAACAACTTCAACCACTCCATCTACTGATATTTGAAATGTCTTATCATGGCTTCCATACTCTTCTGCTTTTTTAGCCATAAGCCCCACATTTGGAACAGAACCCATAACAGAAGGGTCAAGTGCACCGTACTTTTTGCAGTTTTGTATCACAGCTTGATAAACCCCAGCATAACTTCTATCAGGTATAACCGCCTTTGTCTCTTTTAGTTTTCCATTTGCGTCCCACATTTGACCGCCATTTCGTATCATAGCCGGCATAGAAGCATCAATGATAACATCACTTGGCACATGTAGGTTTGTTATGCCCTTATCGGAGTTTACCATAGCAATAGATGGGCCATTCTCATAGGCTTTTTGTATACAATCCAAAATCTCATCTTTTTTAGCCCTATCTAAACTTTCAAGCTTAGCATACAAATCTCCAAGACCATTGTTTTCATTTACCCCTATGCTTTCAAATTCACTAGCATATTTTTCAAACACTTCGCCAAAAAATGCCCTAATAGCAAAACCAAACATTATGGGGTCAGAAACCTTCATCATAGTTGCTTTTAAATGCAGAGAAAAAAGTAGGTTTTTCTCCTTACTATCTTGCATTTGCTCTTTGATAAACTCCATATATGCTTTTTTACTCATAAAAGCCCCATCTACTATCTCGCCACTTAGTATTTTTAGGTCATTTATGAGTGTTATTTGTTCTCCATCTACTCCCTTTAAAACCACACTAATATTATCTTCACTTGCAAATGTGACTGATTTTTCACTGCCGTAAAAATCCCCTTGCTCCATATGGGATACATGGGAACGATTATCTTCTCTCCAAGTTCCCATAAAATGTGGATTTTCCTTGGCATATTGCTTGATTGAGCGTGGGGCTCTTCTGTCTGAATTTCCTTCCCTTAGTACCGGATTTACAGCACTTCCTAAAACTTTTAAATATCTTTGCTTAATATCTTTTTCTTCATTATTTATAGGATTTTCAGGATAATTTGGAACATTTACACCCTTGCTTTGAAGTTCAGCTATGACTGATTTTAACTGAGGCAAGGAAGCTGAAATGTTTGGAAGCTTTATGATGTTTGTATCTGCTTCTTGGGTAAGCTTACCCAAAAATGCCAAGTCATCGCTTTTTGGCTCATCTAAAAACTCACTAAAATTTGCCATTATTCTACCGGCTAGACTGATATCCTTAAGCTCAATATCAATATCAGCACTACTTAAAAATCTTTTAATTATAGGTAAAAATGAATATGTCGCTAAAAGCGGCGCTTCATCGGTTTTTGTATATATTATCCTTGACATTTACTCTCCTATTTTATTATCTTGATATTGTAGTATATTTGCATTAAAACAAAATTTAAAAGGTATAATTTTACTCAAAAATACCATGGCATTGCACATTTGTTACAGTTTTCTTTGCCTTTTTATCTCTTTTATGTGTTCAGCATAGGTTTTTGTAAAAACATGACCCTTACTTTTATCGCTTTTATCTCTCATAAAATACAAATACTCACTCTTAGCAGGAGAAATTGCAGCCTTTATGGCACCAACACTCACAGCACAAACAGGATATGGTGGCAAACCCTCGTACTTGTAGGTATTAAACCTTGTTTCATCTTCCTTTATACGTTTTGGAGTTATTTTTATATGAGAATATTTTCCATAGTTTAAAGCCCCATCCATTTGAAGTTTCATACCTTTTTTTAAACGATTGTGAACAACAGAAGAGACAAGTGGCATTTCTTCATTGTTTCCTGCTTCCTTTTGTATAATAGAAGCTATGGTTAAGTAATGCTTCCACTTTTTTTGATCATACTCTTTAAATATTTTTTTAGACATTTTTTTATGCTGATATAAAGATGAATTTACAAGATAGCCTATAAGATGTCTCTCGCTTATGCCTACTGGGATATTGTAAGTCTCAGCCATTATAACCCCATCTTCAAATGGCGCTAAAGCTTCATAATTTTCTCTTAGTTCATCTAAAGATAGCTTGTACTCGCTAGCTAAAGTTTTTAAAACAAAATCAATAGTCTCACCAGGATAAATTATAACTTGTTTTGTATACGCCTTTGCCTTGGTTAAACGATATAAAAAATCGCCCCTACTCATAGAGGTTTTACCCATCTCTATCCACCCAGCTTGAGGCTTTCCTATAAGACGAACAAAGTACTTGTCTATAGTAGGAGAAAGTTTAAAATTTTGTTTATCAAGATATGATATAATCTCGCTTATGTTACCCTTAGGTATAAAAACAGCCTTAGTTGTAGTGATATTTTGAGCAAAATATATAGCAAGAGAAAGAATGATGAGCAGTAAGATTTCAATAAGCCTAGCAAAATTAAAAAAAATACTTAAATTTTTCTTAGTATTCATATTTATCCTTATAATTCCAATATCAATATTGTTTTATGGGATTGAGATAGACAATTTTAACATCTCAAAAGTAAAAATCTCAAGATTATATATAAAACTTGATAAAAAACTAATAGTAAATGCGAAAAAAATACACATAAATTTCAAAAACAGCAAGAAAAACTCCAATTTAAGGTTAAAAGAGCTTAACGATATTTTAAAAAAATTACCTTGGCTTGACTATGTTTTTGAGCAAATTGACATACAAGATATGTATATCAATGGAAACAATATAAAACTTTTATACAAAGATGATATATTTAAACTAGAAACCGACAACATAGCTTTAGATGCAAATATACAAAATCACAAAAAAAGTGACCTAAAACTAACGATAAACCACTTAAAACTAAAACATTTTGACCTTAAATTAAAAGGAACACTAGTTGGAAATTTAAAGGCAAAAGAAGCGATACTTCGAGGTAGATTTAAGGGTTTTGGCATATATGGCGACTTAGTTATGCACTTAAAAAAAGAGATTTTAACTTATATGCTAAGCACAAATAAGTTTTATGATTTAGAACCTTTAATGAGTACTATTAATGAAAAGATAAAAATACCTAAAAAGGCGAATGATTGGATATATAAAAAAGTTAAAGCTAAAGAATACCACCTAATCTCCCTTGAAGGGAAGGTAAATATATACAATGGCAAATTTTTTCCAAAACAGATAAAAGCAAAAATAAAAGCAAAAAATATTACTGTAAAATTTCACAAAAACCTAGCCCCAGCTACTGTAGAAGAAGCTGATTTAAAACTTTTAAACAACAATTTATACTTTAAACTCAAAAAACCAAAATACAAAAAAATAGCCCTAGATGGAACAAAAGGACATATTTACAAACTGCTAACTAAAGGCAATGGGCTGATTTTACACATCAAAGCAAACACTCCTCTTAGCAAAGATATACAAAATATTTTAAAAATATACAAGATAAATATACCTATCACACAAAAAACAGGCTACACAGACGTAAAACTAGACCTAAATATACGTTTTGTTCCTTACAACATAGACATAAAAGGAGATTTTGGCATAAAAAATAGTACTTTGCTTATATCAAAAGTTCCATTTTACTCCAAAAATACCAAAATCAACCTAGACAATAAAGTCATAAAATTAAAAAATGTCAACCTGAGCTATAAAGATATATTTAAACTAGATACAAACGCCACTTTAAACCAACACAAAAACGGATATAAAGGCAATATAGAATTAAAGCATCTTAGCATAAAAAAAGAAAAAAACAATCTTTTGGAGCTAGCAAACCAAAACCTACCACTAGATGTAAATATAACAAAAAACAACTTTACTGCACATATGCCAAATCTTAGCTTGCTGTTAAAATTTGCAAAAGATGAAAATGAAATTTATATAAAGGATATTTCAAAACTCAAGCCCAACTCAGACATTATGAAAAAGTTTCAAGTAGATGGAGGTGAAGTTCTTATAAAAACTAAAGATTTTTTAGATTTTAAGATAAATGCTCATATAAGCAAAATTAAACCTATTTTTAAGATAAATGACTTAAATATAACAAGTTTTGATGCCACAATCAATGCAAACAAATGGAAAACAACTCTCAAAACTAAAAAAGATTTTTTAAAACTTCTAATAACAGAAAATAAAACAAAAATATACATAAACAATGCAGACGTACTAGTTGATGTAGAAGATAAAGAAAAAGGTGGTAAAAACACCACTATACAAGGTAAAAACAGCAATTTTTACATAATAAAATTAAATAAAAAAATACTTTTCGATAACTACAATATAGACCTAACAGATAAAAGTGTAAAATTTAAAGGCAACTATGAAAACGGCAATATAAGCGCATTTCACACTAAAGAAAGATTGCAAGTAGATGGAGTAGATTTAAACAGCGTATTTGTAAACACTTTTTTAGGAAAAGATATGTTTAAAGAAGGTAACTTCTCTCTTAAAATCGTAGGTAAAGATGTTAATAATCTGACAGGTCATATACATATAACAAATACCTTTGTAAAATCTTTCTCATTTTATAGCCAATTGTTAGCCTACATGAACTCTGTTCCAAATCTTATGACCTTTAAAAAACAAGGCTTTAGCGAAAAGGGTTTTTTCATAAAAGATGCAGATATACTGTTTTACAAAAAAGCAGATACAGTCAAGATTTATAATATAGACATAAAAAGCCCAAATGCAAATGTTTATGGCACTGGAGTTTATAATGCAAAAAGTGACAAAATTGACCTAAAATTAAAGCTAAAAACTTTTAAGGGAGTTAGTGATATTATAGGAAAAATACCCATGATAAATTATATATTTTTAGGCAAAGATAACAGCATTGAGACATACATAGTCGTAAAAGGAAAAATCAGCAAGCCGGAGATTAAAACTCAAACAGCAAAAGAGCTCTCTTTGGTTCCATTTAACATCATAAAACGAACCTTACAAATGCCTTTTGAACTTTTCAGCGACAACAATACAAAAAACAAATAACTTTTTTAAACTAAGTAAGATGTTATAAATGAAAATGTATAATGTCGCCTCAAAATTAAATCAAAGAGAGCTAATGCCATTAAAAAATTTAAATCAAGAACAACTAAAAGCAGCAACCTCGCCACTAGGACATAACCTAATCATAGCTAGTGCAGGAACTGGCAAAACTTCAACTATAGTTGCTCGCATAGCATATCTTTTGCAAAATGGCATAAAACCGCACAATATCTTACTTTTAACCTTTACAAACAAAGCAGCTGCAGAGATGATTGAAAGAGTTGGGGCGTATTTTGACCAAAAAATAGCTAAGCAAATAGAATCGGGTACCTTTCATGCTGTTAGCTATAGACTCTTAAAAGAACTTGGCAAAAAAATAACCCTCAAACAACCCAGAGAGCTAAAAATGCTTTTAAAAACCATACATGCTAAAAGAAGATTTGACCATATAGACGCCCAAAACAAACCCTACCAAGCCACAACGCTTTATGACTTGTATTCTTTATATCAAAACTCTTGTATGGATGAAAGCTTTAGTAGATGGATAGAGCAAAACTACCCACTGCATGAGGGGTATTCGCTTATATATGAAGATATTATAAACGAATTTAAAGAACAAAAAAAACAGTTTGGCTATGTGGATTTTAACGACCTTTTAGTGCTTATGAAAGAGCAACTTTTAAAAGGAGCTAAGATAAGCTTTAGTGAGATTTTAGTGGATGAATACCAAGACACAAACACTCTTCAAAGCTCACTAGTGGACAGTTTTAACTCCCAAAGTCTATTTTGCGTAGGAGACTATGACCAAAGCATATATGCATTTAACGGAGCAAACATAGAAAATATAGGTACATTCTCAACCCGCTACAAAGACGCTACAGTTCATACCCTTACAAAAAATTACCGCTCAACAAAGTCCATACTAAGCCTAGCAAACAGCGTGATAAAAATAAATCCACGTCTTTACCCAAAAGAGCTAGAAGTGACTAGACAAGATGAACCCTATCAGCCAAAACTTCTCATCTACGATGAGCTTTTTATGCAGTATCAAGGAATATCAGCACAAATATCTCAAAGCACCTACCCAAAAGACCAAATCGCTGTCATCTTTAGAAACAATTCAAGCGCAGACGGCATAGAAGCAAGCCTAAGAGAGATTGGCATAGCTTGCAAAAGAAAAGGTGGAATGAGCTTTTTTGACTCAAAAGAAGTCAAAGCTATGATAGACTTGTTAACCTTAACAGTAAACCCAAAAGACATGATGGCCTTTATACATATATTAGAGTATGCAAAAAATATGGGTCCAGCTTTAGCAAAAGAGATATTTGACGGATTGTACCTTTTAGGAGATAAAGATATATATCAAGGTTTAAAAAGTCCAAAAGAGGGAGTAAAACCCTTTAAGAAGGCTAAAACAAACTATCAACTAGGACTCTTTGACATAGACTATAGCTTAGGAAGCGTTAGTAGATTTTCAAATCTTGGTTTTGATGAAGCTTTTTTATCAAACCCCATCTTAAAACATGCAAAACTAAACGATAAGAGCGCAACATATCTTTACAATCTCTACACACTTTTAAAGCAAAATATTCACATCAAAACCCCAGCTACTATCATAAAAAATCTCAAAAACTCTTTAGTTTTTAAAAACATTGCTAACCACCTAGCCACCAAAAGAGCTACAAAAAAAGATGGTAGTGTAGATGGAGATGAAAAACAAAATGCTCTTGAGAGAATAGAGAGAAAAAATAAACTACTTCAAGATTTAAGCTTAAACTATAAAGACTTGGAAAGATTTTTAAATGCTCTTACTCTAGGAAGTAACGAGATGAGCGAAGGAGAAGGGGTAAATCTTTTAAGTGTTCATGCAAGTAAAGGACTAGAATTTAAAGAAGTTTTTGTTATAGACTTGATGGAAGGAAGATTTCCAAATACAAAACTCATGAGTGGAGGTGGTGGCATAGAAGAGGAGAGGAGACTTTTTTATGTGGCTACCACAAGAGCAAAAGACAAGCTATGCTTATCCTTTGCTAAGTATGACAAAGTCAAAAAAATACCCTATGAAGCGAGTAAATTTTTAAAAGAAGCGGGGCTGATTTAGCCCCTAAATTTATCTATTTTCAAGAGACTTAAGAGCTTCTTTTCTGCTGTAGAAAAAATAAACATTTGATTTTTTTCTATTTTTAAGCCCATCTTTGCTTCCTTTTACGGCATTTATGTTAAGCACATTTGACTCTTTAGATATAAGTTTATAAAATCTTTTAGTTTTAAAATTTAGTTTTAAATATCCCTCTTTAGTAACCTTATAACTAAGGGGTTTTGCCTTATTGTTTATCCTAAAGGTACTTTTACCAAACTTTAACTCCCTAATTTTTTTGTCATTTCCAACAGTCATGTAAAAAGTTTTACCAGAAACTAACTCTTTAGTAAACTTTAACTCATCGGCATTTGCAAAGCCGAACAATAAGACCAAAGCCAAAAACAACTTTTTCATTATATTCTCCTTGTTTAGATTTTACTCCTCCATCTACTTAACAAAATTTACACTATTCGCAACTTAAAATTGGGTACTTAACCCCACTAGCTGAAGACTTAAGGTACACAGAACCAAACTCGTTTGAAGATATGGTAAATTCTTCTTCATTTTTAAACTCTTCAGTACTTCCAGCCTCATAGCAAACAAAGCTCTCTTTTTTGCTGATTTTTTCCATAAGAAGGTCTGCTCTGTTACTTTGCTCCACAGCTTGATAGTTTATAGCCCCGTCCATCTTATCTTTAACATTAAAAACTTTAAACAAAATAAAAATAACAACAGCTGCTATAGCTAAAAATCTTAGCATTTACAACTCCTTAGATTGAAAATTAAAAAAAGATTATATCATAATTAGAAGTAATTTCAAAATTGCCCTGACACCCAAGGGTGCCAAGACTCTTTTTAAGAAGCCACACTCACAGTTACAGGGTCGCTTTCCCAAATACCATGTTTTGTGCAGTAAGCTTGAGCTACTAGCTTTAGCTTTTTTGTTGTAGGTATAACATTAAAAACCACTTCAGCCTGTCCTTTTTTATCTTGACCACCTAAAGTACCAGCTACAAAGCTAGCCTTAGCAAGCAGTGTTTCGCCATTGTAAAGACTAACACCTTCTATGTAATGGTCAAAATCATCAGGGTGGGTGTATTCATTTCCAACTGTTACAGTCACCGGAAACTTCTCGCCCATCTTAGCCTCACTACTACAGGTTACAAAAGGAGAGTGTCTGTCTATGTAGTCTTTTTTACTCTCTCGCTCAACTGTGTCAATATCCACGTATCTATTTATTTTTGGCATATTGCCTCCTTTATTTTTAGATATACTAGCTTACATTAAATTATCTAAAAAAAAGGTTAATTGATAATACAAATTTTATATTTACAAGGCTAATTGATAATTATTTTTTTAAGTATTTATCTTCAAAATCTTTAGCGCTTAGGGGTTTTTCTTTGTAAAAACCTTGAAAATCATCGCAGTTCATATCTAAAAGAGCATCATACTGCTCCTTGCTCTCAACACCTTCAGCAGTAACTTTTAAATGCATTTGTTTAGCTAAAAGCACGGCTGCTCTTACTAAAGCTTTTTTGTCTTTATCTTTTTGAAGTCCATCTACGCAAGAGTTGTCTATCTTTACGCCATTTAGTTTAAAATCTCTAAGGTTTGTCAAAGACGAATACCCTGTTCCAAAATCATCTAAATATATCTTAACACCAAGATTGCTTACAGAACATAAAAGCTCTTTCATGTATTCAGGTGAAATCATCAAACTAGCCTCATTAAACTCTATAGCTATCCACTTGGGCTTTACTTGTATCATTTCAAGCATTTTTTGAAAGTTTGTAAAAAATATCCTATTATGAATACAGGTATTTGCAACATTTAAGGATATAACAAGGTCAGTTTTATACTCTTCGTTCCATTGTTTAATATGCTTTAAGCCCTCCAAAAAAACCCATCTTGTTATCTCTTTTACCATATCAAGCTCTTCTGCCACATCTATAAAATCTAAAGGCTGTATTATACCCTGAGTTGCATGCTTCCACCTAACAAGAGCCTCTATGCCTACGATATCACCTGTTTTAAAATCAAACAAGGGCTGATACTCCAAAAACAAGTCCTTATCAAAGTCCATATTTTGCAACATTTTTGATATTTTTCTTCTCTTCGATAGCTTCTCCACAGACTTATCGGATATTAAAAAATTATTGTTATTTCCGGTTCTTTTAGCATAATACATAGCGATATCGGCTAACTTCATCAAAACTTCAACATCATCTGAATCATCAGGATACCTAGCCACACCAATACTCGCTGTGATGTGAAATTCGCTCTCACTAACCACAAACAAAGGCTCTAAAGATTCGTTTATAATCTTGCCTAACTCGTTTATCTCATCTTTTTCTATGCTCTCGTATAAAACCGCAAACTCATCCCCTCCAAACCTTGCAAAAGTAGCTCCATCTACTCTTATATTATTTAGCCTTTTTCCAACTTCAATAAGCACCAAATCCCCCACATCATGGCCATATACATCATTTATAAATTTAAAATTATTTAAATCAACATTGAAGACAGAAAAGCTTTTATTTTGCCCGACTAAGGTTTGTATTTTTTGTATATAAAACGAACGATTGTAAAGATTTGTCAAAAAATCTCTTGTGTTTTCTTTCTTTGCTTCGCGTATTTTTTGGGCTTTAAATTCATAAAAACAAAAAACCGCTAAAATCAGTATAAACACAGAAGCTATGCTTGGAGCATAAAAACAGAACAAAAAGGCTAAAGCCAATAAGATAAATCTAAAATATATATTTTTCAAAATCTTAACCTTGTTTGCAAATAAAACGCATTATATCACTTATATATAAAACGGAGCTTTAAATACTTTTAAAATTCTCCATCTACTCTAGCTATAATAATAATTATAATTTATAGTTTATAATAAACCGCTAATAAAAACTTTGCTATAATGAGAAAATTTAAAAACCAATCGGTTTAAATGATTTCATTATATTTCAAGGATATTTCATGTATGAAAAGGGTTTAGAGAGTAATATTTTGCTTAGAGGGTTAATATTTATATTTATTTTGAGCTTAAATTTATCTGCCATATCTTTAGAAGATATTAAAAAATTAGAAAAAGGTTGCGATAATAATATAGCTCAAGACTGTTTTAATCTAGGTGGTCTTTATTTTGAGGGAATAGGAGTAAAACAAAACTTTCTAAAAGCAAATGAGTACTTTGAAGAAGCTTGTAGTAATAACTATGCCGATGGGTGTTCACTATCAGGGCTAATGTATCTTGATATGAAAAACATTCATAAGGCTAAAAAATATTTTAAAAAAGCTTGCGATGGCAATAATTCTCTTGGATGTTTTAATTTGGCTGGTCTTTATTATTTGGGGAAAGGGGTAGAAAAAAATAGACCTAAAGCAAAAGAATACTATAAAAAAGCTTGCGATGGTAGTAATGCTAAAGGATGTGCTGTGACCGGAGGAATATACGAGATTGAAAAAAATTATACTAAAGCAAAAGAATACTATAAAAAAGCTTGCGATGGCAATAATTCTATGGGATGTTTAAGATTAGGGGAACTGTACTTTAAGGGACAAGGAACAAGAAAAAATTACATAAATGCAAAAAAATATTTTAAAAAAGCTTGCGATGGAAATGATAGTAATGGGTGTTCAAATTTAGCTCGTATTTATTATAATGGATTAGGAGTAAAGAAAAATTATTTTTTCGCAAAAGAATACTATAAAAAAGCGTGTGATGGTAATGATGCTAGAGGATGCGGCATATTGGGTGCAATGTATCATTTTGGAGCAGGCACAAAACCAAACTATTCTAAAGCAAAAAAGTATTATAAAAAATCTTGCGATGGTAATTTTACCAAAGGATGTGGTAATCTGGGGTATCTATATTTTAGAGGACTAGGAGTAAAACAAAATCGTCTTAAAGCTAAAGAATACTACAAAAAAGCATGTGATCTCAATGATGCCCAAGGATGTCTTGAATTAAAAAATTGGGATAAAAACAAAACCACTTTACACAAAAATACTACTACAAAAAGTTTGAAAAATTAGATATTAAAAAAATATATGCTTCGGTTTCAAAGCTACGAACAAGAAGCAGCTCTTGCTTCTTAAGCTTCTTACAAAATACATATTACATCCACTGCCTATAATTAATAATTCTAAAGTCTATCTTGAGACAATTTACATTTTAATTTTATCCACCAAAAGCCTAAAATAATCCTTACTCCAAAACTCAAACCCGCTTTTATCTTTCACAAAAGGGCTTACTTCACCTATGACACCTTTCACATCAAGATTATCTATCCTCTTATGCATCAACTCTTTAAAAAGTGGTAAATCTAACTTTATATCTTTATCCAAATCCCCACTTTCATACATCCTCTCTTGCAAATGCTCCAAGTTTAAAGTAGTACCATTTTTTACATACCACTCAAAATCATACCAATCCCTACCCTTGATTCTTTTTTGCCATTTTCTACAAAGTACTGCGTGCATTTTACCTGCATAAAGATTTGGTAGTGTCATGGATATAACATTGAAAGTTTTTGGAAGCAGTAAGGTTTTAACTTCTGTTTGAAAGCCTAAAGGTGGATTTGTATCTACTTCAAACTTTATCTTTAACTTTTTACCACTGTAAATTCCGCCTAAGATATTATCTAAGTCATTTGATTGGATATTTAGAGTATGAATCGAGGTATCATTTTTTAAAAAAGCTGAAGCTATATTACTATCAGTGCTTTTTACCTTTTTGGATATTTCTATACTTATGCCAAGTGCTTCAAATTCATCAAAAATAGGCTTAAAATACTTTTCTAAATCAAACCTATCATCCTTTTGCAAAAGAGAAAAATCCAAATCCCCTGAAAACCTAGGAAGTCCATAAAGTATTCTTAAAGCCGTACCACCATAAAAAGCACCCTTTTCAAAAAAACCTCCATTCGATAATCCTAAAAGTGCGACTTCTTGAAAAACCTCTTTTAAGGCATTTATCAAATCAGTTTCAGTTTGTATATCATAGTTTGCTAACATTTGTTCGATGATATTCATAACTCTTTCCTTAAAACTTTTTCTAAAATGGCTATCTTTTTAGACCCGCTTATCTTTTGGTATTTTGTAAATATCTCCATATCGCAACCTTTAAGCTCATCTAAATCAATTCTCAAATCATCTACCAAAAAATCAAGCATAGCTTTACATGAGCTTATCTGTATATCTTTTGTAAAATACACCTTATCACACAGGGCTTTTTCTTTTGTAGCTATGAGAAAATTACCCTTTTTTGTTTTTTCAAAAGTTAAACCAATGGGATATAACTCTTTTTTTATTTGTTTATAGGTATAGCTTCCTGTTTTGTTTTGAAACTCTTTACTTCGTTTGGTTGTAGCAGAACTTACTTCATGAACACTCTCAGGTATTAAAGAGTAAAAATATAAAGCATAATCAAATGTAATATATGAAGGGCTAAGCAAAGTATTTGCAATCAGTTCTTTTGAATATAAATCATAAACAAAAGGTGAAGTGTGAAGATATAGGCCTTTTTTTAAACTGCAAATAAGTCCATCTTGTTTTAGCTTAGATATTTTATCATTTATTCCAAAATATCCATTGTTTTTAAGGATGTTTGACAATGAAGCATAATCTATGATATGACTTTTGATCTTTTGTAAATCTTTTTCTATACATGTGTTCATTTTAACCCTTTTTACATGGATAATAAGTAAATAAGCAATTATCTATGTAATTATAGTAAATAATATATAAATTAACAATTAAAATATAGTCTGTAACTTTTTTCTAAGATTTTCCACATCTGTATCTATCTGTTTTAACAGCTCATCTAGCTCGTTTGAGGTATCTAAAACCATATCGCTGTAAATATTTTCTTTTTTATGATTAGATGAGATATTGTTTGCTCTTATGTGTTCTTGTGCTATTTCTAGCTTTTTTATAAGAGGAGCTATTTTGAAGTACAATTCGTTGTATTTATCCGATAATTCATTTGAGATATGAAGCCTATTGTTATCAATAATGTTTCTTATTTGATTAAAAAAATCATAATAAATCTCACAAGGACATTCCATCAGCTCAAACATCCCATCTTCTTTTAATGTTTTTTGGTATTGAGTTTTTGCGTTTAACAAGCTTGTGTATGTTTGTATTTTTTTATCAAACAAATCTTGATATGTTTTTTCAGATATTTGATGAAAATGCTCTGTTTGGACTTCTTTTGATTTAAGTTGATTTTTTAATTTTTCTAGCTCTTGAGAGTAAATTGCCTTATCTTTCTCTATGAGTTTTGTAGCTAAAATCTTACCAAACCAACGAGATAGTCCAACAATCACAACAACACTTCCGCCTAAAGTGCCAAATATATTCATTATTGATTGAAAATCCATATATAAACCTTTTTTTGAAGTTTTAAAATCAAACTAAGTAAGCTTTTTTTAATTTTAACCTCCTCTAAAAAAAGAAGAGGTTAAAAGAGATTTTTTGGAGAGTATTGACCTTATTTTTATGTTTTATCTTGTTTTTTTATAAGGTATCCGCAGGCGGTGCTTTCACGTATTTTGCCTTCGCACGCGCCTATAGCATATGTTGCTTCTGTTCCGTGTGGCTACGCAAGACAAATAATTGTCTTGCGCTTAACACCACTCAAGTTCCAAGCTAATGACACAAAACGCTTTACGTTTTACATCATACCCCCCATGCCTCCCATTCCGCCCATGCCTCCCATATCTGGCATCGCAGGAGCTGCTTTTTCTTCTTTTATATCACTGATTGTAGCTTCAGTTGTTAAAAGTAGACTTGATACTGAAACTGCATTTTGAAGTGCAATTCTGCTTACTTTAACTGGGTCAATAATGCCAGCTTTATACATATCAACATACTCGCCAGTTGCTGCGTTAAAGCCATAAGTATCATCAGCTTTACTTTCAACATTGTTTACAACTACACCCTCGTCAAAACCTGCGTTTTTAGCTATTTGTCTTAAAGGTGCTTTGATAGCTCTACTTACGATGTCAGCGCCTATTGCCTCATCTCCGCTAAGCTCAAGCTTAACTTTAGCATTTGCTCTGATGATAGCTGCTCCACCACCTATTACAATACCCTCTTCTACTGCTGCTTTTGTTGCACTTAGAGCGTCATCAACTCTATCTTTTTTCTCTTTCATTTCAGTCTCAGTTGCCGCACCAACTTTGATAACTGCAACTCCACCACTTAGCTTAGCTAGTCTCTCTTGAAGTTTTTCTTTATCATAATCGCTTGTTGTTTCAGCTATTTGAGCTTTGATTTGAGCTACTCTTGCATCAATATTTTCTTTTGAACCAGCACCGCTTACTATAGTTGTGTTGTCTTTGTCGATTACAACACTTGAAGCTTGTCCAAGGTCTGCCACAGTTGCACTCTCAAGTGTACGTCCAAGCTCTTCGCTTATAACTTCGCCACCTGTAAGTATAGCTATATCTTCAAGCATAGCTTTTCTTCTATCACCGAAACCAGGAGCTTTAACTGCAGAGATATTTAACACACCACGAAGTTTGTTTACAACTAAAGTTGCAAGTGCTTCGCCTTCGATGTCTTCAGCGATGATAAGAAGTGGGCGCGCTGTTTTTTGAATCTCTTCTAAAATAGGAAGTAAATCTTTAAGATTTGAAACTTTTTTATCGAAAAGTAAGATATAAGGGTTTTCTAAAACCGCTTGCATTTTTTCACTGTCTGTTACAAAATATGGACTTAGATAACCTCTGTCAAACTGCATTCCCTCAACTACGTCAAGCTCATCATTTATGCCTTTTGCTTCTTCGACTGTAATAACGCCATCTTTACCAACTTTTTCCATAGCTTCAGCGATGATGTCTCCTACATTTTTATCTGAATTTGCAGAGATTGTAGCAACTTGAGCGATTTCAGTTTTATCTTTAACCTCTCTACTCATCGCTTTAAGCTCAGCTATGATAGCCTCAGCAGCCTTATCCATACCACGTTTTACTTCGATAGGATTTGCACCTGCTGTTATATTTCTAAGTCCTTCTTTAAAAACTGCATTTGCTAAAACTGTAGCTGTTGTAGTGCCATCCCCTGCCTCATCAGCAGTTTTACTTGCAACTTCTTTAACAAGTTGAGCACCCATATTTTCGATAGTATTTGGAAGTTCAACTTCCTTAGCAACTGAAACACCGTCTTTTGTTATGCTTGGAGCACCGAAAGATTTTTGGATTAAGACATTTCTTCCTCTTGGGCCCATAGTAACTTTTACTGCATCAGTTAACTTTCTAACGCCTTCATATAATTCATTTCTTGCATTGTCTGAAAATGTGATCTCTTTTGCCATCTATTTTTCCTTTATAATTATTTTAAAACGCCTAAAACGTCATCAAGATTTAATACCAAATAATCTTTTCCTTCTAAACTAACTTCAGTTCCTGAATATTTAGCAAATAAAATTTTATCGTCTACTTTTACTTCTCCCTCTTCGTTTACTTCCTTGCTAACAGCAAGAACTTTTCCACTTAAAGGTTTCTCTTTAGCATTATCGGGTATAATAATACCACTAGCTGTTGTAGTAGCTTCTTCAACACGCTCGATTAAAATTCTTTGACCTAATGGTTGAAAATTCATTTTTTCTCCTTGGTTTTTTGTAATTTTTAGCACTCAATCTTTACGAGTGACAAAATCATACAAAAAAACAGTAAACAAGTCAATAGTTTTAATCAAAAATTCACATAACTTTAGTCCATAATACTCAAGTTATGTGAATTAAAAATATAAAATAAAGGATAAAAATGCGTAAACTAGCTATATTTTTAGGCTTAATTGCCACAATTTTAGCAGGCTTATATGCTGTGGCCTTTTCCCAGTGGGGAAATAACCTTATAAAACCATACATAGAAGAATTTGTATCTAAAAAAATACAAAAAGATGTAAAGTTAGAAAAATTTACACTAACTTTTAGTCACCTAACCTTACAAGCAAACGTCTCAAATGAGGCTATCTTGATAGTAGATGGAGGGCTTGGATTGTTATCGCAAAGCTTTGATTTAAAATACCACATCCAAGCTCAAAATCTAAAAACTCCTGTAATAACCATCAAAGAAAAACTTGAAGTAGATGGACATGCAAAAGGAGATATTGATGATTTTAATGCAAACGGCAACGGACATGCTTTTGGTTCTAACATTAAATACAATGTCCATCTACTTGACAAAATGCCACTTGATGGAGTTATAAACGCAAAAGGTTTGCAGATAGAACAACTCTTAGCACTAGCTGGTAAACCAGCTTATATCAGCGGAAAATTAGATATTGATTCAAATATAAAAAACACCAACAACAAACTAAGCGGAACAATCCATCTACTCACTACTAGCACTGTAAATTCAAAGCTAGTTAAAAGAGATTTTAACATTTCCCTGCCTAAAGATAGTGCCTTTGTGGCAAAATCAAACGGAACTGTGACAAACGACACCCTAAGTCTCCAAAACGATATCGTATCAAGTCTTGCAAATCTACAGACAGAAAAAACCGATATAAATCTTAAAAACTTTGATTTAAACAGTGATTTTGCTTTAAATATTCCAAATCTAAGCACTCTTGAGTTTATAACCAAAAAGAAACTTTACGGAAAACTAGATGCTACAGGCCAAGTAAATAAAAAAGCTGATGACATATATCTTGCTGCAAACAGTAAAATATTTGATGGAAAACTTACTGTTAAATATATGGACAATGATGCCAAAGTTGTAGGTGAAAACTTTAATATTAAAAAAATACTAGCCATGCTTGGCGAGCCTGCATTAGCCTATGGAGCTGTAAACATAAACTTAGATGCACAAAACCTAGATAAAGATAACAAAAGTGCAAGTATGCACCTTGACATAAAAAATGGAGAGATAGTTGGCTCTTTGGTTAGAAAAAAATTTAACATAAATCTACCTGCAGTTACAAACTTCACCTTAAACTCAGATGGAACACTAAAAGGAGATAGGCTAAAAGCAAATAGCAAGCTTAACTCATCAATACTAAATATTTTAGCGAAAAACACCTCATTTAATCTAACAACTAAAGACTTTTCTAGCGATTTTGACATTGATGCAAAAGACCTAAAGCCTCTAGGACAAATGGCATCTATAGATATGAGAGGAAATCTAAAAGCTGATGGAAGTTTTGGAATGAAAGATAAAAACCCAATCTTAAAGCTAAACACAAAAAGCTTAGGTGGAGATACAAAGATAAGCTTAAAAAATGGAAAACTTAGTGCAAGATTGGATGATGTTTTAGCTCAAAAAATAGCATATATATTAAATAAACCAAATTTCATAAAAGGAAATATTGACGCAAAAGCCGATATGACAAATGTGGGCAAAAACAATATGAATGGGGATTTTAAACTTGAGCTGAAAAAAGGTAAGCTTCTTGGCAAAGGACTGAAGCAAATGTCAGAAGATAAAAGTGCAAAATACCCAGAGTCTATACCTCTAAAAATCGCAAGTAAAGCAGATGTTAAAAATGGACTTGCAACTTTCACAAACACCATAGACTCAAGCCTAGGCTCTATGCCAAGTTTTAAAGGTACTTATGATGTGAGTAAAAAGATTTTAAACAGCAACTACTCCATAAAAATACCCCAACTTAGTAATCTTGCTTTTTTAACAGGACAGGCATTTCATGGTAAACTAGACGCAAAAGGTGTGGTAAATATGAAAAATGACAACCTATATGTCACAGCAGACGCACCAATACTTGGCGGAGTTAGCAAAAGCGTGTTTGATAAAGGTATTTTAACAGCTAAAGCAAATGGAATATCTACCATTGGATTAAGTGAGTTTTTAGACTACCCAAAAGTATTTGACTCCAAGGGTGACTTTACTCTTAAATACAATACAAAAAACAAAAAAGGAAACTACAATCTCCTTATGAAAAAAGGACGCATGGTTCCAAACAAACTAAGTCAACTCGTAGGCACATTTACAAAATACGACATGACAAAAGAAGTGTATGAAGACACTGTTTTAAAAGGGGTTATTAACAAAGAAAATGTAACTTATCTTTTGGATATGAAAGGCTCTCAAACTAGCCTAAATATTCCAAATGGAAAGCTAAATACTACTACCAAGCTAACAAATGCAGACTTTTTGTTTAAACTTCAAAAAACAGACATAAGAGGAAAGATACTAGGCAAAGCAAATGCTCCTGATGTGAAAATAACTGGTTCAAATTATCTACAAAAAAAGGCAATAAAAGCCCTAGATAAACATATACCAGAGAAACAAAAGGCTATAGTTAACGATTTACTAAAATTGTTCTAATACCATTTCACAGGAGAATTTCTCCTGTGAAATTTTTTATCGTGTTTTAATGTTTTTTAAGCATAAAAAATATATAATCTCATTTCTTTTTTAAGTGTCAAGGTAGCTCAGCTGGTTAGAGCGCTGGTCTCATAAGCCGGAGGTCGGGAGTTCAAGTCTCCCTCTTGACACCACTGTTTTGGGGGTTTTGTGTGTATTTAGAAATACACATGTGTTTACTTTTAGAGACTGCAATAAACTTTATCTACTATACTATATAAGTGATATTTTTTGTATTTTTTTAGCAAAAATTACAAAAAACTTCAAAAAAAATGACAATCAAACACAAAAAAATTTTGAATATTTACAAAATTTTTATAGGTTAAAAAAAATACGCCAAGCTTATATACAAAAAAGACAAAATGGGTATAGCAAAAAACAACTTTTAGTACTAGAAAATCAAATAAAAAAGTATAGATTTGAGCTTGAAAAAAATAACTACAAAATAAATAATACTACACAATTTATCGAGGTTTGCAAATGAGAGATAAGTTTGCAAATATAAAAAAATACAAAAATAAAATCTATCATGGCAACTGTTTTGACTTCATGAGGCAGGTGCCATGGGATAAGACTTTTGATTTAAAAGCTTTTTGGGAACAAATACATCGAATAAGCAAAGAAAACTCTCCTACTATTATTTTTTCAGCTCAGCCTTTTACAATAGACCTAATTTTATCTAATAGAAAAAATTTTAGGTATTCATTAATATGGAATAAAGTATTGCCAGTAGGATTTTTACACAAGAATATTGATATATTTTATAGAAAGTTACCAAACTACAATCCTATAAAATCTACTGGACACGAAAGGAAAATAGTTAAAAATAGAAAGCAAAATAAAAGGGGAACGAGAAAAAATACACTACATCCAACACAGAAGCTCATAGAGTTAATTAGATACCTACTAAAGCTGTATATAAAAGAAGATTGTAAAGTTTTTGACCCTTTTATGGGAAGCGGTACAACAGCAATAGTTTGTAAGTCTATGGGTATAGACTTTTGGGGGATGCGAAATAAACAAAGAGTGCAAGGGGTTTTTAATTTTAGGAACAAACATGAAAAAACTTAGGGTAGCAACTGTCTTTCTCACAGAGAGTGCAAAGCACAAGAGTGAAGGTTTCGCAGGGGCTGAATGGGCTTTAAAGTACGCAAATATCTCACATGAGGTTGTTTTTGCATGCGAGATAGATAAGTTTGCACGTAAGCTTTATGGGGCTAACCACGAGTGCGTAACTTTTTACAAATATGCTACAAAGCTTGACGCAAAACCATATAGGGGCAAAATTGACTTAACTATAGGCGGATTTCCTTGTCAAGCATTTAGCATTGCGGGTAAAAGACGAGGTTTTGAGGATACGAGAGGAACGATGTTTTATGAACTCGCTCGAGTGATAAGCGAGGTACAACCACGCTACTTTATCGCTGAAAATGTCAAAGGGCTTTTGTCGCACGACTACGGACGCACTTATAAAAGAGTTTGTGAAACTTTGCGAGAGCTAGGCTATCACATCGCTTGTAAAGTTTTAAATAGCACAGACTTCGGCACTCCTCAAAATCGTGAAAGAATTTTTATTGTAGGCTTTCGTGATGTTGAAGAGTACCATGCCTTTGAATTTCTGCAACCTTTTAAACTTACTAACTGTCTTGCTGATGTTTTACAGACGCAAGTAGATGAAAAATATTTTTTAAGCGATAAGCTAGTCAAAGGCTTTATGTCTCACAGAGACAGACATAAAAAGCGAGGAAATGGCTTTAGTTTTGAGCCTAAAACAAAAGATGATATTGCGACTTGCATAAGTACAAGATACGGCACCCGTGCGACAGATACTTATTTAATACAAATCGGCAACATAGACAAAAAAGGACACAATAGTAGCGGAGCTGGAGCAAAAACAGGGTTATATAAAGTAAACGAACGCATAAGAAAGCTAACTCCTCGTGAGTGTTTTAGACTTATGGGAGATACGCAAGATAGGGTTAGGTTTGCAGACTTAAGCGATACGCAACTTTATAAGAACGCTGGGGATGGTATGGATATAAATGTTGTGAGGGCAATAATTGAAAAGGTAAAGAAATGAAAACAGAAGAATTTAAAGAGATATGTAAGAGTTTAAGTGAGGACATAAACAAATTACTTGGTAGAGTAGATGTTAGCGAAGATAGAGCACTAACAGACTTAGAATACAAAACCCTAGATGAGATAAGCTGTTTCTTAAGCCTCCTTAGTAAAGAGATTATAAAACTTAAAAGCGAGACAAGATGAGATGAAAGGGAAAGAAATGAGAGAGATTAAGTTTAGAGCGTGGGAATTTCCAACAAGCTACCATGATGGGAAGATGAAACCCTATAAAAGCATTATAAACAATACTTGTCAATACCTAAGCAATGAGAAAGCCTTTAAAGGGGATAGAGTTATTATGCAATACTCAGGGCTAAAAGACAAAAACGGCGTTGAGATTTATGAGGGGGATATTGTAAATATTTCTCATCATCTTTCGCAAAACATACTAAACTATATTTTAGAGGTCTTTTTTCATGAAGACTTTGCAGAATTTGGAGCTAGAAACAAATCAAATACCCATTATGCGTCTTTAAGTACATATAAACACCACTACAACGCTCTCGAAGTCATCGGCAACATATACGAAAACCCAGAGCTATTGGAACAATCATGACTTTCATAGCAACAATAAGCGGTGGCAAAGACAGTACTTGTATGATAGATTTATTGCTTAAAAACAATTATCCGCTTGATTATATAGTCTTTAAAGATACACTGCACGAATTTGATGAAATGTATGAGTATATCAAAAAAGTGGATAGCTATTTTCAAAGCAAGTATAACAAATCTATCACTTTTTTAGCTCCTGCTAAAAGCTTTGAAGATAGCGTCTTTGGTCGTATAGGAGATAAAAGTGAGTTTAGACAAGGTTGGATAAGAGGCATACCTTTACCTATCGGCTATCCTTGTACGTGGAGAAGAGAGGCAAAAAACGTACCTTTTAACAAGTGGCTTAAGAAAATGGATATAAAAAAATATAAGGTTTATATCGGTTTTACAACAGATGAGTCAAACCGCAAGATGAAAGGAGATGAGTTTTTATATCCGCTTATAGATGATTTTCATTTTAGCGAGAAAGATTGCCAAAAGTATCTACTAGAACACGAAATGGAAAATCCACTTTATAGACATTTTACAAGGACAGGTTGTAGCTTTTGCCCAGCTCAATCTGATAGGAGCTTTTATCAGGTCTGGAAACATTACCCAAAAAAGTGGGCTTATATGAAAAAGATAAAAAAACAGTTACAAGACTTAGAAGATAAGGGTGAAAAAGTGCAAAACAAGTACTGGTTTACAGGTCGAAGAACATGTGAACAAATGGAAAAAGAGTTTAAAAAGCTAGATAGGCAAAAGGGGCTTTTTGATTTAAGTGATGAGCCGTTGAAAGATTGTTTTTGCTCTAAATAGTATTTGAAAATAAAACATAAGGAGATAAAAAAATGAAAGCACAAGAGTTTAGAGATACATGTAACAGCTTTAGTAGTGATGTATATAAACTACTTGGCAGAGTGGATGTGAGTGAGGATAGGACTTTAACGGACTTGGAGTATAGGACTATCGATAAGATAAGTGCGTTTTTGAGTTTTCTTAGCGACGAGATTACATGGATGAAAGATGAGAGAGATTAGGTTTAAATATACTTTTTGCCACAAAAATAAACACTTAAAGCTCATTGAAGTCTTAAGCTTAAATGACATAGAAAACGGAGCAGTTAAGAAAAGATTTGAAATGGGGTTTAAAATATTTAGCTGTGTTATGGCTACAAATTTTGAAGATAAAGATGGTAAAGATATCTTTGAAGGGGATGTTATAGAAGCGATAGATAGAAAGGCTAAAAAAGCCAAAAGTCAAAAAGGTATAGTTTATCATCATAAAGGTGGCTTTTGTGCTTTAGGGGAATTTATAGGCGAAGTCTTTGAGAGTTATGAGGCTAAAAAAATAGAAGATAAAGATGAAAAAACTTTTTGAAGAAATGAAAAAGAGATTAAGAGAGCTTGAAAATATAGCTGAGCTTTTAGAAGAACTTGGGGCTGAATGTGAGGATGAGGATTTAAAAGAGCAGATAGAGGAAATCTGCATAAGACTTTTTAATATTTTATAAAAGGTGGCTGAAATGTATAACAGAGTAGTTTTAGTTGGAAATCTAACAAGAGATGTGGAACTTAGATATATCCAAAGTGGCAGTGCAGTAGCAAATACCGCTATAGCTACGTCAAGGAAGTTTAAAAAACAAGACGGAACGCAAAGTGAAGAGGTTTGTTTTATAGACTTAAGCTTTTTTGGACGAACAGCAGAGATAGTAAATCAGTATCTAAGTAAAGGCTCAAAGATATTAGTGGAAGGACGGCTTAAACTTGATACATGGAGCGATACTAGCGGAGCAAAGAGAAGCAAGCATAGCGTATTAGTTGAAAGTATGCAGATGCTAGGAAGCAAAAGCGAGCAGAGCCAAAATAAGGCTAAGCCTGAACCTAGTATAACTTATGCAGGTCAAAGCGTAGATGTGCCAGAGATGGCTAATAAAAAAGATGAAAGCATACCGTTTTAAATATAAAAGCGGAGCAATACTCTAAATAACATAAACATAAGGAGATATAAAATGATAGTTAAAGCAAATGTAAGTGTGCTTGATATATGGGATAAGATGTATATAGAGGAAAAAGAAGAGCTTATAAGAGTAAACAAAGATGAGATAGTAGAGATTTTAGCCGAGCAAAGAGCACGCAACACTGAAAACTCTTTGCAGACACTAGCTTATGTTATGAGTGAAGAGCACGCAAAAGAGCTTAAATATTGGCTGGATTTTTACCAAAAGGGTTAAAAATGTTTTCATGTGTATTTAAAAATATAGATATGAGTACTAAAAAGCTAAACATTTCTAAAACTACTTTATACAGGTGGTTAAATGGAGATGACAATATAGGCTTAAAAATGTATCTTGCTATGAGTGATTTTTATAACTTAAATCCGAATATATCATATCTAAATGAATTTTGCAAGATTGCAAAAACGTTAAATACACACACAAATATAGAACAGATTTTAAAAACCCTTAAAAGCTCTAAGCTTGATTATGAAGATGTAGAGATTTTAAAAAATTACAACATAAAAAGAATACTAAGGCAAAAAAATGCAAAATGATATATTTGAGTTAGCAAAACAAACAGACATAGTAAGTTACCTTGATAGTGTTTACAACATAAAGGTAGGCTCAAAACCGACTCACTGTCCTTTGTGTGGACCAAACAAAACACCAAGTTTTACTAAGATGAGCTCAGCTCCTGTAGTAAAGTGCCATAAGTGTATGAGCAAAGCAACAAATATCATAGACTTTGTAATGCTAAAAGAAAACTTAAATCACATAGAAGCAACAAAAAAGATATGTGCTGATATGGGTTATATACTCGATGATGGGCTAAGTGATGAAGAGAGGGCAAAGAGGCAAAAAGAGTTAGAGAAAAAAAGAGTTAAACTAAAAGCAGAGTATGAGGCTAGAGAAAAAAGGGAGCAAGAAGAGGCTAAGAGACTAAAACAAGATGCTAGAGTTTTGATGAAAAATCAAGCTCCTAGACTTATAGAATTAGCAAAGCTTGAGCAAAATAAAGAAAAATTTAAACATCTTTTTAATTTTAGTGATATGCTTACGGCTTGGAGTGAATACATAGGTTATAGTCCTGAGCATGATAGTGTGTGTATTGTAAATCAAGACACTAGCAAAGATGAGATATATAACATAAAATATAGACAAAAGTTTATATATGATAGTAAAAATAAGTGCTTAAGTGATGAAAGGATAGCTGGGAAATGGATAAGCCAGTCACACTGCACTACCCACCCGTTCCCTTTTGAGTATTTTAAAACCCACGATGATAACAAGGTTGTAGTATGTTTTGGAGACAAAGATGCATTAAATCTTTTAAGTCTTGGGGTTAACACTCTTACACTAGGTGGTATAAGTATGAGCTTTGAGCCGTGGGCTGAAGAATTTAAGGGAAAAGATGTATATATTTTCCCTGATAATCAGTTAGTAGAGTATGAAGCTAGTTTAAGAGTTTACAAGGAGTTAAAGGCTTATGCAAAAGATATACATATAGTTAGTTTTTTTCATATAGATAAGAGTTTAAAAAGCGGATATGATGTAAGTGATTTCATCTTAGACAAAAAATTAAAAAGAAAAGAAGATTTTTTTGAGCTTATAAAGTTTGCTATATTTAAGCCAACAAATGATTTTATAGATGAAGCTTTGCTTTTTTATCCAAAAGATGAGAGATTAGAGCAAAAGCTTTTAAGCTATAAAACTGAGGTAAAAAAAGAGGATTTTAGCACGGTTAGCAAAAGACTTTTAAAGGATATTCCAGCTATAAAAGGCGACCTTGATGAACTTATCCGCTCTTGTGAGCTTAGCTTACAGGCACTAAGAGACAGCAAATATAAAAATAAATTTTTAAAAGTTTTAGATGGAGATGAAAAAGGAGAGGTTTTTTTAAATGCTTTAAAAACTGCTCTTAAAAAGGAGCAAAGACTGTATGATAGTTTTAAAAAACAACATTTAGCAGATGTTGCTATAGCTTTTATAGAGGGGGCTAAGCAAAATAACTGTGACATCACTACTCTAAGACGAGGGCTTTATGTGTGGACTGGGACTCATCATTTAAAGATTGATGATAAAGAGTTTAAAACTTTTCTTATACAGTCTTGGGCTAAAGTTGCAAAGATACCCATAAAACAGCAAACAAGTGACTTTATAACAAAGCTGGTAAATGATATATATTTAAGAGGTTTTGCTCTTGATAATATAAGAGCTGAACAAAAAGCAAGGGTTATAAACTTTTTAAATGGTACAGCATATTTATATGAAAATGGTCATTTTAGCTTTAAAAATGGGCATGATATAAGTGATGCTTGTATAAATATGCTTGAGTTTGATTTTAACAAAAACGCCACTGCTCCAAAATGGCAAAGCTTTTTAGATGATGTATTGCCAAACAGAACTGAACAAGAGGCTTTAATGGAGTTTATAGGGTATTGTTTTTATCCCTCACATTCGTTTCAAAAGTTTTTATTTTTGCTTGGAGGCGGTGCAAATGGTAAGAGTATAGTGCTAAATGTGATAAGAAAGTTTTTTGGTAAAAATATATCAAACCTTGACATACAACAGTTAGCCAAGCATGAGCTTGTAGGCATCGAGGGTAAATACATAAATATAGGTAGTGAGATAAAATCAACTGGGCTAAATGATGGGCAACTTGAAAACCTTAAAAAGTTAACTGCGGGGGAGCCTGTACAAATTGACCCGAAAAACGCCCCACCTTATGATATAGATAAACACGATATTCCCAAGATGATATTTGCAGGTAATGCAAAAATAGCGGGAAATCTTGATGGGGGTATCTTTAGACGAAATTTGCTTTTAAATTTTGATGCTCAAATACCCGAAGAAAAACAGATAAAAAATCTCGAAGATAGATTTAACGATGAGTTAAGTGGGATTTTTAATATGGCACTAAAAGGTCTTATGAGACTTTTAAGGCGTGGCAAATTTTCTATGAGTGAAGATATGGTAAAGGCTCTTGATGAATACAAAGAAGAAGCAAACCCAGTGTTAGCTTATGCAAATGAGAACTTAAGCGTTGATAGCGAGATGATGATAAGTAAAAAGCTCTTATATCTACATTATAAAGCGTGGGCAGAAGAGAGAGGACATAACCAAATGAGTGAGCGAAACTTTTTTGGACGTATCAAAGCCATCTTTAAAGACACAGGCTATACTCAGCCAAAATATGAGGCGAAGTATTGTGAATTTATAGGGCAAAGACCGCGTTTTATAACAGGGCTTAGGATAAGTAGGGAGCAGATAAATACTATAACTCACAATAAACTTGATATTTTAACAGAAGAGATGAACGTTAGTATCAAACTTAAAGTACCTATAAGCTTGATATACGAAGAAGAGTGAGGCGGAACGGGAACGGAACGGGTGCGGAACGGGTGCGGAACGGGTAAAAAGCCCTTAAAATAGGTACGCGAACGGCTGAACGGGTTTAAAACCCTTTTTAATTTTCTAAATCGGCTTTCTTTTTTCTTTACCGATTTAGTTTATTAAATAGAAAAAAAAGCCGTTCTGGCGTTCCCACGCCTTAATTTAGGCTTTTTATTCTGTTCCTTATCTGTTCCGTTTTTGTTCCTAGTGTTCCGTTCCCTAGATTTAGGGCTTTGCAAAAAAAACACTAAAAAGTGAAGAGAGGGTAAAAAAATGAAAAAAATATATGTAAATCAGTTTAGCGGATATGTGGTATATCCGCGTGAGTTTAAGTGTAGGTGGTGTGGAGTGCTTGTAGAGATAGAAAATGCAAAAGATAAGAGAACTACTTACTGTTGCGAGAGTTGCCAAAAGGCGTACTGGAGAAAAAGATGTAAACTAAAGGAGGCTATTTTAGTATGAATAAGATGAAAGAAATTTATAAAAAAGTGGGGAGTTTAGAAAATTCCAAGAGCTTATATGTTTTACGCCATAGGCTTAAGAGGAACAACAAAACTCAAGAGGGAATATTTAAAATTATGGATGGCAAACTTTACTACAATATAAACCACTCAACTACGCTAAACAATCTGAGGTTTAGACTAGAAAGATTTAGTTTTTTGGACATAAAATATATAAAAGCTTTTGAAAAATTAAATAAGGATAAAAAGGATAAAAGATGACACAAATACAAAAAGTAGCCCTAGAGTTTTGGCTAAAAGGGGCAAATTTTGAAAACAATTTTAAGCCACATTCAGACCAAAAGACAAGTGACTATATGAAAAGCTTAGGACATAGCGTGGCAAAGACTACAGTTTTTAAATGGAGAAATCGTTTTAACTGGGCTAAAGAGTTAGATGAGTATGTAAAAAAGCTAACAAGTGAGGATGAGAGGGTTAAAAAAGCTTTAGGCGAAGTGGTAAAAGATGAAGCAGTGGCAAAAACCATAGTGGATTTAGAGAGAAACAAAGTTTTACTTTCACAAGGCTATGAGATACTAGAGCTTAAGTGTAAACAAATCTTAGAACGCTACAAGATAGATGGAAAGCTTAAAAATGAAGATATAAAACTAGCTTTACAGATCACACAGCTAACGGCAAATCGTGAGGATAGAATGCTAGATAGAAAGGTAGTAAGCGAGAGCTTAAGCAAGGACGATGCACTAAAAGCTATAAGTGCCGTAGCAAGTGCCGTAGAATTTGACGGCGAAGAGATAGATGTGGAAGTATTAAGCGAAATACATAACGAAAAGGAAGCACAATGAAAACTTTAAAGCGAAGCGGTCAGCGTAGCGAAGCGGAGCAATCCTTTAGTGGTTTTAGAAAGAGAGCGACAGCGAACGCACCTTTTAGCAAGATTTCACATCTTACGGTAAAAAGGTGGTAAAATGAAAACTAAAATAAGTCCAGAGCAGATGATAGCTTTTGCTAAAAGTATAGATCCGGCTATATTTGAAAACAAAAGTCCATATATCCATAAGCTCATACTTAGCTTTATCGATAGTGATGAGAAAAGAAAACTAGTACAGATGTTTAGAGATGGGGCAAAATCAACTCTTTTAAACAATATCTATATCTTAAAGCGTATTTATTTTGATAATGAACCTTATATATGGATAATCTCAGACAATGGCACAAAAGCAAGGAGCTTTTTACGAAAGATAAAAAGATTAGTAGGTAAGATGAGTGCTAATGGTTGGGATATAAGACGAGGCGAGATATACAACGAAAATGAAAGCGAATTTATTACAAATGGCAAAGTGTGCGGTATAGCTTGTTTTGGAGCGGGAGAAGACCCAAGAGGCTATACATCAAGCGAAGGGGGCAAACGCCCCACTCTTATCATAGCCGATGATATACTAAGTCGTGAGAAGGCAAGAAGTGCAAAAGGGCGTGATAAACTCAAAGACTGGTTTTTTAGTGACGTTGAGCCCGGACTTCATCCAAAAGGAGAGATACTAATGGTAGGCACTCCATTGCATAAAGAGGATTTACTAAGTGAGTGTATGAGAAGCGGAGAGTATAAAAGTCTTGTGGTGCCCATCATAATAAACGGCAAAAGTGCATGGGCAGATAGAAAGCCCATGGAGTGGATAGAAAAACGGAAGCTTAGTCTTATGAGTAAAGGCATGGCTACAACTTGGTACAATGAGTACCTTTGCATAGCTCAAGGGGAAGAAAATCAACTTTTCAAGCCTGAACTTTTTAAGTATTTTAAGGGTTTAGAGTATGAGCTAAGTGAAGAGTACTTGCAAATGGGTAATGCTAAAGAGAGTTTAAAGGTACATATCACAAATCCCACTCATATAATCTTAGAAGATGATACTAAAATAGCCCTTGATGAGTGCGTTATATACTCTACTATGGATTTAAGTACTGAGAGCGGAAAGGATAAAACAGCCATAATCACTTGTGCTATGGATAGCAAAGGTAATATATATGTCATAGATATATCGAGCGGACACTGGAGCCCTTTTAGAAAAAGTATCGAGGTTTTAAGGGTGTATAAGAGCTTTAAGCCCTTAAGGTTTGGTATAGAGCGAGCGGGGGCCCAAAATGACTTTTTTTACACTATGGACGTAGCCGTAAAAGAAAGCGGGGTCTATGTGCCAGTTGAAGAGCTTAGCCATAAGGGAGTGGCAAAAAACATACGCATATCAAACCTACATCCATACTTTGCAAGTGGTAAGATATATTTTAATGCTAGTGATGCAAGTACAAATATGCTAGAAGCCGAACTTAGTGCTTTTCAGATAGATATAGAAAGTAGCCAAGATGACCATATCGACGCACTAGCTTATGTTATGCAATTCATAAAAGGGAAAAGGTTTAAGGGGAGTAGAGTAAGTAGAAAAAATATAACCGCCTATTGAGGCGGTTAATATCTTGTTTAAAATCATGTTTCAATGAGGTTTAAAGTAAGTTTAGCAAAAAAAAGTAAAAAAAGTAAAAAAAGTTCCAAATTTGGAATTAAACATAAAAAAAAGGGCTAGATTTTATATAATTAAACTCTATACTCTCAAATTAGGAGTTAGTTATATGAGTTATGAATTAGTAAAAAAATCATTTGCTAAGATGCAATCTTTTAAGCCATTGTGGGAAGAGTGCGAAAGAATGTATCAATCAGAGCATAGTGAAAAATATCTTACTTTAGCTAAAGAACAAAACAGAAATCATATTTTTATTCCTTTAACTTACTCGACTATAAACATAGCTAACTCCACCTTTTGCAATGCATTTTTTGCTAATGGTAATCCGATTGAGCTTTTAAACGTGGGCGAAGATGATAAAGAGCTTAGAGATGAGCTTAAGATACTAGTGGATTATTTTTTTAAAAACTCTAACCCTTTTGTACCGCTTTCATCAGCCTTTTTAAATGCTTGCATATATGGATTTGGAGCCGTTAGTGTGTACTGGGAAGATGAAAAGGTAAAGACGGTAAACATCCCTGTTGATAGTTTGGCTTTTGATTTTGAGGCTGATAGCTTTGAGGATAACAGATACATAGCACACAGTTTTACCCAGACCATACAAGAGATAAAGCAAAGGTTTAAAAGTGGGTTTTATACTCTTAAGGATGGGGATTATCTTGATTTTTTACACGATAGCAGTAACTCTTATGCAAGAAAAAAAGTTTATGAAATTTACGAGAAAAAAAATAAAGGCTATGAGCTTATAAGCTATATAGACGCTAAAGAGGTAAGAAGAAAAAGGTTTAATCGTTGTCCTATCAAACACGGCATACTTTTATATAAATTAAGAAGTGTAAACGAAAGCAAAAGAGCTAAAGATGTAGCTTGTGTTGGAGATAGTTTAGCAAGAGTCATAAAGAGCTTAAACGATGAGCTAAACGTTAAAAGAAACCAAAGAATGGACCTGATAGAAAGGCATTTAAACCCCGAGATTTATATACCCGTTGGAGCAGGACTTGATAGCGAAGATGCCTTAAGAATGGGCGGGTATAAGTACTGTGACAGTACCGCTGGCATTCTCTTTGCACCAAATGGCGTAGGAGCAGCGGAATTTGTAAATGATGTACAAATGTTGCTTAAAGACATAGAGGATGTCTCGGCTATAAACGGCGTTATGCGTGGACTTACAAATGCAAGTGACAGACGAAGTGCAACGGCAATACAGACAGTATCGGTCAACTCTACAGCTAGGCTTGAAAGTATGATAAGACTTATAAATGAGACACTTTTTGAACCGTGGGCTAAAGATTTTGTAAGACTTGTGTATCTAAATGTAAGCGATGAAGTAGCTAGTAAGATACTTGAAAAGCAAAAACCAAAAATAGGAAAATATGGTTTAAGAAAAGAGCTTGATTTTAACATAAACATAAACTTTGGAAATACACTTAATAAAGATAAAAAGATAGCAGATTTAACAGGCATAATACAAATGGTAGGCTCAAACGGTGGAGCTAACTTAAACGGAGTTATGGAAGAGATAATTAAGCTAAGTTTAGGAGAAAATGTGGACGCTAAGAAGATATTAAGTGGTGGTAAAACAGACGAGCAAAGTGGTGATGAAGTGGTTGGGGAAGCTTTAGAAAATACACTTTAAAAGCGAAGCGGTTAGCACTTGCGGAGCAAGTGCCATAACTTTAGTGCCGATTAAACCTGCAAGGTTTATCACAAAGACGGACTTGTTCGCGTGAGCGAAATAAAAATAAGGAGTTTATAAAAATGGATACAAATCTTGGTGTAGTTACAAAGATATATAGTAGTGGAATGGTGCAAACTGACAAGGGGTATAAGGCTCCGTGTGGTAATGCACAGCTTGGCGATGTAATGTTTGAAAACAAACAAGGCAGGTATTGTGTAACTGAGGTAAAGCCAAAACGGCGTAGAGCAAAAAAAGAGGAAACTAGAAAGGAGAATGCAAGAAATGAAGAAGAGCAAGGAGAAAAGGATGAATGAAGAGTTTTTAAATGAAGAGGAATTTGAGCAGATGCAAGAAACAGGGTTAAATACACAAAATAATACACAAAATTTTGATGTATCAGACAATGGCAAAAAGTTAGACCCTGAAGAATTTGAGGCTATGAAAAATGAGCTTGAAAAGATGAAAAGTGAACTACAAAGCAGTAAAGAGGCTATCAAACAAACACAGGCAGAAAAGTTTTTTACTGACGAGATGGAAAAATTGAAAAAAGAGTTTAAAGATTTTGACGCTGAGATTGTGGTTGATGAGATAAAAAAGATACATGAAGAAAACCCAGCTTTAGCTGAGCAATACAATACTCCTATAGGATTTAGAGCTATATGGCTACAAATTCAAAACCAAAAAGCACAAGATGAGGAGATAAACAAGGGTAAGGCAAGTGATGGTGATGACTTTGATGAGCTTTATGACGGAGCTATGAAAGGCAAAAGCGGAGCTTTAAAAAAAGCTATAAGTTTAGCAGTATAACACTAAAACGAATGGGTGAGTTGGCGTTTAAAACACTAAGCAAGATTTTACATCTTGCGTTTAAGAACATAAAAATAGGTTCCCTTGTTTTTATGAGGGACGAATAAAAATAAGGAGATAAAAAATGGCAGATAAAATACTAACTTCATACGAAGCAATAGAAAACCAAAAGAGTTTTTACAATGTAATCAAAAATACAGGCTGGGAAGATGCACCTTTTTATGCGTCTATCGGTTCTAAGTCTTTTGGACACAAAGACCCAGCAAGTGGGCATACATGGTTTTACAGAAAAAGACCCGATGGAGAGGGTGGTAATGCTCATGCAGAAGGAAGCAAAAGAGCCCAGGTGCAAAGTTATACGGCTACAAAGTTACAAAATGAGCTACAAATATTTAAAAAGTCTTATGGTATAACAGGAAGCCAAGAGGGCGTTTTAAGTGTTGAGGGAAGAGCTGATAGCCTAGCAACTCAGGCTGAGCTTAGTGCGTTAGATTTAAGACTTTCTATAGAGAGAGCCTTACTTACAAATGACGCGCCAGTATCTGCAGGCGGAAGCGGAATTAGAAAGATGGGCGGTATGAGCCACTATATAACTGAAGAGATTGATGCAGGTGGTGCGGGGCTTGAGTGGAAAACTCATATCAAAAAAGCCCTTAGAATTATGTGGGAGCATGGATGCAAGGCTAACTACATCATGACAAGTGCAGACCAAAAAGACAGACTTGATGATATACTAGATAGTAAGAAAAAGTACAGCAAAGCAGACACTGGATACGTGGATAACTTCTCCATGATAGAGGATGCCGGATATGCTAAAAATGTAAAGATAATCGCAAGTCCATTTATGGCTGATGGGGATATGATATTTTATGATAGCACTCTTTTAGATATAGTGCTACACCGTGCTATAAAAGGAAGAGACGTAAGTGACCCCGGAGTTGATGCTAAAGTGTATGAGCATCTTTTTGAGCTAACTTATCAGATGCTAGACCCTTATGCTATGATAAAAGTAAAAGGTTTAGCTGTATGAAGTTAAGCGAAGCTAAGCAAAGCATCTTAACTAAAGTCTCTATGGCTGGGGGGCTTAAAGCCCCCAGCGATGAAGAATTAAGCCTTTTTTGCAAAGAGGCTTTAGTTTTTGTAGCCTCAAGGTGTGCTCCAGTGGTTTTACTAAGGGAGGCGAGATGTGATCTTAGCGAAGAGATTTTACGGTATATAGATAATGAGATGCTTATACTTATGCCTGATACTCCTGACTTTACAGACAGTAAAGCTCACTTACAAATCGATGAGGAGTTAAACTATGCGGTAATAAATAAAACTTGTTCACTTATGAGTAGAAGTGTGGAGTTTTCAAGGCGGTTTAGTGATGAGTGTGAAGAGATTATAAGGCTATATAAGGCAAATGCTACAAAGGGAGCAAACCGAAGATGAGACGGCGTGGCAGGTGGATAAGTGAGGATATAAAAGAGGCTATCAAAAAAATAAATGCTTATAGACTTGATGCTTTTTTTATAGCCTTAAGTGAGATTGTGAAAAGGACAAAAAAAGATGGTTGATTTACATAGGTTAAAGTTAGCAAGTCAAAAAGTCGAGCTTTTAGAGGAAATTTTTAGATTTTTTGAGGAGATATCAAGTGGGCTTAATAGGCTTGTTACAAATGAAGATGATAAAAAAGGATTGTTAGAGGTATCTAAAAACATAGAAAAGCTTATGGAACTGTTTAATAGGTACGAAGAAGTTAAACGGATGTATGATAGAGTTATAGAAGCCGGGATAACTCAAAAAGGAGAGAAGGGAGAAAAAGGAGAGAAGGGAGAAAAAGGAGAGAAGGGAGAAAAAGGAGAGAAGGGAGATAGTTTTGACCTTGAGTCCTTAAATACAGCTCTTGAACTTAAAGCTAATAAATTTGGAAATGTAAACAATAGATTTAGCGTTTCTGCTCCTATAAATAATAGTGATGCAGTTAATCTAAGCTACCTACAAGGGTTTAATAAAAAGTTAAAATATTTAGTTTTTGATAGCGTTAATATATTAAGCTCTTATGGCTTTTCTTCAATTGTAAAAGATGATGTAGGAAAATACAAATGTTACTTTTCTACCCCTATGCCAAATCAAAATTATGGTGTTGTTTCTTCTGTAAAATTAGGGGATTTTACAGTTGGTTATGTAGCCTATACAAACTACGTATACATAACTATACTGCACTCTAGCGACAACATTTATTATGATTCTGGTTTTTCTATAGCAATTTTAGAGGAGTAAAGATGAAGATTATAAAGATAAATAAAGATAACTCAGTAAGCGTGGTCTATTTAGCTAAAGACGCGGACGCTAAAAAAGAGGCTAAGAGAATAGGAGGAATGGTATATAAAAAAGATATACCGAGCTCAGATTTTTTGAAATTTGAACAAGGAAAGGTAGTTATAGACAAACAAGCACAAAACAAAAGTGCCCTTAAGGCTAAACTTAAAAAATATTTAGTAAAAAATGAAAAAGCTATATATACAACTATTTTACTGGGTAATGAGTCAAAAAAAGCAAGCTTACAAATGCAAAGGATAAAGATATTAAAAAAAATAAGAGAGGTAAAAGATGAATGATGAATGGTTTGATTTTCTCGATGATGTGAATTTAGACAATATTTGTGAAATATGTGCGAGCGATTTAGACGAAAACGGCAAATGTACATGGGAGCAATGCCCCGAGTTTGAAGGAAATGATGATAACGCGGGAGACAACAGCGAAGATAGTGGAGATGAAAATGGGGGCTAGAATTTTAGGGTGGATGATACCCTTTAAAAGGTATGTTTCTATCTCTATCTTGGTAGTATTTGCAGTTATGCTTACTTATCTGTTTTACAAAATATACGAAACAAATATGCAAAAGGAAAAGATAAAGAAGCTTGAGGTAAAGATTGAGCATTTAATTTTAACAAATACACAAAACAAAAAAGATTTACAAAGGCTAAACAAAGACATAAACAAGACGGTTAGTAAATTAGCTGTTTTGCATAAAAAAAGACTAGACATAAAGGTAAGATATGCCATACAAAAACAAAAAAATCAACATTCTAAAGATGGCAATATTAGCGATGTTTTACGCGATACTTTTAAGTTCTTGCGGACTAAAACCAAAACCGCAGATAGTAACAAAGATAGAGTACAAAAGGCAGACTATCCCCCTTGAGATACTAGAGTGTAAAAAGATAAGTATACCTATGATAGATACTCAAAAGGATGTGGCGGATTTTATACTAAATCTACACGGGGGTTATATGGATTGTTACCTAAAACTGCAAGCAATAAGGGAGTTACAAGATGAACAATAATATACATTGTATGAGTGCTAAGGCAATGCTTATGAATGCTTTATATGTGCCATTTGTGGCTTTTTTAAATCATTTTCATCAACAACTTCTAATACTTGGGGTTTTTATATGTATAGATTTTGCCTTAGGTTTTTCTAAGGCACTTTATCTAAGAAAACCTATACTCTATAGTAGACTTTGGGGCGGGGTAATGACAAAGCTTACGACTATCACTTTGCCTTTTATGTTTTACTTTTTTGTGATAGGACTAGGCGAGTTTAAGGTTGAGTTTGATTTTTTACTAAGATATGTGATATCGGCTTTGATAGTGATAGAATTTTATAGCGTACTTGGGCATATCTATAGCTTTAGAACAGGTAAAGAGCTAGAAGATAAAGACCTTTTAAGTTTTGTAGTTTTAAAAATAAGAGCTTTTTTTGAGGCTTGGGTTATAGCTTTTAGAGGTAAGTAATGGAAGAGATTAGTAAAAGTATACTAGATGAGTTAAAACGAGATGAAGGGTTTAGGGCTGAGCCTTATAGATGTTCGCAAGGAGTACTAACCATAGGATACGGTACTACTTTGCCTTTAAGTGCAAAAGAGAGTGAGCTTTTGACTCTTATACCAAATACAGCTTTTATAACAGAAGGGGACGCAGAGCTACTTTTAAGACATAGACTAAAGCAAAAGATAAAAAGATTGCATAAGGCTTTAAGGTGGCTCGATGATGCACCTATCGAAGTAAAGCAAGTGCTTTACAATATGGCTTATCAAATGGGCGTTGGTGGTGTGCTTAGTTTTAAAAATACTTTAAAGCTCATAAAAAATGGCAAATACAAAAAAGCTAGTAAAAATATGCTTAAAAGCCTATGGGCAAGACAAACTCCAAATAGAGCAAAAAGGCTAGCTAAGAAGATGAGAGAGGTTGCAAAATGAAAAACAATGAAGCGGTAGCGGTTAGTATGCGAAAGCATACAATCACTTTAGCGTTGGTTCTTAGGTGCGATTTACTCGCACCGCTAAAGAACATAAAAATAAAATAGGAGGTAGAAAGTGGAGGATGAATATCGCAAACTTGAGCAATGTGTTATAAACACTTTAAAAACAGAGCTCGAAGAAAACAGAATAACAAGAAGAGACTATGCAAAGATACTATCGGCAAACATAGGGCTTATGCTTGAGCTTTCACAAGGAGAGCCTTATAAAACGCAGATGCTAAAACAAGACCTTGAACTTAAGAAGAAATCTTTACCTAAGAAGATAGCGATTTTAGAAAAACAGTTAGCTATACAAACTCAAGAGCTAGGCATCAAAGAGAAACAAAACGAACTTAAAGCTACACAGCTACAGCTAGAAAAAGAGGTAATGCCCCTAAAAAAAGAGACCGTGAGATTGCAAGGAGAGAAACTAAAAGCAGACATAGCTTTTACAAACAAACAAGCTAGTATCATGCAAGACGAACTAAATCAAAATGCTAAAAAGATAGCCCTTGATGCGTTAAGTAGAACTTACTCAGACTTAGGGGCTGGTGGACTTGTGGTTAGTAAAGATATGTGGACTGGGCTTTTTAGCTTAGTAAATCAACTAGCACCTAGTGGGCTAGGATATGGTTCAGATACTGGCGTAGCAAACTTTAGGAAGTAAATATGCGAGAAGTCATCAAAACTCACATACCCCCTGCTCCACCACCAAGAAAGCTATGGCAAAAACGAGACTATAGTAAAAACGAAGACTTAGCTAACTTTTGCTATAGGTGTGGCGATGCAGGGATGTATAGAATTTTGATGAGAAAAAACATCAATGAAGCACAGGATTTAACCCGCGTGCTTGAGCTTATCGATGCTATCATAAAACAAACCGTTATAACAGTAGCCACAAATGAAAGCGATGGTAGGGATAGAGTAGATATGGATATCTCATCAAATGCAGACGTTAAAGATATACTTAATGAGATAGACAATGATGACATCACAGAAGATGCACTAGAGAGGGCTGGCTTTTACTTTGACTCAACAGGGGCTTTAAGTACAGTGATAGGTAGTATATATGACGGGATAAAGTCAGGGGATTTTAACCTGAGGGCAAATGCAGGAGAAAATTTAGCTAAAGGTGTAATAGATACCTTAGGAAGCGTAGCGAAGCAAATTATAGGTAAAGAGTTAGGTTTTGTAGGCGGTGCTTTAGTAGGTGCTATCGTAGGAGAGGCTTTGAATGAAGCTTATGAGGTAGCAACGGGACAAGATAATTACTTTGGCTTTGGTGGAGAGAGAACAGGAAAATATGAAGGCGGAGTAAAATATGGGGATAAAAGAAACTTGGGTGGCTTTTTAAGTGATACTTTAAAAGAGTTAACTAGCTTAGGCGAAGCTGATACGCCTAGTTATAATCCTGAGATAGGAAGGCAAACTAACATTAAAGGAGAATTTATAGGCATGGGCAGACGACCTGATAGTATAGAAGATATTATAAACAATAGCGACAATTATGATAGTAGCAATAACTCCATCTTTGAAAGAGACAAAGTAGATGAGACGATATATAGGATAATAGATGATATGTATAATCCAACAGTGGAAAGGGACTACATGAGTGATTTACAAAAGGATTATTTTGGATTAAATGACGATGATGACTGGGGCGATGATGACGATGATGACTGGGGCGATGATGACGATGATGACTGGGGCGATGATGACGATGATGACTGGGGCGATGATGACGATGATACAAAATACGATGATGACGAGGAGTTATAATGAGTTTTTTTAGTTCACTTGGTAAAAGATTTTCAAATGTAAATCTTGCAGATGCGGGAGCTTTGATAGGTGGTATAGGTCAAGCTTATGGAGCGATAAATAGTGCTAAGATGCAAAAAAAGCTTTACAATCTACAAAAATCAAACCTTAAACATCAAATGCAAGATTATCAAACACAAAAAGCAAGGCAAAGAAGAGCCGAGAGCAATGCAAGTGACGCTTTTGATATGGTAAGCAAAAAACGCAAAAAAAAGCCTGATGAGGAGGAGATATGAAGCCCGATAGAGTAAGATATAATTTTTCATCTATGGTTGATTTGGCAAATCTTGACCCATACTCTAAGTTGGGTAAAAGCATAGGCGGAATGTTTAAGCATTTTGGAGATAAAGAAGATAAAAAACGCAAAAAAGAAGAGGAGTTAAGAGCCAAAGAGGAAGCTAGAAAGCAACAACAAAAAGAGCAGATAAAAAATAGTAGGATAAACAAAAATGCAAACAAGGTAAATGCACCTTTAACTTACGCTAAAATACAAAAAAACTTTAAAGCAGATGAAGCAGATGAACTTTTAAGTAAGCTTAAGTTTAGCGACCCTAAACCCCAGACACAAGCCAAAACCCCTAAGATTAAGTCTTTAGTAAAAGGTGGAGATGGGTACTTTTATCATCTATACAATAACGGGATACTTAAAAAAAGCGAAGTTAAACACAAGGTAGAAGATGAAAGTTTAAAACAAAGGATATATATAAAAAGTCCAGAGTTTAAAACACTAACACCACAAGAGAGAGCAAATATGGACATATTTGCAGATGAAAAAGGAAGACGCTACACCATAAGACCAACAAAAATAAATAAAAAAATCGGAGATAAAGAGCTATGAAGTTAAAAGAAGCTTTACCGGATTTTGAGGACTATATCCAAAAGGGATATAGCGAAGAGCAGATCATAAAAATAGCAAAACAAAAAATGAACGAAAAAGCTAAAAATACACAAACCACATCTACTCCATCTACTCAACCTGTAAAGCAAGACTTTAAACAAAAAGCTAGAAAGTGGATATTAAATAGCGATGATACTAGTGCTAAGATTATGCGTGGGGCTACACAAGGGTTTTTAAACCTTGTTGACCTTACAGATGGAGCTATGGGGATAGTTGATCCACATAGACAAAATACAGCCGAAGAAAAGGCAAAACGAGCCAAAAGGCAAGAAATAAAGCAAAAACTTGAAGCTAAAAAAGAGCAAACCATCTACGCAAATGCAAGTGAAGAGAGAAAAAAAGAGCTTAAAGAGCTTAAAGAGCAGATGGCAAATGCAAAGGGAGCCTGGGGCAGTACAAAGGCTACAGCAAAATATCTATATGATACCGTTACTCACCCTAGCGAAATAACTCTACAAGGGGCTACAGAATTTGGAGCAGACCCGCTTAATCTTGTGCCTTTTGGTGCGGGTGCTAAAGTGGCAAATTTTGCTAGTAAACCCCTTTTAAAAATTGCTCTTGGTACTGGTGTGGGTAGTGCAGAGATGGCGGGAGTTAATGCAGGGGTTGCTTATACACAAGCAAAAGGAAGTGGAGCGGATGAAACAGAAGCTAAAAAACAAGCTAAAAATGCTGCCGTTATGGGGGCTTTTATGGGTGGAGCTTTTGGAGCAATAGGCGGAGGACTAAGCAAGAGCAATCAAAAAGCCTTAGCTAAACTTAAACAAAATAAAGAAGTTAAAGGCATAGAGAAGAGCAATGAGGCTTTAAATGTGGAAGCTGAGCTTAGAGCTAAAGTAAGTGATGAAGTGGTAAAAACTGATGCTAGCAAGAGTTTAAAAGTAACTGCAGAGGATATGCATATAAGCAAAACTATCAACGATGGCGTAGAGGTAAAGCCCGAATATAGTGGCTATCATGTGGTTACAAAAATAAAAAACTCCATAGATGCAGGACACGACGTGGAGTACGCAAGAGCTAAGTTAAGCGAGGCTGGATACAAGGGCGAAGCTTTGCAAAAAGCGGTTTTAGCAGTAGAGAAAAAAGATAGTGATATATTTGTAGATTTCATAACCGATAAGCAAAAAAAAGCCAATGATGGATATGCGGAGCTTGAGAAGATAGTAAGAGCTGAGCAAGATAAGATTAAAGGAGATGGCTTTGTTGCAGACAAACCTAGTAAAACCATATATGCTGATAATGCCAATATTTCTATAGATGAAGCCTTAGAAAAAGAATTTTTACACAATAATAATCCAACAGTAACATCTATCGCATGGCTTTACGAAAAACACCCTGAAATGTTTAAAAGTAAAACCGATGTCTATAAGACAATACAATTAGTAAAAAATAATCCTGATATGATAACAAAGGCAAAAAGTAAAGATGGTGTTTATCTTGCCAAAGCATTAGATGATAGAAAAATGGGGGACATTGTTATACATAAAGGAGAAGAGCAAAATAAAATAATACATGCAAACAAAAAAAGAATAAAAGAGTTCAAAGAAGGCAACAGTGAAGACCCCCTCACCCTTCACACATCCGTCAAGCGGACAGGGGAGCTAGATGCAAACATCTTGGACTCTAAGAGTCGTTTGTTGCCTTTAGAGACTAGTTTAGCAAAGAGTGGTTTAAAAAAAGATAAAAGCTTTTTAGCTAAAGCTCTTGATAGATTTAGTGAGCCTATAAAAAAAGAGAAGCTAACTAAACAATCTTATTTAAAAGAGTTTGGCTTAAAAAGTCTTGATGATGATTTTGTGGCAAATACAGACTATCTTAAGGCAATAGGAATACATGACAAAGTAGTGCTTAAAAAAGGAGCTTTAAAAAAGCTTTTAAATAGAGGCAGAGAAGATTTATATAAGCAAATACGCCCTACTTTAGAAAATCCAAATGCGGTAATAAAACATGATGGGGCTTTACTTTTTATAAAGTCGTTTGTTGATAAAAAGGGCAAAAAGCATTTTATGAGTGTAGCTAAAAAATTTGATAATGATAATTTTACAGTTAGCTCAAATTCGCTTAGAGAACAAAACAATATACTAAATAAGCTTAATGATGGAGAGATAATATATGTAAAGGAAGGTGTACACCTTCCCTCAAATAATGAGGCTGGTCAGATAGCTAAAGCTAACCCTTTAGCGTCTAATGCACACCTTAACGAAGTTAGTCGCCCTTTAGATAACAGTTTAGCAAATAAAGGTTTAAAAGATGATAAAGCTATACAAAAAGAGAAAAGAGGTATCTATAATGTAAGCTTTAATGAAAAAAAATCAACACAAATACGAAATAGCGACCTTAAGGATATAGTAAAATATGAAAAAGGAAACAGAAAATACGGAGCAAAACATATACTAAGAAAGCATTTAGGAGATGGTAAAACTGGAGAGCTTACAAAAAAAGACATATTGAGCTTTGGAGAAGTAATACGGCATGGTAAAATAGATGTTGATAGCTTTAGAAAAACTGAAAATGGGATTAGTTACACTTATATACTTACAAAAAAAGATAAAATGCTTAAAGTTGCTGTAGAGCAAACAGATGATGGCAAAAAAATATTAAGCGGATTTAGTGATAAAAATTTTGTAAATCATAACGAAGGCGGGATTACACTAGATCAACCGCCTTTAGAGACTAGTTTAGCAAAGAGTGGTTTAAAAAAAGATAAAAGCTTTTTAGCTAAAGCTCTTGATAGTTTTAGTGAGCCGATGAGAAAAGAGAAGCTAACTAAACAATCTTATTTAAAAGAGTTTGGCTTAAAAAGTCTTGATGATGATTTTGTGGCAAATACAGACTATCTTAAAACAGTTGGTGTAGATGATAAAATAGTGCTTAAAAAGGGGGCTTTAAGTAAGCTTTTTTATAAAGGCAGAGAAAGAACATATAAACTAATCCGCCCTACTTTGGAAAATCCAAATGCAGTTATCAAGCATGATGGTGCTTTGCTATTTGCAAAGTCATTTACAGATGATGCGGGGCAAAAGCACTTTATGAGTGTGGCTAAAAAGTTTGATAGTGATAATTTTACAGTTAGCTCAAATTCGCTTAGAGAGCAAAACAATATACTAAATAAGCTAAATGATGGGGAGATGATATATGTAAAGGGGGATTTGAAGTTGCAACCCGAAGGCTCGAAGCAGATAGCTAAAGCTAACTCTTTAGCGTCTTCTTCAAATCTTAACGAAGTTAGTCGCCCTTTAAAGAATAGTTTAGCAAATAAAAGTTTAAAAGATGATAAAAGCGTAACTTTACATGGGGGTATAGCCCAGCCCATAGTAGATGCGGTCATAAAGCCTTTTAAGCTATTGCAGCAAAAAAGCTTAGATGCTTTAGACAACTTTGGCAAGATAAAAACCGAAGTAAAGACAGTAAAAGTAGAAAAAGTAAGTTTAAAAAGTATCAAAAACATTACAGGAAGCAAACCAAAGGTAGGCATATATGAAGCTACTAAGGAGGGGCTTAAGAAGCTAAGTTTAGAGGAGTTTAAGCTCATTGATGGCAAAGATAGAAAAGTTTTTTACGAGGTAGTTAAAAACTCAAGGGGCAAAAAAGAGGCGTATTTGCTTGGACTTAGAGAGGTCATGAAAGAAAACAGCTTTACAAATATGGCTAAAAATGGGCTTTTTGATAATCTTCATGAGGATTTTGTGAAGCAAATCCACTTAAAGGCGGCTCATGAGGCAAACACGGCTAAAAGGATAAAGGGCTATGAAGAGGCGTTAAGAAAGCTTAGTGATGAGGACAGCAAGGCTTTTGTGCAAGCTTTGGATGGGGAGCTAGATAAACTGCCTAAGGGGATGCAAGAGAGTTATAAGGGGTTTAGAGAAGTTATCGATGCTAGGGCAAATATGTTAGTCCAGCTTGGCATGGCAAAAAAAGAGGATATCATAAAAGATTATGTAAAAAGACTTTATCTGGAGCATTTAACCGAAAAAAGCTTTTTAGAAGGGATTAAGGAGGCTTTTTACTCTTATATACCAACTAGACATGGTGGAGAGCTTAAAGGGCAATACAGGCGTAAGGATATGGATTTAGCAACCAGAGAAAAGTTAGGGCAGATTTTTAGAGCTGATGCGGTAATACCAGCTACTATCAAGGCTCAAGAAGACCAAATCACAAAGGGGCTTTTTTATAAGCAAGTTGCCGAGGATTTTGCAAGTGTGGAAAAGCTTGACGGATATGTGCAAGTGCCAAATGATACTAGCTTTGGTTTGTTAGCTGGTAAATATGTACCTAAGCAAGTGCACTATAGTCTTGTTGTAGCCCCTAAGAGGTTGCAAGGATTTAGTGGGGCTTATCAAAAGCTATATACTCATTTTAAGGTAAATAAAACTGTAAAAAATCCCGGTACTCATCTATATAACGCGGCTGCAAATATCGAGCTTATGATACTTGCTCGTGTAAATCCAGCCCACGCCATGCGTGGGAACTGGAAAGAGCTGGTAAAACTTGGCGAAAAGTATGGTATGGTGGATGATACAAACTTGATGTTTAATCTTGGTGAGATAGTTAAAAAAGTACCAAATGGACATAAAAACGATAAGGCTTTTATGACTGTGATGAAGCGAGTGCTTAAAGAGGCTTATATGGCTCAAGATAGTAAGCTTGGTAAGGCTATGCGAAGTGCTTACAACTGGGAAGATAAATTTTTTAAACTGCTTAGTTTTAGTGATGAGATTTATAAGATAAAAAAGGCTAAGTATGAGGCAATGCATGGGGAGCTACCCGTGGTGCATAGTAAGCATAAAGCAATAGATGCCATAAAGTTAACTAGCGATGAGGAGTATAAAGCCTTTGCTAAGGCTAATGCTTTGTTTGTGGACTATGCTAGACCCCTACCCCCTTTGTTAGATAAGATAAACCGTTACACAGTGCCTTTTGCTAATTATGGCTTTAAATCAACACCTGTGGTGGCTAGGCTCATGATACAAAACCCCCTTACTGCTATGGCTTTAAATGTTGCAGGTGGTGGTATAGCTGGAAGAGTGGCGGCTTTGGGGGCTGGAGTGATGGGTTTTGATACACTTAAGGAGTGGATAGAAAAGCTCGAGGCTGGCGATACGGATAAAACGGCTCATGAGACATGGATGAAACCGGAGCTTTTTGGTAAAGAAATACCCTATGATAATATGCTTTTTGCTCCAAATTGGCGTAAGATAAGCGAAGATGATAAAAGTGTATGGTATCTAAATCAAGGTAGAATGTTTCAAGGCATGAGGACAGATTTTTTAACTAGCTTAAAAAGTGGCGGTATGATAGGGCAAATAGCTGGCTATGGCTCAGGAACTGATGCAAAGACAGGGCGAAAGTTCATAAGAAAAGATGACTCTAACACTAAAGCCACTTATAAAACTTTTAAAAAGGTAGCTAAAGACTTTTTGCCGTCCACTTGGGGAAATGTTGCGGGTAAAGCCTATGATGCTTACAGATATGGGGAAAATCTTTACGGAGAAAGATTAAGTCTTGGTGATGTGGCATGGCAGATGGTAGGCGTTAGACGAGTGGATAAAGAAAAAGCGGAGATAAAGGCAAGTAGGGAGCTAAAGGTAAAGATAAGCAAAGCAACAAATGAAAAGGAACGAAAAAGAGCAGTTTTAAGGGAGGCTAAAAAGTGGGGTCACTCGCAAAGGCTTGTGGATGAAAAGTTTAAGGAAATCGAAGAAGAAGTCAAAGAAGCTAAGGAAGATTTAGCGGACAATATCAAAAAAGCAAAGAAGATAGAAGGCTGGGATAAGGGTGTAAATAGTTTTGGCAAGACTTTTTCTAAAGTGAAAAAGGCTGGGTTGTATAGGTATCTTTAAAAGTAAAGGCGGTTTATGTCGCCTTGGTATTTTGAAGGCTATCAAAGCCTTTAACCATATAAACAACTAAACCGCAGAAAGCACAAGTAACACCGCTTTCATTTTATTATAAAGAAAATTGATACAATTCCCTAGTACAAAGGGCTAGACCACCAAAAAAAGCAAGTATTGCAATAAACAATAAAAATGTAGCCATGTTATAAATCCTCCAAATCATTTATATTTTTAAGTATTGTTTTTAGTAGGAAAAATAGAACTATAGAAAGCACTACGACCACCAAAACGCCAAAAGCAAAGACAATATCAAAAATATTTTTATAATAAAGCCCTAAGATACCACTAAAAATAGTTATATTTAAGGCAAAACCAAGCCCAAAACCTGCTTTCAATAAGCCTATAAACTCTTTTTTCTTATCTAACTTACTCATCTTTAAAATACTCCTTTACTATTTTATATCAAAAAAGCTTAATCCCCCCTTTTTGCTAGCTAGGCTATGTTTTTATAGGGGTTATCGACATTGATATTGTAGAGATTTATATGTTTTTCAAAGTTAATATGCCCTGTAAGTCTTTGTAGGTTTTTACCGGCACTTATAGCCATTTGCTTATAATCGTATGCTCCTCTTTCGTCTCCTGCTTGCAGATAAAGCAAAGATATACCCATGTAAGCGTCTATGATAGGGCTTAGCTCGTCAAAGTTTGTGATAAATTTACCTTGATTTAACTTTCTTTGTATCGATTTTTCTAACTTTACCGCGGTTTGGCTAAGTAACTTAACTTGCAGGTTTACAACTTGGTTTGATAGTTTCATTTGAAAACTCCTTTTTTTGTTTACAACTTAGTGATAAACTAGTTTATGAGTGAAATTATACACTAAATAAATATATTTGTCAAGGGTTAAGCTAGTTTTTTACTAAAATTTTATATAATAAACTACTAAATCACTATATTAAGGTGCAAATATGAATAATGAAGAATTTGAGCAGATGCTAAAAAATGCTGAGTTGAGCAAAAAAGAATTAAGTGAGCTTGTGGAGCTACCTTATCAAACCTTGATGAACTGGAAGCGAAATAATAAAGCTCCTTCATGGGTAAAATCATGGCTAGAAAATTATAAAAAAGCTAAAAAATACGAGAAGATAAGAGAGCTTATCAAAGATGAGTTTAAAGCGGATTAGGTCGCCTTATTTTGTTTGTTGTGTGTGTTATGGTTTTATAAACGCTTAGCAAAAATAGCACCAAACGCTACTAATATAGATACAATATTACTTCTTTCATTGTTAAAGCCAGTATTAAGTAAAATCTGCAAGGCTTCTTAACTGCTTAAAGCGATGTATCAGTACATCGCTTTCATTTTGTTGTTAATTACTTTTATAATCCCAAAGATGGCAAAAACCTGCAAAAACAAAGCGAGAGTTTTATATTTTTTTGCTTAATTAACCACATTTTTTTAAGCCCCAAGACATAGCCAAAGGCTAAAGCAAATATGACAGAAAAACAACGGCGTGTGAAAAATAAGGCATCTTGATAAATTTTATGGTTACGGTTACTTAAAATTCCTCTATGTATCGCTAAAATGCTTTAAAATCCCTATTTTCGGCACTCTTTAACTTCTCCATCTACCCCATTAACCGAAACTATCAAAACACACAAAGAAACAGCCCTCAAAACAAAGGTTTAACTTCTCCACCTACCCCATCTATAAACTAGTTTAAAATCTTAAGTTTAATTACTTTACTTATTTAAGGTAGCTTAGTTTAGAAAATAACAGTTTTCAAACTATTTTTTAAATATTTTTATCATAAAAACCCATAAGCACGATAATATCGCATTTTTAACTAAATATTGAAAATCATAAAACACTTAAGTTTAAGCAAAAAATACCTTAAATCACTAAAAGCAAGACAAAAATTACTTTTTTTTCTTAAGTACCCACCACAAACTCTATTTTTTAAGCCTCTTTCTTATTTAAGCTTTCAGAAAAAAACAACCTCCCCTAAAATCTCATTTTTTCATCATTTTTAACCCACATGCCCTTAAAAAAAGCAACCCCTCAAAAAATCAAGGGGGTACCGCACCCCACGCCACCCTCTCCTTATACTAATGTTTATTCTCTATTTTTATAATATTTTTGTCTTTTGGTTACCTGTAGCCTCTATAATATCTATAGTGTCATTAATTTCACCTGCTATATCTTTATTTTTTATCCTTCCGCTAATGTCTTTTGAATAATTTTATATTTTTTATAACCAATATAATTTTCTAACCAAGACTTTACCCAGTAGGGAAAGTTTCGTCCATTACTACCCCAATTGTTTATGGTTTGATGAGATGTATTTAGTATTTTTGCAAATTCAGCCCTTGTAAGTTCTGCTTGTTTTAGCAGGTCGTTAAATTCATCTTTATTCATGTCTAGCCTTTGTAAAAAAAATATACATATATTGTATAATATTTAATCTTAATATACGCTTGTTTTATAATTTAAGTAGATTTTAATATACATTTGTATATCATTTCATTACAATTTTACAACAAAGGATATAAAATGGAAGTATTTGGCACAGGCAATAGTCAAAATTTTACCGATTTTGCATATTTGGTCTTAGAAATTTCTTCAGGCAATAGAAGTGAGACATACCAAAAAGAAATCTTAAGCAAATTTAGGAGAAATATAGAACCGCATTTTAGGAACTTTTGTTTTAAAGATATAAAGCCTATCTATATCGAGCAATGGCATATGATGCTTTTAAAAAAGTACAGTACAAATACCGTCAAAAAACTTAGCAACATTTTAAAACTAATTATGAAAAAAGCCTACGCAAATGGGCTGTGTGACAAAGACCCGTTTATAGGCGTAGATAGAATAAAAACCAAGATGACACAAAAAAGAGAAATTTACACGCAGCAAGAGATAAAAAACATACTGAAAGGCTCGACGGGGTGGTTTAAAATTTTCTTGAGCGTTGCATTTGGTACAGGCATGAGGACGGGAGAGCTATTGGCTTTGCAATGGACCGATATTGATTTTAAATCAAACACTATAACGGTGCAAAGAAGTATAAACCATGGAAAAATTAAATGTACAAAAACGGGGCAAATACGCACTATACAAATGTTAAAACTTGTTAAAGATGTACTAGAAACAGCCACTAGAAATAATATTTGGGTTTTTCCAAACAAATACGGAAAACCCTACTCTGAGAGTAAAAACATATTGAAATACTACTTCAAACCTTTATTAAAAAAGTTAGGTATAAAATATAAAAGTTTATATTCTTCACGGCACAGTTTCATATCACTAATGTTAAACAATGGTTTAGATTTACTGTGGGTGCAGCAAATGGCAGGACATAAAAGCAGCACTACAACACTAAAATACTATGCAAAATTTGAGAATAAAGTACAAAAAAGAGTGAAAAAGGCAAACAAATTAGTAGCTTAAAATAGATAGGGGGATAACAAATCTATTTGACTTTTTAATGTAAAATTAATATAATAAAATTCTTGTTTCAGGAAAGAGGATGAAAATGAAATTATGCAATGTGCACAGTTGCTGGTCTCATAAGCCGGAGGTCGGGAGTTCAAGTCTCCCTCTTAACACCACTTAAACTCCCATAAAAACTCACATTCAAGACTTTAAGTTTTAAAATTTTATTTATTTACCTCTAACGCTTTATACTATCATAATCTATAACTAAATATTTTATACTTTTAAGGAGCTATAAGACTTTTTTTGTATAATAAACATCTATTTAATATAAACAGAGGTGCAAATGTATAGGTATGTATTTGATTTTTCTAAAGAGCTTAACTTAGATATTTTACAAATAATTTTATATAACTATATCCATGCAAAAAAAGAGAGAAAACCTTTTGCATTGAGACTTGATGACACAAAAAATATAGATGAGCAAAACATACAAAATACCCTAGCTATTCTTGGACTTTTTAACTTAGAATACAATAAGCCATATTATCTTAACTCCAATCTAAAATTTTATAGACAATTTGCCTCAAAACTTCTTCAAGAAAAAAAGGCATATTTGTGCTTTTGCGAAACAAAAAACTGCACACAAAGATGTAAAGAACTCAGTGATAATGAAGTTTTAAACAATGAAAAATCTTTTTATATTCGCATAAATTATCTTAAAAATGAATTTATAATCTTAAATTTAAGAAAATATCCTAGTTTTGAATTTGCTTGTGCTATTGATGATATGATACAAAATGTAAACCACATCATAGATACAAAAGAAAATAGCCACAAAGAAGCAAAACAAGAAGCTGTTAAAAAAGCCCTTGGCTACAATATACACACGAATTACACCTATCTACCTAAGATATCAAGCCCTAAAACCCTTATGGAATTACTAGAAGATGGGTTTTTACCAAGCGCCATAGCTAACTATCTTATAAATGGCGGGGAGAAGATTAACTATCTTAAAGATTTTCAAGATATTGAGTTAAAACCCGTAACTATAATTGAGCTAGATAAGATAAAAAAACTAAACCAATTCCACATGGAAGCATTAGATGAAGAACTGCTAACCTCAATGGTAGGCTTTAGTGGCAAAATGGCACAAAAACAGCTAAAAAACTGTTTAAAAGATGTGTATACCCTAAATGAACTAAAACAAAACATGGAACAAAAACTTAAAAAGGAAGAGAAATGATAATTTTAACAACATTTTTAGAAGCAATCGTGCAAATACTACATATACTTATAAACGCATATATATGGGTAGTTATCATAGCAGCTTTACTAAGCTGGGTAAAACCCGACCCATATAATCCTGTTGTGCAAATACTATACCGCTTAACTGAGCCTGTTTATGCCTTTATAAAACGATACATTCCAACATCATTTAATGGCATTGAATTAGCCCCACTTGTAGTTGTTATAGCATTGCAGTTTGCTGATTTGTTTTTCATAAAACTTTTAACTAGACTTATCTATGCTTAAAAAGCTATCTTTTGTCTTTATATCTAGTGTTTCGTTTTTGTACTCTGCTTCAAATGAAGCCCAAAGGATACAACAGCTCTACCCTTCACTAGCTAAAGATTTTGTTATTTATAATTTTATAAAAGACAAAAACAGCACAGAAGAGGATGCAAAATACCTATACAAAGAGATAAAAAGACCAACAAGCAGACTTAAAAGACTGTTTTTTGACAAAACAAAAGACTTAGATTTTGTCTATCCAAACAGATGTAAAGATTGTAAATACGTAAATATAAGTCCAAAAAGCTTTGAAAAACTTAGTCTAAAAAAGAAAAAAGCAGAGTATTTAAAAACCAAAAAAAGAATTAAAAAAAGAGTTTCATGGATGGAGGCTATAATAGCTAAAGATAGCTTTGCCTACCTAGCCAAAAAAGATGGAAAAGACTTTTTAAAACTATTTTTTAAAACTAGCAATGATTATAGAGTTAAAACACTAAATAAACCCTTTCCATCCGGCTTTTTGTCTCGTCTTGCAAATCAAAAAAAGTTTTACCGCTTTGTTATGATGACAGCTATGAATAAAAAGCTAGATAATCTCCAAAAAAGCCTAATAAAACTTAGCCCAAAACGCAAAAAACTAGACTTCAATACCGCTTTTTACCTAGGATTAATAGCTCTTAATCAAAATGATGAAAAAAAAGCCCTAGAATTTTTCAAAAGCTCACTACAGCGAACAACTAGCAAGGCTAGCAGGGATAAGGCTAGATTTTGGATATACTTAACTTCAAAAGATGAAAAAGCACTTCACGAGTTAGCAAAAAGCAGTGATTTGAGTTTTTACACATATTTAGCAAGAGAAAAACTAAATATCATTCATCACGAGATAATAACCCCAAAACCAAACACTGACACTTTAAAAGATTTTAACATAACCGACCCTTTTATGTGGGCAAAAGTTAAAGATGATTTTGACAGCTCTAGTTTGAAAAATGAATTTGCCGATATTTTTTACACAAAACAGACCCTACCCCACTATACCTACCTGAAGGAAAGAGCAAATGGGTTTAAGAAGTATTATTTCATAAGACCTTACGATAAATTTTTAAATGAACAAAATACTAGCAGAAAAATACTAGTAAATTCCCTAGCAAGACAAGAGAGTAGATTTGTCCCAGCCTCTGTTTCAACCTCTTATGCCCTTGGTTTTATGCAGTTTATGCCCTTTTTAGTTCGCTCAACTGCAAAAGAAAACAATATAACAAACTTTGAATATTTTGACATACTAAAGCCAGAAAACGCAGTAAAATTTGCAAATACCCATCTTGATTTTTTAGAAAAATATCTTCATTCTCCACTTTTTATAGCCTACGCTTACAATGGAGGATTGGGCTTTACAAGAAGTCTTTTTAACAAAAGAGGTCTTTTCCAAAAAGGAAAATACGAACCATATATGAGTATGGAATTGGTACACTACTCAGAAAGCCGAAAATACGGAAAAAAAGTCTTGCTAAACTACTCCATCTACTCCAAGATATATGACAACAATATTACCTTAGAAAGCCTAGTTATGGATACCTTAAATCTTTCTAAATCAAAAGCTTACAAAAAATGAAACGCACCCTAACTTTACTTGTTGCTTTTTTTAGCTTTAGCTTTGCCATGAACGTAGAGGAGATAAGTGGACTGCAAAATGGTTTAGCAAAAGATTTTCTCATCTACGAATACGCAAAAAACCATAAACTCTCTTGGCAAGAAGCTCAAAAACTCTACTCTCAAATACACAGAAAAACCTATAGGTTAAAGGTTCTTTTTAGCCAATATTTAAAAGATGAAAAACTAAACTTTACTATAAAGTGCCAAAAACTATCGCCTAAAGAAATCTTAAATGCCAGCCCAAAATGTGCCTCCCTTGCCATCACACCGGCTAAAATGGAAAAAACAGACCTAAAACTAAGAAAGAAAATACACTACTATTTTAAAAAACCTTCTTGGCTAGAGGCTATGAATAAAAAAGATATTTTCACTCATTTAAGTAAAGTAGATGGAGATGAATTTTTAAAGTTTTTTTTGGGTGTTAGTAAAGAGTATAGGTATAAAAATTTAGACAAAAATATTCCTCAACAGTTTTTAAAAAATATTTCAAAACATAAACGATTTGAAAACTTTGTTTTGAATGTTGTCATGGACGAGGGCTACAAAAACCTTCCAAAAAGCCTTCTTAAGCTTGACTCAAACACCAAAAACCTAAGTTTTAATAGCTATTTTTACCTTGGTCTTTTGCATCTTATGCACGAACAAAAAGAAAACGCAACACTCTTTTTTGCAAATGCCCTTAACGCAACAGAAGATGAAAGTCTAAAAAATAAAGCTAGATTTTGGATATTTCAATCAAGCTTAAACAAAGAAATCTTTACAAGTTTAGCAAATAGCAAAAGAATCGATATATACTCTTTATACGCAAAAGAACAGCTTGGAGTAAAACTTAGTGTAACAGTGCCTTTGGCTCCTAAAAAACAGCGTATGGATAGCTTTAGCCACACTGACCCTTTTAGTTGGGACTATACAAAAGAGCATATAAAAGATATAAATAAAACTGAACTTGCAAAGTTTTCTAAGCCATTTTACACAAAACAAACCCTGCCCTATTTTGTAAATCTTACTCAAAAAATAGTCGGCTGGGATGAAGAATACTTCATAACCCCTTATGAACAATACATAAGTCACTTAAGCACAAAACGTAAGATTCTTATCTATGCCCTAGCAAGACAAGAGAGCAGATGCATACCTGTGGTTGTTTCAAAGTCTTATGCCTTAGGAATGATGCAGTTTATGCCGTTTTTAGCTAAGGATATGGCTAAGAAAAAGAAGTTAAAAGATTTTGATTATTTTGACATGTTCAAACCGCAAATCGCCCTTGACTTTGCCAACACCCATCTTGACTATCTAAACTCTCGCTTAAAACACCCAGTTTTTATAGCCTACGCTTACAATGGTGGCATAGGGTTTACAACAAGAATGCTAAAAAATACAAATCTCTTCAATGAAGGCAGATACGAGCCCTTTTTGAGCATGGAGCTTGTTCCTTATGCTGAGAGTAGAGAATACGCTAAAAAAGTGTTGGTAAATTACTCCATCTACTCCAAGTTATATAGCGACTATAACACCGTAACAAGCCTACTTGATAGCCTAAAAAAATAAACTTATAAAAGCCTGTATTTTATAAATTTTGCATTATGTTTAGATATGTCAAGCCAGGAGTCAGTGTCAAATTCAAACTCCACAACCGAGCCCATCTTCATATCTTCTCTAAACTCATCACTTAAAGTGATAGCAAGGGCTGAGAGGCTAGGATTGTGACCAACTAAAAGTAGCGAATTGATCTCATCGTGGGTATAGCTTAAAACCTCTTTTATCTCGTTTACATAACCCATATATAGAGTCTGATTGTAAAATATTGGCTTTAAAAAACCCAACTCCTTTGCAAAAATCTCAGCACTCTGCCTAGTTCTAGTAGCAGGACTGCACAACACTCCATCTACTATTACGCCCTCTTTTGCTAAACTCAAAGCCATACTTTTAGCATCAGCAAAACCTTGCTCGCTTAGCTCTCTTGTGTAGTCATCTTTATAGTCTTGAGCTTTTTGCGCGTGTCTTAAAAGATAGAGTTTTTTCAACTTTTATCCCTTTTTTGAAACCAATAAAAGCATAACAACACCTATGATAGAGGCTAAAAATGAAGCTATAAAAACTCCTAGTTTTACAGCTGAGATAATATCTTTATCTAAAAATGCCAAGTGAGTTATAAAAATAGACATAGTAAAGCCAATACCCGCTATAAAACCGATACAAAGTATCTCAAACCACGATATATTTTCAGGTTTAACACTTATGCCAAGTTTATCAAATATATATGTAAACCCAACTATCCCAAGGGGTTTTCCTAAAACAAGGCCTAAAATAACACCTAAAACAATGTTTAAGTGTTCATTTGCACTTGAAAAATCTATAATAACCCCTGCATTTGAAAACGCAAACAAAGGCATTATAAAAAAGGCGCAAAGACCGTGCAAAGAATGCTCTAGTCTTAAAAGTGGGTTTTGTACTTTCTCATAACCATAAGCCATACTCTCAAGACTATCTATTTGGTCGTGACTTAAAAGTTTTGAGCCGTTTGAGCTCTCCTTGAAGATTTGCAAAGCTGTACTTATCTTCACTACAAAACTTTTTTCATTTATCTTGGAGCGAATAGGCACTGCAAAAGCTAGCAAAACACCCGCTATAGTAGCGTGAATGCCAATAGCGTGTATATAAACCCAAAGCAAAACCCCAAGCACAAGATAAGGAGTAAGTTTAGTAACTCCTTTTGTGTTTAAAATCCAAATAAAAGCGTAAATAGCTATGGCGTGTATAAAATATATAGCATGTATTTTACTTGTATAAACTGTAGCTACCACCATAACAGCGCCCAAATCATCTACCACAGCCAAGGCGACTAAAAAAAGCTTTAAAGCAGGATTTACCCTTTTACCAAGCAACATCAAAAGTCCTAAAGCAAAGGCTATGTCTGTTGCCATAGGTATGCCAAAACCAAAAGGGTTTTGCAAATTTAAACTAACATATATCAAAGCAGGCACAACCATACCGCCAACTGCTGCGACTATAGGAAAGGAAGCTTTTCCAACGCTTGAAAGTTCACCTGCCAAAACTTCTCTTTTGATCTCGAGTCCAACCATTAAAAAAAATAGAGCCATAAGCCCATCATCTATCCAAGCATTTACGCTCATAGATATGCTAAACTCTCCTAAGCTTAGAGCTAAAGGCATATCCCAAAGTTTAAAATACTCACTACCAAAACTAGAGTTTGCCACTACCAATGCAAGCAAGGTGGCTACAAAAAGCAAAACACCACTTAAGGCCTCTTTGTTTATAAAATTTTGCAATGCTACTAGGGTTTTATTTATCATTTTATATCCTACTTTTTAAAGGAAAATTTAAACACATGCTTGCCATTTATAGCTATACTAACCATAGCTTCATCCTCGCTTTTTGCGGGCTTTGTGATAAGGTAATAATTGCTCCATCTACTATAAGTTGGAGAAAGCTTGCTTTCACTTGCCTTATAGTCAAGACGCTGTATGTTTGAGTTTTTTTCTAAAATCTTTATTTCATAAGGAGTTTTTAACATATTTAGCAAAAATGTCTCTTTTTGACTTGAGTTGTATTTTTCTTGTATGGGATTTAAGTAAGTTAAAACCGCTAAATACCTCTTATCGTCTAAAAAAACCTCTTGCTTTTTTGTATATTTTAAACCTTGCTGTTGTATTTTATTTTCTCCAAAATACCCAACCCTGTGCTTATCCACACAGCCAACAAAAAAAACAAATACCACAAATACTAAGACTTTACGCATAAGCTCTCCAAGATAAAATTTATAAGATTTTACCCACAAAATCTTTATATATAAATTAATCCATCTACTCACACTGAGAAAATGGTAAATCCTTTGTCAAGCGAAGGTAAAGTTGCGAAAAAGAGACTTTCTCACAGAGAGTGCAAGCACAAGAGCCCGTTGGGTGAGAGCCGTTAAAAAAACGTAAACTGCTTTACGTTTTTAGGCTCGGAACTGTGAAAGCCGTCAATTAGACATAAATTTCTTTATGTCTATAGGCTTGAAACCAAAGCTCTTGTGCCAAAGGCACGAGCGTAGGTAGGTTGTGCATAAGCACCGCAGAGGCTGAAAACAAGATGTTCTCCGCAGATGATGCTAACGCATATCATCTTTGGTTCCAAAGCTACGTAAGATAAGCAGTTATCTTACGCTTAACGCTTTTCATGTCTCGCAAAAGCAAGCTTTACGTAGCTTGGAATAGAAAAACTAGCTATTTGGTCACTATCCATCTACTCACACAAGAGCTTGATAGATTTAAATTAATTAAAATAACTATAAATTTAAATATTTTACTTCTCCATTTTTAAAAGTTTAATTGTTTTTTTGCTATAATCTAAAAATTTTTTTTATAGAGGTTTCATGAAATATTTAGCACTAGGTTTTACAGGTCCTTCAGGAAGCGGTAAAACCTCAAGCATAGTAAAGGTCTCAAAGGCTTTACAAAAAGAGTTTAAAGTTGCCATCATTAAACATGACCCAGGCGACAAAGCCGAGTTTGACACAAAGCACAAAGACAGTTGGAAATTTGCCCAAACAGGAGCTGAAGTTGTAGTTACTTCACCCACAAGAACAACGCTTTTTTTAAACTCAGGTACAGACTTAGACCATATCATAAATGCCCTAAACCCATTTGACTTTTTGATAGTTGAAGGCTTAAAAACCCTTCCTTTACCAAAGATTGGTATATTTAGAGAAGAGATACAAGAGGACTATTTACCCTACTGCAAAGCCATAGCCGTAAAGGATGTAGATTTAGACAAATATAAACTCCCAAAAGAACTAGCGGTTTTAGATTTAGACGACATAGACTCCATAGTTGAGTGGATAAAACACAACAGCATAAAGGTTAAGTAAATGGAAGAGATATTTGAAGCCATAAAAACAGTTTCAGTGAAGATACAAAACGCCCTAGCCTATGAGGATACAAACTATACAAATGCCACAAATGCCACGGGCGACACCCAACTTGCTCTTGATGTAAAATGCGACATGATGATACAAGAGCAGTTTTCCAAACTAAAGTGCATTAAGCAGATTATAAGCGAAGAAAAACCTGAGGCAATGGACATACATGAAGATGGAAAATACATAGTCGCTTACGACCCACTAGACGGCTCTAGCTTAGTGGATGTAAACTTAAGCGTTGGAAGTATATTTGGCATATATAAACACAGAGTAGATGGAGAAAATTTAGTCTCTTCTGCCTACGTGGTTTTTGGGCCTAGAGTAGAACTTGTCATAGCACATAATGGAGTAAAATTATATAGACTTAATGAAGATAAAAAGTTTGTATTTGTAAAAGACATAAAGCTAAACCAAAAGGGCAAGCACAACGCACCTGGTGGAACTCAAAAAAACTGGGAAGCTAAACACAAACAACTCATAGATGATATATTTAAAGATGGCTACAGGCTAAGATACAGCGGTGGCATGGTTCCTGATTTGCACCAAATACTTCTAAAAGGTGGTGGACTTTTTTCATATCCTGCCACAAGTGACGCTCCGAAAGGAAAACTTAGAATGGCGTTTGAAGTATTTCCTTTTGCCTTTGTTTTTGAAAGTGCCGGAGGCGAAGGAGTAGATGGAAGCAAAAGATTGCTTAGCTTAAGCCCAAGTCATATCCATGATACTACGCCATGCTTTTTTGGCTCAGTTGACGAATTAAAAAGGGTAAGAAAAGTCTATGGATAAATTTGAAGAAAAACTAGAACAAAGCACTCAAGAACTCAAAGAGTGCCAAGAAAAAAAAGATACAAACTCATGCCTTCAGTGCCAAAATATTTTAGGCTGCGAAGTAAGAGAAGAGTATGTGCAAGCCGTATATGATAGCATGTCCAAAGGACAAGGCGGCGGATTTGAATTTTAAAGGAAAAAGATGAAACGATATATAACAACACCAATATACTATGTAAACGATGTGCCACATATTGGGCATGCCTACACCACAATCATAGCCGATTCACTGGCAAGATATTATAGACTAATTGGCGATGAAACTTACTTTTTAACAGGCACAGATGAACACGGTCAAAAGATACAAGAGGCTGCAAAAAGCAAAAACAAAAGCCCTAAAGAGTACGCAGACGAAATAAGCGGAAAGTTTAAAGCCCTCTGGGATGAGTTTGATATAAGCTATGACAAATTTATACGAACAACCGATGAAGAACATAAAATAAGCGTACAAAAAGCCTTTGAAGTAATGCTTAAAAAAGGCGATATCTACAAAGGTCACTACGAGGGGAACTACTGTGTTAGCTGTGAGAGCTTTTTTACCTCCACTCAACTAATAGACGATGAGGGATGTCCCGACTGTGGAAAACAAACAAGGATAGTAAAAGAGGAGAGCTATTTTTTCAAACTTAGCAAGTATCAAGATAAGCTTTTAGAATATCACACAAATAACCCAAAAAGCGTCATACCAAAGGGAAAACAAAATGAAGTCATAAGCTTTATAAAACAAGGGTTAAATGACCTTTCAGTTACAAGAACTAGCTTTGACTGGGGCATAAAACTGCCCAAGAGTGCAGATGATGAAAAACACGTAATGTACGTGTGGCTTGATGCTTTGATGAACTATCTTAGTGCCTTAGGCTACGGTCAAGATGAAGAAAAGATGGACTTTTGGCCCGCTAGTATGCACTTGGTTGGAAAAGATATATTGCGTTTTCATGCTATCTATTGGCCTGCATTTTTGATGAGCCTAGAGCTTCCTTTACCTGAGCACATAGGAGCTCATGGCTGGTGGACAAGAGATGGAGCAAAGATGAGCAAATCCATAGGAAATGTTGTAAACCCTAAAGAGGTAGCTGACGCTTATGGCTTGGAAAATTTTAGATATTTTATGTTAAGAGAGGTGCCATTTGGACAAGATGGAGACTTTTCACAGCGAGCTTTGATAGACAGGATAAACTCTGATTTAGGAAATGAGTTTGGAAATTTACTTAACCGAATAATCGGCATGAGTGGAAAATATAGCGATTTTAATATAAGCTCAAAAGATGTGGAGAAGTTTTACAAAAAAGAGCTTAGCGAGGTAGATGAGATACTAAAAAATGTAGAAAAATTGCTTACCGATATGCAGACAAACCGCTATATAGAAGAGCTTTGGAAGGCACTTAGCATAGCAAATGGAGCTATCACAACCTATGAGCCTTGGAGCAAGATAAAAGAAGGTAAAAACGACGAAGCCCTAGCTTTAGTGGCACTTGTGGCAAATATTCTCTCTCGTGTTAGCATACTTTTAAGCCCTATCATGCCTAAAACTTGTGAAAAAATTGCTACAAATCTAGGCTTTAGTTTAGACACTAAAAGTTACAATGACTTTATCAAAAATGGCAAACTATTAGAAGATTTTACCATACAAAAAATACCACCTCTTTTTCCAAGAGTAGAAAAAGAACTTTTAAGCGAGCCTGTAAAAAAAGAGCAAACCGAAGAGGTAAACATCATAACCATAGATAAGTTTTTCCAAACTAGCCTAAAAGTTGGCACCATACTAGAGGCTGAAGCTGTACCAAAAAGCTCAAAACTCATAAAGCTTCAAGTGGACTTAGGAGAAAGTGAGCCAAGACAGATAATCGCTGGCATAAAAGAGCATTATAGCCCTGAAGATTTAATAAACACCCAAATCTGCGTAGTGGCAAACCTAAAAGAAGCAAAGATAATGGGCATAAAAAGTCAAGGCATGCTACTAGCAGCAAAAGTTGGCAAAAAACTTACCCTCATAAGACCGGAAACTAAGATACAAAACGGTGCAAGTATAGGCTAGGCAAACATGACATTTGAAAATCTTACAGGACTAATTAGGGGCGAGCTTTTAACTGCCCCTGCCATTAGCTCTTTTGAAGATTTTTGCTTTGAAGCGCACAAGATAAACAGAGGCGACCTTTTTGTGGCATTTAATACCGAACAAATCGAACAAGCTGTAGAAAATGGAGCTTATGGCATACTTTTTGACGATGAAGATATAAACATTAGCGACAATGAAATAGCTTGGATAAAAGTTCAAAATATAAATATGGCACTTTTTAGACTCATGAGATTTGAAAGTAGCTACAAAAAATTAAACTTTGTATCAGTATCTTTGCTTCAAAAAAATATGCTAAAAAATATATCTCTATCAAACTCCATTATACTTCCTAAAAACACCCTAGAAGCCTTTAAATCCATCATGAAAGCACCCCAAAAAAGCTTTGTATTTTGTAGTGATGATTTATATCTTCAAAAAATTGCACCAGTGCATGAGTGTATTTTTAAACAAAAACATATTGCGGTACAAAAAAATGGTTCCATATTTTCAAGTTCATTTATATTTGAAAACGAATACTATCATAAAATACCCATATCGCCTATTTTTATCTCATCTTTTTGCGGAATTATAAAATTTTTAAAAGATAAAAATATTGATTTTAGTCTAGATGTTTTTAAACCCATAGAAAATTTTGACCCTATATTTGTTGACGCTTCCATACAACCCCAAAGCTTTGGAGAGACAAGAAGAGCGTTGATAGTAGAAAGCGATGAGGAGCTTTTTTGTTTTGAAGCGAAAGCACTTTTAAAAACATTACCACCCAACCATCTACTCATATGTAAACCCATAGATTCAAAGGTAAAAATGGAAGCAAATTTTTTATACAAAAGCGAAGATGAATTAAAACAACTAAGTGAATACAACTTTAAATACGCACTTGTTTTAGGCGATAGACAAACCATACTAGACGCTTTACTAAAATACCAAACAAAACGCTATCCGAGTCTTTTTTAATGCTTCTAATCGACAATCAAACCAACCAAAACATAGATACAAGCAAGCTAGAGCATATATATGAAAGTTTAACGGACAGAGAAATAGAGCTTATTTTTGTCACAAATGAACAAATAAGAGATATAAACCTAGAGCATAGAGGAAAAGATAAACCAACCGATGTGCTTAGCTTTCCACTCATAGATATGCCCCACGCTCCCCTTGGAAGCATAATTATAAGTCTAGATATGGCAAAGGATGTTAGCCAAAAACTAAACCACAGATTAGAAGATGAAGTATCACTTCTGTTTATACACGGCTTTTTGCACCTAAGTGGCTATGACCACGAGGTAGATGGAGGCGAGATGAGAGAAAAAGAAGAGGAGCTTATAGGAGAGTTTGGCTTACCAAATAGCCTCATAGTAAGAACCATGGAAGAATAGATTACTTGTTTCAAAATGAAGACAAATTAACCATTGAAGATTTGCATGCTACCATATCTGTTTTAATATTGTGTTTATTGGCATTTACAACTCTGCACTCAACTTTTACCTTTTTCATCTCTCATTATTGGGTATATTCCTTACTAGCAAGCATAATAGCTGAATTTTTTGCCATACGACACATAAATAAATACATAAATAAATATGGACTCATAACCCTTCTTGTGGTCATGGTAACCATTCCGTTACTTAGCTTTTATAGTGTACCAAAATTTTTACACAAAACACATTTAGTTCCTACTATGACGATGAAGATAAAGGGCATAGTTGAACATAAATTTTATTTTAGAAAAAATAACGAATACCACATTGAAATAAGATTAAAGCATTTCAAACCAAATAAAATACAAACAATTATCCATAAAAAAATATACAACAAACTTAAAGTTGGCGATAGTATAGAAGTTCAAGGAAGTCTTTCTTATCTAGGATTTGACTACAAAAAAACCACAAATATAACCCCAAAACAATAAAGGTTTACTATTTTTTTATATAACCCCAAAACAATAAAGGTTTACTATTTTTTTATATAATCCTAAAAAGCTTAGGTTTTTATAGAGTAGATGGAGAGTAGATGGAGCTTTTTAAAAGCCTTATCTAGGGATGTTTTAGGTATTTTACAGGGTTTTTAATACTTATTTAAGTTTATAGTTTTTCTTCTTACTTTTTGCAAACTTTGAAACAAAGTGAAGCTAAAAGAACATAAAAACAAACACAACAAAAGGAAAAAAATGAGATACGGCGAAAAAGAGATCAAAAATTTTGACATAAATAAAAAAGAAAATTTTTGGGACAACAAACATAGTAAAAAATACAAAATCAAGATAAATCTACCTGAGTTTACTTGCAAATGCCCAAGAAGTGGCTATCCTGATTTTGCCACTATCAAGATAGATTATATTCCAAACAAAAAAGTAGTCGAACTAAAGGCTATAAAACTTTATATAAATACTTTTGCCAACAGATACATCTCCCACGAAGATAGCATAAACGAGATTTACGATACACTTTATAAACACTTAAAACCAAAGAGACTAAAAGTTGTAGGCGATTTTGAGCCAAGGGGCAATGTGCATACTCTTATCAAAATAGATAGCAAAAAGATTTAGCCAAGCTTATAATCAAATCTAAAAGTTAGTAGGTTTTGTAATATGCCAAAAAGTATGGAAAATGTTACAAAACTACTACCCCCATAGCTAAACATTGGTAAAGGTATACCCACAACTGGGGCAAAACCTATGGTCATAGCTATATTTACACTCATATAAACAAATATCAAAAGCCCTACACTAGAAGTAACAACACTTGCAAAATAATCCTCTTTGAGCTTATAATTCATAGTTATAAGGTGGGTTATAAGCAGTCCATACAAAAACATCAGCAAAAAAGCACCCATAAAGCCAAATCTCTCCACATAGTAAGCAAATATAAAATCACTTGTGGCTATGGGTAAAAATTTAAACCTAGTCTGAGTTGCATCATCTTTTGGCTTGCCTGTTATACCACCTGAGCCTATAGCTATGATGGATTGTTCCACATGGTAACTTGGCTTATCTCCTAAAAAGTCTGCTATTCGCTTTTTTTGATAGTCATGCAAGTTATTATAAAGCAAAGGGGCTGCTACTAAAACAAGAGTTACAAGGCTTATCCATATTTTTTTATTTACACCAATTATAAACAAAACCCCAAAACCTACTATCAAAAGCACCAAAGCAGTACCTAAATCAGGCTCTTTTGCTATGAGAAAAAAGGGCAATAGTATGTAAAAACTAAGCTTAGCAAAGTCTTTTAGATTGTATCCATCTACTCCGGGAGGATTTCTTTTTATAAGATAGGCAAGCATGAGTATAAAAGCTGGTTTCATAAGCTCTGATGGCTGAAGAGTAAAATGAACAAAGGGTATCTCAAGCCATCTTTTTGCACCTAGTTTTGATATTCCAAAAAGCTCCACGCTAAAAAGTAAGGCTATATTTAGCCAGTAAAGAAAGGGCAAAAGCCACTCAAGACGCCGTATAGGCACTAGCAAAAATGCCAAAAATGCCAAAAGTCCAACGGAAAAATATACTATTTGTTTATTTGCAAGCATCTCATTTGCTTCAGAAACCAAAAAATATGATAAAATAATAATAGGCAAAACAAGCAAGGGTTGCAAAAAGTCAAAATGAGATAAAACTCTTCTACTTAAAAAATACAAAAACAGCCTTTGAAAAAATATATGGGAATTATACCATAGTTGGGAGCAAATATGAAAATCGTAGCTGACAATACCTCAAGAGTTGATGTATTTTTATCAAAAAAACTAGACATCACGAGAAATCAAATCACAAATCTTATAAAAACTCATGGTATTTACGTGGATGAAAAGCTTGTAAAAAAACCCTCTTTTAAGCTAGAGATTGGGCAAAATATAGAGCTAAGTTTTAAAGAGCCCACTTTAAGCGATGTAACTTATGAGGTTAACTTTGATGTGGATATTTTATACGAAGATGAAGACATACTTATAGTAAACAAGCCCCCTTTTCTAACCGTTCACCCAGCCCCAAGTGTCAAGGAAGCGACCTTGGTTGACTGGCTAAAGAAAAAAGGCTTTAGTCTATCTACCATAAGCGGAGAAGAGAGACATGGGATAGTTCACAGAATAGACAAAGAGACAAGTGGGGTCTTAGTGGTAGCAAAAAATAACAAAGCCCACAAATCTTTATCTAAACAACTTGAAAACAAAAGCATGGGAAGGTATTATCTAGCTATCATAGACACACCTCTAAAACAAAAAAATGTTGTGGAAAAAAATATAGCTAGAAACCCTAAAAATAGACTTGCTATGAGTGTTTGTGAGCATGGAAGATATGCTAAAAGTGCTTTTTACCCCCTACTTTTAAGCAATGATGAGAAAAAACAACTAATCGCAGTAAAACTTTTTACAGGAAGAACTCATCAGATAAGAGTTCATTTAAATTCCATGTCTAGGCATATTTTAGGGGACGATTTATACGGTTTTAAGAGCCAAGGTGCTAAAATACCACGAGTTATGCTTCATGCATATACTCTATATTTAAGCCACCCTGTCACAAATGAGCCTATCTTTATAAAAGCTCCTTTGTTTAATGACTTTAAAGGCTTATGTGAAAAATATTTTTCAAGGAACATAGATGAAGATTTTACACAAGATAACATCAGTTTGCATTTTAGGGATGTTGATAGCTGGTTGTAGCATTACACCAAAAACACCTAGCATAGACCAAAACTTACCAACAGTTAAAGAAGTTAGAAGCCTATCTGGCATAAATGAAATAGGACTAGAGTGGGTACCTGTACATCAAGAAAACATACTAGGTTACCGCATTTATCGCTCAAGTAACAACAACGGAAAGTTTTCTCTAGTCACAACTATAGACGACAGATACTCTTCCCACTATACCGATATGAAAGTAAAGCCAAACACAACCTATAACTACACTATGAGCACTTACTCAAAATCAGGTTTTGAATCAACCAAAAGCCCGATAACAACCATAAAAACAAAACCTAGACCTGAAGCGGTTGGCTTTGTTCAAGCTATAACAAATCTACCAAAAAGAGTAAAGGTCATATGGAGACCTCACCCGTATCCAAATATAGTCTCTTACGTGATACAAAAAAGAGAGATAGGAAAAGAGAGATGGGATGATGAAAAAGAGGTAAAAGGACGTCTAAGTGCGGAGTATATAGACAAGGGTTTAGATAACAACGAAGCATTTGAATATAGAGTTATGGCTAAAACTGACCATGGGGTTTTATCTGTTCCAAGTCAAGCCGTAAGCGCCAAAACAAAGGCTCTTCCATTGTCGGTACAAAATGTAGTTGCCTCAAACAATATACCAAAGAAAATAACCCTAACTTGGGACAAGGTTCCAAACAAAGACATACTTTACTACAAGATATATAGTTCTCCAACCTCTATGTTACTTTATTCATACATAGCAAAAACTAAGCAAACAAAGTATGAAGATTTGCTAAACTCAAATGGAACTGCAAAATTTTACAAAGTCACAGCAGTTGATAAAGATGGATTAGAGAGTGCAAAGCAAGAAAATGGTGTACAAGGTCAAACCCTTCCGGCTCCAAAAGCACCTAGCCTAATCGACCTAAGAGCAAGTGATTCTAGTATAAATCTAAAGTGGCTAACAAACGACAACAGAGCAGTCTCTTTTACTGTCATCAAAGAACACAATGGACAAAAAGAGCTTATAGATGGCATTACTAGAACAAACTATACAGATAGAAGTGTTGCTAGTGGTGGCACATATTCGTATTCTGTTATCGCCATAGATAAATATGGCATAAAATCAAAAGAATCAAAAAGATTAGATACAAAAGCTCAAGGCTCAGCACAAGATTATCCTGCTTCAAATACTCAAAGCCAACAACAATCTCCAACTCAAAACATAAACAATCAAGAAGAGGAGATAATCCTAGACACAAGCAAGATGAATTCAGCACAGCCAAGCACACCTAAAAACGATAATGCCGTGGAGATTTACTAATATATGCCAAATTTTCAGACAAAAAGTCTTAAAAATCTAGCATTTCCCCATAAAGCAGATAAAGCCTCCTTTTTATGGATGGCAAAAGTTAAAAACGAAGACCTTATCTTTACAAGATACGAAGATGAGGTCTTTTTTATAAAGCAAATAAATAGAGATAAAAACATACTTATCAAAGGGGATAAACTAGCCAAACCTTCAATGGTTAAAATACTACAAAATGCCCTTATTGAGTATGAAAAAGCTACAGAATCTAAGGCAGTTTTTTCCAATATCCACTCACGAAAAAATCGCCAAGAAAAAAAGAGTGAAATTTTAAAAAATGTGGACTTTTTTGCCCTTAAATTTAACACTTTTAAAGATAAGTTTGAAAATACAAGGGTTGAGGTAGGCTTTGGAAGCGGAAGACACCTACTATATCAAGCAAAGCAAAACCCAAAAGATTTATACATAGGCATAGAGATACACAAACCCTCCATCGAACAAGTCATAAAACAGTGTGATTTGCAAAATATCAAAAACATCATCATTATAGATATGGATGCTAGGGTTTTGATGGAGTTTTTTGCCTCAAATTCAATCGACAGAATCTTTGTACATTTCCCAGTTCCTTGGGATAAAAAACCCCATAGACGCGTTATAAGTAAGGCATTTTTAAACCAAGCTCTAAGGGTTTTAAAAAAGAACTCAAGCTTGGAGCTAAGAACCGACAGTGATAACTATTTTAACTACTCCCTTGAGCAAATGTTAAGCTTTAAGCATATAGATATGCAAATCAAAAAAAATCAAGACATAGCCATCACAAGCAAATATGAAGCTAGATGGAAAAAACAGCAAAAAGACATATACGATATATACTTTACAAATAAAGACAATTCAGAGTCAAAAGAGCTTCCAAAAGAGCTTACTTTTGACTTTGAAGTTAAAAACGATAACTTTAAAAAAGAGACTATCTTGCAAGATGGTTGGTTTGTGAACTTTGAAAAAAACTATAGAGTAGATGGAGGCGGTTTTGTTCAAAAAATAGCCCTTGGAGACACGGCAAATGTGGAGCATTGCTATCTTGTAGTGCAAGATAAAAAAGCTAGTTATTTTCCAAGAAAACTCTACTCAACAAAAAACAACCTAAATGCACATAAACTCATAAGCGAAAGACTAAAATCATGAAAAAAGTAATTGATGCAAAAGATTTAATGTTAGGCTATGGTAACGATGAGCCTGTTATAACAAATTGTAACCTACAGATAAACTCAAGAGATTTTGTCTTTATAACCGGAAAAAGTGGAAGCGGAAAGTCCACCATACTAAAGTCTTTATACGGAGAGCTTATTGGCCAAAAAGGCAATCTTGAAGTTTGTGGCATAAATATGAAAAACATAAGTAGCTCAAAACTTGATGCCCTAAGACGATATGTGGGTATTGTTTTTCAAGATTATAAACTCATAAGCGAATGGACAGTAGAGAAAAACATTATGCTACCTCTTTCCATAGGTGGCTTTTCAAAAAGCGTTTGCCTAAACCAAGCCCACAAACTACTAAAACACGTCAAATTACTACACAGTGCAGATAGATACCCTCAAGAGTTAAGTGGAGGCGAACAGCAACGTGCAGCAGTAGCTAGAGCATTAGCTCACAATCCTATACTACTTTTAGCAGACGAGCCTACGGGAAATCTTGATGAGTACTCAAGTGATGTTGTTTGGAGCTTATTAAAGAGCGCTAGAGAGCATCTTGGAACTACAGTTGTAGTTGTTACTCACAGAATACCTGCTAGTTTTGGGGTTGATTATAAACACTTTTTCTTAGAGAGTGGAGTATTATATGAAGTCGCTTAGAAATCATTTTTCAGTTATTTTTCCCTTAGTTACACTGCTTATATCCATACAGTTTACACTAAATTTAGAAAAAATAGTAAAAAACTACGAAGTTAACCTTATTCAAGACTATAGCATTATAGCTGTTAGCGAAAAAGAGTTAAAACTAGATGAGCTTAAAAAAGATTTAAGCAGTATAAAAACCATAAAACAGATGAGTACAAAAAAGGTACTTGAAAAACTAAAAGGGGATATTTCTTCTAAAAATCTCTCCTTGCTTCAAGTTTCACTGCCTAAATTTTACTCCATCAAGCTAAATAGCTTTCCAAGTAAGAGTAAGCTTGATAATATAAAATCAAAACTATCAAAATTGCCAAATATCAAAAAAGTTGAGACTTTTTCTAAAACTCACAATAAAATATACAATATCTTCACCGTAGCAAAATATACATTTTATATATTTACCTCTCTTATATTTGTCATCTCCTTTATGCTTATGCTAAAACAGATGAGAATATGGACTTATGAACACAAAGAGAGAATGGACATAATGAGCCTATTTGGAGCTCCATTTTGGATGAAAAGTGCGGTGCTGTATAAACTAGCAGTCATAGATTCTATTCTAGCATTTATCATAACAGTAATAATATTTACCATTGTGCCGAATACTGAGTTTTTAACATCTATTGCAAAGCAGATAGATATATTTATTCCTCCAATTGACTTTTTAATTGAAGGACCGATATTATTGCTTATATCACTATCTTTTGCACTCATATCAGTTAGTATGGTTATGTTTGCCATTACAAAAAGGAGATAGATGTTGAGAGTTTTTGTTGCTTTAGTTTTAGCATTTAACCTAGTATTGTTTGCGAGCAATACAGATAAAAAAATACACAATGAGAGAAAAAACCTAAGCAAAACTCAACTGCAAGAAAAACTCATACACAAAAAACTAAATGCCATAGCGAAAAACATAATATCTGAAGAAAACTCTTTAAAGCTAAAAGATAAAGAGATAGCTGACCTAAGCGAACAAATAAAAGCCTTAAAAAGCGACTCAAAAGCTACAAATATAAAGCTAAACAGGCTATCAAATGAAAACAAAAAGCTAGCTAAAACCAAAAAAGAGCTAGAAGAAAAAATCATAAACATCATAGCAGAGAAATTCTCTTTTTACCTTTTTACCGACCAAGACTATCAAGAGAGTGAAGAGAGTATTATGGCTGATGAAGTGCTAAAGAGTATGGATACCATACTAAAAAAAGACTTTCAAAACCTAAGCAATACCTATGAGAAGACAAATAAAACCATAGAAGAGCACAATAAGCAGATAAAAAGCATCAAGCTCTCTTTAGCTGATTTGGTAAAAAAACAAGCAAACCTTAGAAAGCTAAAGGAAAGAAGAGCTAAAAAAGTAGCAAATCTCAAGCTTCAAAAAAGAGCTTATAGAAAAAAATTAGATAAAATAGTAGCCCAAAGGGTTGAGCTTAAAAAAACCCTACAAAAGCTAAAAATACTTAAAAAACAAGAAGACCAAGAGAGACAAAATCAAAAAAATTATAAAAAAGGAACTATAAATAAAAACGTTTCAGTAAAACAAGTTGGCTCTTCATATCAAGAGAGTAAGGTTAAAAGATACAGGGGAAGAAAGACCATAGCTCCACTTAAAAGCTTTATAGTAAAACAAGGTTTTGGAAACTATATAGACCCGATTTATAAGATAAAGATTTTTAACGAATCAGTCACACTTCAATCAAAAATACCAAATGCAAAAGTAAGAAATGTACTAAGTGGAAAAGTTATATTTGCTAAAGACACAGCCATGCTAAAAAAGGTTATCATCATTGAAAATAGACTAGGCATTCACACCATTTATGCCCACTTAGACAAAATAGCTCCTACTATAAAAGTTGGCAGAGTAGTTAAAAAAGGCTATGTTATAGGCAAGGTACAATCAGAACTTAGTTTTGAAGTTACTCAAAAAAATTATCACATAAACCCACTTGAATTAATCAGACACTAAAGGATACAAATGTTAGGCTTTATCATCTCAGTTATAGGTTTTATAACCATAGTTCTTTTCTCCATCTACTTCGGCAAAACAATCAAAAGAGAGACCAGAAACCCGAAAGAGAAAAGAGATGATATATTAAATAAATATAAACTTAAACTAGACAAAAAATTGGCAAATCTTGATGGACAAAATCGTCAAAAAGAGAAACTCCATCAGCTAAAACTTATAGCCAAAGAATTAGAGTTAAATATCTATTTTGACAAAGAAGAGAGCAAAAAAGCCATAGAAAAATTAGCTAAAGAGTGTTAAAGATTACTTTCTTTTCTTCCTCTTTTTTCTCTTTTTCTCTTTCTTTTTTTCTTCTTTTATATATCCCATTTCTAAAAGCTTGTTATATATCTTAACAACTATTGGACCACTTGCACTTCCGCCGTGTCCACCGTGTTCGAGTAAAACTGTGACAACATACTGTGGTTTTTTATAAGGCCCATAGGTTGTAAGCCAAGCGTGAGAACGCATAAAATACTTCATATCTTCTTCTTTCATACGCTTTTTCTCAGTTTGAGAAATACCCACAACTTGAGCAGTTCCTGTCTTTGCTGCTAGGGTTACTTTTGAGTTTTTCAAAGCCTTAGTGGCTGTTCCTTTTTCATGATTTGCCACTTCATACATAGCCCTTTGTATATATGGTAGTTGCAATTTTTCATACTTATCCAAAATACTCTCATTTCGCCCAAAGTCAATCTTTTTTCCATCTACACTATGTATAAAATGAGGTATCACTTCAGCCCCAGTAGCCAAAGTAGCAGTGTATTTTGCCACCTGAAAAGGAGTGACCAAAAAATTACCCTGCCCTATGGAAGTATTTAAAGTTTCCCCTTGATACCAAGGTTTGTGGTATTTTTGCATTTTCCACTCCCTTGATGGAACAGTTCCCACAAACTCATTTGCCAAATCCACTCCACTTTTTTGACCAAAACCCAGCCTTTGAAGCATAGGAGCCATGGTATCAATGCCAACCTTTAAGCTTCCTTTGTAAAAATAATCATCACAACTCTCTCTTATGGCTCTATTCATATCCACATCCCCATGACCCCAAGACTTCCAGCATCTAAACTTTCTTTTACCCAGCTTAAAAGAGCCTGTACATTTCGTAGAAGTGCTTCTAGTCATCTTTTTTGAAGATAAAAATGCCAAAACCATACCCATTTTCACTACAGAACCGGGAGGGTAAAGTCCATTTACTAACTTATTTGTAAAGGGGTGGTTTAAATCTTTTGAGAGCTTATCCCACTCCTCATAGCTTATGCCATTTACAAATTTATTTATATCATATTCAGGATAAGAGCCGGCAGCTAAAACGCTACCATCTTTTACACTCATTACCACAGCAGCCCCGGCATTGTCTTCAAATATTTCACTCAAATACTTTTGAAGCCTAAGGTCAATAGTTAGTTTTATATCGCTACTTTTAGGTAAAGTTTTTGAAAGCTCTTCAACCTCTTTGTTAAAAGCAGTTACCATCACTTCGCGTCTTCCCCTCTCCCCTTGCAGTACGGGATTGTAGTATCTTTCCACACCACTTCTTCCAACATAGCCTATAAGTTTAGCTAGCTCATCTCTTCTAACATCTTTTTGATTTGCCTTTGCCACATAACCTATGATGTGAGATGCTAATTTACCATAGGGATAATGCCTTTTTGAAGCCGGCTTTATACTTATACTTTTATCAAGAGAGAGCCTTGAGAAATGGGGCATAATCTCATCATAAGATATAAAGTCTATTACCTTTACAAAATCTTGACCATAGGCAGAATCGTTTTTTAAATATATTTTTCTTATCTGCTCAGCCTTATATGACGAGAACAAAGAAGATAAAAACGTTATCTTCTCTTCAAGTATGGCTCGCTTACTTTTATAGCTAAGGTGAGGCTCTATACCTATACTAAAACCTAGTCTATTAACAGAGAGTGGCTTATTGTTCGAATCTTTTATAGAACCTCTAAGGGGAGCTAAATACTCTATCTTTACCGCATTTTGTTTAGCAACTTCATCGTAGTATGCATTTGACTTTATACTTATATAGTATATTCTAACTAGTAGTATAATCCAAACTAAAACAAAGCCACTAAGTAAAAGTCTTATCCTCATATCAACCTATCCCTATAATACACAACAGCAACGACAAAATCAAATAAAATATACAAAAAATACTCATACCCAAAATGAAAAAACTCATTATTTAATACATAAGCTAACAGATTGTTCATACCAAAAATTCCCACATAGCCAATGCTAACAAAGGCAAAAATGATACAATTTTTACATTTTATAGAATTATTTATCCACTCATGTAACAAATAGTAAAAAAGTAAAAAAGTGATAACACCTGAAAATAGATAAAAACCCTTATTTAAGTTTATAAAAACCATATAAGAGTATGCCAAATACTTCTTTACCTCGTCTTCTTCGTGGGTTCTTTGCTCATCACTTGTCAAAAAAGATAGATAACAAAACATAAAACCAATAAGCGGACTTATAAATACATAAAGGGCACTAGCCACCTGATAGAGAACAAGAAATATAATCCACCTTATGGAGACTACAGATGTTTTATGAGTGCTATTTCGTCGCATACTGGAAAATGTTTACATTTGATACAATCAGCCCATATTTTATGAGATGGTAACTGCTCTTTACCTATAACTTTAAAACCAAGTTTTTCAAAAAATATCTGCTGATACGTGAGAGTAAAAAGTTCTTTTACTCCATACTCTATAGCTTCATCGATAATCCTAGAAACTATACTCCTACCTATACCCTTGCCCCTTGCTTTTTTACTAACAACCAAACTTCTAACCTCTGCTAATTTTGGAGCATGAAAATGCAAAGCCCCAAAACCAAATACTTCATCATCTTCCATAGCGACAATATAAGAGCGTATATTTGTTGCAACTTCATCATCGCTTCTGTACAATATAATCCCTCCATCTACTTCAGGCCTCACTAGCTCTTGCATAAGAGAAATATGCTTCAATGTGGGCTTTATATAGTTCATGCCTCACTGCCTAAAAGCTCAGTAAATATCACTTGATTAAGCTCTTTTATACCTCTTTTTTTTAAAGTTGAAACCATAAGAGAATTTGGGTTTTCCCTCTTTAACTTCGATATCTCTTTTTGGTTTAATTTGTCTATTTTTGTAAAAACTTTTACTATATTTTGGTCGCCCTTTTTTATGCTATTTAAATACTCATAAACTTCTATGTCATTTTTCAAATTCCTATGCCTAGCGTCTATCAAAAGTAAAAAAAGACGGATAGATAATCTATTTTCTAAAAAAGATGTGAGATTTCTTTGCCAAATATTTTGCTCACTTTTGCTCACTTTTGCATAGCCAAAACCTGGCAAATCAACAAAATGAACCTTTTTTCTATCTTCTGTGTTGTAAGTTATCTCAAAAAAATTTATAAGTCTAGTTTTACCGGGAGTTGAGGACTTTTTAGCTAGATTTTTATGATTTGCTAAAGCATTTATGAGCGAGCTTTTACCCACATTTGACCGACCCAAAAAACTAACTTCAGCTACCCCTTCATATACGCTATCTTTTATACCGACTGCTGAGGTTAAAAATTTTGCATCTATCACATCAATCATATTATTTTCCTAGCTTTTTGCTAGCCTCTTTGTCATCGATTTCAAATATAAATTTTACAGGCTCATTATTTTTTCCATCTACTTCATATTTTCCATCTTTTTGGTTTACTCTTATAATCTCACCGTAAACCTTTTTATTTGTGGTTTTATCTATAAATACAGCATTGCCTTTTATGGTATATGTTCCACTTTTTGGCTCATATATAAGCTTTTTTCCTTTAGCAAAATACTCCTTGCCTCGCAAAAAAACATTTGCACTTGCCTTGCCTACAGCTTCATACTTTGTAGGTTTTCGTTTTTTGTTAAAAAATACAATCAATTCATCTGATTTTAATACATCTTTTTGTTTAGTAACTACCACATTTCCTGAAAACTTAGCCCTCGAAGAGACCTCACTTGCTGTAAATTTTTGTGAAACTATCTTTACCTCTGTGGCAAAACAAACACCAGCTAGCACTAAACTTAACAATAAATATCTCATTTCTCCTCCATTTCATATATAGCTTTAATGTTTTTGACATCTATATATTTATCTTTCATATTGTACTTAAAACCATCTCCATCTACTCTTGTTTTTTTATCGCTTAAAACAAAGGGAACTTCCCCTATGAGCAATTCATTTTTCATATCGTATCTTACCTTTTGAGATTTAAAATTCATTCCATCGCTTCTTAAAAGAGTAACATTGTTTTCCAAATATCCTATATCATTTTTTAACATTGCATTTTTAGAACTAAGATTATAATCAAACCCTTTTCTTCTCAAAAGCATTTGCACCCCCTCCATTTTATCTTCATCTTTATATCTTATAGCTTTTTTAGCATCAACAACCCT
>PDWI01000105.1_pt1 | contig 113794 bp, 92 predicted proteins | sample 1430891 | NCBI WGS metagenome assembly PDWI01 (sample SAMN01162508, study PRJNA174530) | Oral metagenome, whole genome shotgun sequencing project. | biome: Marine environment; feature: Marine mammal; material: Swab sample of the gingival sulcus; isolation source: swab sample of gingival sulcus...
CCCGTAAGGACTTCTGTGCTGTCTATGATGGAAACAGGAAAAAGATGGAGGCGATAAAAAAGATAGGACAGCTATACATTTTCTTACATTTAGACACCACTCTTCTGATAGAATGGTGTTACCATCCTAACCGTTGATTCTCAAAAAGGCCTTGATGGGGTTGTATCAAAATGAAAAACTCGGTCGTATTCGTCTACAGTTTTAAGTAGAACGAATATAGAGAGTTACGCTAGGCAGGAGCCTGACTTAGAATGCATAGAAGGCCGATTTCAGCTGCCCAGCTACGCCAAATTCAATCGACCTGATCCACAGAGGGATTGGGACTGGTTGCGGCCTCATACGCTGAATCTTTATGAGTATTGCACTAATGACCCCGTGAATATGTGGGATCCCACGGGAACGAGATAGGCCTGGGGTAAAATACACTAAAACCGAAATAGACTTTTTAAACAATACCCGGAGTTAAAAGAATGACTTGTTTCGCTATATATTGTTCAGACTACGACATCTTCTATTATGAACACGCGCCTGATGCTTCGTTTTGTAAAAATTGTGATACATATATTGGAAAATCTGCCTATATACCAAAATCACTAGGGATATCCAGATTCCCTAAAGACTTTTGTTTTTCATATGATGGACAGCTTCTCCTAAGTAAAAACGCAAAAGAGTTTTTACTTGAGAGCGCAGATACAAAAGTCGATTTTTTGAAAGTGAATGATATGCCTGATGTATTTGTGCCTATTATTTCTGAAGTAGTTGAGTTTGATTACAAAAGAAGAAGAACCAGATTCCTTGATTATTGTGATTTTTGTAATAATTACGAATCAATTGTAGGTGCGGCTCCACCATTTCTAAAGTCTCCAGAAAATGTATTAGCTAAGGGTATTTATATTTCTGATCTGAAGTTTGGAAGTGGAAGAGAAAAAGGCCCAATATACATTGTCGGAGTTCAATTGGGAAAACTGCTGAAGAAATCGTTTAGAGAAATTGATCTTGAGGTTGTTAAATCATAAAAACCGTTCTGTTGATTAAAACTATCGGTTGACGACAATTATTATTTCCGGTTTTAAATGGAAATGATAAAACAGGCCAAGCAACAATAAAGGAGGTTAATCAAATTGAAGGGGGCAAGATTGGAAGGGGGAAAAGTGCAGTTGCGAGATGATACTGATCCACATACCGTTTTCAAGGAAAATAATTATAAGAATTTTGTATGGAATTAATCAACTATGCATTAAATCATGGGATTATTTTTTGGAATGAAAAACGCTGTAATGTTCCAGATTTAAATTATTTTACTATCGATTTTGATCAGCGACAATTAAAACTACCGGTCGATGGCAATTGTTTTTTCCTGCTTTAAACCTAGAACATACAATACGAATATGTTTTAACCGCTCTGGAGGTGTTTTTTAAGACTATTGACGTTCCCTCTAGTCTGGCAAACACGTCTTGCGCCAGGCCTAACGCCTTCATAAAGACTATTCTTTCAGGGGTTAGAGGTCTTGCCAATTTCCGCCTATTTACATACTTGACAAGCAAAACGCCTTTGAATTTAATCGTGTCCTTCCGGCAAGATTTTGTGACCATCATATAGATAAATGTAAAACTGTCAGATTTTGATCAAGCGTATGGGAAACTCACAAACTTTTATTATCGCGCAAGACTTTACTATTTGATAAAAAATGAATCCATGTCAATCAAAAAAGCTCAGGAATTGCTCTTTTTGCTTTTCAATATTGAATTCCCTTTTAACGCGATGTTGAGCTTGTTGAGTTATTTGCGTGATGGCTGGCGTGTCAAGTGAAAGGATGTCTTCTATTTTTTGTGCAAGTGCTTCAGAATTGCGTTTTGGAACAACCCAACCCGTTTGTCCATCGAGTATGTTTTCTGAAAGGCCGCCTGCGTTTGAAACAATACAGGGTAAGCCCATGGCTTGAGCTTCTAAAACCGCATTGCAAAAGCCCTCTTGAACACTAGGCTGTATGTAAATGTCGGCCGCTTGCAGCCTGTCTCTTACTTGCTCTGGGTTAAGGGCACCTGATAAAAAAACTCGATCCCTGAGACCCAGGACATGGATCTGAAACATCAGTTCCTCATACTGCTCTCCTGTGCCGATAATTTCCAGTTGCACCGCTATGCCCTTCCTGCGTAGAAGCAAGACCGCCTTCAGTGCGTATGTCAGCCCTTTTTTCCACACTAACCGCGATACAGAAATAAGTTTAACGGGGTCGTTAAAATGGTATGTTCTCTTTTTGCATTTAAAAAAAGTCAAATCAATGGCTGGCGGTATTTTTACAGCGGGGCAACTTTTGTTATAACCGTGCTTTATAGCCTGTTCCAATAAATCTGAAGACAGGTAATGCAATTTATCGAGCTTCGGCCATATTTCCCGGTAACACCCAGGGTTCACATAAGGGTATATACAAATATCATAGCCTCTTATACTTGAACTCATTTTTGCACCAATGACCTCAGCCACATTTTCACGATCAATGGTTAAAGTTAAAAAAGAAAAATGCAGCCAGTCAAGGGTATGCAACAGCAGCGGCGCATTTAATAAAACGGTTCTCACCGTCTTTCTGCAAGAGTTTGTTTTTTTTTGTTCTAACATCCAAAACCGAAAAAGTCTTTTTGGCTTAAATACAAGTTTCACAAAAGCGGTCAAGTAAAATACAAGAAATGGCAATCTGCCCTTTCTAACAGGGGCAAGTTTGACATAGTGAACATTATTTTTTTTTGCAGATGGAGTTCGTCCAAACACAAAGAGCGAGTGGCCGCTTTCTGCAAGATACTTGATTTTTGATCGGAGAAAGGTTTCGGAGTACTGTTTGGGATTATTCAGTATCATACCTATTTTAGCCATAATAGCCATTCTCAAATATCATTTTAAAATGCCTCCAAAAGCTTCCAAAACTCAAATAGTTTTCCCAAACTTGCCGATTTTTCACTTGTAGAGCTTTTAACTGGTCTGCATTGTGTGATCGATGGAAATCCAATAATTTTTCTGCTAATTGATTTAACTCGCGGTACTCAACCCAGACTGTAAAATCCCTCCAATTCAACTCGTTATGCCAAGGAACATTGCAGTCTGTATTGATGAATAAGGGTATTCTGCCCAGAGCCATGGCCTCATAGAGTCGTGCAGAAAAGTTCCCCGTTCCCCTCACGCATAAAGCATAAATCGAAGAATTTAAGTTTTCTAAAAACTCTTTTTTCAGTATCTCTGCTTCATGCGGCGTTTTTGCACCACCCTTGTACGACTTTCGCAAAATAAAATTGGCTTTAAGCTCGGGATTTTTTTCAAGTAAAGAAATAGCTCTTCGCCTTATGAGCGTGGGCGGTATCAAGTTCTGGGGCTCCAGACTTGAAAGCCGCAAGTGGTATTTCACATTGTGAGCCAATAATCTAAAGGGCTTAAATACCATCTTTAACCAGGAGTCATCAGCTTGACCACAAAAAGCAACTGTTGGCTTATCCGTCTTTTCTTTGATGACAATGCCGCTGTCATTTCTCATCTTTAAAAGGGGATCTCTTATAAAAACCGGTAGATTAAATTGTTTCTCAACTCTTTTGTGATGATATCCACTTTGTCTAAAAACAATCAGATCTTTATCTCTACACTTAACGCCATAATCTCCCTGCACAAAAACGCCACACGGAACATTAGCAAGCTGTGCTTTTTTTACAAAATCACGGTAGAGTTGTACTTTATTCAACCTCAAATAGTAATTCAATGACATGGGCAGGATACACAGTTCAGCTTGCTCAATTTGATCAACCAGGCAAAAATCTTGAGCTGAAATACCATAAGTCGCCAACCGCTCTTCATCTGTCATCTCCTTGAATAGAGGCCTAAGCAGATCAGCCAAATATCTTCGGTTGGATTGATGATAGTGATTGATATCAGTAAAGATTTTTAAGGCCACGTTTCTTTCCCGGGCTAAATATTTTTTTGGTTCGATCAAAATTGACAATCACAATCTACTCCTCATTGTTCTAACGGGTCAATAAAAATGTCAGTTACCATTCTCTCTTCTGCCTTCCAAGCGCATTTAAGGATTAAATCTTTTGAAATCATCCTCTAACCTAATAATATCATCTTCTCCAGTGTACTTTCCTACTTGAACCTCGATGATAATCAGATCTCTCGTATCACTTAGGTTTTCCAGGCGATGTACTTCGCCAATGGGAATAAATGTCGATTCATTAACTTTAATCTTTCTCTTATCTTCTCCCACTGTCACCAAAGCTGTTCCCTGAACAACAACCCAATGTTCGGATCGCAGCTTGTGCTTTTGTAGAGAGAGCTTTTTTTGGGGTTTCACGATAATTTTCTTTATTTTATAACCTCTGTCTTCCTCAAGAACGTGGAATTCACCCCATGGTCTATTGCCTTTCCAGTGTTCAATAATCGAGTCTGGATCTGTTTTTTGAAGTGACTCAACCACTTTGCGGACTTTGTAAGATGAGTTGCGTTTAGAAATCAACAAATTATCCGGAGTGTCTACCACGATAAGATCGTCTGCATCAATGAGTACAACTCTTTTTCGATTTGATAAAACAAAGTTTCCACTAGAGTTTAACTGCACTCCATTATGCTGAATGTTATGTGAGCTCAACAGACTATCACTAAATAGAGCCAGAGAATCAAAGGAACCCAGATCACTCCAGTTAAATACTGCTTCCAGTACCTTAAGTCGCGTACTCTTTTCCATTACAGCAACGTCTACGCTAATCGCAGGAATCATCTTCATATCCTCTGCTGATACCCGCATCACCGAACCCTGTTCTGCTCTTTCGAGAGCAACCTGAGCCTTCTCAATAACTTCTGGTGCATGAGTTTCCATTTCAGACAGAAAGGTGTCTGTCGTGAAGCAGAACATACCGCTGTTCCATAGAAAATCAGGACTAACGAAGTATTTTTCCGCTTCCTTTAAGCTGGGTTTTTCATGAAACATGACGACATTTTGACCCTTATGTTGAATATAACCATAACCTGTTTCGGGTCTATCTGGCTTTATTCCAAAGGTCACTAAAAAATTGTCTTTAGCAAGAACAGCCGCATTGATGACTGAATCACGATAGTCGTCCTCACCGTAGATCATGTGATCTGACGGAGTAACCAAAACTACTTCTTCACTTCGACCCAAATACAAGGAAGCTAATGCCATAGCAGGAGCCGTATTTCGACCTGCAGACTCTAAAAGATAAGTAGCTTCCTGCGACAGAGAAAGCGCATCGAACTGATCTTTGGCCAAGAAATAGTGTTCAACATGACAGATGATTAGATAAGACTCTGCCAAGGCAGCATTCCTCAAAACAGTTTTTTGAAAAAGCGAATGGTCATCAAACAGACGAATAAACTGTTTGGGCAATTTTTGTCTACTTAAAGGCCAAAGGCGTGTACCTGAACCACCGCAAAGTATGACATTGATCATATGCATCTCACTTGTTTACATACTCCATAAATAATTACATCCTCAGTTAAAAGCCATCTGTCAAGAATCCTTCAACAACCATTCCTATTCCATGTATTTATAATATTACCATTCCAGCCACTAATGACTCAGCTTTTTTCAGATGGATTGCTCAATTCAGAAACAACTAACTGTGGTTTTCCTGATTTTGTTGGTTTAACAACACTCACTTCCTTAAAGGTAATTGAAAAATCCTTGTCTCCAAGAAAAATGAGTATCTTGTTTTTCACTTCTAAAAGAGTTTCTTTTTTTAGTGTATCACGTGGTATGTATTGTATTTCGATTCCATCCAAATTTCTCTGGATAACACAAAACTGCTCAATCTCTGGAACATGTTCAAAGATTCCTGTAAAAGAATGTACTGTCATATACTTACCAAAACGCGTATGGACAATGTCTGTATCTCTTCCAATTACTTTCTCTAAAAGGGGATAGGACAAATCTCTTTTAGATGGATACTTGATTCTTGGCAGCTTGATAGCCAAATCGCCCACCTTATATCGAATAAGAGGCATACTGTAAGAGTTCAAACTGGTTATCAGTACATGTCCCAATTCACCATCCGGAACATCCCTGCCTTCCGAATCTACTATTTCCATGACTACATTTGGAGCCATGATGTATAAATAAGGCAGGTCCTTTTGAGCTGCTATCATTAAACCTTCAGAACAGCCATATGTCTCATATAATTCACACTTAAAAACATCTTTTATGTTTTTTCCATAGTGATTAAATACTTTATCTCCCCAAGCAATAGCTGTCTTGAATTTGAGATTAATGTTATTTTTTTTTGCAACTTTAGACATAATAAACAGTGAGGAGGCATACCCTCCCAACACACAAGGTTTGCTTTGGTTTTGCTGCCACATAAAGGCATTTATAATGTCTTCCTCGCAATGTGCGAATGCAGATAAGTAATAAGTCGACAACAACACATCTTTGATCTTCTTAATAAGGCCTCTATTTGGTGTCATGCCCGTCTGTACGATAGGATCTCCAAGGTTGTAGCCAGCCCATTCCCACCAGCGGGTTTGAGTAGCCTGTTGATATGAAAGCTCTCTCCTGGAAATCCATATACAGGTTTGTACTCCAGATGAACCACTTGTACAGTTTTTTATTAGTTTTCTTTCATTGACTGTCAGTAACTTTTCAGTGTTCTTTCTAAGCATTTGTTTTGTGAGAATGGGAAATCTCTTCAGCTGCATCATTGGTTCAGTCTCTTGTTCAAGGGCTAACTCTCTGTAAAAGGGCACTTTATGAAGAACAAATGTAAGTAATTTTGATAACTTCTTTTTTTGTAAACGCTTCAGTTCCTCCTCATTTAAAGACTCGTGTGCTCTAACTTCTTTTAAAGATCTCATAAACGATGTGCCTAAAAACGCATCCCCTGTTGGCAGGACTATTTTCTCAAGTATTTTATTTTTTATCATAACTATCTCTCTCAAAGCGATACCTGTAGAAAGGTGCTTTCAGTAAGATACGCCCATATTGAAAAACACATAAACCACAGATCCTGTATCAACATTACTGATCATATTATTACAAAAAAGCTTTAGACTATCTCCAATCTTTTCGGACTTAAACGGTTTCATTCATTGCAAGAAATCACCTGTGTTAATATAAATGGCAGACAGGAGGCATTCAAGCGTGGGAGTCAACAACTTTTTTAGAGACTGGTGGAATAAAGATACCGCGCTTTACCTGCTCATCCTGGCCGATATTACCTTTCAACTATTTCGCCACGGCGGAAATACACTTTACGATCAGTTTGTTCATTTTTTGTTCCTCTGCAGTGCAACTGCGGTTCTTTTAACCAAAAAAAAGCTTAAAAAGATTCCCGTATTGATCGCTATATTTCCTTTGATACTTTTTGCAACAATTGTGATTCAATTAATACCCTTACCTGCTTGGCTGTTGAACCTGATGGCTCCCACAAAAACACAGTTCATTCAGATTCTATCTACCCTGGCTCCAGGTGCTGATGTTTCTTCCTCCATTACCCTTATTCCAAGTTACCACCTAAGTAAAATGGGTCCTTTTTTCCTGGACACTCTTTTCCTGGTCATACTCTATACCGGGCCCCGACTCCCGAGGAGTTTGTTTCTAACCTGGCTCATAGGCATATCTGTTCTGCTTTCCTCTTTCTCTCTCTATAACCAAAGCAAAGCTTTTCCCACGGATGTACTATCCTGGCTGGGTCCACCTGAAAACAACAACCAGTTTGCTGGTTTACTGGTGTTTATCAGTTCGATCCTTCTGGGTTTCCTGTGTGCGACCATACATAAAATAAAAAAAAGCGGCCCACTGTCTTCAGTCAACCTGCCAAAAAGCACCTTGATCGTCACCGCTTTAAGCCTAAACGCTTTTACAATCATAAGCTTGGACTCCCGTTCCGGTTTTTTTCTTCTTATACTGCTTTTTACCTTCATCCCTCTTTGGCTGATCCTCGTCTATCAATCAAAAAGAACCGTTTTTTTCAGTGTGGTTCTTGGCGTTCTTCTGATTGCACCCCTTTTTGTTTTACCAACCAAAAAACTGTCCAAAAAAATCGCCCTACACGGTGTTACCGACCCATGGAGAATTGAATTCAACAAGAAAGGTGTCGCCCTGCTCTCTCAGGGTAATCCTTTGGGAACAGGTCTTGGTTCCTCTGCGGGACTGATCGGTTTTAAAAACTCGCATACCTCTTCTCAAGCTAAGGAAGTCACCGAGTTTCACAATGATCTTTTACAACTAATAGTTGAGCTTGGGTTGCCCGGTGTGATCCTTGTGGTTCTATTGCTCTGGTGGATGTACATCATCTTGAGTGGTATCAGACAAAACCGCCATCCCAGTCAGCAGTTTTTTTTATTGGGCATACTGACGAGCCTCCTCTTAATTGGCGCTCTTTCCCTGGTTTCTTTTCCCATAAGAATACCCGGCATACGTTTATTGGTTATTTTAAGCCTTGCCATTGGAATTAAAATGAGCATCGAGTCCTCTGTTAGATCGAGAACACGCCTTTCTCTCGTTGTCCTTTTTCTTACATGCAGTATCGCTTTCGTTCTCACCAGTCTTCCCCGCCTGAAGTACCTCCAAGATCCCAATCCAGTCATTGCCCGAGCCGCAAGGTACGGCACGGTACACCACATACCTCTTTTCAAGAGCAGTGAGGCTTTGTCTGCGCTACTCCATCCAACACCCTCTCCAATTAGCAGGGACCAGCTTATCCAAACGGCTCGACTCAACGCTATTTCAGCTGTTGAGGCCAAGCCAACGGATATCAGACCCCTGAATGTTCTCTTCATGTTGGATCTCATGGAAGGAAAGCCGCTTACTTCCCGTAGCGAGTTCGATCAGTTTGAAGAGAGAGCTCGTCGTATTAGAGCCTTTGGGGAAATGAACAATCAAAAGAACCACCTTGCAAGGTATATCCTTTTCAGCCAGGCTCCTCAACTTTTGACACCCCATGAAAAAGAAGAGTTGAGGCTCATGCAACAACAGCCCTTTAGATGAAGTCGAAAGAGTTATCAGACAGGATCTTTTTGATCGTGTAAAAAAAACATTCAAAGGTGTTGTTTTATAGAATTCCATGCCGTGAGAGTCTGACTCTTTGTGTTACCCGAAAAACGATAGAAAATCAAAGCTGGGCTGTTGACCGTAATCTGAACATTCTCTGCGGGTCTGGATGTCTTTTTTGATTTGGATTTGCAGATCTCTGAAGCTGTTAAATTGGCGTTCTTTTCTAAGATACTGCGTGAAAGCCAACAAAACATTTTTCTGGTAGCAGTTGAGGGTAATATCCAGAAGGTGCGTTTCCACACCGAATTGGCTGATCTTTCTGGTGGGTCTTTCGCCTATATGAGTGATGGAAGGGTACCATTCTCTATCGACGCGCATCCAGGTAGCGTAGACTCCGTGTTTGGGGAGCAAGTGGTTTTCAGCTTTCATGTTGGCTGTTGGGGTTCCCATCTCTCGTCCCTTCCTGATACCGTTGATGATTTTACCACCAATAAAATAAAGACGACCCAACAGTTCTTCCGCTAAAACCATATCACCGCTTTTGATAGCATTTCGAACTCTTGTTGAAGAAATAGTTCCCGTTTCATCTTCAATGTGTTTGCAAACACAAACCTCGATTCCGTGTTGGGAAGCCAATTGCCTGAGATCATCCGCACTACCCGCTCTCTTGTAACCAAAACGGAAGTTTTCGCCTACGATGATGTGTCTTATATTTAACTGATTATTTAAAAGCTCCACAAATTGACGAGGCAAGAGATTCATGGTTTTTTGATTAAAGTTAAAATTGAACAAGTTGACGACACCGAAATATCGAAGTAAGCAAAGGGTTTGTTCTTCTGTCTGTATAAGTTCAAACGGCTTTGACCATGAAAAAAAAACGGCTGGATGGGGATCGAACCTCAACAGGGCCGGCTCACAGCCATTACTCTCTGCCGCACGCCGGGCCGTCCTGATGAGCGACTGATGTCCTCGATGAATTCCATCGAAGTTACCTATAATCAGACTGAGAGGTTTGTCTGGCTTCTTCTTCGTAACTCTTGTGATCAAAGCGCATACCCGTACAGTGAAACATGCAGAATCAAGCAGGAAACCATTCCACTCAAGATGTCATCCATCATGATTCCCCAACCTGAGGGCAGCTTTTCCAGTTGTCCAATTGGCCCCGGCTTCCAGATATCGAAGATTCTGAATAAAATGAAACCGGCAACCAGTGTGGTGGTATTCACCGGAACCAGCAGAAAAGTGAAGAAAATACCGGCTATTTCATCGATCACCACAAATGAAGGATCTTTTTTTGCCGCATCTTTTGAAGTCCACGAACTAACCCAAACGCCAACTGCTATGCATACCAGCAGAATCACCATCTGCCAAAGTAAGCTTGCAGGCCAAAGGAGCCAGATAAAGACCAGAGCCAAAAGGCTGCCTACAGTACCGGGAGCCCAGGGCGCATAGCCTGCTCCGAGACCTGTCGCCAATGTATAATTAATAACCTTAACGATCTGGTTCATCAACTTTTATTCCCATTCAATCGTTCCTGGCGGCTTGGGTGTTATGTCGAAAACGACCCGACTAATGCCCTTTACCCGATTGACAATGCGGGTGCTGACATCCGCAAGAAAGTCGGCTGGTAAACGGGACCAGTCCGCTGTCATGAAATCAGAGGTGGTTACCGCTCTTAGCGCGCAGACTTTCTCATAAGTGCGTTCGTCACCCATGATTCCAACCGTCTGTACGGGCAACAGCACCGCAAAAGCCTGTGAAACCCGATCATACAGATTGTACTCTCTCAATAAATCAATAAAAATGGCATCCGCTTCCTGAAGTATGGCAACATCTTCCTTGGTCACTTTTCCCATAATTCGAACAGCCAAACCAGGTCCTGGAAAGGGGTGTCGGCTTACAATGTTCTGCGGCACACCGAGCAGCCTGCCAACCGTTCGAACCTCGTCTTTAAAGAGATCCCTCAGAGGCTCCAGCAGCTTCATGTTCATTTTTTTCGGCAAACCACCCACATTGTGATGGCTTTTAATGGTCTGAGCCGGGCCCTTACCCGCAGCCGATTCAATAACATCCGGATAGAGAGTGCCTTGAGCCAGAAACTCCGGGTGATCTATTTTTTTAGCTTCTTCTTCAAAAACCTTGATAAAGGTGCGGCCAATAAACTTCCTCTTCCTTTCAGGGTCCTTGCGTGACTTGAGGCCAGTCAGGAATAAATCGGAAGCATCGCGGTGCACCAGTTTAATTCCAAAACCCTCTTTAAAGGTGTGAACCACATCATGAGCTTCGTTTTTTCGCAATAAACCCGTGTCCACAAAAACACAAGTCAGCTGATCACCAATGGCCTTGTGTATTAAAGCGGCGGCAACACTTGAATCAACACCGCCGCTCAACCCCAACAACACCGATTGAGAGCCAACCTGACTTTGAATGTCCTCCACGGCAGAATCAATGAAATCCTCCATTTTCCAGTTGTGACGACATTGACAAATATCAAAAAGGAAGTTTTTCAATATCTGATCTCCGTGAACTGTGTGGGATACTTCAGGATGAAACTGAAGCCCCATGATAGCCTGACTCTCATGAGCCAAGGCGGTAATGGGGGCGTTGTCACTGGAGCCGATGACACGGAACCCGTCAGGAGGCGAAAGCAGGCGATCTCCATGACTCATCCAGACCTTCTCTTTCACTTCAAGACCTTTAAAAAGCACCGAAGCAGCCTTTACCGTCAACTCTGCCGGGCCGTATTCGCGATGTTCCGCGTTTTCAACTTCTCCGCCAAAGTGTTGGCAGAGAAGCTGTAGTCCGTAACAAATACCCAATAGCGGTTTTTTTGTTTGAAATAAATCAGGATGCGGTTTGGGGGCACCCGCGGACAGAACACTGCGCGGCCCACCAGAAAGGATAATACCCCTCACTGTTTCATCCTGAAACACGGCTGGATTGGTATCGAAAGGAAGTATTTCACTGTAAACTTCCTGTTCCCTGATCCTGCGGGCAATGAGTTTCGTGTACTGAGAACCAAAATCAAGGATGATTATTTTATCTGGAGTAATCATAAGTTCGTTTTCCCTGCTTAAAAATATCGTTAAATTGAATGCGGTTTGAGCAAAAAAAGATCTATTTGGAGAATCGGCCAGTTGATTGAGAGCGGTATGATGGAGCTTTCAAGCTTGTTGACTCATCGCTCTTTCAAACTTGATACAGGCAGGAAGCCTGTATGTTCACGGCAATATGTACCACGAAAAGGAGTTCCACACAACGTGAAGCTGACGTTACCTGAATAAAACATAGGCTTTCAAGTCGCGATCCCAGCCGATAACTCGCTGACCGCTCTTCAGCGCCAGAATGAGCTCTTTGTCAGGTGCGTCAATAGATCGGTTGTGATTGCCAACTCCAATTAAACAGTTCTTCTTTTTCCCTAAAAACAGGAGATCGTCGCTGTGGTGTACCTTTAACAATCGAAAATCGGATGTCACCCCCAGTCTGGGAGCACCGCTGGAAGAAACGCCTAAGTCAAAACTGAGAGGTGCATCGTCAATACTTTTGGTTAGCTTGACCAATGTGCCCTTTTTAATTTGAAGAAAAGTCAATGTCAATTCAACGGTTCCCGTATCCCAGGTTTTGAGAGACTCCCGAAACCCGAATGGGAAACTGACAACCCAAACTCCGTTATCCACTCTCACCACCGGAGCGTAGCGGTTGAGATGGGACACTTCATGCGTTTCCTGCATCTCAAAAGGCTGACTGACATGGGAGAGGGAAAACCGGCCTTCTTCGGGAGCATTCAGCCAACAAATTTTCCCGTCCAGAAGTATGGGGTTTGCTCTCTTTGCCACTTTCTTCCTCGCAATAAGGTGACCGGTATGATCAAAAATACGCGCTTCGCCATTTTTCTCCTCGTACACAAGCATTTTGCAGTCGGGTAAAGGAATCAAAACCGGGAACTGAACTCTGAGACCTGTTTTCGAACTCACTTCAAGACTCGGCTCAAGCAGATGAATAGAAGGTAAGACACCGAAATGAGTCCACTTGGCATCTGTTTTATTGAATATGAACAGTCCTTTTTGTGTAAAGATAAAAGCGCGATCCATATCGGTTTGTTTTGAAAAAAGAAAAGTTAGGCTGTGTTCAGGAAAAGGAAGGGAGCAGAGCTTCCCTTTTTCTCGTAAATCATAGAAGAAACAGGATCCCGAGTCCTTCGTCAACATAAAAGTTCCTGAAGAGGCAAGCGGCTTTCCTCTCATCTCAACTCGAGTTAACAACCCTTGCTCAACCGCAAACAATCCGGGTCTTTCCAGTCCTTTTTCGATATAGAACGCATTTTCGCTTAAATACATGCTGCCGAAAAGCAGAAGGAAGATCATCGATGAACCTCCCTTGAGTGCTTAATAACCCAGCTTCCCTCATCTTTTGTCAGCCAGAAGAAGTGATGCCGCGTGGGGAAAAAGCGCCTGGGTTGTTGCCCGATCTTGAGAGGATTTGACTGAAAGCCATGGTGCCTGTCGGCCAGAAGCACTCTCAGACCGCTGCTCTTGTCACAAATCGCCATATCCAGCCAGCCATCGCCGTTCCAGTCTCCAGGCCAATAGACGCCTAAAAGGCCTCTGCCTTTCTTGAATCCGAATTCCTTTTCATAGACCTGATACCATTGGTCTCCCCTTTTCTCGAGGGCAATTACCTGAAAAAATCTCTTCCTCACTACAGAAGCATAAAGATGAGATCTCACTTTATTGGATATCGTTGTGAAGTAAATACGCCCATGGGCGGGATCCTGAGCAAAGCGGGTAAGAATGCCATCTCCACGCAAATGCCCCACACGCCAGCCAAAACTATCCAGGTCACCTCTATCTCCCCCGTAAAAAAACCACTCTGTTCCTGTTTGAAACAAAACTGGAATCGCTTTTTCCATAGCCCCAAGTTGTGGATAAGCCTCTTTCTTGTTATTGACTGAAAGAGAATACAGAAAATGCTGGTCAGACCAGTGTATTTTCCCGTTTATTTCAACGAAATTGGGAAAAATCCACTCGGTTTGTTTCATGAGTTTGTGATCGGCTGCTAACCGATGGGGAAACACAGCGGCTTTGCCATCTTGAATTGTTACAATGGAACGGGTTGTTGCCAGAATGACACGATCTAATTGGGCTTTACCAACCTGCCAGCGTGGCAGCGTCTCTATGGGCAAGTCGCCGCTAAACCATAATGTTTCTTTTACGGTTGACCCGTGATACGTTCTTAGAGCAACTCGCTTTTTCCCCACAATGTAAAGCTCATCGCGTTCAGAATGTGGTACCACGTACTGAGTGTCTTGGGGAATTGGCACTTTTTGCAGCCCGGAATCGTAACGCCAGAGAGTTTGTTCACCAGAATCATTCACTGTAATAACCCATAGTATGCTCTTGTTCCCTGGTATCAAGACGACGGGCTCCCCATCAGAGAAAGGAATCTGAAAGGACATTAAAAAGCCATAAAGAATCGCGAAAAACATCAACTTCTCACTTGACTGAACTCATTGAATGCCATCGGGGAAATACTGCCTGAGACGTTGATTCAATGTCTTGATACTCATTCCTGCATGCTGCGCTATGACGGTTTTATTGCCTCCATGTCGGGACCAAAGCCCTTCGATAATGGATTTCTCAACCTGTTTTCCAATTCGGTTGATATTGGATTTGATACTCTGGTCCAAATCGAGTTTGGCTCTGAATGGAATTGCATCAACGTGCAGACCTTCAGGCAGGTGTCCCAACTGAATTTGTCCCCCTTTAGAAAGCAGCATGGCCCTTTCCACGATATTCTCCAACTCACGAACGTTGCCCGGCCAGGCGTAGGTTTGAAGAATAGCGAGCACCTCAGGTTCGGGAAGCGGACACTGGTTGTTGATGCGCTTAATGAAGTAAGCCAGCAATTCTTCCAGGTCATCCAACCGCTCTCTCAAGGCCGGAATTTCAATAGGAAATACGGAAAGTCTGAAGTATAAATCCTCCCTGAACGTCCCTCTCTCTACTTCGCGTTTTAAATCCCTGTTGGTGGCACATACAAACCTGACATCAGCCCGATGAGTCCTGGTTCCACCAACGGGGCGAAAGGTCTTGTCCTGCAGCACTCTCAATAACTTGGGTTGCAGTTCAAACGGCAGCTCTCCCAGCTCGTCCAGGAAAACGGTTCCTCCTCTTGCCATCTCGATGAGGCCCTTCTTGCGTGTAACCGCTCCTGTAAAGGCGCCTTTCTCGTGGCCAAAGAGCTCACTTTCCAAAAGCTCTTTGGGTATGGATGCACAGTTAATAGTAATGAAGGGTCCTTTTGAAAAGGAACTTTTGCGGTGAATTCGCTCTGCAAACAACTCCTTTCCTGTTCCCGATTCACCGAGTAAAAGACAAGTGGTCGTTGTTTCCGCCACTCGATCCGTCACATCCAGGGTTTTTCTGATGACATCCGAACTACCGATAATGGCAACGGCCTTTCCTGTTCGCGAACGATGTAATTCGTTTTCATTTTGCAGTTTTTTAAGTTCAAGGGCTTTTTGGATGGTCATTTCAAGGTAGTCCAAATCAATGGGCTTCTCGATGAAATCGAAGGCTCCCGCCTTGATACAGGCAACCGCAAGCTCTATCTCTCCAAAAGCTGTCATAATTAGAAACGGCGTATCGATCTCGCGTGATCTAAGGTGTTCCACAAGTTCCAAACCACTCATTCCTGGCAACATATAGTCGCAGAGCACAGCATCCATCTGCTCTTTCAGCAAAATGTCAAGGGCCTGTTCTGCCGATTCAGCAGAAGCGACCTGATGACCTAAATCTCTTAAAAATGTAACGTAGAGTTCGCGCAAAGCCTGGCGATCTTCTATTACCATCAAATGAGCCATGATTCTATTTTAACGCAAGTCTGGATCAGGTGACAAAGTGATTTATCATTCATTCGACTTTCTTGTTATTGCACTATCAAAAAACACCTTTTCAAAAAGGAGCGCTCCATGACTCTTTGTCACATGAACACAACCCGTTAACTGATGCATATTTCTCTAGAATCATTGCACTTTCACGGATTATACCCTGCCGGAAGACATGACAAAAGACGGATTTTATGTACATTATCAATGTACAGTTTTTTTGCATTACATCAACGAAAAACAATCCGGTAAAAACAGGAGAAGTGTTGGTTTTTCATGCGAAGGGTCATCCACTCTCCAGACGAAACAAACAGCAGTTGAAAGCTCTGTTTTTATGGCTGTAGACCGCATGGCGTTTGGAATAGGCGCAGCAATGACCATGAGTACAAGAGACTCAAACCATCCACCCGAAGAGGAACGGGTACAGGGTCTTCAGTTGCTACCCACCAGATAAAGACTAACGCCAAAAGCGAACAGCTGTTGCATAAGAAGGGCGAGTAGACCTTTGATATAACCTTGTTTTGTCAAAACCATGACAAGAGAACGTATCCGATATTTTAAACAACATGGCGCTTACAAAGCCAAAGGAGTTTTACTTTCCAGAAGAGTCCATTTTTGGGAAAAGCTTGACAATCAGACCTATCAACAGCAAGGTCACCAAACCCAAAATAAGGTACAGGCCCCAGCCCGAATCGAAAATTTGAATCAATTTCCCTTTCCAGGCTTCCTGTTGCAGCTTCTCAATGGGTCCCATTTCAATTTCATTTGGCAAAGAGTTCATGAGTTCTTTGCGAACGAGTGAAAGATCAAAACTGGGAGTGCCAATTTCATTGTTCCCCCCAAAAACAGCGTATTCACCGGCCTGATGAGCGAGGAAAAGAAGTGTGGGAGAAAGGTAGGAGCCTTTTATGGAATGGATCTCAATGGGTTGATTATCGCCGTGATCGATTTCAATTTTAAACAGTTCCTGACCTGAAAGCGCACGAGGAAACCTCAACTTTAAATAAGCCTCATCTGTTGTTTTATTCTGCCAATGCACTTGTTGAATGGATTCCCAGCCCATATTTCCCGGTTTCTTCTTGTACAGCTGCAGTGTTCGATTGAAAATCCCCTCACTTTGCAGGGTAATTGCCTGCCAGTTCTCTGATGAAAAAGGCAGCGTCACTATGAGGGCAGATCGATTCTCTTGAGAATCCAGTTGTGATTCATACTTCAGAGCAAGCGTCTGCATTTCCTTTCTGCCATAGACAAAGGGGACTAAATTCTGATTGTGAACCAATCTGATATGGTAATAAGAGGGATTCAGGCTGGCCTCGGTATTTAACTTCATTTTGTAATAACCCGGCTCGGATACGGTTGCAATGGAGCGCCAGGTATAACCTTCTGCCTGAAAGTGGGCTCCTTGCATTTTGTATTCTTCAATAAGTGATTTTGTGGAATACTGTAAATTGGATTCGATGTTTTTCATGTCCAATGTGAGATCGATCCTACGATTGAGATCACCGGGATACATAAAGACAGGCTGCATTTGCTTATGACCTGTTTGCAGTAAGTACGGCCCTTTCAAGTCCGCCTTGAAAACGATTCTCGGAAGCCTGACGGTGACATTCACCTTCTCAATAGCTCCCAGGTACTCGATATCGGGTTTCAATCTCAAAACAAGGACCTTGCCTGGCCAAAAGCGATTGAGTTTCAGTTCCAGCGGTTGATTGCGATCCTGGATGTGGCGTTGTTGTCCGGAGACAAGTTTTTTAAAATGCCTTTTCCCTGCTGCAATTTCTTCAATTCCCGCTTCCCAGCTTCCTTTGAATTGAACTTGCGTCTGAAGATCAAGCCGCGTTACATTCAAGCCCATACCCGGAAGAAAGACTTTGATTTCAAAATACCTATCTAATTCTGCCAAGTTACAGTTCCCGGTTAAATTCAGTTCCCGCTGTGCGTAGGGTTTGCCGTTAGGGTTAATGAAGGCCGTCACACTTTCGATAGCCACCACTTTCTGATCAAACTTTTTGTCATAACTGTGGAACGTCAACCGAATGCCTGTGTAGTCCTGGTCCGGGATGTCTATAGAAGCCCAACACGATTGATGAACGCGATAGATCGCTTGGTTTTCGGCAAGTTTTACCCATTTCCCCGGCTCTGTTTGACCTTCAACCGTAACCTGACCGACATACGATCGGTCCTTGACCTGAATGCGCAGATCGGTGATCGTTTGAGCTTTTTTTAGATCTTCAAATAGCCAGGTAAACCCGCCTTTATCATTGAGTTCAACACGCTTGGGTTTCAATGGCACGGCCTCAAGATTGGTTTTCTCTTTCATGTAAAGCTCAAAAGGCCTGGGATTACCGTCGGGTGCTTGAAGTGTCAAATCAATCAAGCCCTCTTTATGTGTGTAAACCAGTTCTGGCGGAAGAATGGATTCAACGACAGCTTCTTTATCCACTTCCAACGTCGCCTGGGTCCGCCAATTCTGCGAAAAAGACTGACTGCCAATATAAAAACAGAAAACGATATTAATTGCGATCCATTTCATTTTCATCATAACTCCCTTTATCCGGGCTGCTGTCACCCGGCATAAACTTCTGATAGAGGTAAGAAACCAGAATAAGTACAAAAGCAAGCCCGATAAAGGAGCCCACTCGATAAAGTTGTTTCAGCGATGCCAGATCAAAAATAAAGACTTTAACAGCTGTTGTAATGACCAAAACCATTGCAGCTCTTCTGGCTAAGGGATTGGAGAACACAATACCAAAGCTAATGAGACCGATGCCATAGATGAGCCAGCCCAAGCTGTAAGCAAACAGGTGAGGCCAATGCCCTCTTGGCATTAAACTGAAGGAACGATCGGGTAGTCCGAAGCACAAAGCAATCTGGATATTGAGCACCACAAAGATGAAAACCGCAAGCACCGTACACAAAAAAGGACCCTGTTTTATTTTAGGGACAGGCCAATTGGGCAGTTTTACAAAAATCAGGCAGATGGTGATCCCAATGATGAATAAATATGCCAGAGTAGGCCAATTCAGAAGAGGTGCCATTGCGCCCGATTCCACCGGGAAGCGGAATGGCACCAGCAGAGATTGAACCATTCCCAGGATTAAAAGTACGAGTCCGGCCATTCTGAAGGGTTTATCCAGTCTTCTTCGCCAGATTAACAAAACGGTACCGTAAATGACCGCTCCACAAGATGAAGCAACCGACTTCAACAGTGTGTGATTTAAAAACAGTGTGAAAGACAGTCCTGGCTGGAAGAGCGTATTCTTTTCAACCTTCAAAAGCATGTAAAAGGTTAAAAGAGCAAAAGCCAGGAAGGTGTTTTTTATGGTGGCACGTGACCAGGGTTCCTTGAAATACGAGAAAGACAAAATACCCAGCATGACAAGGTAGGCAAAAAGAGCGGAATTCACCAAGGGTTGCATGGCGGCAACGGCATTGGGAAGCCACATGGGTAAACTCAACAAGCCACAAGCTCCAATAGCAATTAAAGCCATTCCCGCTGCCTTCATCACCCGAGGTAGGTTCTTGAACTGCCAGAGAAAGACTCCCATGAATGTCCACCCGATCAGATAGACACTCCAATGCAGAAAATCCCCCTTTGGGTACCACTGATAGAATTGACTTGGCTCGGCAAAGAATTCTGCAATCACCACATGCATTAAGATGAATCCGGCAATCACCGTAAACCATCTGAATGTATCTGGAAGATGCAGCCGCTTTAATTGAGCTCTCGGAAATCCCGCTTGTGAAACCGACAAAGCCAGAGCAATTACAGCAGCAGCAAGAGCCATGGTTGACATATTGAGAACGGGCAGGCTATCCACTGTTTTTAACCCAGCGGATTTTTGCAAAATCCCAAGAAAGCCAATTGGAGCCATTATCACAGCGGTATAACGCAATCCGGAATGCTCAACTCTTCGATTGAGCCACAGCAGAGCCAACGCCTCAAACACCAGTGCCAATCCAAGCCAGCCCTCTGAAAGAACGAAAACGGGTAAGGTAGAAAGATAGAACAACAAGGCACCACCGTGAAACGCAAGGATGGCACTGCGCTCCTGTTTCTCTCTCAGCTGTTTGAGCAGGACAACAACAGCGGGTAGTTTTAGAAGGAAAAGTAAAAGGGGCAGCCAATCGCAAAGGGGGTGATCCCACATTCTCTTGACCGAGTAAAACAGGAAGACAGCTTGACCCGCCTCAAAAAGAGCCGTTGAGCACCAGGTCTTCTTCCACAAAGTGTGATGTTTAAATGCAAAAAACGGTGAAACAATCGACAGGATGAAGAGTGTCAAAGACCAGACAATTGCCGCGAAGAGTGCTTCAGTTGTTAAATCCGGCTTGAGAACCCAAATGGATTGGGCCACTAACGCAGAAAGCAGTGAAACCACACCCGGTGGCTCAAACTGTATTCGCCTGGTGAGGAAAAGGGCGACCAGCAGAAAACAAAACAGTGTCAGCATACCTGGATGTGGGAAATAAGGGTATGGGATGAGAAAGGATGCTCCGATCAGAACAAAAACCCCGGCAGACGGAGCTGCCAGCAGCCATTTCTCCAGCTGAGTCTCCTTGTGTGCTTCGCCTTGCGTTACCTCCAAAGTTTTAAGCCATCGCGGAACTTGACTGGCAGCCACTAAAATTAACAGAGAAAGCAGGATACCTGTGATAAGCAGAAAAGCGAAAAAGCCAAGCCCTAACCCGCCATCTGGAATGTGATTCATCCAAAAGAGAGCACCCGACACGAAGATGGCAAGAATGATGAAGACCTGGACAAATGCCCTGAATAAAAGGCTGACGCCAATGCCGACAATTTGTACCGCAAGCATAACTGGCCAAAAATAGAGAGATCCCTGCGGGTTGATTATGACACCAATTAAACAAAGGACTGAAATAGCTACCGGATAGATTTTCAACCACCCTATTAAAGCTCTCTTTCTTCCGTATTTTTTAACCAGGAGTACCGGTCCCACGCTGCCAATCGTTCCGTAGAGAAAAACCAGGATAAATCCAAAGGAAAAAGATCGCGAATCGAAACCTGTAAACATCCACATAAGTACGGGAAAAAAGCTCAACGAGGAATAGGGAACCACTTTCTTTACCCAGTCTTTTCTAAAATATCCCAGGGTATATGCACACGCGACGGCGATGCTTATCAGTAAGACAGGTTTCCAACCCTGATCCATGAGAATAAGCAAACTGGCGAAGAGGAGTGCGGACGTGAAAAGGACAATACCGCTCAACAAGATGGTGCGATACTTGCGCGCTGATCCTATCTGCTTGATTAAAAACCAGGTGAAGATGATCAGGTTGCCGCCGAGAACCAGAGCTATCTCCAAACTGGATGGTTGATCAGCAGGCAAGAGAATGGCCAGAGACAGGACAAAAAGTGTACCGATGGAGGCCAAGGTCATGAGAGTGATGGACTCCAGTTTTTCAGTGACTTTGTACAAGCCGAAATTGACTAAAGTGAGGTAGATGAACAGGAGCCAGAGAGAACCCGACTCCGACCCTAACATAACGGGTGTGGCATAAGCTCCTATGGCTCCGAGCACAGAGATTGAGATTCCACGATGAAAGACAGCCAATACAAAGGCGGTGGCTGATATGAGCGTCAACAAGGCAAAACCAGCTAAATTGGGCAGATACGCGTAGTAAAGTGTGGCCGTAAAGACAACCGTGTACAAAAGGCCAATGCCCGCAGCCGTTACTGTGTGACGCATGACCAACAACCTGTTTTTATCAAATTTCCACGCCGATAAGAGGAGTCCTATTCCCAGAAGGGCTCCAATGGCCAGCCTGAGAGACGCAGGAATCCAGTTCCTTTCAATTGACAGTTTAATGAAGAAGATGCCGGCAATGAAGAGAGCCAGAACACCTAGCCAGGCAAACAGCCGTGTGCCGGTAAACTGTTCCCAATCCACATTGTCTTTAAACTGCTTCCACTTGGTGACCCATTCGGGCTGCCTGGAGACAGCAATGCCCGGCAGGGTGTCTTCCAATGGATCGGTTGGCTGTATGGTTTCCTCTTCCTGTGCGGGCTCTGTATGGAGGTACTCCGGAATGGGAGGAGGCATTTCGGGAACCTCTTCTGCAACCAATGGCGGAGGTGAAATTGGTATTGTTGCGGCTGGAGTCTCTTCTGGCTGCTTCGGTTCGATGGTCTTTTCTTCAGGAGAGACCGCGCTTTGCTCAGTGGATCCATCGATTCCCTCTTTTTGGTGAGCCGTTGTTTGGGGAGCTTCTTCACCGGAATGTCGCTGTTCCTCCAACCTTTGTCGTAGAAACCGGATTTCATCGCGCAATACAGATAGATTGGCATCCATGATTTTGTCTATATTGGAAATTCTAAGCCAGAGTAAAGCGATCGCTGCGGCAAGCAACAGGTAAAGTATAACCATATAGGTACCTCCTCTGGACTTATAGACAAAACAACGAGGTTTGCATCACACAGACTAGCACCCTTTTACCAAATTACAAAGAAAACCCCAACCGCTTACTCAATACAGCTCAAAGCGTTAATTAAGGTTCTGATATCAACATCCTGTTCAGGCCAGAGAGGTAGCAATTCATCGAGTGTCTGACAACCTTGATGGGGAATTAGAATGGTGACTTTCAGTTCCAAGTCAGTGAAGCCGGTATAAGCATGCAGAAGAATGTGCCAGGTTCCTTCCTGCGGGTTGGGTATTTTAATTAACTCATGGGAATTACTGGAAGCGGAACTCGCATCGTAGTCTGAAGTGGTTGGAACACTTCCAAATTTGACATAAATATCGGCATCACCGTTCTCACAAAGGGTCTCCACGGCCAGGCTCAAGGCATCTGCCGGCACCTCGACCGAATAAAAGAGGTCTTGATTCGTCTGCTGACTTATTCCCGTTTCATGCAGTAACACCTCTTCTTGAGGATCGCGTGTCAACCGCCAAATTAAGGCAAAAGGTTGCGGTCCTTCGGGGATATTAAACCCTTTTACTTTTAATTGATAAGAACCGCCTTGTGCGTTTTTTATCCAGACGGCCTCGACATTGTTGATGCGATCGGGATCGCCGCCCAACGCACTGGCATTATCGCCGAAGACATTACCCAGGTAGGTGCCATCTGGACCTGTTATCTCTAAATCGAGATCGTTGACCAAGTTGGTATTGGCCATGGGATTGGAAGGGTAATCGGTCCACACCAAAACCACCTTGAGAGTCTGACCTTCGGCAATTTGAATGCTGTGCAGAGAATCCTGGCCGGTTAAAAGCCCAGTCTGATTGTCCACCATTTCAATGGTTTCAGGGTCACCATCAAAGTAAAGTGCGTCGTCCATGGTGATTCTGCCCCAACCTTGATTGTTATTGGGGAAACTGGATTCTCCCGACATGGGTCTGCCACTCATGATGACTGTTGCCTTTAAAAGAGCCGCAGAGGGAACCAGGGCATCTGCGGGCGTGGCGACACCCGATGGATAAAACCCGTCTTGATAGTACTGCATTGCCAGGGCTGCCATGCCTGCGGCTGTTGGGCAGGCCATGGACGTTCCCGAGGAACTGCGTGTGTTGCAATTAAAAGAGTTGATGTTAAAGTCATTGCGGGCAGAAATAATATCGTAACCCGGCGCTGCAATATCCGGTTTCAGCCGACCATCAATAACAGGGCCGTTACTGGAAAAACCAGCTAGAGATCCGGCTTGCGAGCCGGGCATTGTGGCGGCAACGGCCATGACATTTTTTGCTGTTGCGGGGTCACTGATGGTTGGAGCACCAGAGTGGCCGCTGTTTCCAGCCGCAAAAAAGACCAGAAAATCCCTGTTATCCCACATAAACTGGTCCGTCATTTGGCATTCTACGGTGTAGTTGTTGGTCCCATAGTTTTCATGGGCACCCCAGCTGTTGCTGTGAATACGGGCACCATCGTCATAAGCTCGCTGAAAGATATCATTGTAGTAATCGGTGGGTAAAAAAGGCATGTCTGCGAAATCGTCTATAGCATATCCGCCATCCTGAACCACCAACCGTGCTGATGGGGCCATACCATCAGCTGAATCGTGGATACCGTAAGGCGCTTGATCGCCGGCAATGGATCCGCCCACATGAGTGCCGTGGCCTTGGCTGTCCCAATTACCTTCCGAACCAAAATCCTGATAAGAAACGATTTTGCGTTGATTGAGGTTGATTGTCTCATTAGGTAAACCTGTATTTTGGTCGTAAAAATAGCAGGAATCCGCATCAACACCGGTATCGAGGAAGCCTACCGTAACGCCCTCGCCGCTGAGTCCATGCTCAAACAGGGTTGTTACCTGATTTCCATCCAGTCCACTTTGACACACCCATACAGACTGATCATTCAAGAGCCTCATGGGGCTCGCCAGGTCGATCCACAGCACATCGGGATTGGAAAGGAGTTGCGGGATCACGGTATTGACATGCTCTTTCAACAGGCGAATTTTTGTCCAGGTAAAACTTGATCCCGATATAAAACCCATGGTTCGGGCTTTCTTTTTGGGTACAGCTATCTTTACCTCAGGAAAGGCCATTAGCCAGAGATCTGTCGATTTGGTTGCTTTCAGACGTGATAAGGCATTTTGAAGATTAGAGGACATCTTGTTTTGAGAGTCAAAAAGTTGAACTTTTATACCGGCTTTGTTGTGACTGATAGCCGTATGGTCTTTGAGCTTTACCAGGTAGCGACTGTTGCCAAGATAAAGCTGATGCACAGAAACCTGTTCCAGCCAGGCCTTCTGGTCTTTGCCGATAACACCTTCAAAACTGACCACACGAAGCGAATCTGAAGACAAACTCACTGTTAAAATTAAAAATAAAGCACTCAGCATTTTTTACCCCCAGCAACTGATTTCCTACAGAAATCAAAAGAGTTCGTCCATTGAAGTCACAACAAACACTCTGTCAGCAATCAGGATGAAACAGACTGCGACTCCTGCATTCCTTTACGCATTTTACCTTTTTTGCCGGTTCTTACACAACACTGTCATCGTTACTTGCATCACGCTTCTCAAGCTTTGACTCACTCTTTTTTCTGATTATCAGTTTACCATTATCTCATTTCTTCAGCAGACTGTACAGATAAGCAACTTGACTGACTACATTGGGGTTCCAAAAAACCGTTGCAGAAAAACCGACTCCGATCCATTGGTCAGGAACAGGTTTAAATCTGCAATCCAACCGTATACAAGTTGGGTGATTGCAGCTCAACTACCTGTGAAAAAATCATCGTAGTACTTTTCGTTTTGGAATGCAGCAGTTGGAGTATGGGTTTGTTTTTGGAACTCGTACATAGCTATGGCGCCCGCGACGGCCACGTTCAACGACGGAACACCGCCCCATTGCGGGATCATGGCAATCTGATCGCAAACTAAGCGGCTCGGTCCCAGTCCGCGGCCTTCGTTACCGAGCAGGAAAGCCGTTTTTTCGCAAAACTGTTGCTCAACAATAGGTTTTCCTCCGATCTCCAGACCAACGATCTCAAAACCTTCGCTTCTACAGGCTTCCACCGCTTGGTTCAGGGAATGGAAGCGCCTCCTTTTCAAGGTTTGCTGGGTTCCCTGTGCTCCCGTTACTTTGATTTTCGATTTCCCTACAATCAGAAGTTCCTGACAGCCGAAGGCATAAGCTGAGCGAATCAACATACCGATATTATCCGGCTTTTCAATATTGAAGACGATGAGCTTAAAAGGAATGGTTGTCTCCTGAGTGGCATAGACAAAGCCGTGTTTCAGCCCTGTGTTTATCTGCGAATGTTTTTCGGATCGTGCCCTAATCTGTTGGAGGGGGTTCTGAAAGCCGTTTGTCCAGTTTTTCGATAATTTCTTTAACGGGATTGGTACCAATGCCCTTGAGATAGTGATTTCTAACCGCAACTTCAATGAGGTTTGCCAGGTTGCGACCGGGAGCCACCGGCAATCGGTAAAGCGGTTTCTGTGTGCCCAGAACTTCAATGGTGTCCACTTCCAGACCAAGGGAATCGTAAGCTTGTTTGTAATCCCACTTTTCCAGATAGATAACCATGGAAAGCTCATGGTAGTCAGACACTGCCGCGATACTGAACAGCTCTCTCACATTGATGACACCCAAGCCTCTTATTTCCATGTGATAACGGGTGAGATCGTCTCCGTAACCCACCAGTTTGCCATCATCGTTTTTATGGATATAAACCATGTCATCGGATATAAGCCGCTGTCCACGCATCAGGAGATCGAGTGCACATTCGCTTTTGCCAACGCCGCTTTTCCCTAAAATCAAAACCCCTAATTCAAAAACAGAGATAAAGTTACCGTGGATATAAACCCTTGGCGTCAACTCTCTTTCCAGAATACTGGAAACCTGCTTGTGGATTTCCCTGCCAATCAAGGGACTGCGGAGCAGGGGAATCATGTGCTCGTTAGCCAGGTCAATAAGCCAATCCGGTAATGAGCTGTCCCGGGCTATGATGAAGCAGGTGTTGGTTTTTCGGGCTATTTCGAGAAAGAACCTGGATGAGCTTTCCGGATTCGTGTTGAGATACGTGATTTCAGCCCGGCCCAGTAACTGCGCATGTCCCGGTTCAATGTATTCAAGGTGACCGGCAAGTCCCAGGCCTGGCTTTTGCAACTTAGTTGAGGTTAAGACTTTATCTTTCGCATCGCCACCAGCCACACAGGTACAGGGAAAGGTATCTTGATAGTTCAAGAGTTTCAGTGCGTTGAGTGTGGCTTTTCCACTGAGGGGTTTCCCCTTCAGTTTCTGGGAAAGGTGCTGAAGATAAGAGTCTCTTTTAATGCCGTACTCCATTTAAGGTTCAATGTATCCGTAATGTCCATTTTTTCTCTTGAATAGAACGGTGATCACATCGGATTCCGAATTTCTAAAGACGGTAAAGTCCTGGTTGAGCTTTTCGAGTTCTTCAACGGCTTCCTCCAGGTCCATAGGCTTGACCTGGTAATTATCCAATTTGATAATTTTAATTTCATTTTCGTCCATATCCTTGGTGGGAACTGGATTATCCGCTTGCAACTTAATGGAATCCGAGGTGTTTCTTTTGGTTCTTATTCTCTTTTCTTTAAATCGTCTTGCCTGTTTTGCAAGCTTTTCAATTACCCTGTCGATGGATTGGGTCATATCAGCCGTTTCTTCCTGACCCTGGAAAATTTGTTTGTTCGATAGAAACTTAATTTCGGCCTTATGCCGATACTTTTCGGTGGAGAGTACTACTGAGACGTCCTGAACACTGTTTAACAGCTTCTTAATTAACTTCATTTTGTTGGAAGTATGTTCCTTAAGTTCTTCGGTTACATCAAATCCGCGTCCAGTAAATGCAATTTTCATAGGTCCTCCTATTCTTTGGTTTAAAGTTTCTGTTTTCGTTTGGATGACGAGGGGATATGGAGTTCCTCACGATACTTCGCGATGGTTCTCCGGGCGATAATAATGCCTTCCCTTTCCAGTGCTTTGCGTATGGCATCATCACTGAGAGGTTTTTCAGGCGGTTCATCTCTAATGAGCTTGCGTGTCTTTTCTTTGACCGCAAGAGAGGAGACTTCTTCTCCAAAAACACTGGTAATACCCGAATGGAAAAATTCATTGAGTTCAAAAATGCCTCTTGGTGTCCGTACATACTTGCCATTCACAACTCTTGAAACAGTTGATTCATGCATATTGATATCATCGGCAATTTCACGAAGAACTAAAGGTTTCATGTATTCCACTCCGCGATCAAAGAAGTCTCTTTGATGTCTGAGCAGGGCTTCCGTCACCTTGTAGATGGTGCGGTTGCGTTGGTCCAGGCTCTTAATCAGCCACATAGCGGATCTGAACTTTTCCTGAAGGTAGCTGTTGATTTTTTTATCTTCACTTTTGGACAGTTCCAGTAATTTTTTATACACCCCGGAAATTTGCAATTCGGGGGTTCCCTCGCGGGTGAGTTCTATTTCGTATTCGTTGTTTATTTTCTTGATGACCACATCGGGTACGACGTATCGAACGGGTTTTGAGGAAAAAGTCAGGCCTGGTTTTGGGTCGAATTTTTTGACAATTTCCAGGTATCTTTTGAGTGTCTCCTTGTCGATATTCAGCAGGGACATAATTTCCTTGTACTTCTGTTTTTCGATTAAATGTCGATGTTCTAATAAAAGCGTTTCCACTTCCGTTCCCGCCCATTCTGAATAGGCTATTTGAATTTCGAGTATCTCCTGGATATTTCTTCCACCCACACCCAGGGGATCAAATTCGCGAATTTTATTCCAAACATCGTAAACAACAGACTCAGGAACTTCAAATTCCTCTGCGAGCTTTTCCAGTTCAATGTCTACCAGATAACCTTCATCGTTGATGTTACCGATTATCTCCATACCTATTTCATACTCAACAGGCTTCAGACTGATCAAACCCAGTTGACGAATGAGCGTATGGTACAGGCTTTCTTTTTGCGAAAGCATGTTTTCCAGTTGGGGTTGATCTGAAAGATCATACGTACCCCGTTGATACTGCGGGTAGGGGTCACCTAAGTAATCACCGAAATAGTCATCTAAATCAATGTTTTCCAACGCCTCCCCATACTCGGTATCGGGTTCTTCCTTTTCTTTTTTTTCAGTATTCTCGGCAGGTGTATCTTCCTGAACAAGAGAGGCTTCTTCCAGCATGGGGTTTTCCAGCATTTCCTGTTGAACTTCGTCAATCAGGTCCAGCCGGGTCATTTGCAACAACTTGATTGCCTGCTGCATGCTCTGGGTCATGACCAGCTTTTGTCCAAGCTTCATGTTAAGACTTAGTGTTTGTCCAAGTGCCATGCCCTTTCAGTCCTCAATCCAGTTTAAATTGATCTCCGAGGTAAATACTTTTGACGGTTTGATCTTCCGCCAGTTCCCCAGGAGTTCCTTCTCTAAGAATATCGCCAGCGTTGAGAATGTATGCTCGCTTGGTAATTTTCAAGGTTTCGCGAACATTGTGGTCGGTAATCAAGACCCCGATATTTTTCTCCACAAGCCTTCTTATGATTAATTGTATATCCCCAACCGCTTTGGGGTCAATGCCGGCAAACGGTTCATCGAGTAAAATAAAGTCGGGATTGTTTGTCAGCGCCCGGGCAATTTCCACACGACGCCTTTCCCCGCCGCTAAGAGCATAGCCCATACCTCTTCGAATGTGGTCCACCTGAAATTCGACTAAAAGCTCCTCCAGACGGTCCATTCGCTCATCAGAGGAGAGCTCCAGCAGTTCCAGCATGGCCAGGATGTTCTCTTCAACAGTCATGCGTTTAAAGATACTGGGTTCCTGCGGCAAATAGGAAATACCCCGCCGGGCTCTCTTGTACATGGGCAAATCGGTAATTTCATCCTGCTGAAGCAGGATTTGTCCGCGATCGGGTTTAATTAACCCGACAATCATATAGAAGGTGGTCGTTTTCCCGGCACCGTTTGGTCCAAGGAGACCTATGACCTCTCCCTTATTGACTTCGATGTTGACTCCGCGCACGACTTCCCGACCTCTATAAGATTTAGTGATGTCTTTGGCAGCGAGTGTCTTTGCGTTTCCCAATAATCAGTGACTCTTTTCTTTTTTAATATTGACGATTGTTTGAGTCGAGCCGTGTTCGCTCGCCTCAACTCGCATAGTATCATCGAGAAGGGAATAAATCAATCTCCTTCCTTTTGTTACATAACCGTCATTGTTTTGCAGGACAACTTCTCCTTCATTGCTCTCCAAAGTGAGTACCTGGGTGGCATGAACGTATTCAAGTAATTCTGACTGACCCGAAAACGTTGAAAGCTTTCCTTCCTTCCAGCTGCTGCCCTTGATCTGAATATTGCCTTCTGCCAAAACGCTCTTCAGAGCAACGGGCTTTTCTTGTGTGAAAAAGAGGTCCACTTTTTCCGCTGAAAGAGTGTTGTCTTCTGTGTAATGGAGCTCTTTGACGCCGTTTAATTGGCAATGTCCTTCCCTTTTGTGTAAAACCATACTTTGGCAGATCATTTTATAGGACGTTTCATTGGTAAAAAAAACAGCCTGAACTTGTTGGAGCGCTCTGGCAACGGTGTCCTCGGAATGGAAATTGACGACATTGATTTCCTGGGCGGAGAAATGACTTCCACCGTCCTCTAGCCTGGCAGGGGAGCCTTTCAGCGAGAACTCTTCCTGGTATTCGTTAATGAGAATTTCGTTACCATAACCGTGAACCGCACGACCATCCCGTTTGGAGGTGAAGTGAATAAAGGCCCTGCCAAAAATTTCTCGATCCGGCAGATCCCACTTGGAAACCAGAATCTCCTCTGCCGTGACGTGTATCTGATTCTCTTCACTTGTGATTTCAGCTGTTTGTGAGAGAATGAGCTTCCTTTGACCGTGGAGCACTCTGAAAAAACCCGCAGTTCCTTTCAGCGTATCGTATTGAAACTCCGGTGTTCCGAATATCCTGGTATTTTCCGCCCTGCCACCGTTGAATTCCGTGTTAAAACCTTTGCTTCCTTTCAGCGTGAGAACCTCACCATCTGTGGACATAGATTGAATGTGAATGGATGTCTCACCTTTTAGCAAAACAGGCTGAGTTTCAAGGAACTCGATATTCATAGACCCGGTTGTTCCTGTCACACTCTGTCCCATGACTGACTGAATGGTAAATTCTGTGTCGTTACTTGTGGTAATCCACTGCGGGAACATGCCCTTTTCATCCATGCAGATGGAAAAGAACCTTGAAATCAAGCCGCCTTCATTCCAAAAAATACGGCTATCCGGCCCGCTGATATTGACTTCTGTCATACTAAACGGGCTGTCTTCCTGACCACCCGTAAAGAAGAAGGCCATTTTTTCTGCTTCCAATGCAGTGGTATCCGGTTTACTTTGCCCTGTGGAAGATACCATATCGTACTTTCCATTGAGAATACGTCCCGCCCCCTGTTTCAGATTGACGAGAATCTGATCCGCAACAATGGATGTTGACTCTGTTTTTGTTGAAAAAGTAAAGGAGACATCTTTATTTAACATCAACTTGGAATCGGGAATGTAATACAGCGTTTGCCCTGATCCGCTCCAGTTCCCTAACTTAAAATCAGCCTTGTTCTCTGTGATGAGTTCCTGGTCTGGTGTGATGATTAAGGGACCTTTGGTCTCAAACTGCAAGCCGCCTTCTTCCTTAAGGGTAATGGTGCTGTTTTCTTTGGATGAAAACACCTTGTTGGGACCATCGTCCTGATAGAAGTCGGCGTGGATATGCAGAATACTTCCATCTGTTTTCTTCACTACCGCACGAATTTCGGATATAGCTTTTTGATCGCCCTTTAGAATTTCGCTCTTCTGAGCTTGTATTTCAAGAGTCCATTCCCCCTGGTCATTAAAGCTCTTGTATCGTATATTTTCCCCTTCCATCGCTGTGGACCAGAAAGCCTTTTTCTTCTGTTTCACGGGGTCTTCTTCTTTCAGATCCTTATCCTGAAGGGCTACCCATACAATCCAGACCGTAATCAAAGTAAAGAGCAAGGTAAACAACAAGGACGAAGTGCTTTTTCTCATTAGTTACCTCAAGAGGGTTTCATTTCAATGATTTGAATTTGAAAATCATCTCGAAACGGACTGATGGAATACATGAGATCAAGAGAATCGTATCTTTCAAATTCAAACTCCAGTTCATCTGGATGGTAGAAGGAGCATTTGTGTTTAACGAGTCCATCGCTTGCTGTGAATGAAAGCCAGGGGCCATTTCTCTGTATGTCTGTTTCCAGAATTAAATTTCGGCTCACAAAAACAGGAGTGGCATTGCCCGAGCCAAAAGGCTCCAGTTTCATGAGGTCATCAAAAAGAGCTCGATTGATGTCACTCCACTCGAGCTCGGCATCGATTTCAGAAACGGGTTGTACATCGAGTTGGTGAACATGAGGTTCAAGGAGTTCATTCATTCGCTGTTTGAACTGAGGCAAGTTAGTCAAATCCAATGACACGCCTGCTGCTTCCGCATGACCGCCAAAGCTTGTAAAAAGGGATCTGATTTCATTTAGAGCATCGATTAAATTCACTCCGGGCACTCCGCGAAGCGAGCCGTTGGCCTCTTTGGAATCGTAGGAGAGTACACAGACCGGTCGCGAGAATTTTCTCAGCATTTTACAGGCTGTAATGCCTAAAATACCACGGTGCCAATTCTTACCTGCCAGTAAAATAAACGGTGGAAGCTGTTTTCTGGAAAGCGCTCGAATTTGATGGGCTAAACGGCTTTCCAGCTCCCGCTCCAGCATTTGCCTTATGTAATTCATGCCATCCATGATATCCACCAGCTTGTTAACTTCAAAACAGTTGCTCTTTTTCAAGAAAAAGGATATCGCCGTAGCTGGATCACCCAGTCTGCCTGGAGCATTAATGCGCGGTGCTATCTTGTAACTGATATCGTGTGCGTAAACTTGATTTCGGATACCGACTTTCCTCAGCAGCGTGCGAATGGGACCCTGGGTGTCACTGGATATCGCTTTTAAACCCTGCTGCACCAGCCAACGGTTTTCAGCTCTCAGAGGAACCATATCCGCAATGGTGCCAATAGCGGCTATTTTCTGATAATTTGCCAGGTCAAATCGTCTGGGAAATCGTTTAGCTAGAGCTTCAACCACTTTATAGGCAACTCCTGCCCCGCAAAGATCGCCGAAAGGGTAGTTTGAATCCTGTCTTTTGGGGTTAATGACAGCGAGCGCATCTGGCAATACATCACCCGGGATGTGGTGGTCGGTGATAATGACATCCAGATTTCTTGATTTTGCGTATTCCACTTCGGCAACATTTCGACATCCGCAGTCAACAGTCACAATTAAATCGGCACGGTGTTCCATAACGATTTCATCCAGACAGTCTTCCGCAAGACCGATCCCTTCACTGAAACGATCGGGAATGTAGTAGTATGTATTGCCGCCCAACGCCTTGATTGCCCTGGTCAGAATGGCAATGGCCGTCACACCGTCGGCATCGTAATCACCAAATACACATATTTTTTCATTGCGTTTAATCGCAAGAAGAATGCGTTCTACAGCTTCATGCATATCGTTTAAAAGAAAAGGATCGGCTGGCTGGTACTCAAGTTCCCCCAGTATGGATTGAATTTCTTTTTCATCTTCTTCATCAGATAATGTGGTTCTTAATCGCGACAGCAGACACTTTGTGGCGATTGGATGCAAATCGTACTTGCGCGATATTTCTTGTACTTTATCCCGACATAAAAGACGGTTTTGCCATGAACTGGCCATGTGAGGTTAACCTACTTGATCGTAGTCTCCCATAACACGAAATTTCTGATACCTGGGCTTAAAACAACCCTCAAACAGGTTGTCATAACAGGATTTAAGCCATTCACTCAGCTGGTCATGAAGAATTCCGTATGTTTCAAGCATGTTGCTGTAAACACATCCAAGAGGTTCTTTAATAACTTTATCAACCAAATTCAGATTTTTCAGTTTTGGGGCAGTTAAGTGAAGTGCTTCAGCAGCTTGTTCCATTGGTGTTGCATCTTTCCAGTGGATAGACGCGCCAACTTTCAATGCATGGGATGAGTCAATAGAATGTTTCAGGGTACACTTGTCGCCACCAAAATACAAAGCTGAAGTTCCGCCAGTATGGACTTCGCCCGCAACCACTATTGGCATCTTCGCTTTTAACCAGGCCATTTCTTTCAATTCACGAGCATTGGCTCCTGCTTGGCCTTGATTATCTGCACCAATGCCGGGAAAAACATCCTGTGGATCGATGAGACAAGCGACAGGATACTCGAACTTTTCAGCTAACTCCACGCGAATAGCCTTGCCTTGACCACGTGGTTCCTCAAAATGGTCCATGCAGTCATGCCTACAAGCTTGATCCGAATAACAGACCGCCGTGCCATTTTGCCTGTTGGGTACCTGGCGGAATAACTTGGGCTGTTTTCGTTTAAAGCGCTTTGGTATTTTCGAAATTTCCTTGGTTGTGGTTGGGGGTTGTGCCATTAAGACTTCAAGCCTAGCTTTTAATTCTAAGATTGGTTTTTTAAGTGCATCTGATTTCCTACTCATGTTTCTGCGTATCACTCACTATAATGGAACAAGTCTATCTTTGCGTGAACTAACCGTCAAGAGAATTAGATACAGAGATCCATTGAACGGCGTAAACCCTGGGATGAGTTTCTCTACCGTACCGAATGAACAGGATACCTAAGCTGCTATACAGCCGTTATGGTTGGGGGACGAAGAGTTTCCTGATATCCATTGCGGCAAATGCTTTTAAAATATCTTTTTGCTCAGGTTTGACGATATGAACTGCTTTTGTCAGTGCAATCTTTTTTCGTTTTCGATCGCTCATTTCATCCCATACACACATTAAATGGGTGACAAAAAGAGGAAACACCTGGACATTCAACGTACCACCCCATTTTTTATAGTGAAAAGAGCCGATCGGATATGGGTAAACAACACCCTCAACTCCTGCTTCCTCAAAAGCTTCGTTAACTGCTGTTTCACAGGCTGTGCTGTTGTACTCAATGATCCCCTTTGGGAGAGTCCACTTGGTTTTTTTCTTGTTCGTAACCAATACAATATACAACTTGTCTTTCTCGTATAAAAAGGGAATGGCTGCAGCCTGCTGATACATAAAAGACGGTTTTTGATTGGTTTTCTGGTTTTCCATATCGCGACTTTCCATAGATGGCTCTTCTTTTGCCTTCCATTTTACTACTAAAGTAACGCAAGTTCTTGATTTTAGTTAAAAACCCAATTATTTTTATCGAGACAGTGGCAAGATACAGTCAGGAACTGACTTGATGAACCTTTAGAAGACATTGACCCATTATTGAGATTTCAGTAATGTATTCAGATGTAGTTCCTGATAAACTAACTCCAGATGGCAGATTAAAGAGAAAAAAGGGCGATCATTGACCGAATTCACGACACACTTTCAAAATCACATTGCTTTTAAAAGCCTCGACGATTTTCAATGGAACCAGAACCTGGTCCAATTGATTCCCGTCAGCTGGATGATCACCTACTCCTGCATTCCTCTCGGTGAAGAGGGCAATATTGTGCATGTGGCTTTTCACGATGATTCTTTTTTAGAGCATGTGGAAGAGCTGGAGTTGTTTTTAGGCAAACGCATTCAACCCGTCCGGGCACCCAAAGACAAAATAGAGGCCTGTTTAAAGGAATCCGAAACATCCCAACAGGTGCTCAACGAAGCGACCAGCGGCTTCAAACCTCAGTACAGTCAGAACTACGAAGAGGAAGAGGTGCTGGACGCCAACCGCCTGATGGATGGTCAATCACCCCTGGTCCGCCTGGTTGATACATTGATTTACAGTGCTCTGGAACGCCGTGCTTCTGATATTCACATTGAAACACAGAGCCGGCAGGTCAAGGTCAAGTACCGAATTGACGGTGTGCTTTACGATGCCATGGAACCGCTGGACAAGTCCCATCACAGCACCGTCATTTCAAGAGTCAAGGTCATGGCGCAGCTGGATATTGCCGAAAAGAGGATTCCCCAGGATGGCCGTTTCAAGTTGCAAATTCACGGTCGGCCCATTGATTTCAGGGTTTCCATCATGCCCACCATCCACGGCGAGGATGCCGTCATCCGAATCCTTGATAAGGAAAGCACCAATGAGAGTTTCAAGGAGCTGAATCTCGAGATTCTCGGATTTGAAGGCCATTTGCACCGTCAGCTCAGCAAAAGTATTACAGAACCTTACGGCATGGTCTTGGTGACAGGTCCCACGGGCAGCGGGAAAACCACAACGCTTTACGCCTGTGTAAGTGAAATCAAGAACGATGAAGATAAAATTGTCACCATAGAGGACCCGGTTGAGTATCAGCTTTCCGGTATCACTCAAATTCCCGTACACGAAAAGAAGGGGCTTACCTTCGCGCGCGGTTTGAGATCCATCCTGCGTCACGATCCCGACAAAATTCTGGTAGGTGAAATTCGCGATACGGAGACCGCGCAAATTGCCATTCAGTCGGCTTTAACCGGACACCTTGTCTTTACAACCGTTCACGCCAACAACGTGTTGGATGTCATGGGTCGATTTGTCAACATGGGTGTGGACTTACACAACTTCGTTTCAGCCCTCAACTGCATTGTCGCGCAGAGACTGGTTCGTCTGATATGCGACTCCTGTAAGAAGCCCGACCAACCTGAGGCAGCTCTCATACGAAGATCCGGATTGGATTGGGAACACTGGAAGAACGTCGTGTTTTACAAAGGCTCGGGCTGTTTATCCTGCAACGGAACCGGGTATCGGGGTCGAACTGTCATTGCCGAGCTGCTGATTCTGACTGATGACCTGCGTGAAGCAATCAAGGATCGATTGCCGGTTCGTGAGATTAAACGACTTGCAGCGGAAACGGGAATGGTGTTCCTGAGAGAGGCCGCACTGGAGAAGTTGAAACAAGGCGTGACGACCCTGCATGAGATCAACAAAGTCACCTTCATTGAATAGGAAAACAACATGTTGCGAACAAAGGTATTAAAGAAGCCCGTTTTGTTGCAGACAGAAACCAGGCTGTGGGGAACCCACGAAGGCGGTTGGAACATCGATATCCCTGTTCCAGAGGCCCTTCCTGTCTTCCCTGATCTTGAAAAAGAACTGCCGGAATCCGTTTTCTCAGAAAAAATAGCCGCTCTGATCTTACCGGAAATTGCCTTTTTCCCTCTAAAAATTCAAGTTGAAGAACACGTCAAAGCCCGTGAAATGGAATCCTTTTTGAAGTGGAACCTGAAATCGCGATTGCCCTTCCCCTCGGAAGATGCCTGGATTCGCTTCACGCCCATTCAAAACACTCCTTCATGGCTCGTTTTTTCATTGCCAGGCTCGTGGATCAATGAAACCCACCTTTTCTTTCAGGAACGGCAAGTACAGCTGGGATACATTGGAACGATTGCGGGACTCTTTATGGAGAGCGGCATCAAGTCACTGGAGCGGGTCATGCTCGCTTATCACAGTTACTACATCTACCTCCAAATGAAATCCGGCAAATTAACCGGCTTTACCATTCGCAAATACCCCCTTGCCAATGACTCCATCCAGTTTGCTCAATTTATCGGAAGCGATTTTGAACTGCCCTCTTCACCGGTGCCTGTTCTCTGTTTCTCTGAATCGAGAATGAAAGAATGGGAGCGGTTCATATCAACTCATGAAAACCAGGTGTTCACCCTGATGGGTGACCGGCAAAACGCGGCACACTTTCTCACCGCACTGGGAGGAAGGCCATGAGACCGGAACTTAACTTTTCACCGCAGCCCTTCAGAAGGAACCATCCTTTTCAGATTGCCATCAGTCTGGTCAACATCGCGCTGGCGGTCTTTTTGGTTTATTCCGGTTTTTATGGGTGGCATATCATTCAGGAGGATCTGGACAAATCGGGCGCATTCAGTGAACTGGAAACCAGACAACGGATGCTGGACAAGCAATTCAGCGACATTCAAACGCAGCTTCAAGCACTCGACTTGAGATCCCATGACAGCGAAATTCGGTTTTACGCGGCTATTGAAAACGAGATGCAGGTACCGTGGATTGACATTATGGACACACTGGGCGGCCTCATACCGGAAGGTGTCCGCATCGTTGAAGTAACTTCCGAGAGAAACAACCGTGACGCCGTTGCAGGCACTCAGACCCTTCATTTTGTCGCTGTTTCCAGAACGAAAAAAGAGGAAATTGCGTTCCTGAAAAAGCTTCAAAACCAGAAGGGTTTTTCCCGCGTTTTACTGAAAAGCGAAACCTACGAACACTCAGAAATCGGTTTTGAAGGTAGTTTCTCGTATGTAGGGGAGGATGAACATGAAGATCTTTAACCTGAATCTGATCTTCACTGTTTGCGCGTTGATCGTTCTCGCCGTTTTTTGGTTGGTCTGGATCCCAAATCAGGAATCCATTCATCAAAACCAGGCTTCCCGATTCCAGGAAGAGACACTGATCCTGGAGAAGAACAGTCAAGCCCTGCAGGCCATGCAGCAGGCGCTCGACCGTTTTGCCGCCAACAAGGAAGCCATTGCTCAGTTCCGCGGATACCTCTCCCGCAACCCCTTTGAAAGTCTCAGAAAAACCAGTGCCCATATCGAGAAGTTAGCTCGAAAAAACAGGATGGAACTCACCAGAGTCGTTTATCAGAAGGGTACCCGAACGGGCGCCCAACCGCGTGCGCGTTCGGGGAATCGGGACGGCAATTCATCACGTACGACACGCTACTCTGGAAGTTCAGAACTGATCTCGTATGAAATTGAACTGCCACTCACAGGTACCTACCGCGATTTCAGGCGGTTTCTGCTGGACCTCCAAAAACAGGAACAGCTCACCGCTGTTCATGAAATTCGTGTGGACAGCAAGGACGACTCCGGTCTGCTTTCCATTCAGTTAGGTTTAACCAGCTATTTCACCCAGGGAGCCGGCCATGAATAGAAGAACCTCGTTTTTATTGCTTTTGGCTCTGGTTCTGATCGTCATTCGAGTGGCTGTATCGTGGCAAAACTCCGATGGCGTGGCGACTTTTTTCAGCCTGGACACGGGCACGTATTCACTGGATGCCGCTGAGCAAAAGAAGCTGGATGTTCTCAGCACACATCCAGTCTTGACTTCAAAAACCAAAACACGAAACGCCAGGGATTTGAACCCCAGCAAAAGGAACCCCTTTTTATTCGGACGCCCGCCGGCACCTGAGACGATCATAACGGCTCCTGTATTGGAACCCGAAATCGTCATCGAGCAAACAGTCGTTGAAACGCGTTTTTCCGGTCGACTGATCGGCATGACCGAGCTGGCTGACAGCGGCAAGAAGCGTGTTCTGCTTGAAACATCCGAAGGGAACCTGCTCCTGACGGAGGGAGAGCTCATCGACGGCAGATACAAAGTCCTGGAAATCACCTATGAACACACCGTGATCGGCGATACGCAATCCGGGCAGCAACACACCTTGACCTATTTGGATGAACCATGATTGACTGGAAAAAAGGAAGAACTATGCGATTGACAACACTCATTCTTATGTCTCTGTTCTTGATTCAGTGTGCCAACCACAAACTGGTATCTGAAGCAAAACGCGAGACAGATAAAATGCACTGGGACCGCAGTTATCAGCTATGGGAACAAATTTACAAAGACAATCCCAATGACACCAGGGCAAGAATTCAGATGGAAAGGTCGGCTGTGTATGCTTCCCTCAGGCATTTGGAAGAGGGTTTGAAATTGCTGGCTCATCGATCTTTTAATGAAGCCAAGTCTGAACTGCTTTTCGCCTTGAAGTACGACCCCGACAATCAGTCCGCCATCGACGGGATGAAACAACTTGAAAGAGAGTTGAAAGACCTGCAGAAAGTGAAAGAAAACAAGGGTGCATCCCTGGCTCCAGAAGCGGAGAACTCCTATCCGCAACTGACACCCACCACCTCTGAAGCCATTAATCTTTACTTCCCGAAATCGGTCAAAATTCGGGACGTTTATCAGACTCTTGGTCAGAATTACGGCATTAACATCCTTGTTCACCCCAGCATCAAGGGCAGTTTGCCGAACCTGGATTTGCGAAACCTGGATTTCATCAAGGGTTTGAACACTTTAATGGTTCTCAACAAACACTTTTACAAAATAATCGATGGGCGGACCCTGGTCATTCTCAACGATAACAAATCCAACAGGGACATGTACGACAACCAGATTATCAAGACTTACTACCTATCCAACGCCTCGCCAAAGGAAATGAAGCAACACCTCAAAGTTCTCGGCGACATGAAAGACTACACCGAAAATGAAGAATTAAACGCCATTACACTCAAGGGAACAGCCGAACAGATTGCCATAGCCGACCGCATTATTAAAGCCAACGACAAGGCTCAGGCGGAAGTCATTGTTGAAATTGAACTGTTGGAAGTCAATAAAAACGTTCTAAGAGACATGGGTATCAAACCGGTTTTCTTTGATCCCGCCAATCCTACCGACACCACGGCCATGTATCAGGCCGGTCTCTTGTTTCGGCCTGAAGGTCAGGACTTATCGCAAATACGCGGAGCTTTTCCCGATATCAGCTCTGCCGATTTTCTGACGGTTCTACCCTCCGTCATGGTCAAGTTATTAAAGGAAAACAGCGATTCCAAACAGATCTCCAACCCACACGTTCGGGTTACAGCGGGCAAGGAAGCGACGATTCAAATTGGACAGTCGGTGCCAGTACCGCAAACTTCCTTCTTTAACCCCTACCAGAATATCAACAACTCCAATTCCAACAACATCGGAGATCAGGCTCTGACAACGTTTGACTACCGCAACGCGGGTATCGATATCTCCGTCAATCCCAGGGTTCATCACAACAATGAAATCACCCTGGACTTTGCTCTCAAAGTCACATCCGTAGTGGGGACACAAGGTTATCAGCCCGTTTTTGGACAGCGCATTGTCAACACGACGATTCGGCTCAAAAATGGTGAGTCAAGTGTTCTGGCAGGACTATTGAGTAACGATGAGCGAAAATCCATGACGGGTTTCCCCGGTATTTCCGATGTCCCGATTCTAGGCAAACTCTTTTCATCGGAGGAAAAGATTGTCAATCAAACCGACATTATCCTTCTGCTCAAACCGGTCATTGTCCGCGGTCCCAATATTAAACCAGAAGATGTGGCGCCCTATGAGATTTCCTCTTTGAGTCTTTCCAGTCTGATGGGACAACCCACAGAAAATGAGAACAAGGTTCCTCAGAAGAAGAGTCGCGTAGACCGCTCTAAGACCTCAACCCTTCCCGGTCAGACAGAGTCCGCGGAAGAGGGTACGGAGCCCGAAATCACGGAGGAACCCGAAAGCCGAAGCGATCAGGCTTCCAGCACGCCGGGTATGTTGGCTTTTTTACCGGCCAACAAGCAGATTCGGGTGGATGAACCCATTCAAGTTCAACTCTACATGACCAATATTCAGGGCTTGTATCAAGGTGAAGTCTTGGTCTCGTTTGATCCGGAATACCTTCAAGTTGAAAAAATGTCACTAGCTCGCCTGCAAGTTGAAGAAGGCCGTTCCCCTGTCCTCTCGCCCTTTTGGAGTCAGGAAACAGGCAGAGCCAGTATTATCGTAGCTCCCGTTCCCGGATCCAGTGAATTTAACGGTTCCGGTATTATGGGGAAAATTCATTTTCGCGGTATCAAGCCAGGCCACTCTGATCTGAAAATTCTGAATGCGTCCTGTCTCAATGCAGCGGGAGAACAGTTGAAGATGGAGTCCATTCCCGGTTCTATCGAGGTAACACCCTGAAGATGTCCTGCTCCTTCTCCATTCCAACTAGCAGAAAAGGGTTCACCATTCTGGAGCTCATGGTAAGTACCGTTATTCTCGCGATTCTGGCTTCTGCCGCCGTTCCCGTTTCCAAAATGATGGTCAAGCGAAAAAAGGAAGCCTCCCTGCGAGCGTCACTGCTGGAAATGAGGACGGCCATTGACCGTTACCGGCAGGCGGTTGAAGAGGGAATCATTAAAAAACCACCTTTGGATCAATACGGGTATCCTGCAGATTTTGAAGAGCTTGTTTTTGGTGCTCCTCATGCCATGAAACCCTCCATAACCATTCGGTTTCTCAGACGTATCCCGGTGGATCCCATGACCGGAGAAGCCAAATGGGGCATGAGAAGTGTTCAGGATGCACCGGACAGCACAACCTGGGGTGGACAGAATCTCTTCGATGTCTACTCTCTAAGTGATGGCACTGCCATCGACCAGACGGAGTACAGCCAATGGTAAAAAGAGCCTTCACACTCATGGAAATCACCGTTATCGTTACGGTACTCGTCTTGCTGGCATCCATTGCCGCGGCAACTCACAAATCAAGAGTTCGCAATGCCAAAGAAAGTGTCCTCAAACACAATCTCGCGCAAATCCGACTTACGCTCGATGCCTACAACGCGGACCGCGGACATTATCCCGAATCGCTGCAGACGTTGGTTGATGAAGGCTATATGAGGCGCTTACCGGAAGATCCCTTCACAGGATCCAGTGATACCTGGGAGGTCATTTATGAAGAAGGTCTGGCTGACGAAGACACATCCTATATTCCTGGCGTTTTTGACGTTCGAAGCGGGAGTGTCGATGAAGCCATGGACGGGACTTTTTACAACGAATGGTAAAAAACAGTTATTTCTATCTCAAGAAAAAAATGGCCTTGCATAACAGGAGCAAGGGAAATGTCTTACTGGTTGTCATTATCATCGCGGCACTGATGGCACTGGGTCTTTCTCTGGCTTTTCAGCCTCTGCGTGTGCAAAAAATGAGGCAGAAGGAGGATCTGCTTATTTATCGCGGAGAACATCTCGCCAAGGGTATTCGCGCCTTTTACTTCAGATTCGGTCATTTCCCCAGAGATCTGGAAGACCTGATCGAGGTGGAACCAAGACTGGTACGTCAGGTCTATCAAGATCCCATGACGGAATCCGGAGAATGGGAATTGATGTATCTCGGCAAGGATAATCTCTCCAGTGCTCATAGGTTGAAAGAACAATATTTACCTTCGGGTCAACAAAACACCCACAAAAGTTCACTGATGTCTCACGGGCGACAGATTATCGGTATTCGTTCAAAATCGACAGAAACCGGTTATCGCGAATACCAGGAAAGCAGAATCTACAACGACTGGCTCTTCAGTGCGATGGCGGGCAGACGCAAACGCTCAAGATAAACCAACTGAACCACCCTGTAGATTTTGGCGTCCGTGTTGCGCAGCCGTGCCTGTCTCAAAAAGCATGAAGAGGTTTGCAGGCTGAAAGGATTCGGTTCGTGCCATAAAACACGTCGGGCAGACTGAGACCAGGACTTGAAGGGCAAAACCGATGACCGCTGGAACGAGGTGTCAAACGGGTTCGTTTATTCAGCAGTCTGCAGTCCGGAAGATGGATTAAAAATTAAAACTCAACTGGCCCTGATTGAAGAGCTCCAATTGATTGGGCAGACCGATTTCTTTTTCCATCATACGGGACGCCTTGACAAACTGATCGTCGTACTGAGGATCCATAAACAGGAAGAAACGCCAGAGTGCCTGATGTCGATCACTCAAGCCGGACAGCTCGGGATTGGATAAATCGGACAGTTTTTTTAAAGGTCCCGAATCAATCTGCACAAAGATATTGGCTTCTTTTAGTTTCATGTCGGTATCGGGAGCATAGATGATAACAGCAGAGGCCGGGATACCCAGCTTCTTGGCGATCCTCCGCTCCAGGTTCGATCTCTGGTTGCGCGTGTTTAAATGAAAAGCCCTTTGAAAGCGTTTCATGGCCTTTTCATCGGGAAAGCTCTTGTCGAGAGGGGAACAGGCCACCATGTAAACCCTTTTGTATAAATGACGGCTTAAGTAAGAGTCCATCAATGATCGGAAAGGGTGTTTTTTGGGTAATCTCCTGTCCAGGAGGTAGATTAAACTTTCATCACGCAGTTCGTACAGCTCCTTTGTATTGAAAAGCCGGTCACTGATCATCGCTTCCAGAATACGGGATAACATAGCCCCGGACACCATCTTGGTGTGGTGAAAGTAAACCCGTTCTGTCAAATGAAAGCGAATGCGAAGCAGACTGATTAACTCCGACCAGGCATCCTGTCTGAAACCTCGATCATTGTACAATTCAAAACAGAGTTTGCCATCCCTGACTCGGAGGTAACGAAGGATGCGATCGTCAAAATTAAGGGGCAAGCCACAGAAATATGCATCTCTGCGCAAATAGTCCAGTAAATCGGCACAAACAGGCCCCGCCACAAGATCGTAACTGTAACTCTGACCCGTTTTGGACTTTGAGAAAAAGGAAATAAGCTCATCGGTCAATTTCATCTTCCTGAGAACTTTCCCCAGTTCACCCAAAGTCAGGAAGTGTTCCAGGCGGTCGCGGCTCTTGTCGTGGGCGGGAAGAATCCTTCTCTCATCCTCAAAAGTGTGCCCATAGGGAATGTGCGTGATGTCGTGCAGGAGCGCTGCCATACTGATGAATCTCCTTTCTTCACTGCTGACAACGTCCTGAAACGAAATTTGATTGATGCAGTCAATCATTCTCTTAACCATCCAGCTCGTGCCGATGGAATGCTCGAAGCGTGTGTGCTGTGCGCCCGGAAAAACCAGGTGACTGGTTCCCAGCTGCCTTATTCCTCTCAACCTCTGAAACTCAACTGTATCAATAACAGCGGATTCTTCATCCGATAGAAAAATATCTCCGTGAATGGGATCGCGCAGTGTTTTCATGATCTATCCCCAAGCGTCATCTTGAAAATTCGTTCAAGTGTTGAAGGGTGTGTTTCACCCATGTTTGTTTTCTTTCTCTTCAGTGCTAACATGAAATTCTGGATGTTTTTTACCAGCTCCTGCCTTCCCAATGCGGGAATCCAGCCAAGACTCTGCCCCTGACCGGAAACGCTAAAAGCATAACACGATTTGAGTTGATTTCGATTGCCTGCAAACACAAGCAGTCGATTGCTCAGGAGACACAGTTCCTGAAGGTGAGTATCTGCATCTGTGCAAACAAAGCGGTGCTGGTCGAACCTGGGGTACTTTAATTGATCAGCAGGCTCATAGATCGTCAAGGGTATATTGAGATCTCTAAAAGCGCCCTGAAGTATTTCGCAAACCACAAGCTCCGGCTTGCGGTAGAGAAAAAGACAGGCTGAATCGTTATCAGCACGGAAATCCGATACATAGCTCGCTGGAAGAGCAAAAGCCGAGCCTGTCAAGAGGTGCGTTTTACTGCTCGTGTGGTATGTTTCAAGCTTCGCGTGCAAGTCTCCGTTGATTAAACAATGACAATGAATGGTTTGTTCACCCGGAGTACCAAAAAAGAGAACTTTCCTAAAACGCAACATCAGCCTCTTGTCTCTCAGACACTCATAGGAGTCTCCAAAATGACAATAGATTTCTCTGTCTCGCCCGGCAAGCTGCAAAGTTTTCTCAATCTGACCCTCTACATCATCGCCACATCGATGAACCGCTTCTCCTGGCAAAAGAGTTTCTGCCGTCCTGTAACTGTGCCTGTGAACAAGATAGATCGGCTCTATCCCCCTTGTTTCCCTGACAAAATATCCCCATACCCTTGCCCTGTGAAAATATATCGGGAAATGCTGTGTGTTTTGATCAATTCGTATAATCAACTGTTACTTCCTCACCATATTGTGCTATTTTAACCAATTGGAGGCCATCAACTCATGAAAAAAAGAGGGTTTTCCAGAAAACTCAAATTGCTTCGCATTGAGGTAACCTCTGATAAGGCTGTAGCAAAGGGAAACATTCAAAACGTCTCTCCTGGAGGACTGGGTATTCGAGTTCACGGAAAAAAATCCTTTAAGGAAGGAGAAACCGTTCTGCTGGAGGCTTATTCCCATGGTAAATGTTACCAAATGGAAGGCATTGTCATATGGGTTGAAGCCAGTGAACCTTCAAGCAAACTGGGTGTTCAACTTAAGTGCGACCATGCAGGTTTCTGTCATGCCGCATTAGATGATACTGAGAAGTTCACTGAACCGGGCAGTTCACTACTGCGTGTCATATACTTGTCCACAGAAAATGCAATGAACGACTGGAAAAACGACGTTCAATATGGTCGTGTCAATGTCTATGTCCTTCCTCCACACCCTGAAGTAGATACCAGTGTCATGGTCCACTTTTCGCTGGAAGGTCAAAAGTGGGAAGTCAGTGCAAAAGGACTGGTTACGGCAAACCATATTGATTTTTTTCAAGTGCTTTTGGATAACCCTCAAAAACTGCGGGAAGATTTTGAAGAAGCCCTTGTCGATATCAAGTTTAAAGAAGAGTGAAACCCCTCTCTTTCCCGCTTGTCGAATTGGTGATTGAATGCAAAAACGCCGGGAAGCAGAAAAGCTCATAAGAGTCAACCTGTGATAACTTTTCTGCCAACGTAACTCCAGTTAACCCTTATTTATTCGATAATGTTTATGTAAATATTGTGTTGCTAAAAGCGAAAAAGCTTGATTTTTTATAGTAATTAGTATTATTTCTTAATTACTTAGTGTATTTTGAGGTGTTGTATGAGAGTTAATAAAAAAACAAAATACGGCGTTGAGGTCTTGGTACACATAGCCAACGCCACCAAAGAAAAAAAAATGATTCAAGGCCGAACGGTTGCTGAACTGCTGGGTATTAACGAGCCATATTTTGATCAGATCATGATGACACTTAGACGGTCGGGCTGGGTAAGGTCTGTGCGCGGCCGCAAAGGCGGTTATATTCTGGCTTGTACTCCCGGTGAAATTAACATACTGGATGTAATAGAACTGTTTGAAGGTCCTACCGTATTGGGCAATGCAAAAGCCGGTGAAAACACAGGTTATGCCGCTCTGGGTATCTGGAACGATGTGGCAGCCTATATAAAAGAAACACTTGACGGATTTACACTCCAAAAAGTTCTTGATCACGAACAAAGTGCTTCCATGGACTATGTTATTTAAGCTTAAGACGCAGCCTGTCTGACAAAGGAAGCCATTTTTGGCTTCCTTTTTTACTGCATGATGACCAAACCGCTAAAAGCACATTGAAAGCAAAAAAAAACAATGCTCTATGCTTTGTTCTGCTCCAGGTCTGTGTATGAGTTCAAGACCTGTCAAACTTGATACTGAAGAATGCAACAGCAGGGCATCTGGTAATAACGTGTTTAGCAAGACAAATCAAGTCATTTGCATCCCCAGGTCATATACCAAATCAAGCCAGACGAATGTGTTAAGATAAGGTGGAAACATCTTGTGTGAGGATGCCATGATCTATCTGTTCATCTTTCTGGGAACCCTCCTGGAAGGGGAACTGTCGCTGGCTTTCATTGTTTACGTTGTTTTAAAAGGTGAGTATTCCTACTGGCCGGTACTCTCTATGAGTGCACTTGGAGCTGTGACGGGAGATTGTCTCTCGTTCTGGATAGGCGGGAATCACGGTGTTTTTTTATCCAACAAGTTTCCCGTCATCGCCAGATCCACGAAGTGGGTTTATCGCCAATTTGGACGTTTCCCCTTTGTACTGATCTTGTTTTTTCGGTTTCAAATCGCAATGCGGACTTTTGCCTTTCTTTCCCTGGGCATGCAGTCTGAAAACAGAGCCAGAGACCTGTTTTTCCTTTTTATATCCTGTTGGGTCTGGAGTGTTTCCGTTCTCTATCTCCTGGACATGTTCATGCCGTTCCTGTTATCCCTTTGGCGTGGTCTTACCGGTTAAACACGAGGCTGGAACACTCTATTGACAGCACCTTTCATTCAAAGAGATGTCATGGCGTACTGTTTATTTGAAATTTTGGAAGTTTAAATAGGCATCAAGTATTAAGCGGGTAAGACGATAGACTTTTTAGGAGTGGTTATGGAACCAGAATGGAAACAGGATATCAAATCCATTGATTACCCCAATAACCCATTACCACAGTACGAACTAATGGGTTTTCAAGAAGATATTGTGGCCGATCAGAAGGTCATGCGTAAAATCATACTCGCCATCAGTCTATGTACAGCTATAGCTGCTTTGGCGGCAGTCTTGTTTTATCTTAAAGATGCCAAAACGTTTCACCGCGAAATGCTGCACAAGAGAAGTGTCAACTTGAAAGAGAACCCCTTTAAAAGTAAAATTTCTTTAAACGTGCTTCAAACAAGAAAAACTAAATCCATCCAGGGACTGATAGGCAGTACAAGGGTAAAATCGGGGTTCACTTTTTTTATAGTACGCGTGCGTATTCTCAATGAAGCAGACCGGAATTTTCAGGTCAACCCCTATGGTCTGGCTTTATTGACAGAATCCGGAAAACGCTACAATCCGCATGTTGGACAGAGAAAATTGAAAGAGGGCATTCGCTCCAAAGTTCTAAAGCCCGGTATGGAAGTGGAAGGAGAATATGTCTTTGAATTGCCAATCCATGAAAAGGTAAGCTCACTGGTTATTAAAAGCTATAGTGGAACTCTGGCAAAACACCACTTTTAATCATACTGTCACTTTGTTAACCCGAAAAATCAATGCCTGTCTGACCAGGCCTCTGGATCCACCGCCCAATGTTCCAGTAAGCTCCATTCCTCAGCGTTAATGCGCGAAGTCTTTTTGGCAACACACAAAAGAGTTGCAAGGCTGCAGAGGCTGCTGTAGGGGATTTTCGCGTTTTGAAACCGCTCTTCGGCTATGCGAAGTCCGTATGAAAATATCGAGGCAACATGCAGAACCTGACCTCCGCATTCTTGAATCGCCTGAGCCGCACTGATGGAACTTCCTCCAGTTGAAATGAGATCTTCAACAAGCAGGACCTTTTTGTTTTCCGGACTGCATCCTTCTATTTTATTCTTCCTTCCGTGTTTTTTTTCAGAAGAACGCACATAGATCATGGGGAGATCCAATGCATCTGCCAACCAGGCCGCGTGAGGAATGCCGGCTGTTGCCGTTCCGGCTATGATCTGAGGGTTCATGTTCCTTTCGTTGATTCTTTCCAAAAAGGCAGCAACAACCTGTTTTCTGCCCTCCACATGACTGATAATCGTACGATTATCGCAATAAATAGGAGACCTCAGTCCGCTGACCCAGGTAAAAGGTTTTTTAGGAGACAACGTTACAGCTCCGAGTTTGAGCAGCATTTCAGCTATTTTCTTTTCCATTTTATTCCTTCCTTTTTTGCCGTGTCTGAAGGTGTTCAACCGTTTGATCCCCTGGAAAACGAAATTCCCAGGCAGGTGTCTTTTCTGTGTTCAATTGATACAGGCTGGCCTTATTTTCATTCGATGTGACATCCCGTCCTTTTTTGTCGAGAATCTTTTCAATCAGATCCTGTGTCATTGAAATTTCCGCTCGCGGTTAAAACCGCAAATAGAATCCGATTCAAAGCTCCAGTTGAAAAAAAGTCTTCAATCTACGACCAAATATCACGATAATAATTCTAGGAGGTAATCATGACCAGAACAAGCTTATTAGTTGCAATGTTATTTTTCGGCATCTCCGCCTTTGCTCAGTTCAGTTTCAATCTCGGTGCTACATCGGACTTTATCTGGCGCGGCGTAACGCAGACAGAAGAAGATCCTGCTTTGCAAGGCGGGGTTGACTATGCTCATGCTTCGGGCTTTTATGCGGGAGCCTGGGCATCCAATGTGTCTTTTGATGGTGATTCAGATGTTGAGGTTGATTTCTACCTGGGAACCGTCATCCCTCTACCCAGCAGCCTGAAGCTGGATTTGGGTTATGTGCGATATGAATACTTTGACCTCGACGGTATCGATGAAGCCTATCTGGGTTTGTCTTATAAAAACTTGCAAATCAAGTATTGCAGAGGTTTTGAAGTCAAATCAGACTATCTTGAAACAAGTCTGGAAGTTCCCTTGGCCAATGAATTTGAACTCGGTTTTCATGTGGGGTATTTCGATGATGGCTCAGACTACCTCAACTGGAAGGCTTCCATCTCCAGGCCCTGGAAAGGCTTTGAATTTGAATTGGCATTCACTGATACGGACCTGCAAACGGACAATGCCGATGCTCGACTTGCATTGACAGTCATTAAAAGATGGTAATCCAATCCGCTTTGACTTTAGACTAACTTGTGTCCATCCACTGAAAAACACTTAAACAGAGTCCCTTTCCCGCCCATAATGTAACAACGAACGTAAAAGGAACCCTGCTTTGTGAATGACTACCTGCTCATCCTTTTACAAACAGGCACCTGTAGCAAAGGCTATGAAACCATCGCTTTTAAAATGTCAGACCGCCTTATGAGACCCACTAATCGGCCATCCTCGACTACGAGAAGCTTTTTGTAGGGCAGTTGCATAAAGAGATGGGAAGCTTTGTAAAGCCCGATGTCCGGTCCTACTGTCGTTAAAGCTTCACGACTCGTCATGTAATTTCCAACAACGCCGGCTCTGCGACTGTTGTGATACAAATTAAGGGCAACACACTTCAAGCAATCCCTTTCTGAAAGGAAGCCTGTCAAAAAACCGTCCTCATCGACAACCGGCGCTCCAGAAATACCGAATTGGATCAGCGTATTCATGGCATAGTAAATTTCATCACTTGTTTTAAATACTACCGGAGTATCTACCATGTGCTCTCTGACAAGAGGGTGCTCTTTCACTTCGGGCTCTACTTTTTCCATAAAACTCATCACCATAACCAAACTCCTTTTTTAACTTGCTTGAGCGATACGATAGCATAATATATACAACAATTCAATGATTTTATTTTTTGTAAAGTTTTATTTGTTTTTAAATTATTGTAATTATAACACATTATAAATTATCTAATTTACCATTTATTGAATAGTGTTTTGTTTTTCTATGTGTTTGGAGAGCGGGATGTAACGTATCAGGGAACACGGGTTCTCATAGAGAGAAGATGGAGGGACGAGCCAATTTCAACACCTGGGGCAAATGGTCCTGGGTCTGCAGTTCTTTACAGGTTAATGGGGAATTGGCAAACAGGCCAATGAAATGTCCATGGAGCTTCAACAGCCGGAAGTCGTGAGTTTCAGGCTGGAAAAAGCGGTCGGCAAGAGTTAGAATGCAGGGCGTTAGCTGGTTTGTGTGAGCCGATGCCAATAAAGAGGAACGACGGGTCGGTTTGAGCGTGTTGATAGAGGTTAAGCGCCATCTCAGACTTCAAGACGTGAGGCATCTATTTAGATCGTCACCTGTGTTCTGCGGCATGTCACCAGCTGCGATCGAACAGATTGAAAGGAAGTAGTGTCATGCGAATTTTTGTTACGGGTATGGCTGGCTTTATCGGTTACCACTGCAGTCGGAAACTGCTTGAGAGTGGGCACAGGGTGATGGGCATTGATAATCTCAACCCTTATTATCTTCCCTTTTTGAAGGAACGACGCCTTCAGGAATTGAAAAACCTCAATTGCTCTCCTGAATTTGTCAAAGGTGACCTGTGCGACAAACAACTACTGAATGATGTTTTTTCTGAGTTCCAGCCCCAGGCAGTCCTTCACCTGGCAGCTCAGGCCGGCGTTCGCTACTCCATTCAGAACCCGCAAACCTACATTGATTCCAATATACAGGGAACTCAGAACATACTGGAAGCCTGCAGACATCACAAAACACCCAGGCTTGTTTTTGCCTCATCGAGCAGTGTTTATGGGTTAAACAAAAAAATCCCATTTTCAGAAACAGATCAAACCGATTCACCAGCGGCACTCTACGGTGCCACAAAGAAGGCCAACGAGCTTATGGCTCATTCCTATTCACACCTTTATGGAATACAGTGCATTGGCTTGCGCTTCTTTACCGTTTACGGTCCATGGGGCCGGCCCGATATGGCTTTGTGGCTTTTCACACAAGCTATTCAGAACAGTGAGCCTATTCAAGTATTCAACCGAGGTGACATGTATCGGGATTTCACCTACATCGATGATATCGTTCAGGGTACACTGGCCTGCCTTTGGGCAGAGGGCTTGAGTTCTTTTGAGGTATTCAACCTCGGCAACCATCGCTCGGAACACTTAGGTCATTTAATTCAGATTGTTGAAAAAGAGATGGGAGCCGAAGCGGAGAAAATCATGCTGCCAATGCAAGATGGAGACGTGCAGAAAACCTTTGCGGACATCTCAAAAGCACAAAAGTACCTCAACTTTGAGCCGTACACCGACATTCAAAGCGGTGTCCCGAAATTCATCGAATGGTTTAAAAAGCATCCGGAATTTCACAAATAAGAGAAAAACTCTGAAGAAAACGCTCTTTTCCACCATGCGTGCATAAGAGAGGTTCATCTAATGCGGGATGGTGGATACCGACAACCTAAAAGGAGCACAAGGAACCCGGCTACAGATCTGACAAGTAGATTTGATGTTCAGGAAAGAGTGTTCTCTTTTTTCCGGAGGAGCCTTCGCTCTTGAACAGAATGTAGATCAGCAGGAAGCGATGTGGTTGCTGATGCCATTTTTTTGATTGCAAATAGGTCTCTCCGGCGTTCAACAGGCGCTGTTTCTGATCGTGCCGAACCAGCTCGTGAATTCTTCTCGGTTCACCTGCGGGTTTGCGAGCTTTAACTTCCACGACAACAACCTCTCTGGCATTGCACATCACCAGATCGATTTCTGATTTCCCTTGATGGATATTTCTGGCAACGAGATAGTATCCCTTTCTCCTTAAATACCTGATAGCCAGATATTCACCCTGCCTGCCAAGAGAAGGCTGCCAAAACGGAAAAGGCATAAGCCATCCGCCGAGCTTTGAAAAAAGACGAAACAGGCTCAATCCAGGCTCAGGACAAACGCGCCACGGCTTCCTTGTGGATTTGTTCCACTACTTCAGACTGAGTCAAGTTCGAAGTATCGAAAAGCCAGGCGTCATTGGCGGCCTTCAGGGGAGCACAACTTCTTGTGGAATCGTAAAGGTCCCTTCTTCGCAGGTCTGCTACCAGTTCTTCTTCGGTCATCGGAGAGTCCGGACCTCCAAGTTGAAGCCACCTTCGGTGAGCACGCACTTCAGGGCTTGCTTTCAGAAACACTTTCAAAAAGGCATTTGGGAATACCACCGTTCCGATATCTCTGCCGTCAACGATACAGGGGTTCACGCTTCCGATGGCTTGCTGCATAGAGGTCAACACTTTTCTTACCTCCGGCTCAGCGGCCACTCTGGATACCATGGCAGTAACTTCCCTGCTTCTTATTTCCCTGGAGATATCGCGTTCATTCATGGTGATGGAAGAACCATCTATGTGGAGCTTCAGGGATTGAAGCCATTGCGCACTGCTTAACAGGACTTCACGAGAACCCGCCTGAAGCCATGACCAGGTAATCGCGCGGTACATAGCTCCCGTATCGAGGTAAAACCAACCTTCCATGAGGCTGGCCAGGTCTTTGGCTACCGAGCTCTTCCCGACACCGCCTGGACCATCGATGGCAATGACTTTAACCTTTGCGATCATAACTCTTTCTCACCTTGTCTTGACGGAAAGAGCCCGCCTTCCCGCCCGAGCCTCTGCTCCTTCGACCTTCTTTCCATGAAGTTTTCTTGTCTCTGTCACTCCAGCTCTTTCTTCTGGAATCTCTTCTCTGGCCCTGAGAACCGGATCCCGAGTTATCATCCATGTAGCGCGATGAACGCTTTCTATCAGATCTTTCCTGTCGGCCTTCCTTGCCAAAGTCCTTGCGATTCCGTCGGCTCACATCGGATGCTCTCTTGTCTGAAAAAGACCTTCCTGCTTTGGGCTTCCTGTTTTTCGATGTGCGCGGAGCCCTGGTTTTCTTTGTCTCGTCAGGTACTTCAACGCCAATCTTCTTTAAAACCCGGTGGGCCGAGATAGGCCTCAGCGGTTCCACATCGCCTCTTTTTAATCGATCGATCTCTATTTGGTTGAGAACCCTGAACTGACCCACTTCAATATTGCTTAACGAAAGAAACGCGAACCCTATTCGCCGCAGCTTGGAAACGGGATGGCCAACCGATTCAAACATGTTTTTGATTTGGTGGTTTTTCCCTTCTCTTAACTCCACAGTCAGCCAGGAATTGTTACCCTTTTTTAGCAGCTTAACCTTGCATGAACCGTATCTCAAGCCATCAACTGTTACACCCTTTTCCAGACGCGCGAGATCTTTTGCGTCTGGCGCTCCTGCCACTTTGACCAAATAGGTTTTTGGACACTTTGCCGAAGGGTGTGTCAGTTTGTTGGCCAACTCACCATCGTTTGTCATTAACAAAGCGCCCTCGGTGTTGATATCCAACCTGCCCACAGGAAACAACCGCTCCTGGACTGGTTTCATCAAATCGGCAACCGTAACGCGCTCTTCGGGATCTGAAACAGTGGAAACCACACCTTTTGGCTTGTTCAACAGAATGTAAGTAAACTCATTTGCAACCTGGATCAGTTTCCCGTTCACCTTTATGTGATCCTTTTCAGCATCAGCCAGAAATCCTTGTTCATTGATAACCTGGCCGTTGACTTTGACTCTTCCTTCATCGATCCATTTTTCTGCCTGCCTTCGAGAGGCTAGTCCAGCCCGGGCAATGATCTTTTGTAATCGCTCTTTCATTTTATGATCTCTCTTTTTTATTTCTACTCTCTATTTTTTCCCAAAAACGCTCGTCAGCCAAGGCTTTTCTGGCGCTTTCCTGCTGTGCCCTTTTTTTTGATGAGCCTTTACCAATGGGCCCTTTTACCTCTCCCACCATGAGCTCAAACTGGAACACTCTCTTGTGTTCAGGACCTGTGATGTTTTTAATTTTGTATTCCGGAAAACCTAACCCCATCTCTTGTGTTTTTTCCTGCAACAGGGACTTGAAGTCCTGGTCATTTTTCAATACCAACAGTTCCTGCTCCAGCTCCGGCTCAAATAAACGCCAGATTAACTGTTGTGCAGGGGTAAACCCGCCATCTCTCTCAACAGCTGCAATCAGAGCTTCAACTGCATCCGATAGTATAGAAGGTTTGGACTTTCCTCCTGAACGCAGCTCTCCCTTACCGAGATTTAAAAGAGAACCCAAACCCAGTTCAAGCGCTTTCTTGGCCAGTGTTTCTTCTGAAACCAGGGCTGATTTTTGTTTGGATAAAACACCCTCATCGGCATCGGGATGGTGAGAAAACAGCCATTCGGAGATAACAAACCCCAATATGGCATCCCCCAGGAATTCAAGCCGCTCATTATGGGGTTTCCCCTTTTCATATCCATACGACGAATGGGTAAGGGCCTGTTTTAAAACCTCTCTGTTCTTGAATTGATATTTTATTCTCTGTTCCAGTTTTTTCATCTTCGACCAGCCAACCGACACTATAAGCATTATCAAGCAACCAAACGCGCAATTCTAGGTATTTTGTGACACTCTGTCCAGTTTTTTCTTGTCAACGCGGACCACAACTCCAAGAGACATGGGGAACAGACTCTCAATAACTTTGTTTAAAACGCGGTTTCAGTCAATATTTGCCACAAGATATAGAGGAGGTTAATCTCATAACCACAACTGATACGGTGTCGTTGCTCTTTTGAGCCATAGAGGTTGACGGCTGTTCAATAATTACTTCTGTCAGGCTGTTTAATTGTAGTTGGAACTTGTAAAAGGTGTTGATATAATACCAGCTTGGTGCGTTTTGGAAGGCATTTTAGCCCTGGCACCAGTCAAGTTGCCGATGGGGATGATCGGTAATTGGTACAGGGTTGGGAGCAAAGCGCGGCCATCAAAAAAAACATGAGCCGCAACGAACAAAAATCACAAGAATACACAATGAAACCGGAGGAACAACCAACCATGACAGAAGAGAAACAAGTCCAAGGGACAGAATCCGACCAGCAACCTGAGCAAAACTCAAATCCAACTGAAGAAAAAGCAGCCGAAACAACAAAAGAGGAAACTGCGGAAACCGCAACCGAAACTCCAGAAGTCAAAGATGAAAGTCCTGCTGAAGCGGTAGCAGAGCAATCGACTGAAGAGCCAAAATCGACTGAGACAACGGATACCGTCGAAGAAGAAAAGGCCGAAGAGCCCACTCCTGTCGAGGCTGCAACAGACGAAGAATCAGAGGCTGCAGCAGATGAAGAATCTACTGAAAAAGAGGGAGATGAAGAAGAGAGTTTTGAAGATTTACTAGCCAAGTACGACTCGTTCAGAGAGTACAGACCTGGTGAAATCGTATCGGGTACTGTCGTCAGCATTACAGAAAAAGATGTCCTGGTGGACATAGGTGCCAGGGTAGAGGCTGTTTTTTCAGCTTCGGAACTGAATGCAACAGAAAACAACGAAGAAGTACAGTTGAAAGATGGCGACAAAATCAATGTCATGATCGTCAGGTTCAGCCCTGTCTCAAACAGTATTCCTGTCTCGTTTGAAAGAGCAAGAGTAAGTCAGGTCTGGGATGAAATAGAAGCACATGTCAATGAAGAGCGAACCATTAAGGGAAAAGTCATTGAAAAAGTCAAGGGCGGCTTCATTGTCGATATCGGCGTGCGGGCCTTTTTACCGACTTCCCTGGCTACCATGAAGCCACAAAAAGACTACTCCGGCTTAATTGGCGAAGTCTACGATTTCAATATTGTCAAACTGCAGCGCCGCAGAGGCAATGTCATTCTCTCAAGAAAAGAGCTCCTTCAGAAAGAGTACGATGAATCGAGAAAGGCTCTTCTGGAAGTCTTGAAAGAAGGGGCTGTCGTCAAAGGTAAGGTCAAGAGTCTCACCGATTACGGTGCCTTTATCGATCTCGGCGGCATGGACGGTTTACTGCATGTAACCGATATGTCCTGGGGCCGTGTGGCTCATCCCAAGGATGTTCTCAACGTTGGCGACGAAATTGAAGCAAAAGTGCTTCGGCTGGATATGGAAAAGGAAAAAATCAGTCTGAGCATCAAGCACATGCTGCCCGATCCCTGGCTCAGTGCCTTTGAAAAGTACAGTCCCGGCACCAAGATCAGCGGCAAGGTACTGAATATCGCCACCTACGGAGCCTTTGTAGAATTGGAAGCGGGAGTTGAAGGCTTGATTCACGTCAGTGAAATGAGCTGGACCAAAGTGATTCGAAATGCATCCCAGATGCTCAAAAAAGGCGATTTGGTGGAAGCCATTGTGCTTGATGTCGATCCTGAAAACAGGAAAATTTCACTCAGTTTAAGACAAACCAAAGAAAATCCATGGGAAACGCTCGGACAACGGTTCCCCGGTGGAAGCCGAGTTAAAGGCAAAGTTCGTAATATTACCGAATTTGGCGCCTTTGTTGAGATTGAAGAGGGCATCGATGGTTTGGTGCACGTAAGTGATTTTGCCTGGGGCGTCAAGAATGCCAATCCCAGTGACTATGTCAAGAAGGGTGAAGAGGTTGAAGTCTACATTCTTTCAGTTGACTCTGAAAATCAAAAGGTCAGCCTGAGTATCAAAAAACTCACCCCCGATCCCTGGGTCGAATTCCTGAACGATTTCAAGGAAGGTCAAATTGTCAAGGCGCCTGTTGTTCGCGTAACGGACTTCGGTGTCTTCCTGAAGCTTACCGACTTTGTCGACGGCTTGATCCATCAGGGCGATCTGAACATTGAACGCAACGCCAAACCGGCCGATGTCTTCAAGGAAGGTGATGACGTTCAGGCAATGATCTCAAGAATCTCACGCAAAGACAAAAAAGTCTACTTGAGCATTCGTCGCATGATTGTAGAAGAAGAGCGAAGAGCCATTCGCGAATACACCAACAATCAGGATGGTGGTGGAGCCAAAATGGGTGACTTCATGAAGGATCTTATGTAATAGCCTCAACCCTTAAAGGGTTACAAATAAAAAAAGGCGGACTTTTAGGGTTCGCCTTTTTTTGTGGAAGAGTAAAAACCAACTTGGATCGCGTGTTGACATCAAGGAAACCTCTTCGTTGTGTCAGTAAAGGATACCTTAGGATATGAATGGACAACCTATGAAAACAATCGTTTGCGGGTTAATAAAAAAGGGACAAAACCTGTTAATTGCCAAAAGGCCCGACCATGTTCACCTGGGCGGTTTCTGGGAGTTTCCCGGCGGAAAGGTTGAAGCAGGTGAATCACTTGAAGAAGCTCTGGTTCGTGAATGTCTTGAAGAGCTGGGTGTCCTGGTTGAGGTTATGGATCATTTTAGGTCGTTTGTCTTTGAATACACGGAGGTTAAACTGACATTTCACTTTTTTCTTTGCCAAATAATACAGGGAAAGCCAGAAGTGGAGCCTGAAAAATTGCGCTGGGTCCCTCTCTCAGAACTTCAAAACATAAGTTTTCCTGCAGCCAACAGAGAACTAATCGCAAGTCTGCAGGAATCACCAAACGCGTTTTTTAAAGGTGAATAAACGACCATTGATCGCAATTGAAATACTCTCATGTTATGATTCTCCATCGACTGATTGAATCACCATGCTGAAGATTCAATTGGAACATGCATATCAGGGATTGTAGATGGCGTTTCCAATCATGACCACTTTGGGTCAAACTACCATGTTGGCTGGATCCTGGTTTTCCTCGTTGTTTTTTCGTAAACCGGAAATCAGAGAGTGGATCAACCAGTGCTACAACATTGGTGTTCGTTCTGTAAGCATTGCCAACATTACAGCCTTATTCACAGGAATGGTTCTCGCCCTGCAGTCTGCTTACGCGCTGGCAAAGTTTGGGAGCGATATGTTTATCGCGGATCTGGTCAGTATCAGCATCGTGAGAGAACTGGGACCGGTTCTAACCGCTTTGCTGGTGGGTGGACGCGTTGGCGCGGGTATTACCGCCGAGCTGGGTTCCATGAAGATTACCCAGCAAATCGACGCACTCAGAGCCATGGCAACCAATCCGGCTTACAAGTTGGTGGTCCCAAGAGTGGTTGCCTGCATTCTCACTCTGCCGCTTTTAACCATACTCGCCGATTTTGTCGGTATCATGGGAGGGCTGATCCTCTCTTCAGCCGAACTGCACGTCAGCGGTTATTTTTACTTGTCCCGAGTTATCAACGCATTGACACCAATGGATTTTGTGAGCGGTGTGGGCAAAACCTTTTTCTTTGGGTTTTTAATTGGAATTATTGCCTGTAATAGCGGCATGCAGGTTCAGGGCGGAGCTGACGGTGTTGGCAGGGCAACCACCCATACGGTTGTTTTCTCATCCATCACCATTCTCATCAGTGATTTTTTCCTCACAAAGGTATTCTATATGGTGTTTGGCGCATGAGTATTATTGAACTTTGTGGTGTAAAGAAAGCATTTGGCTCCAATCGCGTCCTCAGGGGTATTGATTTCAAATTGGAAAAAGGCGAAACACTTGCGATTTTAGGTGGCAGTGGAACGGGTAAATCTGTAATCTTAAAAACGATTATCGGCCTCCTGGATCCGGATGAAGGAACCATTTTGTATGAGGGGAAAAACATCACACATTTAAAGGAAAAAGATTACTTTCCCATCAGAAAGGAAATCAGTTATCTCTTTCAGGGAGGCGCTCTTTTTGACTCCATGAATGTCTTTGAAAACCTGGCTTTTCCCTTGAGGCAGCATTCCACCGATTCTGAAAGGGAAATCAGGGAAAAAGTATCGGTGAGTCTGCAGCGAGTAGGCATGGGTCAGGAAGTTGAAAAGCTCTACCCACCGGATTTATCGGGCGGTATGATGAAACGAATCGCACTGGCACGTGCCATTATCAATCATCCCAGAATTATTTTATACGATGAACCTACAACGGGACTGGATCCGTTAACAGCAAAGACAATTAATGAACTCATCGTTAAAATGCAAAAGGATCTGGACATAACTTCCATTGTCGTCACACATGATATGTCCACCGTATTCAGAGTAGCAGATCAATTGGCTTTCCTGCAAAATGGCCTTATTTCTTTTTTTGGCAGCCTGGAAGAAGCCAAAACCTGTCCCAATGAAACACTTCGTGCGTATTTAAAAGGAGGTATTCATGAATAAAGAAGCCCGGGTGGGCCTGCTCTTTGCCCTTACCATGGCCCTTTTGGGAATAACTCTTTTTTATATTGGAAATTTCCAAAAAAGTCATTCCTACTATATCGAGTTTTTTGACATCAATGGCTTGGCCCTGGACAGTCCTGTACACTTTAACGGTGTGCCCATTGGACGTGTAACAGCTATAGAGCTCAAAGAAACCGAAGAAGAGCCAACCACGTCCATTGTCCCTATCAAGGTCAGTATTGCGGTTGATCGTTCAGCTCAATCCCATATCAGGACCTCTACCGAAGCGACCATTCGTTCCATTGGCGTATTGGGTGATAAATATGTCCGCCTCTACACCACAGACTATAAAGCCGCTAAACTGAAGCAAAACGAAAGAATTAAAACAGCAGAAAGCTTGATCGACGTGGAGAAACTCATTGCGCAAGGCAAGGATTGGGCGACCGATGTCACCGATATCACGCAATCTGTACAGAGCTTACTGCAAAAAATTGAAAGCAAGGATGGCGTGTTACAAAAACTAATTACCGATCCGGTTTTAGCTGAATCCTTTGGACAGAATATGGAAATGTTGCTCCAGAACTTCAAGAACAGAAAAAGTATCCTCGGCATGCTTGGAAATGATCCCGCTTTCTCCAACCAGCTTCGTCAGCATTTGATGAGCATCACACAATCTCTGAACTCCGTTATTCAAAAAGTGGAAAAAAACCAGGGAATCTTGAAACTTATTACCGAAGACGAAGTGTTCAAAGAACAGGTTCAATCGTCTATGACCTCCATCCTCACTCAATTGGATGTCTTCATTAAATCGGTTAAAGAGGCCAAAGGACTGGCCCATGTTCTCATATACGACCGGGAGTATGCCAAGAGAGTCAGTCAAAACCTGGAAAAATCAACTTTTCACCTGGCTTCCATTCTGGAAAAAATTGACAAAGGGGATGGAACCATATCAAAATTACTCAACGAACCTGAACTCTACGATGGTGTCAGTGATATCGTCTACGGTGTGGAAAACTCAGGTTTCACCAAGTGGTACATTAATCGAAAAAGAGAAAAGGGCCAGAAATTGAAGGCCAGAGAAGGGGAGGCTGAAGAATGATTCGTTTTTTATCAACAGTTTGTTTATTGTTAGCTTATACAGCATGTACATTTCCCAGTAAAGAGGATCTGGTCCGGGAAAATCGACGCAAATATGAAATCTCGCAGGACTTCACGATTGACGATGAAGCCAGGACGCTGGCCTATGAAATTAAAATCAAGAACCTGGCGGGAAAACTCAAGTTACAGGATCTGACGGTGGATATCACGGCCTACTCCGAAACGGACGAGGCCATCTGGTCCACGCGATCGACTCTGGATGTATCCGGCATTCCCGAATACTCCAGCAAAACGTTTTCTTTTAAGGAAGAGCTAGAGAGAGCCCCGGAAATTCAGAAATTCCTGGTGGCGCTGGCACCGGATGATGAAACCAGTGACTATAAAAACTACCCTGAATTTGAGAGGATCATTCAGTAAACAAAATGGCCTGTGTTTACTATCAAATATTCGGTCGCGTTCAGGGTGTTGGTTTCAGGTATTTCACACTGCGAACAGCCCGGGAACTGGGCATAAAAGGCTGGGTTCGAAATGCCGTCGATGGCTCTGTGGAAGCACTGGCTGTTGGCAGTCAACATCAGCTGCTCCTGTTTGAAAGAGAGCTCAGAACAGGACCTTCCTTTTCACATGTCATCCAGTTAAAGCGATTCGAGCGGGCCTGTGAAGAGGATTTCGATCAATTTCGCATCCTGCATTAACCGCTCTCGCCATGTATGACGTCAACTATTTTTCCTTGTTAAGTACAACAGCCAGTGCCAATACCGATGTTTTTCAAAAAAACTCATCAATAAACACAGTCGTTCAACTGCACTTTATGGATTTAATAATCGTTGGCTATTTTAATTTAGCTTTAATAATTTTCAGATTGCTTAATAATTGGCCATCTTTTTGCCAAACTCTGGTTTTATATTTATTATTAATTTTTATAATATGAGTTTTGAATTTATCATCAATTTCTGCAGGCCAATAAGCCTGAAATCCTGCATTAAGGGTTTCTATATGGAAAATTTCACTAAAAAGTTCCAAAACTTTCTGGTAGGCCACAAAACGTGGCAAAGCAAATATAAAAAGTCCATTCTGTGATAACACTTTTGAAACATTTTTCCCTATCTTCGTAATTGCCTCAACCCCGTCCTCACCTCCATCAACAGCCATATTAATCCCTTTTGAAATAATCAAACTCCCTGTTGGTAAAGGCATAAACGGTGGATTGCATATAATATAATCAAACTTGATGTCTGGCCTCCAGGTGTTGAAGTCTCCAATATGTGAATTGATCTTTTTGGCAAAACCATTTTGCTCCAGGTTTCTTAATGTGCATTCTATTGCCTCTGGATTTATATCATTGATCCAAATGTTTGAACAGTTTGCTTGAGCCAACATGACAGTTAAAATTCCACAGCCCGAACCAATATCCAAGACATTGTTTCCCGAAATACCATTAATAACTCTTGCCATGGCAATTGAAGTTTCACTTGGGGGAAGGACCTCTTTTGAACCAATTTCAAACGTGAATTTTTGATTACAAATTCTTATTATTTGTTTATTTCCTAAATGAAATTTTGGATATTTTGCTTTCATCATTATTTATCCGTTGGTTAGCAGCTCTGCGCTTAATTGTTTTCTCGCATCTAAAAAATCGTCTGTAAATTTTACATCGGGGTTATTTAGCCTATTAAAAGTTAGATCCAGGGTTTTAACCAGAGAACCTGCTTTAAGAATCGATATTTTATCAGATAAAAGCAGCCCTTCTTCAACATCGTGTGTAACAAAAACAATAGAAGTATTGAATCGTGATTTAAAGTTAAGTAGCCAATTTTGCATTCTGCTTCTAGTGATTACATCAAGTGCACCAAATGGTTCGTCCATGAAGACAATGTCTGGTTGTGCAGCAAAAGCCCTCGCTATTGCCACTCTTTGCTTTTCCCCTCCTGATAGCTGATTGGGATATCTGTTTGCCAATTCAGCTAAATCGAAATCAGCGAGCAAATTATATGCAAGACTTTTTGCACTGGCATTTCCTTCTGTTTGATTTAACAGCCCCATCTCTATATTTCTTTGGACCGAAAACCAAGGAAAAAGCGAATCATGTTGAAAAACCATCCTAGTTTTTCCAAGGACAGAGATGTGACCATGAGCCTTTAGTAAACCTGACAGTATTTTCAAAATGGTTGTTTTTCCAGAACCAGATTTCCCAACAATTGAGGCAAACTGGTTTTTCAATAATTCAAAGTTCAACGACCTCAAAATGTTTCGCTGCCCATATGAAAATGAAACCCCTTTCATTTGAATAATTAAACGTCTTTCAGACATATCACCTTTGTACCCAAGGGAAAAACGCCTTGACGAGGTAAACAAATGCAACGTCAGTGCAGTAACCCAAAGTGCCTAGAACCAATAAACCGATGACCATAAACTCTATACTGGAAACAGCATGGGCAACTGACAGTTGGTACCCAATCCCCTCATTTGCGCCTATCCACTCACTTATAAAGACCATAATATATGCCATTCCAATCCCTACCCTTACTCCACTCAGTGAATAAGGTATGGTTGCTGGGAAAATGACAAAAACACTTCGCTGGAAACTAGAGAGTTCCATATCTTTTGCTGCGTCGAAAAAATGTGCATCAATATTTCGTCCACCTTCATGCGTGGATACCCAAACCGGAAAAAACACTCCAAGGGAAATTATTGCTATTCTTGAAACCTCAGAAACGCCAAATATGGCCAGGAAAAAGGGTACTGTAGCAACAGCAGGCAATGCTTTCCAAGAATTCAATATTGGGCCAACAAAGAGATATAAACTCCGAATCCGTCCCGTCATTAGCCCAATTATTATACCAAACAAAGACCCTATAAGTAAACTAGGAATAACCCTCCCCAAACTAAAGAATAGATCGTAAAACAACCTTCCATCTTGGAGCCATTTTTCCAGAGCTATCAACACAGCCTTAATGGATGGAACGAAATTTGAACTAGAAAGATCCCCTAACACAAACCAACAAACCAGTAATATTGACAAGGAAAAACAAGGGTAAAGATATTCCTTTTTAAATTTAATCATTGACATTATTTTCAACATGGTATGTCTCGGGTTTGATACCCTTCAAACTATCAGAAATTAATTCAAAATAGTTTTCTGATACAGGCCTTTTCCCTTGAAAAAACATTGGTAAGTAGTGTGGTAACCATTTCGTCTCGTAACTAATCATCTCAATTAACCTAGGAGAGAGCTTTACTTCATAACTTATTTCATCACACATTCTTGCAATTTTATTTTTGTCTATCTTGAGGTGTTCTGAAAGTAGGGAATAAACTTCATTTGGATTTTCATTGAAATATTCTTCTGCCATTAATATTGCTTTCAACACTTTTTTGGCCTGCTCAGGTTTTTTCTCTAAATAGCTTCTTTTAGTGACCAATATTAATTTGTAAGGCCAATATCTCTGGGAATCTTCCGTAATTATGGTAATTTTGTCACCCAGTTTTTCTCTAATCAAGGAAATTAACGGCTCCCATGTAACAACAGCATCAATACTACCTGAAACAAACGCTGCTGCTGCATCTGCAGGCTTTAAATTTACTAACTCTACATCTTTAAGTGCAATTCCAGCTTCTTCAAGAACTTTTATGATAAAAACATGAATGTTGACTCCAAAGAATACGCCTATCTTTTTACCTCTCAAATCTTTTGCACTGTGAATTCCTTTATCTCCACGTCCAAGCACCTTTATGCCCGTTTTTGGCTCTGAATATTCACACAAAATGGATATGTCATCATGGCTAAACAATGTATGAGCGACATTCATTTCAACTACCCCGGCATAATCCACACTGCCAGAGTTAAGTGCATCCATAGCGAGTTTTCCCAAGGCTGTATAACTCACATTTACGTCCAGGCCCGCTTTCTCAAAGAAGCCCATTTTGTCCGCAATCAAAATGAAAGGACTATTGGCGCTTAATCCATCAATAATTTTGACTTTGGCTTTTGGAACAGATTCTTGAGCATTCACTTTGAGGGTAGTTCCTGGAGAAGCCTGCTTTTCTTGGTTCACCACCAAAATCACCATTGATAAGCTAATAGCTATAATCACAAAAAATAATAAAAGCAACTTATGTTGTTTGATCATTTGTCAACTCCTAAACCCTTCACTAAAATCCTTTTAAAATAGAACTGTTTTTGAAATAATAAAATCATCGTTTTGATTGCCCATCGGATGTGCTCCCTGAACTCTGATTTTCTGTTGAATTATCTGATTGATTTTCTTCTGAGGTGGCACTCTGTGACTTGTCTTCATCTTGCTTGTCTTTTATTGATTTGACAAAACTTAAAATCTCTTCTGTACCCTTGCGGTCAAAAAACAAAAACGTATCTACTGAATCACCGCCAGGAATAAGGCAAACATTTTTCAAAGCTACTGAAGCAACGGGCAATTTTGTAATATCTTCAGGTTCAAATAAAACGATTGAACCAAACTTAAACCAATAATACAGCATTTTTTTATACTCTTTCCACGGAAACGTCAATTCTTTATTGAATTCAATTCGGCTATTATTTCCATCTTCTCCTGCGTTTTTGTTTGGTTTATGCTTTTTATATGCATTTCCATAGTACTTAATTACCTTATTGTAATCTTCATCTTTAGAAGCTAAGTCTTGATTGTCCTTCTTGAATTTTATCGCGTAATTTATTATTTTGCCATACGGACGCTGGTTCTTGTCACCCCGGTCTGAACCAGGCCCTCCTTGTCCTTGACTGGCTAATTTAGCAATTGAACTAGCTGTTCCGATTAATGTCCTGAAGAATTCTGGTTCCGTAAAATCTAGAAGCCATATAACATTATAGTTTATTTTTCGAGTGGACAGGTTTTCTATCCATTCTTTTCGTGAGCTTTCAGAGGAAAGAATGGGCAACGAATAAGGACCAATAAACCAAAGATCAATCAAGTCCTTATCACAATCATTTAAGTAAGATTTTACAGTAGAAAAGTACTCTTCCTGATTCAGTGTTTTGATGCTACCTATTTTTTTGCTAAGGACACGCTTTAACTCATTAAGAGGAATATCCAATTGACTGGCGAGACTTTCCAATATCAATTCAACACCCTTGTCTTCTATGTCAGGTCTTTGCCTGCCAACTTCCCATGAGGACAGGCGTGTTTGGTCGAAATACACCTTGCTACCCTTTGATTTTTTTTGAATAGCTGCACGCACCTTGTTCGCAAGGTCAGTTTGACTCAACTTCTTTGTTTTCCTTGCTCTCCTTAATAATTCTCCAAAATCGTTTTCCATGTCCAACCTTGACTACAACTGCTCTAATGCCGGCTAGCATATCACACAAAAACAGAACTGTAAACTTATCACATGCAGAGTATTTCATTAATTTATTATATTTAAGGCTATATACTAGTAATAGCTACAAACTACAAACGATTATTGTATTTATAAAACAATCATATATAACCCATTATACTGGAGTTAAAAAACACTTTAGATTATTGCACTATTAATTATTATTTATTGTTGAAAAGTATTTTTTTTGACCATATATTCCAGGTGCACCCTATTGCATTTACTGGAGAAAAACATGAAGCAAAGCACATTCAAAACAAAAAAGCCCTACGAACACAAAACATCGAAAAAAAACCATAACAACTCAGTAGAGTTAAAGAGTGAGTGCCTCTTAAAGCTGACTAAGCAGTGGCACCTAATGAAAAGGGAGATGGCGAAATGTCTAAACGAAAACGGCACCGGATAGTGACTATTCTGTCAATCATTTTCCTATTTCTTTTACTATTGTTCATTCAAGCTTATCATCACGTAGAAAACATAGTAGAACGATCTTTGACGTTGGTAGAAAGCGAATTTGATATTCCTGTCTTCTATGCTGGAGAAGCTGAGCCAGCAGGTTATCTGAAAAGGACGCTCGATAAACCTTTTCAAATTTATCTGTCTGATGAACAAGTTAACTGGAAATTCGTAGAATTGGCTTTACTGTCCTTCGAAGATAGGTCGTTTTTTCACCACCACGGTTTTGACTCTTATGGCATCGCAAGGGCCTTCATTAATAACCTGTTTAACGACAAAAAACAGGGTGGAAGCACCCTAACAATGCAGCTCTCTCGTACCCTGCCAGGTAAGATTCATAGAATGAAGCGAGGATATATAAAAAAGGTCTTTGAGCTGTTCGCAGCTATCGTACTCGAACGAAAGTTTACGAAAAGAAAACTCGTTTGCTTATACCTTAGCACTATTCCTATTGGTGGTGTGAGGGGATTAGAAGCTGCCTCGAGATATTACTTTCATAAACCTTCGAAGCGCCTGACTTTTGAGGAGTTTATAGCTCTTACCAGAGCCATCAGGTCTCCAAGCAGGCAAAATCCAAAATGTATAGCAAGTGCCAATCAGAACTTGAGTGAAGCTGCTAGTACTCTACGACATCTGGGCCTGATTAGCAGGAAGACTTGGCTTAAACTCAAAAATACTCAACTAGTCATGCACGATTCACCCTTAAAAAATAAGCTGAAAAATCAGGGCATAAGCGTGATTGAAGTATACGGAGATTATACTAAACTGCGGTTACGACCAGAATTAAAACGCCTTCTGAAGCTCGAATTGCAGACCCCCCCTTCCTATCACACTGGCATACAGCTGTCTATAGAGAAGAAAAAGCAAACCGTATGCGAGCACATATTAGAACAATATAAGAATAACTATAATAGTACAGCCATTGCAATTTTAATTTCAAACTCTGAGGGTAAGATTTTAGCGACCGCACAGGCAAACAATACGACTGACTTATGCATCAACCCCTACTTAGACATTGGCAGTTCGTTGAAACCCTTTCTTTTCATCTGCTTCGTCGAATTAGGCGAAAATCCGTTCAACCCAATCAGACGCCATGCTCCTACACGTGAAACGTTCACATTCTACGACGGTCATTCCTACAAAAATTGGGAAGTGCATGATTCGACTCTTGTTCCCAACGGAAGCTACACCCTTGAGAACGGCTTAGTCTATAGCACTAACGTCTCCTTTGTAAGCCTTTATTTTAGATATCCCGGCATGGTTGAAGTCAAGATGGCCTCCCTATTTGGACTCCACTTCGATTCGAGCGTGCCTTCATGGTTACTCGGCAGTAACACTGCGCTGCTGTCAATGTGCGACCTAAATAGACTGTATGTTGTTTTCACGGCAAAATCCGTGCCTGAGCGTCTATCTATTCTCAAGGAAGAGTATATTCGCGCCGCCCCTGTCTACGTGAGCAAAAACACTTTGACACGAACCAAAGCAGCCTTACGAAGGGTGGCTGAAGAGGGTACGGCTTGCAATTTGCGAGCACTTGGCCACACCCTCTTAGCAAAGACAGGAACAAGCAATAAAGCGAAATCTGGGCGGGTAGTTGTTATCAATGAAAACAATGAAATCATTCACGTGTTGATGCTCGACAACAACTCAAAAGGAAATCCTCTCATTTCGGGAGGTAACGGACCAACTTTAATAGCGAGGTCTTACTTACTAAACTTATACGGTACTGCCGGGAGGAAACCATGCATCATGAACTAGAACCATTTACAATCCATAACAAACTTATAAGTCATATGTTTGTCATTCTTACCGCCTTCTGTGTAAGTACTTATTTTAGTTTCATTTCCTGTGACACTTTGCTTGGCGTGTTCAGTAACCAGTCTTGGACTCACGCATTCTTTCCGAACTTGCTTAACCAACCTCTCACTCTTATCAAGTACAGGAAATTGGTTTCTTTTATCCTCGCTCTACTTACGGCACTCATCATTCTGCTCGCAAAAATCAACTTCTTGACTAATGTCATTAAGACAAATGGTTATCTCTCCCGAAAAACGATGTGGATGACCCTAAAAGCATTCAGTCTAAAGAAGAAACTCTTTTACGGGTTCTTCTGCATATTATCCATAGGGTTGAACGGTCCGGGCGGGCTCTATCTTGCTGGCCACAATAATTACAAGAAGGCCAAAATTGAAGCTGCTGGAGACAGCATGTCCATGTTGGTGCAAACAGCTAGAGACCAGCTTGAAAATCTGCATGAAGAGAGGAGCCAAGAGGCCTTAACCAACTATGCAGAACAAATCATCAAGAACGAAGAAGCAGGTCTGTCGGCAACAAAGCTATCTGGAAGAGGACCTATCTATTCAGCAAAAGTCCTATTGTTTGGTTTGAATCAGTCTTCCGTGTCAAAGGCCGCTGTAAAGCTTTCAAGGATAAAAACCCACAAAGCAAGACAATTAATAAGAGTATTGCAGAAAAGACCAAAATTATCGTACAGTAATATTCACCTCAAAAACGATGAGTATGTTGGCCTTAAGCTAGATCTGACTCGACTTTCTGATATCATTGCTTCGTTAGCAACCGATAGTGAAGTAGAGGTTGCCAACCAAGAAATAAGCAAATTTAATAGGCTGGCAACCACTTACCAGACTAAGACCAATCAAATTCTGAATAGAATTAACAACAACCTAGATGGTTACTCAGATTTATTGGATAATATTAACCGAATTGGAAATAATAGGTCTGATACTCTACCAAGCGAGCTGAGTCTGAATCACTTACTTTTAAACTGGAAGATCGACAATATCGTCATCGATTACGGCAATTTTATAGACATATTTAGAGCAATTCCTGGAAAAAGGGTCATAAGTACAACCACATGGTTTCTTATCTTCTTCTTCTATGCCCTCTTGTCCTTTCTTGACTTCACCGATATTGCGCTGGCGCCACGATCTCAACACGCAGCAGCTCGACAGCTCGTGGAAAAACGAAACGCTGCGCTGAAAGAGATCCAAAATATTATATGGACCAATTTTAAGAAACTGAGGAAATGCCAACTTAATTCATATCATGAATTCTCATCACAAGCGTGGCGTCAAGTCAAAGAAAGGTTGACTAAAGAAAGCCCTTCTTGGTTTGGTATGATCTCTACTTATAGTGTATCTTTTACGTTGTCTAACACAGGCATGATACAAGATACTGCGACAGAGCATGAGGCATCCGATTTCTCATCAAAAAACAAGCTTATTGTAAAATTAACCACATGGTGGACGGGTTTAAGCGAGAAATTGATAGTCCCCTCGTTGCTAAACACCAACACGACACAAAAAGAAACTATTGCAGAGCAAACAGCTTTCGATTCTATCATAAATGAGCAAAAAAAACTCCTTAATATTCTATCTCTCACAAAAAAAACCTCTTGGTGGAGGCGTGCAAAAGAGTGGCTCAACGACTCATTAGACGTAAATTGGGCAGCCTCTGCTGACGATCCATCAAATCGTCTAGAAAGCGAACTCACACAAATAGTGAAAAATGAGCAATATCGACTAGCCCCTCCAACTCTTTTAAACAAGTTAACCTATCTTGGAAACGATGACAAAACAATCCAGTTAGCCGCAACAGTTACAGCCATAAATCCCGAATATCCAATTAAAGTTGAGACGTCTTCAACATATGAGCTGGATGATACCAAAGTATTCAAGAAAAGTTATATTTTACATTTTCAGAACAATAATCCGCGTACCTTTAACTTCATGCTTTCTGAGCCCGAACATAAGATTCAAGGTCAAGTCCATTTCACACTTCAGTACGGCAACGGGCACTCCTTGAAGCATACTCTCGACTTCCCCACAGAGAAGTCAAACGAGTATCGGAAAAAAGCATTTTGCAGTTGGCTTAATACAAATTGTGTTTTTATTACCGAAGTTTTACAAAAGACCACTCAATGTGTGTTAAGCAGTCGTCCGCCTTCTGAATTTTTTAAGACATCAATTTATGATTCACTTTACAAAATACCTGATGATCCCTTGCCCTATACTAAGCATTCCGATTTATACCAAATATCGCTCTCTGCCTCTACATGTCTGGGTTACATTCGCAAGCTGTTTGAAGCGTTTCGTTGTTCTTTTGGAACATCTGTCATGCCTGCCTTTCGAAACCTTTACAGACTAGCGATGAAATTTCTGCGGCTCTCTTCTGATGTTCTCCATTTTGTAAAGTACAGCGAAAACTTCAAAATTCCTGACGACTGTTTACAGCTCATAATTAGAGCGCTGCGGTACGCAACATCGGATAAACACACTTTTGCCTTTTGTTTTAAGTCTTTGCCCTACATTGAATCGGTTTGCATAACGACAAAATCTGAAGAAACACGGCTTTTAAAGAAGATGAATTATGGCTCAATCGAACCTATAGTCAAAGACGTAGGGTTGATTCGATCGGATAAAGAGGTTGAAGTTGATCTCTTTCCGAGTAAGAACACTGTCTCTTTTACTTATAATGACCTGTTTGGAGTTGCTTATTCTTTTACGCACGAGGTCTTATACCTCCCTGAAAGCGGGCCTTTCTCAAAACAGAAAATGGAGGAGGAGCGAGAGAAAGTCAAAAAAGACATGTTGAAAGAACAGCAGGAAAAGGAAAATCATATGCGGTCCGTCTGTTGTAAACAAGTGGATAAGGCCATCATTTCGTACTCACACAAAATCATGGCCTTAGATAAGGACTTATCCAAGCTGCAAACGGCCATTGACAACCTGGAAAAATACAACATGAAATCAGAAGATGAGTTTAACGACAGGATTTTACATCTGCGGAAGAAGCATGAGTTTAACAACAGCCCAATTGACTTAATCTGGAATGCAGAAGCTGAAGAGGAATCATCCTTCCAGAAGGAATGCAAGGATTATGTTAATCAGTTGCAAAGCCATTGGGAAAACCTTGTAAACAATTTCTTTTCCATACAGTTTTTACAATTAAACGAATTCCTGACGCCAAGACTGGAGTCCTTTTTTAAGCCGAGCACTAAACTCAAAACATATTATACCAACTTCAAGTATCCTCACCCGGAATTATGGGAGAGCGATGGTCATCAACCGGACATGCATCAGCAGAAAGACCCCAGCCAGTTCATCCAAGACTGGAAAGACAAATTACAAGAAGCCAGTACGGAAGAGTTGAGCTCAGAAAAAATAAAACAGATCCTCCTCGAAGTCACTGAATGTGAACATTTTAATGACCGGATGAAAATGAAAGCCATTAATCTGTTTAATCAGCTACTCAAGCATGGGTCTTCATTCGATTATAGCATTGTGCAATCCTTTTACACCGAGTTAACACAGGAACTGAACGATGTGTTGAGCCAAGAGACACCCCCTGTATCTCAAGCGCTCTCATGATCGGGCACCATTTTACAAATAGTGAGGGACAGAACCTTGAGTTTTTTGATAGCAGGATTGAAAGATAATTTAAATTTATCTCTCTACCAAGTACACCAACCGCAAAACGCGAACCTGGTACCATTTTTGCTATTTTTCTGCTATTCTCTGCTGGAATCGCGATTGTGAAACGCGATTCCAAACTGTGTAGCTCACCGGATATCGACAGCGAAGATGCAAGGCCAAACCCTGAAGTTATTCCAGCAAAAGTCTTCAAACCCGATTTCATTGAAGTCTGCTGTGTTGTTGAATCTTAACTTCAAACCAGCACTTTTCACCGCGAAACAAAGTGAAACACACAGACCAAATGGAATGGGATGCATCTTATCCGCACTTCTATTACATTCAATCTCAAAAATGCAGGCGCTTAAGGGCAACTTACTTAAGTTATCGATGTGTATACGCTTTAATAAAAAATCCGGTATCCCATTTGAATCGGGATGCCTGCGGCTGGTACCCTTAGGTATTGGCAAAGCGCATGCTCATCGAACACTTGAGAGTCTGACTCTTGTCGAGTGGCATTTTTCGAGTTAAAGTCAACAATGAAAAAGAGGACTCCATGAAATTGCGAAATGTGTTTTATGTATTACTATCGATGTTGTCAATAGGCTCTATCCTGGTTCCCGCCCATGCCGGAGGATTTAGAGTGGAAGGCAGCGGGACAGAAGAAACAGCAAGTGCGGGAGCTATCACCGCGCGCAGCAACGGTGTCATGTCGCTGTTCATCAATCCGGCCAACCTGGGCAACCTGAAGAAAGCCAAAGGGGAAGCAATCCTGGGATTGAATGCGTTTTTTCAGCGAGGCTATTACAGCAATATCGGGCAGAGCACATGGAACTCTGAAAAGAAAACAGAAGTTGAGCCTTTTGGAGGAGCACTCTTTAAGTTTAAAGACCGCTATGCGCTGGCTATCGCTCGTGCGACAACTTACCACCACGATTTTGAATGGGATGACCCCAATTTTATCGGCCGGTACTTGGCAACAGGACAGACCATGCAGGTGACGGAGTTAGCGATTGGCGGCAGTTGGAAGTTCAAGGAAAAGTTTGCCTTTGGTCTGGCCCTGAGATATGCAACAGCCGATTTTTCCTTCCAGACCGTTCGGCCCAAACCCGTATTTGGCTACGAAACCTTTCCGGACAGCTTCTACGATTATGCCCTTTTGGCGGAAGCAGATGCCAAAGAGTCCGGTTTCAGTGCGGGGCTACACTATACACCTCGATTTGGTTTGGAATTGGCTCTAACTTATTTTTCTTCTATTGAATTTGATTTTGAAGGTCAGCATCGAGTCAAGCAAATCTCATTGCTCAACGACCAAAGAGCCGTGTCAGATTTTCGTGCGTTTTCCTATTCAAACCCAATGACGAGTCACTGGAGTATTCCTGAGCGTTTCACGCTGGCTGCCTCCTTTAAACCCACCGTTCGGACGCGCGTTGAACTGGATGTAAGTCACGAAGGCTGGAGCAAAATCAAGGCTTTATCCATACAGACAATGGATGGCAATGGCGATCCATTGAAGCTGGATCTAGGAAGCAAATGGAACGATATCTTTGATATCAGCCTGGGAGCCGAGTTCAGGCACACCCCTCAACTGAAATGGCTGGCGGGCTTGGGTTTTCACAAGCACATTCTCGATAAAACCGATCTAACACCGGGATACCCCGTTCACGACCGATTCACCGCCAGCCTGGGCCTTTCATACCTCTTTGGCAACAATGGAATCAGTTTTGCTTATGCCTATCACCAGTATAGAGATGTCCGTGTCTCTGGTCAGGAATGGACTCTAGATGTGTACAGTGATAATTACATAATCAACAATTCACAAACAGGGCTTTTTGAATCTCAGAGACATCATCTGTCTTTTGCTTACAAAAGAAGGTTTTAATGCATGTTTAGCAGGAAGAGTGTTATCGCGGGAGGGATTTTGTTCCTCGTATTTTTATTGATTATCCAGGGTTTTGAAGCCAACCGGCATCTTGTCTCGTCACAGCCTAAAGATGTCAGCGATTCAAGACCTTTCCTCGAGCTCGAACAGCGAACCATCGAGGTATTTGACAAAGTCTCTCCTTCTGTCGTCTTCATTACTTCAAAGGCAAAGCGCCGCAACTATTTCAATTTGAACGTACAGGAAATACCCCGTGGAACGGGATCTGGCTTTATATGGGATGAACAGGGTCACATTGTAACCAACTGGCATGTCATTCAGGGCGGAGATGCCTTTGAAGTCAAGTTTTTCGATCACACAGAAATGGACGCCGTGGTGGTTGGTGAATGGCCTGACAAGGATTTAGCGGTACTTAAAGTCAAATCAACTCCCAAGGGCAGCAGCCCCATTTCTTTTGGTTCCTCCAAAAACCTCAAGGTGGGTCAGTTTGTCTACGCAATTGGAAACCCGTTCGGGCTGGATCAAACTCTGACAATGGGTGTCGTAAGCGCCTTGGGCAGAACCATTAAATCCATTTCAGGAAGGGATATCGATGATGTCATTCAAACAGATGCCGCCATCAACCCTGGGAACTCCGGCGGCCCGCTGGTGGACTCATCGGGCAACCTGGTGGGAATTAACACCATGATTTACAGTCCGTCAGGAGCGAGTGCCGGCATCGGGTTTGCCGTACCTGCCGCTATTATCAACCGGGTGGTTCCTCAACTCATTTCACACGGTGAAGTGATTCGCCCCATTATTGGAATTACCACTCATCCCAGAAATGATCTCATTCTCCGCAACCTCGGCATGAGAGGAGCCATGGTTTACCAGCTCTGGGAAGGCGGGCCAGCAGAAAAGGCGGGTTTAAAAGCTGTTCATTTTCCCAAGTTCGGAAATCCAGTGATAGGAGATGTCATCACCAGAATAGATGATAACGAAATACACGATGTCGATGATCTGCTTGTTACACTGGAGAAATACAAAGCGGGTGATCAAGTCGTTATTGAATACATTCGCGATGAAAAAGCCATGCGAGTCCAGCTTCAATTGGCCAAAGGAATGCGAAGATAACTGGTTTTCTGAGCAGATGAAATGGAAACGTTTGCTTTGCGGTAATCTCTCAGAGTACTTAATCATCGGACAAGACAATCAGGAAGAAATACATTATATTAAAAATATGAAAAGACAGGAGTAAATCGATGACAAAAAAAATTGGAGCCGTATTTGTTTTAATTTCAATGGTGTTAGCACCTGCGTTTTCAAAAGAAACTACTTGGCTGACGAATTTTGAGAAAGCTAAAAAACTTGCAAGAAAAAGTGGTAAACCCATATTGATGAACTTCTCAGGTTCAGACTGGTGCGGCTACTGCATACGACTGGAAAAGGAAGTTTTTTCAAAATGGCAGTTTAAAAATTTTGCCAAGGATAACCTGATCCTTTTGACACTTGATTTTCCAAGATCTAAAAAGCAAAATGCCAATGTCAAAGCTCAAAATAAAAGGTTGGTTAAAAAATATCGCATTAAGGGCTTCCCAACCGTTTTATTGGTTGACGCAAAAGGGAATGTCATTTTGCGAACTGGTTACAAAACGGGTGGAACCAATAAGTATATTGAGCACTTGAAGGCGGCTATTTCCAAAGCCGGTTAATCTAGAGTCATTGGCCTCGTCAAAAACAGCTCAGCTTTTTGACCTGTGGTTTCGTTGATCCTGGTGTCTGAGAATGTGTTTTAGATTGGGTTCTCTGTCTTTTTCACCGATGCTCTCTTTGAGTTGCCAGTCAACGCTCAGGTGGAAAGTTCCCGTGGGAAGAACCACTCGTTTGTAGTGAATCACATAATTCTCTCTTTTAACCCATATTAAATAACTTCCTGGCGGTAAACAAAAATGGAAATTGCCGTTCCTGTCTGTGTGATTCGTTTGAATGAGAGAAAGAGCCAGCTCATTAAAAACAACCAGTTTCGCATTGCTAATGGGCTTTCCCGCTGCCGAAGTAATTCTTCCCGATACTTCCGCGCCAAAGGTTAGCGAGGTCAATAAAACAAGGGGAAGTAATCTCATCATCATGTCAGCAACTATATGTGACAAATTCTGAAGTGTAAAGACGCTTTTTGTTTAAACACAAAATATTCACCAGCAAGAAACCCTCCAGGCGCCATGGTTAAACCCGAAAAAGGCGCCTTCCCTTGCTGCCCTATCAAAGCCGTGTCAGACCAGACTTTGGACCTAATAATTGGACAGATCCACTCTTATGGTTCCTTCTTCTGCTGTAATCCGATAGGGAATATGGAGTTTTTTCAGTCTTTTTATAGTTTCAGAGTGTGGATGATTGAAGGGGTTTTCCCTGCCTGCCGAAATTAAAGCAAGGCTGGGATCCACTCTCTTTAAAAATGAATGGCTGCTGCTGTTTCTGCTTCCATGGTGGCCTGCTTGAATAATTAGCGGAAGATCCCGGCGTTCGATCTGAAGACACGACTCAACATCCATTCCTGCGTCACCTGTAAGCAGAATTTGCGTCCGGCCATTTGAAAGCACGAGAATAAGCCCTGAGTCGTTTAATGACTCTTTTTTAACTGCACCATCTGGCCAGATAATGTGCACCTTCCAATCTCCATAGCTTTGTACATCACCTTTTTTCAAGGTTGTTAAATCACATGATGCCAGTGCCTCAATATGTGAAAAAACGCCTTCTTGACTCAAGGGAATGTACAAGGGTATGGTGTCCTTTGATTGAGGAACAAGAGAATAGTGATCGCGGTTCGCATGAGATAGATAGATACTTTTCAGACTTTTAATTCCATAGAGTTTGGCAACCGAGGTCAGCTTAAAGCCACTTAAAAGCCGCCCGCCCGCGTCAAAGATAATTCCATCTCCGTTTTGAAATGCAATCAAAATGCATTGTCCCTGCCCACAGTCAACCATGGTTAAACTCTCGCCTGATCGAGGCCTGTTCAGTTGAGTAAAAAGGACTGAAAGTACCAGAGCCAAGGCCCATCTCCATTCCCTTTTCATGTAAATAAGTGCTATTAAAGTAAGGGAAATAAAGAGATACACAATTAGGGGATGCTCCGGGAAACGGTAGATTGCCAAGAATTCTGTTGTAGGGGATAGCCCGTCTAAGACTGACACGACGAGCGCCTCGAGCTTGTTGGCCAGAAGGGTCACAGGAGAAAAGAGAAAGGACAAGAACGCAAATAAAAAGAGAATGAAGAGCAGGAATAAAAACAACAGGCCGAATAGATTCCATAAAATTGAAAAAGGTTTACTTGTAGCAGTAAACAATAAATTTAAAGGAAGTACACACAACTGAGCAGCAAGGATTGGAAGTACCCAGCGACATTTTGATAGCCATGGATGTTCCAGTGGAAGCGGCGTTTTGGAACCGGCAATCAAACCCATGCTTGCGGCAAAGGTATACCAAAAACCCCTGGAAAGGAGGATAACAGGATCCCATAAAACCAGACATAAGAGCAGAGACCACCAGATTGACATCCAATTCCTCTTGATATTGAAGCTGGGCATTAGCTCCCATATAAGCAGCATAAAAGCGGCTCTGGTTACCGATGCGGACCAACCCATCCGGGAAGAGAAAAGAAGCAGCGCAATTGTGATAATTGCATTTCTAAGTAGTGGAAGACGCAGTGGAATGAGGATGAGGCGCAAAAAAAGGTAGAAAAGAGCACAATGCAATCCAGATATCGCCAGCAGGTGTCCAATTCCAAAAGGTGAAAGGCGCTCACTCCATATTTTGGTAGAACGACCCTGAGTAAAAAAATGAACTAATTCCCGGTTGCCTTCCGAAAGCAAGAGATTCTTATCAACAGGTATGCGTTCTGTTTCTATTAATCTGGGGTCTTTAATCGTCCCAACAAAACTCGGACGGAACCTGGCAGACCAACGGTGGAATACACTCGGAACCGTTTGGGGTTGATGGCTTTTTTTTAGTGTCACCCAGTATCGGGCTCGTGACCCTCTTTTAAAAATCGATGCATCATGATAAAAAACAGACAGTCTCGGTAAATTAAAGTGCGCGTTGTCTGGACGCAGAATGCGAATATCCTGCATAACAGTAGAGAAACCAAATTCGGTTTCATATGTACAAACAGCAGTTGACTCGATAAAGTATGCCTTAGCGAGATGTTGTCTGCCGGGAAGGCTCATGAGACTTTGACGCAAGTAATCAGAAGTCCAGCCGTAGCCAATCATCAGACTCAATACAATCAGGACAAACTGCCCTGTTTGCTTCTTTCTGGGTAAGGCGATCGACACAGACAGTAAACTGAAAAACACACACATTCCCGAAGAAAGCGGGATTCCGGCTTGATAAGTAAAGCCTAACAGACAACCTGACAACAGGGAAAACGGAAGGAGGAATCGAGGTAACATATCCTGACCTTTTGATTGGGTGTGTTTATTGTAATAGGGCTGATATCATGTCGCAATTATTATTCACAGAAAGCTGAGCCTGTAAGAGAAATACCGTCCTGTGATAAAATTTCAGGAAAAATAAAAGGGGGCGTAAAGATTGACTCTAAAGAGATTTTACACAGAATGGAATGACACAACCACTTTGAAATGGAACAAAATAAAAGGTAGTCTGGGCAAAATAGTCTTTACCAATGGTTGTTTTGACTTACTGCACGCAGGCCATGTTTCCTACCTGGAGGAGGCTAAAGCGCTTGGACACTATCTTGTTGTCGGATTAAATTCGGATAAATCCATTCAACGCCTGAAAGGCTCGACGCGGCCCATCATGGCCTTCGAAAATCGGGCTTTTATTCTTTCAGGCTTGCGCGCGGTTGACTTGGTCGTCGGCTTTGAAGAAGATACTCCAGAAAACCTCATCAAGGCAATACAACCCGCTGTTCTAGTCAAAGGCGGCGACTGGAGTGTGGATCAAATCGTTGGCAGCACTTTTGTACGAGCCTGCGGGGGGACAGTCAAATCCCTGCAATTCAAACAGGGATTATCTACGACTGGCATTATACAGAAAATTAAATCACTACCATAACCCTCAATTGAAAAGGCTGGTTTTGAGCATATTCTCGATGTTTACATGTTTTACATATTAAACGAAATAGTGAATTAGTCCTTCAGCTTTCCTTGAATAAAACATCCTCTTATAACACAGCTCGACATGCTGAACCGGTAAAAAAACATATATTACTGATATTTTTTATATTTTTACTTGACAATACACTGACACGATGGCATTGTATAGTCTACCAAGATTAAATCTCGGTCAGTAAGTTTGCATTCAAGCACCTTACAAGTCAAAAAACGGAGATCAAATAAATGAAAAATTTTAAAGTAGTATTTGCTTGTATGATGGCAATGGCGTTCCTCCTGGCACCCAGCGCAATCGCGGGCGACAAATCAAAGTGTTCAACAAAAGCAAAAACAGCCTGTACATCGACCAAAGCGTCTTGTGACACCAAAACCAAAGCTTCTTGTGACACCATAACCAGAGCGTCTTGTAAGACCAAGGCCGCTTGCTCAACCAGTTCCGCTAAAGCAAAAGAGTGCTCTTCAGCTAAAGTAAAGACCAGTTGCTCCACTAAAGCTTCTTGTGACACCAAAACCTCCTGTTCAACCAAGTCACTTTCCTCCTGTTCATCAAAAAAAGCAACTACTTGCTGCTCATCAAAAGGCAAGAAAGTGGTCAAGAAAGAAAAAACCAAGGCTGACAAAGCCGGTTAAACAATTCATGCTCTCCTGAAGAGGATTGCCCGGCTTCGGCCGGGCTTTTTTTTTCTATGACAAAGTGCCATGTTTTTGAGGCAGAATACGGTCTGGTCTGGTTCTCGAGTGGGGAGTGGTTTTGATATATGCTGCCCCGGTCACTCCATTGGTAGCATTTTCGGCTCTTTTTAAGGATAATAAATAAAAGGACGGGAGACGCTCCATGGATGATCGAGAGCTTTTTTTACAATATGTCGAAACAATAGGTGCTGCGAAAGATGCCGATCGGGACAAGGTCTACCAAAGGCAGGATAAAGAGCTGGATTTATTTCTCAACGCCCTGGAAAAAGACTGTAACATCCCCGTCAATGAACGTGAGCAGCACTCTGTTAAGCGCATTGCTATTTCAAGAAACGCCAACTTTCCGATCGATGAAACACTTGACCTGCATGGTCTGACATTAAGGGAAGCCATCACCTCCTTGACCTCTTTTATTGCCTCATGTCACCGTGAGAACCTCCATACGGTTTTGGTTATTACGGGTAAAGGAAAACGGTCCCCCTCAGGGGCAATTCTAAAACCGGGGGTGGAAAACTGGATCACACGGGAAGGATCTGCGTGGATTTCTTCTTATGGAAATGCATCCAGATTTCAAGGCGGGTCTGGAGCGTTCGTGATATACTTAAGAAAACGCGCAGGTAGACTGTTATGACAAACTCATTTCCCGGTTATTTAATCACTCTTTCAGAGAAGGGGACTTTTGTTGGCGGCATGATGATTACGGATCGCTATGGTATACCCAAAGATTTTAAGTATACTGATCCGGTTACACCCACCAAAGTCCAGAAAATTATCTACGGCTCTGTTCTGGAACGCTATATACGAAACCACGTTATTGTTGGAGCTCTGATTAAAGAGGTCAATATGTCTCCTTCCTTCTATGTCGTGCCGCATCATCAGATGGAGTCGATCAAGGAAGCACATCAATTGACCTTGGTTTCCATTCAACGCACTCAATTTACATCCTTGGGTGCTCCAGGAACCATTAACCGTTCAAAAGAGAATGAATGTCTTCTTCAGGGTTATGGAAGTGAACACCCTGTTCGAGTTATGTTCAGCAGCGTGCCTGTTGATCAACAGGAACCCATCTTAAAAGAAATTGTTGTTTTAACCAAGACAATGGATATCGTAGAACCTCAGGAACGCCTGGAAGCCGCGTTAAAGAGTATATGTCTGGAAAAGAGTCCTTACTGAATAAAAATTTCAGAAAACTAATGGCCAAAATACAGAGGGAGTTTCACTTCCCTGTGGTCTATGCCATACGTTGTGCCATTTCCACCAACCTCCATCATTTTCAAAATGACGTCCGGGTAAAAGTAAACAAACACTTTGAGCCGGAAGTGAGAATTAAAGATTTGAGCACCCGTTTTGAAAGTCCGGTTATGGATGGCACACTGACCTTTGCCAAATGCAAAACAGAGCAGCCGCTTGAAGATGCGGCTGCGAAGGTTACCGACGTACCCTGCTTGAATCAGGAAGTGTTAACTGTAAAACATGCTGACACAAGAATGGATGGCATTGGAGTGGTTAACGTCCAGACGGCCTCCAAAGTTGAAAAGACCCACGAACTCCCATTGGAAATTGCCTGTAGGAAAATCCAGGCTGGAGTGCAGGACTTTCACACCGCTGTGCGCACCAATGTTAAGAAGATGATAGACGAAGGTATGCGCTTCAGAGTTAAAACCATGCGACAGCTTCCCATGCGCAAAATGATACGCTATAGGGCTGAAAGTCTAAAAAAAATACAAGCAAAGACAAATGAAATTGATTTCATCGGTGTATGTGAGTTGATACCGCCAACCCCGCTGCGGTTAAAAAGAATCATCAAAAAAGACCACTTTCATTTTGCTGTGGGAGAGGTGAGAGGCATCCCCAATCTATACCTGGGAACACAGGCATGGGTTCTTTACCGCAAAAAGAAGGCCTCTGAAATAGACACCGTCATGGTCAGGATGGAAGAATGATACGAATACACGGTTATAAGACAGGCAAGCTGATAGCAGTAGGTGGAACAGCAGAAGTTTTTGAAGGGATAAAGGAATCTGATGGGTCAAGAGTCGCCATAAAAGTATTAAATGAAACCTATTCCAGCGATCCAGTCATTAAGCAGCGTCTGTTGAGGGAAGCCCATATTATCGGTCAAAATGAACATCGCGGTTTGGTGAGAATCTTTCGATACGGAACTCAAAATAACCGCCTCTACATGGTCATGGAGTATATGGGTGGCGGATCGCTTGAGAATTACCGGGAATTGAGCCGGCGATTTCGTCTAAAAACCATGTTACAAATATGCGACGGTATTCGTTTCATACACAATAAAGGTATTATTCACAGAGATTTAAAGCCATCGAATATTCTGTTTGGCGACGATGGCCTGCCACGCTTGGTGGATTTTGGTATTTCTCTGTTCCGAAATGAAGATTTTACGCGACTAACTCATACACACCTCGTCATGGGTACCCTCGCCTACATGTCACCTGAACAACAGAACGCGCCTCAACATGTCGATCACAGAAGTGATATCTACTCCTTGGGAGTGATTCTCTACGAACTCTTCACGCACCAGAAACCAACAGGGAGATTTAAAGATCCCTCGGAATTAGTTCCATCCTTTCCCACAAACTTGGAAAAATGCATCTTAAAATGCTTGGAAGAGGACCCCAAAGACCGGTATCAGGAGGTGGGCCAGCTTCAACAGGACCTGATTGAACTCTGGGAAAGCGGTTTGTTCGATGATGGATCCGAAGAATCATCCATACCCCGCTCTTTTGATGATCGCATCGGCATATGGATTCAGCATTGGGAACGGGGAACAAGCAAGGAGAAAATGATTGCTAAAGAGCACTTCATGGAGAATGTACAACAACAGGATACAGCCAGGTTAATGGAGCTTGCCCTAAAAGGAAATGATAACTTGAGGCTGCTCATCTTTCCGGCTTTTGGGAAACTGTCATCGAAAAAGGCCGTTGACTTATTAATACAATACTTGGGAAATCCCTTGTTTACACGAGATATATGTGAGGCTCTGGGCAGCATAGGGGACGCATCCGTTTTACCGTCCCTAATTAAACTAGCAAAGATGGGCAATGCCTTTTCAGACTCAGCTTTAATGCCTATTGCCAAGCTGGGAGAGGAAAAACATTTAAAACACATTCTGCCCTATCTCAAACACAGAAGGTTCTCTGAGAGAAAAGCAGCTGTACTCGCTTTAGATACGCCTAAAGCCAAGCGCTACTTGAAAGACCTTAAAAAAGCCATGAAAAAGGAAACAGAGACAGAGATCCGCAACAAGCTGTATGCACTGATTAATCGACTGGAACTACTTTAACCCGTTATATTACCGTTTCATCGGCATACTGTCAGTATGTCTGAAAGCTCAGGTTACGGCAAAACTCACATCGTTTCAGCGAGGTGTTTTGATAACACCTCGCCTCTGATCCAATCGCCCTTATGGAGAGTTACACACGCTTGGACCTGGTCGACGAGCGATCCGGAATCCCACCGTGGGCTGTGTGGATGATATGCTAAGAGAATAATGCTGATAAACAAACAGTCTGTAGGCCGAAGTGTTGTAACTGCCGCCAATAACAATGCCACCATATTGCTCAGCCGGATCCGCAACCGGTCCTGTTGGATCACATAAATCATCGTCGGATGTTCCATAGGTGGACAACCCACTGTCAAAGTACCAGCTCTGTACCCACTCGGCTGCGTTACCAGCCACATCGTAACAGCCATGGGGACTTGGGAAAGGATAGCTTCCAACCGGGGCCAGACCGATAAAACCGTCCAGTTCTTTTTCCGGATCACCCCCGCAAACACAGTTTACGCCAGGTTCAAGTCCCGAACAGGATTTCTGTGCAAACCATTCACAGTCAAATTTATAGTTACCACAACCCTGTGGGAAGTAGTTGGCGCGATAGATTCCCGCTTCATCGGGGCAATCGTTTCCCCAGGGGTAGCGATTTTGATAACAGGCGCTGAGATCTTCGCATGGCACGTCTCCTCTTGCTGCCCGTTGCCACTCCATATGGGTAGGAAGACGATATCCATTGGAATCCCAATGGATATCGATGGGGTGTTCCACATGGCAGTTCTCACCACAACCTGTCACAATGGGAATGATTGGCGAACCGTTGTAGTAATAAACCGGATCATAGCCCATCACTGAGCTGAGCCAGTTGCAATAAGCATAAGCATCGTAATGATTAACCTGCACGACTGGCAAACCCTGGCGATTGGTGATACTGGAAGCAGGATAGGTCCTGCCTGCCGTATAGTCACCGCCATTTTCGATAAAATAGTCATACTCGTCAAAAGTCAGTTCAAAAACACCTATTTCATACTCCGAAAGAGTGACGCGATGGCGGTAAAAAGAACGCGTCCAGCAATCGGGGTCTGTTACAACGCCACCTGAAGAAGGACTGTAGAATCCACATCCATATATGTATTCTCCTTCAGGTACCGTAACCGTTTCAGGCGGCGTAAACAGTTCAGGACAACTGTCCTGAGAAAACGTGTCCCGGCGCATCACCCTAAAGCCCCAATGATCACCCGCTGCTGAAATCTCTTTTTCCATTTTCTGGTATACCATGAGACGCCACGGCCCACTCTTCCAGTCTCCACCCATAAGCGTCCCCATTTGAGGTTGACCGGAAACACTCACTGGCCCTTTGGGATCACACATTTGCGGAGCATTTCCGTAGCCATCCCAATACCAGCCCTGAATGAACTCACTGACGTTTCCAGCCATGTCCATGCAGCCATAGGCACTGGGATAATTAATGAAACTTCCTACTGGAGCCGTAGTAGCGAATCCATCTGCTTCAGGTATGCCAGGTGCGGGATAAGCGGAACTGTCACTGCAATGCCTGTTGTCCGGATCTGCGTCATTCCAGTCACTTCCCGGCCAGAAATTGGCTCTGAACAAGGCCTCACCTGTGACCTCTTCATAAGGACACGCCGCTGGGCAGTCGGGAGCACTGTCGGAAAAACAGTATCCACCCCACGGGAAACTGCGCTCATCGCAGTTGAGATCCAGGTCGTCACAACCACCGCGAGCCGCCTTAATCCACTCCGCTTCTGTGGGCAGGCGATAACCGTTGGCTTCCCAAAGTACGGTAATGGGATAGGCATCATGGCAATTGGTAGTGCAATCGGTTTCTGTCACAAGGGGTATGAATGGCGTAGGGCCATCTGCACCCTCGTACATATAAACTGGATCATATCCTACAAAGTCACTGAGCCAGTTACAGAATGCGTATATGTCGTACTGGTTGATATTGATAACCGGGTTGCTTCCTCGACCCCAGCCTTCATCCTCCGGATACGTTCGACCTTGAACATAATCACCGCCACTGTCGATGAAGGCATCGTATTCATTGAAGGTAATCTCATATTGGCCCATATGATAACTGGGTAACCACACCTTATTTCGAACTTGTGATAACTCACCGCATTCGGGATCGTAACCTACTTCACTGGGCTTTCCGCAACCCATTAAAAACCAGCCTGCTTCAACGGGAACTGTGGCAGGTGCAATTTCAACACAATGACAACTGTTATTGTGCCACTCAATGAGTTTGGTGATATCTGTTTTTCCAAAAGGGGGACAAACCCAAGCAAGAGGTTGATTCCACAAACTCACTTTCTCATAAAACTCAGCGTCACCGCTTGGACACAGTGTCTGTGAGAAAACCTGAATCGAAAAGGTCAAACTGAAAATAATGGCCAATAAACGCATTTTTACCCCCTGTTTATTAAATTTTACATCGATAGATAAAATGAATACTTGAGAAAAAACACGAAAAATGATTTTAATTTAAAAAAAATACAGCTGTTCCACGGCAGTTTACCTGTACGGCACATGGCTGAACTTTCTCAAAGTCCTCTATACCCTAATAAAAATGCCATAACTCAGCCATAGATATTTGTGCTTATAAAATGACGTAACCTGGTTCTGTCCACTTACATCAAACAACTCTTTTTCAATTTAACGCAATGCGGCAAAAAAACACTTGACACTCATGCCGCACCGCGTTATTTTAGAGCACGCTTGACGCAACGCGGCAAGGGGGTAAGCATAAAAGGAGCGAATATGAAAGTCATTGAAATGGTTTTATCGAATGCGAAGCTTGCTACAGGAGCAGGTAAAGCCCTTGTGTTTGCCGGTTTGGGAACGTATTCCCTCCTTGAAGAAAACTCCAAAAAGCTCGTGGACACTTTAATTCAAAAAGGAGAGATGTACAAAGGTCCAAAGCCCATTAAAGCGCCCGCACAGTTATCTTCTATAACCGATAGTTTAAAAGATCGCGGCCAGCAAGTAGAAAAAAAGGTTCAAACCGTCATCAACGGGGCACTCAGTCGGTTTGGTGTTCCGAGCCGGGATGAAGTTTACACATTAATTTCAAGAGTAGAGTCACTTGCAAAAAAAATAGACGGCATGAAAGCCTGACGATTAACATCTCCTTCAAGCAGGAAGTGTGGCTGGCCTTAAAAAGGCCAGCCTTTTTTTTTGAGTTTTTACACTGTTGAAGTTGATGTAAAATAATTCCAAAGGAAGGGATATGTCTGGAAGAAATACAATGAAGATATTGAAGGTCTTATCCCGCAGCGGCGGTGAGATCTTTGGAACCAACAGCGGTTCCTGGTTTCCGGCAGGAACCCAATTGCCTGAGCCCCGGGTGGAGTTCGAGCTTCTAACCTTGTCGGTGCAGATCTTCAACTGCACGTGCAACACCTGGACGGTCAGAAACATGGTCAAAGCGGGTTACCTGGAGCCCACTGATAAACCCAACACATTCAGAATGACTGATTTTGGAAGGCAGATTGTCAACAAGGAGAATATCTAAGCTATGAAACTCCTTTCATGGAATGTAAACGGCATCCGCGCGGCGGGGAAAAAGGGACTTTGGGATTGGTTCGCCTCACAGCAAGCCGATATCGTCGCCTTTCAGGAAACCAAGGCTCAGCCATCACAATTAGATGAGGAAGTTCTGCAACCCAAAGGCTATCAGAGTTATTGGCACAGTGCGGAAAAAAGGGGATACAGCGGTGTGGCTACATACACCAAACGACAACCCGTTAAAGTTCATACCGGCCTGGATGTGGAGGAGTTTGACAGGGAAGGGCGATCCCTCACGCTGGAATTTGACAATTTCGTCCATGTCAATGCCTATTTCCCTAACAGTCAGCGAAATGGAGCACGACTGGATTACAAACTGCGTTTTTGCCATGCGATGATGAGCTATTTGAAAGACTGGGTTGATCAGGGCAAGAACGTCATTCTATGCGGCGATTACAACATAGCTCACAAAGAAATTGACTTGAAGAACCCCAAAACAAACCAAAAGAACGCGGGCTTCCTGCCAGAAGAGCGGGCTTGGATGACAGAGTTCACAAGCCAGGGCTTTACCGATGTTTTCAGGCAGTGGCACCCCAATGAGCCCGACCACTACACCTGGTGGAGTTACAGACCGGGCGTCAGAGACAGGAATATTGGTTGGCGCATTGACTACCATTGTGTGAACAACAGCTTCGCCGACCGTGTCAAATCGGTAGGCCACCAATCCAGCACCATGGGCTCCGATCACTGCCCAATCTATCTGGAGTTGCGATAAGTCCGAACACCGTCTTGTACAGGTCTGCCGAAGCCAGCTAGGAACCTGAGATGAGCTCTAAAGCTTCTGTCAATGTAGAGACGCCAAAAATAGTCACACCTTGCATCCTAACAGCACTGTTTCCCACAGGACAGATGACGTGTTTAAACCCCAAATTGTGACATTCCTTAAATCTCAGCATACCTCTTGAAACAGAGCGAATTTCGCCAGACAAACCCAATTCCCCAAAAACTGCCAGTTCCGGATCCAGAGCCTTATTGCTGAATGAGGAGTAAACAGCCAGAGCCAGAGCCAAATCCAGAGCGGGTTCCTGAATGGAAAAGCCGCCAATTATATTGACAAACACGTCCAACCCTTGAATTTGCAAGCCCGCTTTTTTCTCCAGAACAGCAAGAATCAAGGCCAGACGGTTGGGATCCACACCCATGGAAAGTCGCCTGGGAGCGGCAAAGGGTGATTGACTGGTTAAAACCTGGATTTCGACCATCAAGGGTCTGGTACCTTCGATACAGGGAATAATCACACTGCCCGCAGCTTCCTGTGGACGCTGCTCCAGTAGCAGATGACTGGGACTGTCCACTTCCTTCAACCCTTCTTCAGTCATTTGGAACATACCCAATTCCTGAGCAGGTCCAAACCGGTTCTTCTGAGCGCGAACCAGACGCATGTTGTGAAACTTGTCACCCTCAAAGTAAAAAACACCATCCACCATGTGCTCCAGTATTTTTGGGCCGGCTATTTGGCCGTCTTTCGTAATGTGCCCAACTAAAATGGCCGTAATACCCTTGGGCTTGCAAAGTGCCATCAAACACGCGGTAACTTCTCTTACCTGCGTGACACTACCGGGAGAAGAACCCAATTCAGGATGATGCATGGTCTGCACACTGTCTATAATCAGAAAAGGATAGGGTTCTGTCTCAAGTGCTTGTTCCAGAACTTCCAGGTTGGTTTCAGCCATCAGACTCAGCTCTTTTTCTACAATACCCAGTCGATCACTTCTCAATCTGATTTGAGCCAATGACTCCTCTCCTGTAACATACAGCACCCGGCGGCCCTGAGACTGAACATAAGCGGCGACCTGCAGTAAAAGGGTTGATTTTCCAATACCGGGTTCCCCACCAAAGAGAAGCAGCGAGCCAGGCACAAAGCCACCACCCAAAACCCGATCGAGCTCCCACATGCCAGAGGTGAACCGCGTTATATCTTCCTTTTCAATATGGCCCAGGTTCTTGATCTCAGCACTTGGTCCCGATCGTTTTTTCACCGCTGAAACCCTGCTGATTTCAAATGTTTCCCACTCCTGACAATGGGGACACTGGCCCATCCACTTGGGACTGTTGTATCCACACTGATTGCATTTATAAGTGGTTTTATCCTTGGCCATAGAGCCTCCGTTTCCTTTCAACCATTCGTTCGCGTATTGTAACCTCAATCAGTAAGGCTTTACCACTGTACGCGTGCATCCTTTTTATTCTCCATATCAAAAAGATGAAAAACCGTTGGCCGCCTGAAGCATCACCTGGCAGTTCTCCTTTTCCAGTTACAGCAGCTTCCGGAACCCTATTCTCTCATACCCTGCCGGGAAATCAGGAAAACGCGTAAACTCTTCAAACCCCAATCGAGTGTAGAAAGCCGGGGCCTGCCAGCTCTGCGTCCACAACCACAGACCTTTCATGCTGTTTTCTCTGGCATACTGTTCCGCTTGAAAAATCAGTTTTTTTCCCAGACCGCGGTTTCGTATGGCTGAATCCACCCAGAGTTCATCAAGATACATCCAATCCCAAAGAATATCAGCCGTCACAACACCGACTAAAACTCCGCCTTGACTGTAAACAACCCAATTCAACCTTTCTTTTCTGTACTTGGGAGCAAATTGCTGTTTTGAATGAGCCTCAAAACCGTTGGCTATTTTTTGCTGTTCCTCAGGCCTCAGTTCGCCCTTCTTCAAGACAATTTGGTTCATGAAACCTCCGTCTCTTTTTGTGGAAACAATCTTGCCCGTGCTTCCATAATGGCAAACCCGCATAAGTTTTCACCCGGCCATACTTCGGGATGATGAATGTCCGCATCGTTTTCAGAGAGGCCAATTCCCCATAAACGATCCTCTGGGCTGGCTTCAACCAGAACGGCTTCTCCCGTGCTGAACAAGAACGCTTTCAGTCGCGGGTTTTGTGAAAATTTGGCCATGTTTCCCTGAACGACCATTTCAAATGCATGCTGCCGCCATACCGAGCGATTGAAATTCCTCACCGCTCGCCCCAGTTGTTTAGCTTCACGCGGGTGTGACGCCAGCAGAATGCGTTTCAGATTGTCCACATCCCCGAACAATCGGGCTTTACAGGCCATCATGTAGTGCTCGGCTGTTGGATAACGACAATGGTCAATTGTAAATGGCGCGTCATACCACTGACTGAGACAGGTTTTTCCAATGGATCCATCACGCGCTGGTGCGTGATCCCAGAAGAAAAGATATTCTGGTAACATACCGAGCCTGCAAAAACGAATTAATTCCGCTCGGCTTCTCACCTCAAACGGAGATGGTATGGATTCAACACACTTGCTCATTGGTCTATTCTATTACAATCAAATAAAAACCTTCAGTCTTTGTTTTTGCGTTCATTAAAGATACCTGTTTCCCTATCAGCTCAGGCCGCAGCAAATCTGTGGCCTGTCCTCACTGCAAGCTGATTGCTCAATGAAAGTGACAGTTAGAGCCGTTGTGTAGCCAAGCAGAGCATTGGATAGGCGGGAACCACCGGCCCTGTTTTCTCGTGAAAAAAATACAACGAGTCTTTTCTCGGTGCTCGGGTATGTAGAAGAAGCCACTTTGGATATGCCTTTTATTAAAAACGTCTATTAGATTTTGGTTAGTTTCTTGTATTTTTTTTCCGGTGTGTTTAGAATTTCCTGGGTTCTTTATGGTTCTATTGGGAGGAGAGAGTGATGAGGTCTCGACATTATTTTTGGTTAAGTCTTTTTTTATGTCTGAATCTACTGAATTGCGTCACCAAGGAAGCTGAACTGGGGTCCAAAGACAACCCCATTAAAATGTATTTCACGCCGTCCAGCGACGCGGAGAACATTTCCACCAACTCGAGAGATTTTTTGGAATACCTGGAAAAGGAAACGGGATATTTTTTTGAATCGGCTATACCCACCAGTTACATTGCCGTAGTGGAAGCGTTTGGTGCCTCGCGCGCTGATATCGCTGTCATGAATTCTTTTGGATACCTGCTTGCCAATCAAAAATACGGTGCCGAGGCCAAACTGAAAGCTATTCGATACGGTCAGACCCACTACAATGGAATGATCATCACGCGTATCGACTCCGGAATTGACGCCATTGAAGACCTGGCAGGAAAAGCCATTGCTTTTACCGACAGTTCATCGACTTCCGGCTACCTTTTTCCCATGAAACTCTTAAAAGAGAAGAATATCGAGCCATCGCAAACCGTATTCGCCATGAAACACGACAGTGTCGTGACCATGGTCTATCAAGGACAAGTTGATGCAGGAGCGTGTTTTTATTCTCCACCGGATGAAAACGGCAAAATCAGGGATGCCCGCGAAAAGGTCATGACTCAGTTCCCGGATGTGGAAGAACAAGTAAAAATCCTCGTTATTTCAGACAATATCGTCAACGACCCATTTGTTTTCAGGAAGGGACTTCCCCCTGAACTGGTCGATAGAGTCATCCAAGCCATTACATCGTTTATTGCTTCTCCAGAAGGAAAGGCTTCATTTGAATTGACCTACAACATTGAAGGGGTCGTAGCCACTGATGATTCAGACTACGACGGATTAAGAGAAATGGTCAAGTTTAATGAAATCGATCCCGCGTCGATGTTAGAGAAGTGATGCGATGTTATCGATAACCAATTTACACAAAATCTATCCGGGCGGCGTTCACGCTTTAAAAGGTGTGGATCTGGAAGTTAAAAAAGGCGCATTTTACGTCGTCATTGGTTTAAGCGGGTCAGGTAAATCCACGCTTTTGCGCTGTATTAACCGTATCCACCAACCAACTGAAGGCAGAATTATCTACAAAGGCGAGGACATTACGCACTTAAAAGGTAAAGCCATCAGACAAGTTCGGTCTCGAATGGGAATGATTTTCCAACACTTTAACCTGGTACCCAGACGTTCTGTGATGACCAACGTACTGACAGGTGCTCTTTCACGAACCCGTACCATTCGCTCTCTAATGGGTCAATTCTCCTCTGAAGACCGCGACAAAGCCATGGAAAACATCAGGATCATGGGCCTGGAAGGCAAGGAAAAGCATCGCATCGAGCAACTTTCAGGCGGACAGAAACAACGCGTTTCCATTGCCCGTGCCCTAATGCAAAACCCCGAACTCCTTTTGGCCGACGAACCCGTTGCCAGCCTGGATCCGGCAACCTCTACTTCTGTCATGACCTACCTTGAGAAAGTCAATAAAGAGCTGGGTGTAACGGTTATGTGCAATCTCCACTTCCTGTCTCTCGTCCGCCAGTTTGGAACCGAAGTGATGGCATTAAAAGATGGCAGAGGCGTCTTCCACGGATCACCAGACCAAATTGATGAAGCCTGGTTCAAGAAAATCTATGGCGAAGATGCCGTTGAAGTAACCATTAAGTAGGGCAGCATGAAAAAAGAACATTTAAAAGCATTTAAAGCTCTTCTGACAGACGTGTTTTTCGGCTGTTACACCGTATTTATCAGTAAAAAGGTTATTCTGGATCTCATGATCCTGGGCCAGCGCCGTCTTGAATATCAGATGAAGGAGTCCATGTGGCTGCTCGCTGTCGGGGTTGCCATCGGTCTGCTCATGTTTTTCCTCAACAAGCCATCCATTGGGCGGGCCATTCAGGGTATTCGCACCCAAACAGATGCCAAGGGAACGAAAAACATTTTAATCTGGGTTATTGTCTTTATTCTTTTGGTCACTTTTGTTGCCGGCTTCCGCATCAGCCAGGTTTCCATGACGGAGTTCTTGTCGCAAAAGGGTTTTCAAGGGGTCATTCGCATCTTTGGGCAAATGCTGAACCCCAACTTTGCCATACTGGAAATGACCTTGCAGGCCGCACTGGAAACGATTTTCATGGCTCTTATGGCCACCTTGTTTTCTCTTCCCTTCGCGTTTATACTCAGCTTCTTCGCGGCACGCAACCTCATGATTCAGCATCCGGTTCTACGGGCGGTGTACTACAGCGCGCGTTTTGTGCTGAACCTCACACGCTCCATTGAACCGTTAATCTGGGCCATCGTTTTTTCTGTCTGGGTTGGTATTGGACCCTTCGCTGGTATGTTGGCTTTAATGCTTCACTCCATTGCCTCACTGGCAAAGCTCTACTCCGAGCAAATTGAAAACATCGACGACGGTCCCATGGAGGCCATGATTGCAACGGGCGCATCTCCCGTTCAAGTGGTGTGGTTCGGTGTGGTTCCGCAAATTACCCTTCCGTTTCTATCCTTTACCATTTACCGCTGGGATATCAACGTCCGGATGGCAACCGTCATCGGTCTGGTGGGAGGCGGTGGTCTTGGCACCCTGCTCATGCAATACCAGGGTCTGGCAAAGTGGTCCGAAGTGGGTCTGATTGTCATTGTCATCGCCATCATCGTCTGGGTCATGGATTACGCCAGTGCCAAGATTCGCGAAGCTATCAAGTAATCTGAAAAAGGCCATTACCCTGTGATAATCTTGCGGTTCTCAATAACAGGAACTCACACCGTCCTGGCGCATTTCGTGTTGAATAACCAATTCCATGCTGTTTTGCGTCTACTGTGCGGGTAAGGCATCAACACAGGATGGAACCCATGCCTGAACCTCTTTTCCATTTCACACAGACACCTGAAACCTTTTTAGTGGAGGAAGAACTCCTCTATCCCATCAGCGGCACGGGAGCGTTTCGTTTCTGTATGATCGAGAAAAGAGGTTTATCAACCGTGCAGCTCAAGAAAAAAGTATCGGAACAAACAGGTGTACCACTCCGATGGATTAAACATGCGGGCTTAAAGGACCGCATGGCAACCGCAAGGCAGTGGCTGGCCTGGCCGAAAAGCAGAGAAAGACACGCTCCTGAATCCGGTGACCAGTACCACATCCTTTTGCAGACAGCTCACCATAGAACGCTCCACATTGGCCATGTTGCTCAAAACCACTTTAGCTTGCTTGTTCAACACGGGCAAAACACACCTTTATGTGAGGACCTTGCGCGAGTTTTCCCCAACTTCTATGGCACCCAAAGATTTGCGAATTACGACCCGGATCAGCCCTTATGGCCTGAACGCAAGAATGCTTTTCTCGTTTCACAGTATCAGGCAGCTCTCTTCAACCTGTACCTTCGTGAGAGATGGAAACAGTCCAGATTGACACTTCATGAAGGGGATCTCTTTACCCGCACCAATGGGAAACGCGTTTTTAAAGTCCAAAGTACAGATGAGCTCAAAAGCGACCTGTCCACAGAACCCGCTTTACCCACCGGCCCATTACCGGGCTATAAAATGATACAGGCGGAAACAGAATTCGAACTGCGTTTTTTACAAAGGCACTGTCCCGATCTGGAGCGATTCAGGCAATTTGGCAAGCTGGCAAAAGGAGCCAGGCGGCCTTTATGGGTAAGTGCGAACAATTTAAAGATTCAATCCATTGACACAAGTACTTCCAAACTCTCTTTCTCTCTTCCCTCAGGAAGCTACGCCACCATTTACATTTCCTATCTTTGCAACTCCTCGTTTTATGAAAAGCCACAGTTGGATTGGCCTCAATACGCGTTCAAACTATAAAAAAGGCCGCTTCTCTGGAAGCGGCCTCTGCTTTTCAGGTTCACTGGTTAACCCAGCTTGAACTTCAAGCTTTTAATTGAGCTGGTGTGACAACACTGCCAAAACGCTCTTTCAATGCCAAAAGACCTTCTTTCTGCTCTTTGTAAACATCAAAAATAGTCTGTGGGCAGTTTTCTTCTTTTCCGTAGGCTTCTGCCTGAAGATCAATTCTGGCTACGATGTTATCGACGTAGAAGGAGAACTGCTTGTTGTAGAGCTCTTCGGAATACTCTTTGTTGATGGTTTCCTTGAAGACTTTTTTCATGTCTTCGTAGTGAGGAATATAGCCGATGGGTGTTTCAATGGCGTCAACATCACCATGAGCACGTCTTTCCAGCCAGGACAACCAGGCCAGAACATCGCGTTTCTCACCTAACAACCTGGTGTCACCTTTTTCACCGCCACGAGCACCGTGAGTCAGGAAGTAGTTCAGACCAGCCATAACGGGCTCTTCTTTAAGTTTCTCACTTCCGTAAAACTTGAACTGAGCATCCATGTAATCTGCAAGTGCACCGGGAACAAAAGGAGCGTTTGCCCAGGGCTGACGACGAACACCTACGGCTCCAATTTCGGTAGCCGTTGCTGCAGAAAGGATTGACGCGCCGATGGCTACACCGTGTTTGGTGTTTTTAGCGGCCCAAACAGGAGGCATGGTATCGGAGTCACGACCTGAATAAGTGATAATTTTCACCGGAACACCTTCAGGGGAAAGCGCCAGGTCTTTATTGTAATTTTCAATATCGGTACCACTTAAGGTGCATCGAGCATTGGGGTTGGACATGGGATTTTTGGAATCAGAAGTCCATTTTCCAAGATAGTTTGTTCCAGAGGTGGGTGCCGGATCGCCATCACCTTCCCAACGAGGTGTACCATCTTCCTCAATGAGAACATTCGAGTAAATAACTTCGGCTTTTTTATCTCCACGCAGACACTTCATCAGGAACGGATCGCCTTCGCGGTTGACGTCCTTTACAATACCGAAAATACCAATTTCGGGGTTAACGGCGCGAATGGTTCCGTCGTCTTCAATCCACATTTGAGCCAAGTCATCGCCGATGAAATCGGATCCAACCATGGCCGTCGTTGTTTTTCCACATCCGGAAGGAGCAGCACCGGCTATGAAGGTGCGTCGATCATTGGGACCTGTAATACCGGTGATGAACATGTGTTCGGAAAGTTCCTGGCCAACCCGGTTATAGGTGCAGTGGTCAACTGTAAATCGGTGATTACCTTTCTTGAGTAGCAGGGTATTGCCGGCATAAGTGCAGTAGAGAGAGAATGTCGTCTGCCAGCTTCGATCCATGTAAATTCTGGCTTTGGGAACATCTTCACTCTTGAAGGTACCGTAGCTGTGACAGTTCGTAAAGAAGAGTCCTGCTCTTTCCACTTCAGCATCAAAATTCGCGAATACCGTTGGATAGAGGATGTTACCAGAGTGAACGACGTAGTAGGAGTCTGTAATCATGATGGCGGGAATGGCCGCTTTGGCTCCAACGGGACCGCGGTTCCAGAAAGACACCAACATCTTTTTACCTTTCATGATGCCAGGCATGTGTTCTTTGAGATAGTCATAAGCTTCACTGCGAAGCTGTTTTTTGGCTAAAGAAGAAATATCTTCGTCTTCATTGACAATGTAAAAGGTCTGTTTAACCAAACGCGCTTGATCTTCAGGTAGATCGTAGTGAATGGTGTGACCGAATTTAATTTTCTTTTCTTCGCCGTTATCCAAAGCACCTTGGCGAGCTTCTGCAAAAGCAGCCTCATCACCACCATTGATCCAAATGGAATCGGGTTGCATCATGGCAGCTGCATTCGCAATCTGCATAAGTGCTTCTTCATTTGTAATTGTGTTAATGCGGGCCAGATTAGCGGCGTCACACTTTTCCTGGAAGATTTTCCTTGCTTCTTCGATGGTTTTCACACCGCCAATACCGCTAAGAATATTCTTGCCCTTTTTCAGTTTAAGCTTCATACATTCTCCTTCGAACTAGACCTAGTTCTGTAAAATCGTAGTCAAATTCTATGTCAACCATTTAGGTAATTCAACAATTTTGACTAAAGTCCTTTCTTTTTTACATATGTTTAAACCTTGTTACCGTTTGCTTTACCTGAATGGGTGTTTTTACCCGATATGGACAGTCAATTAGTTCCGCTCAATGTCATCTCGGCAATCACGACGCCCGGCGTGATAATGGGCCTTTTTTCTTCGATATTGTTTCCAATTGCCTTGATGCCGTTGAACATGTTTTGGAGGTTACTTGATAATGTAAACTCGGAAACAGGATAGACCACGTCTCCATTTTCAACCCAAAGTCCTGAAGCTCCTCTGGAATAATCACCAGTCGTCATTTTAACGCCCTGTCCAGATAGTTCTGTTAACCAAAGCCCTGTACCCATTTGTTTAAGCATCTCCCGTTCACCAAGAGCGCCCGGCTGGACGAAAATATTGCCGCAACCACCCGAGTGACCGGTTGTTTTCATTTTCAGTTTATTGGCGGAATAAGTGTTCAGGAGAAAGGTGTTCAGGATGCCGTCCTTGACGAGATCCCTTTTTCTGGTTTGAACACCTTCTGCATCAAAAGGTCGGCTGCTCAACCCTCTCAACACAAAGGGGTCTTCAAGAAGGTGAATTTCGGAAGAACCTATTTGTTTTCCAAGTTTATCCGCAAGATACGTTTCCTGACGATACACCAGGCTGCCATTGATACCCGAAAGAAGGGCGCTCCACAACTTGCGAGCCATCGCGGGTTCAAAGTAAACGGGAAAACGGCCTGTTTTGGGTTTTCGCGACCCTAATTTACGCAAAATGCTGCGACTGGCGCGGTTGGCAAGTGCATCCAGGCTTTCCATATCCTCAACATAACAGGCACAGGTCCCCTCTGCCGCACTTTGCTTGCGGCCTTTGTTCAGGCCTGTTTCAGCAGTTTGATCTTCCGCAAAAACACTCACTCCCATGGAGATGGAAGTCGTCTCCACCGCCTCACAAAATCCCAGACTGTTAGCCAGAGCAAAACAGGAAGAAGCGGTATTGATGGAGCAGCCATCGGACATCATCCTGGAATCAATCGCCAGGGTCTTTTCCTCGAGAGCCCGTATCGTTTCGATCCACTTTTGAGGTTCGGTATGGAGAATGGATTCATCGTACAAATCCAGGTCCCTGATCTCATGTGCCATGTCACTTTCATGCGGCAGTGTGTAGTAGGGATCCGTATCGGTGTACTTGCAGAGCAGCAGAGCCTGATGGACCAAATCTTCAATAACATCAAAGTCACAGCTGGAAACCGAAGCTCTCTTTTGGTTCCTGGAGAGGGTCATGTTAATGGTGTGACTATCCGCTTCAGACAGGTTCTCGGTTTCACCGTTCCTAACTTCAGCATCGAAATCGGTTGAAAGACTGACGTGAACTACAGCCGTATCGGCGCCCTTTGATTTTGCGTAAGCGATGGCTTTGTTGGCAATGGTCTTGACCTGTTCCCGTTTATTCATGCGCTGGCTCCTCCCACTGTCATTTCACTGATTTTCACCGTCGGCAGACCCACACCCACCGGAACGGTCTGCCCCTTGCCGCACGTCCAGATTCCCGGGCTCATTTTAAAGTCATTGCCCACCATGGACACCTGGCTCAGTACTTCAGGTCCATTGCCAATCAGAGTAAGGTTCTTGATGGGATGACTGATTTTCCCATGCTCTACAAGGTAAGCATCACTTGGTACAAAGACAAAATTGCCATTGCTGATATCAACCTGACCGCCTTTAAAGGTTCTGCAGTAAATACCTCTCTCAGTTGAGGCGATAATCTCGCCGGGATCGTATTTACCATTGAGCATGTAAGTGGATCTCATACGAGGAAGAGGTTGGTATTGATAGGACTCCCTTCTGCCGTTTCCAGAGGAGGGAACATTGAAAAATCGGGCTGACATTTCATCGTACATGTAGGAAACCAGCCGTCCATTTTCAATGAGTGTTGTTTTTTGTGAAGCATTGAGTTCATCGTCAAAGTTGATGGAACCCCTGTCATGAGGAACCGTTCCATCATCGACAATGGTACACTGTTCACTGGCAACCTGATCGCCCATCCTTCCAGCATAAGCGCTTGTTTTTCTGCGATTGAAATCGGCCTCCAAAGGATGCCCTATGGCTTCGTGAAGAAGAATTCCGGAATCACCCGGTGCGAGAATAACAGGCAGCATACCGGCAGGTGCCTGGCGGGCCGTTAAAAGGGACTCACTCTCTGTTACCGCTTGTTTGGTAAGGAGTTTAATCTTCTCCACATTGAAAAAGTCTGCGGAATGTCTGCCGCCATCACCCGCTTGCGCATCTTCTACCTGACCCTTTTTTTCAACGACAACCGAAACATTGAAGCGAACCATTGGTTGAAAATCGACACTCATTTGACCGCGTGTATCGGCAATTAAAATGGATCGCTGAGATTCAGCAAACGAGGCAACCACCTTGGAAACATATGGACTCAACGCTCGTGCGTGTCGATCAGCGAGATACAGCCATTCTATTTTAGCTTCCATCGCGGTTTCAACTTGACCGACCGGATAGTAATCGGGAGCTGGGCGCAATGAAACCGGATACGAGAGGCTGCTGCCTCGGTCATCGGCTATCGCCGCAGCAGAGCGGGCAGCTTTTAAAAAGTGTTCCTTTTCAAAAACTTCTGTATAGGCATACCCCGTTTTTTCACCTTTCACCACGCGAACACCAACACCGCCGCCTACGGAATAACCGGCTGTTTTCAAAATGCTCTCTTCCATCACCAGAGAAGAGTAGGGTCCGCGTTCACAGAAGACATCGGCAAAATCACCGCCTTGACTCATAGCGACTGTTAGAATTTGATCCAACATGGAAGTCGTCATATTAAATTGTTCCAAAGACATGGTTGTTTATCCTTTTTTTACGGCAATAGCAGGCCGCATCATGACAGTAAATCGTCTTCTAAAGCCCAAACGAAAGTAGCCAGACCGATGAAGACCACAAACAAAGGCAGCTTTCGTACCCTTGCCGGTTTGACGGCCGGATGGAGCTCATAGAGCCATTCCGCAGGCCAGAGTCTAGCAGGGTTTATCCTAAAATGGTATGTCTATGAGAAAAGAGTGACGCAATCACAGAAACGATCTCCCCTTACGGGATCCAGGGTTCAGATCATGGGTTGCAAGAATTATCAAACTCTTTTAGTGTTGATATTTATTGTGTGCAAAAATATCTTTTGGTGACTGAGCACTGAGATTATTACCCATTACCAGCTGTTTGGCCGCATCTGTTACCGCACCAATTTTACTGGCGTAACTGGTCTGTTTTTCAATGTCCTCATCGGTCACAATGTGAATATCAAGCAGCCCGTTGGTAACCACTCCGGTCCTCATGTAATTGAAGTAACTCAGACTTTGGCTCCAGCCATCGAGCCACACCAAAAGCTTTCTTTTTTGCTCAGTGGATCCTTCAAAGTGAATCAGCACATCGATATCGCTGTCAGGCCGAGCGGTACCGTTTTTTGTGCTTCCAATGACATAAAGCTTTCTCACCCCGAAAAATTCGGGATCCATCAAGGACGCAATATGCTGTAAGCTTCTCATTCGCCATTGCCAGTGCATCGCGGTTTTCTTGACAGACAAAACACCTGAGGGCTTAATAGACTCGGGCTCGAGATCAACAGGCTCTGAATCAAAAGGGGCATCCGAAAAGACCGCAATTGCCTTTTTCAATTCGGAGTTCATGTATACAGAAAGCGACGGTCCCGCTTCAGCGATGGTCAAATCGATTACTTTGATCACTTTCTCGAGCTGTTTTTCTTCCGGCAAGAGCTCGCCAAATATATTTCGCGACTTTAATAGGAAATCTTCATTGAATATGATCCCTTCATCGTCTGGATAAAGAGGAAGATAACGAATATTGGATTCAACAAGATCGAGAAAGAAGTGTGTACCAAAGGAAACATCCGGCACGTAGTTCTTCTTTTTGCGGGCGATCTCTATCAACATAGCCGATTGATTGATTTCGGAATAAGTCACCGGTACACCGAGTTTAATATCACCTTTACTGCCCCAGCGACCCGGTCCCATTAAAATAAACTGACGCTTGGGTAACAGCTGATTGATTTTGCCAACACAATGACCCACTTTCTGCATGTCTTCTTTTGTAGCCAGGTTGCCGTATGCCATGGGATCGACATACACGATGTGCGTAATGCCTTGGATGAACCCATTTTGAACGTATTTATCGGCTGTAAAAAGGACTTTGTCGTTGAGGACACCACTGGGCAGAACGGCAGGATCTGATTCCTGACCGTGACTCTGCGGACGACACTGCAAGAGGTAGAGCGATTCTCCGTTATGCGCAAATTCAATATCAACCGGACAACCGTAAGCATCTTCAAGCTCATTGAGTACAATGTTCATTTTCGATATAAAATCGGTATCGGATATCAAGCCGTCAAAGGTCACAACCGCCGACTCATTGGCGTAGTCCACACCAAATGCTCTTGGCTTTTTAAAGAGTGAATCCTTGACAATGGAAACTATGCGGTTGATTTTTGGATAATCAGAACCGCATTCTTTAATGAGATCTTCAAACAAGCGTGTTTCAAACTTACGCGTTTTGAGGTTGATTAGATCTATTTTCTTCGGTGAGTAACGCACCACCTCATCGGGTGTCACATTAACCCTTAAATTGGGTTGACCCGGAGCAATCAGGGTGGGGTAGTCGTCATTCACGCGATCCACAGCTCGCGTTCCAAGTCCTGGCACGATGCGAATCAAGCCGTCCTTTCGCCGCAGGCGGACGGACCAGCGAAACTCGTTAGTGGAAAAGGCGACGCCCGCAAATGCGGGGAAGAAATAATCGCCCACGCGTTGCCCAATCACTTCCTGAATCATGATCCCCATTTCCTCGTGATAGTCCAGGAGCTGGCGCTCAAAACGGTATTCCAGAGGATCGGGCCCAAAAGTGGAGGCATAGATTTCGGATATGGCGTCCATCATAGCGATTAAACGCTTCTCCTTGGGTCCTTGATTCGGGATGAAAAGACTTTTGTACTTACCGGCAAACGCGGTTCCCATGCGATCCTCGAGTAAACTGGAGGAACGGATCACAAGCGGAACACAGCCAAAATCATCCAGTGCATTGGATAGTTGGCTGATCATTTCAGGAGGAAAAGGGGAATTCTTGAAAACATGAACCAAATAGGGATATTCCTGACCGATGATCCCAATATCCTTGTACTTCTGTTCGTATGTGTCTTCCAGGTTGTTGTGCTTGATGAAACTCAACATCCCGTCGGAGGTGATATACCATGTTTTTGGTGTCTTGATCTGGTTCATGAACTCGTACTTTTTACCGCTGTTCTGCAGGATCTTTTTGGCAATAAACAGCCCTGCACTCTTACCTCCCAATTTGCCATGACTTTCCGGTGGAGAGATGATGTTGTGGGTTAACTCATAAAAGCTCCTTATGGATATGTATTTCTTGGCTATGTCAATCAAACTTGTTTGATCCGTAAATAAACGGCGAATAAGAGACACGCGATATGATTTTTCCCTGAGTGGAGAGAGAACAGAACCTTTATAAGCCAGGTGATAGTATCGTTCAATAGCTTCACGGAGATCGTTAAAAGTGGAACCCGTGTTTTGAAAGACATTAGCCACAAAGCCGGAATTATCTTCGTTAATCCAGGTTTTCAAATAGGCCAGGATCTCATCCTCACTCAGGTGTTTGTGAGCCATGGAGAATACCGACGTAGTGGAAAGCTTGGTATCGGATGCTTCCATAACCTGGAACGGGAAATTTCTGTCCTCAAACAGGTTTTCAGTGGTCGTGTAATGGGCAAAGAGCTTAATGGCGTTTTTTATACCGCGCAGGCACAGGTGGTTGATCATTTTTCTGGTGATTCGAGCCGTTAAGGCGGTATCCGTTTTCTTAATGAGATCCAGAATTGTGAACCACTCGCTGTTCTTCATTTCAGAGCTGATTTTCTTCTTCGGTTCAAATACGGATTTCAATTGCTGGTGAAGCGAGTGCATGCCAAGTTGGTTAGCGATGTTATCTACCAGTTTTTGTTCATCTGCATTGAAAGGACCAATATCGGATTGGGGACATTCAGACAGATAATAAACATCTATTTTTCCAACGGTTCTGTCCTGAATTTTAATGCAACTGCTGATACGCCATTTTGTTTCACTGAACTCTTCAACCTGGTAAATTTTATTACCGTAAATAATTTGCACCCGGCACACTTCCGGAAATTGCATTCCCGGGGGAATGAGCCTGGTAATGCCTTCACAGAGATGATCAAAAGAAACTTCAGGGTTATTCATCAGTTTCTGGATTTCATAAAGACAGTTGAATTCCTTGGCCCGCTCAGTCAATTCCTTGATGATTCTTTCAAGACCTTGGTCTGTTTGAGTTTGTTCCATATTGTCCTCTTTCCGTATTCGTTTCTTTCACACGGCCAATTCGTTGAGCCTGGTCAGCTGTGTTCATTGTATTTTCTATCAAAAAAATGAAATGCATGTGTGTGACGAGTCGCTTCTTCTAATAAATCGTTCAATTTCGCCAAAACAAGTGTCAACCAAACAGGTTTAAGAAGCGATACAAAGGGAATTATATCACGGATTAGTATTGTCAGGACTCGTGGTTATTCAGGCGGTTGGTATCCGATAATACAAACACGCCATGTCGACCTGCTAAAACTCATGGTCGCTTTTGAGTTATCAAAAAAGCCGGTGTTCCTTTGGCTGCCCTCACGACAGACACGTCCTGGACAGACACCGCTGTTTTGGAAAACGTGCGCGCAGATTCCTCGCTTTTTACGTTACTCCAAACTAAAAAGGGAGTACGGTGGAACCGTACTCCCAAAATCGAGTTAAGGAGTTTGTAAGATTATACCCAACCGCGGTCCTGACAAGCCTGGGCTACACGATCTACAGCAATCATGTAGGCTGCATCACGCATGTAAAGCTTGTTTTTCTTCGAGTAATTGTGAACGGCATAGTATGCCGCAGTCATTTGCTTGTCCAGTTTACTGAGAACCTCTTCCTTTTCCCAGAAGTAGTTCATGTTGCATTGAACTTGCTCAAAGTAACTGCAAATAACGCCACCGGCATTGGCCAAGAAGTCAGGAATCAGGTAGATACCTTTTTCTTTGATAATCTTGTCAGCTTCTGGAGTTGTGGGGCCGTTGGCACCTTCAGCAATAAGCTTCACGCAATCTTTAATACGAGGAGCGTTGTCAACTGTAACCTGGTTTTCCAAAGCAGCGGGAACCAGTATGTCAACTTCCTGATCGATCCACTGATCGCCGGGAAGAATGTCGTAACCGAGATTCTTGGCTTTTTCTTTGTTGATACCGCCAAATTGATCGGTAATGCTCTTTAATTCTTTCAGGTTGACACCGTCTTTCTTGTGGAAGGCATAGCTGGTCTGCTCTTTTTGATCCCAACTTGATACCGTTGTCACAATTCCACCCATTATGTTAAAAAGTTCAATGGCGTATTGAGCTACATTGCCAAAACCCTGTACACTGGCAGTGGCACCTTTGATTGGAATATTCAGTTCTTTCATGGCTTCGCGAACAGCAAACATAACGCCATAACCAGTCGCTTCTGTTCTTCCCAAAGAACCGCCCATTCCTACGGGTTTACCTGTGATGAAACCAGGCTGTTTCATACCCGTTATTTTTTCAAATTCATCCAGCATCCAAAGCATGTGCTGAGGATTGGTCATGACGTCAGGTGCGGGAACATCTGAGTGAGGTCCAACCAGTTTGTATACCTGGCGTACCCAACCGCGGCATACTTGCTCTTGCTCATTCTTGCTCAAATTGTGGGGGTCACAAATAACACCACCTTTACCTCCGCCCAGTGGAATGTTCGCAACTGCTGTTTTCCAGGTCATCCACATTGACAGTGCTCTTACAGTGTCAATCGTTTCCTGGGGGTGAAAACGGATTCCACCTTTTGCAGGACCACGTGCATCATTGTGCATGGACCTAAAACCGCGAAATACCTTTCGGCTGCCATCGTCCATGCGAATAGGTATGCTGAATTGAAGCTCGCGAAGTGGGTTTCGCAACAAATCCCTTGTTGCCTGATCCAGATCCAGCAAATCTGCTGCCTGGTCAAATTGTTTTTGCGCCATTTCAAAGGCGTTAAATGATTCAGATGACATGTGAGTCCTCCCATAACGAAAATCGTAAACAGCTCATTCTAAAATGCTGATTTTTTTTAAAAAGTAAAACTTATGACACCTTTTTGCAAAGAAAACAGGACTCCATAGGGAAAATCAGAAACGATCCTTTAAACACTTTATTTAGTAGACTTTGAAATCAGGTATTGTCTGACTGCCTCAACGGCTCTACTTCTTTGTTACACTGACTTTTCGTTAGATTTACAAATCTGGCCAAAGATTTTTAAGAGTGCATTGTTTTTTGAGGTTGTCAATCTGGTTTAAAAGCAGCAGCCCCTTGGTCCTGATCGTTTAAATTGGATGCTCTTTGTCATTCCACTTTATTGTATGGGAATATCTTGCTGTATTCATGCGGTCTTTTTTTTTGCTCATAATATGGTGGAGTTTGTTGGTTCCCGACACAATCGCAATGCCGTTTTTTGGGTAAAGCGTTTTCGTATCAGGCTACCACGGATCTGATGCGCTTCAAACTCATATTCCAAGGTGCTTACAGGGAAACCCTTTCCATTTTATGGATGCCTTATTCTCAGAAAGCTTGGGAATCTCGGTTTTCCTTTAGATGTCCAGCCGTGATATTTAAATGTGACAATGGAACCAATCGGAGGCGGGTTTTTCCGCTCCTTGTCACAAAACCCTGTTCCAATACAAAACCGGACCCCTTGTTCAGTCTCTACTTCGATAGAGCCCAGCATACCTTTGTACTTTCCTTTACCTGGATGATGTGCGACCACACGGGCTTCGTCATCAAAATAGGGTTTCAGTTTCAGGAGATCTGTGCTGCGTCCAGTGTGATACTGAGCATCTCTGCGATGCAGCATCAGTCCTTCTCCTCCAGAGCTGACAACCATTTCCAGTTTTCGTTTCAGTTCAAAACCATCCTTCAACTTCTGTTGTTCGACAATGATGAGAAATTCACTTCTACAGCGAGACTTGATGAACTTCATCTTATGATAGCGCTGTTCAAAGGTCCCCGTCTGGCTGGGAAGTTCAAAGACCATGTAACGCACCTGTTTCCATTCCTCTTCAATGGGAGATGACTTGGATACGATACTGAGTAAGGCTTCAAATTGACCTCTGCCCAGCCACAGCTCGCCATCCAGAGCACAAGAGGGAAACCCCTCGGTGAACCAGGATGGAGCATGAATGGTATTGCCGCGACGTGAAACAAGTTTCCTTCCATCCCAGCAAGCTCGCACACCGTCGTACTTTTCACTTACCAGGTACTGGGTGACATCCACTTCATCATGGTAAATATGGGCTAGTATCAAATCAGGTGGTCCAGCCAAGAGAGCTTGACAAAGTACGCATACCTCATAAAAAGCAAAGACCAACCGATTTTTCATACCACGACTCCTTGTTTTCTATCTTTGAGGTTGTGATGCAAAAACCTGGCTTATTCAAAGAGTCGATCAAAAATAACTATTGATTTTAAAACAGGTTGTTTTTTCATTCTACTCCGCATTCGGCCTGTGTGATGGGGATGTTACAGTCTCGCGTTCTGAAGCTAAGCTGCTGCCTTCTGTATTTTTTTGAATTCAAAGTATTTGTAAAAATAATATGAAATAGTGAAACACCCTTGCACATTCACACATTTTTCAGTTTAATGGAGTTCCACAATCCATTAATTACTGGGAGTTACAGGATGAAAATCAACTGTCAGCGTATATTGTCCACAATTTTAGTCATAATCAGTTCTTCACTTATGCTTTTCTGCGGAAAAACAGAGGAAAAAAAATCTGTTACGCCGTCGAACAGCCAGAATTTGTCGAATTATATTTATGCTTTCACTTCAGGTGAAATTTCCAAGGGGGACTCCCTTCAAGTCGTTTTTTCTAAGTCCGTTGCAAAAACAGAGGATTTACTTACTCCACTGAGTATCTCCCCTCTGACAATGGAGCCCGAGGTCAAAGGAACAGCAACCTGGCTCAATGCAACAACGCTGGAATTCAAGCCGGACCGTCTTCTCAGGTCGGGCACTTCGTTCACCTGCAAGATTCACTTGAAGCCCTATTTCCAGGATATACCGGAAGATCTGGAAGAGTTTGTCTTTAACGTCTACACTCCCGCCCGAAATTTTGAAATAAATATCGATAACCTGAGAGGTGCTCCCGGTAAGGGCATTAAGTATCAAGAATTGACAGGAACCATACTAACCTCTGACCTGGAAGAAGATAAAAACATTGAAACCATTCTCACAGCCAAGCAGGATCGCGCATTCCTTCCCATTACCTGGAAGCATTCTGATGATGGTAAACAACATCTTTTCACTGTTTCAGATATAACGCGCAAACAAGATAACAGCGATTTGACCTTAAAGTGGAACGGCAACTTTGAGGGCTATGTTTTCAGCGGTGAAAAAATGCTGACCGTTCCTTCTCTGTCCTACTTCGCCGTTCAATCTGTTCAAGCTGAAACAGAACCCGAACAGCACATTTCTGTCTGCTTTACCGATCCGCTTTTAAAGGATCAGGACCTTCAGGGCCTTATTTACATAGAGAATCACGATTTGCGTTTCCTTATGTCGGGAAATGAAATCAAGGTTTACAGCTCGAAGCACTTTTCAGGTAAACTCACTGTTCGAATTGAACCTGGAATTAAAAACATCATGGGTGCGAAGTTCCAACGGCAGCAATCCTATGAACTGATTTTTGATGAAATTAACCCTGCACTCCGATTAACCGGAAAAAAGGTCATTATTCCCAATTCCACCACCACCCTTTTCCCGTTTGAAGCCGTCAATATTTCAGCAGTCGATTTGCAAATCACCAAGATATACGAACACAATATTCCACAATTCCTGCAAGTCAACAGCTTGGATGGAAATAACGAAATGTACCGCGTTGGCGAACGCGTTCTTCAGAAAAAAGTGGCACTCGATCCAGAGGGCCACATGGATTTAAAGAAATGGAATCGCCATATTCTGGATTTAACCTCGCTGGTTAAACTGGATCCAGGTGCAATCTATCAAATTAGCCTGGCTTTTCGTCCTTCCTATTCGCTCTACACATGCGACCAGGCAATTGAAGAGGAATCGGAAACGTATTTATCGGAAGAAGATGAAAGTGATCCGAGCTTCTGGGACTATTATCAGAACCAACCCTACTACAGTTACCGTTACCGCAATGACCCCTGCCATAAAGCGTACTATGGAAAGCGAACCATGGTTCATCGCAATGTTCTGGCCTCCGATTTGGGTATCATCGCCAAGAGTGGAAAAACAGGAAAACTCCTTGTAATGGTAACCAGTCTATTGGACTGTAAACCCGTGAACGGTGCCAGGCTTGAATTGTACAACTACAAACAGAAGATGTTAATGGAAACTATAACCAATCACAGCGGTCAGGCAACGATCGATCTTCAAGGTCAAGAACCCTTCCTGCTTATCGCCAAAAAAAGCCAACAACGCGGTTATTTAAAACTTCAAGACGGTCTGGCCTTAACGCTCAGCCGCTTCGATGTCGGTGGAACAAAAATTAAGGAAGGCGTAAACGGATTTATTTATGGTGATCGAGGTGTCTGGAGACCGGGTGATCAGATTTATCTCAATTTCATCCTTTACGATAAAAACCAAACCCTGCCAAAAAATCACCCCGTTTCATTCGAGTTACGCAATCCCAATGGCGATTTGATCATCAAGAGGAATTTGAATGAAGATTTGAACGGGTTTTATCCCATTGCATTCCGAACGGATGATGACGCTATTACAGGGAACTACAGTGCCAAGATCCTGGTGGGAGGCTCGACGTTCACAAAAAACATCAAGATTGAAACCATTAAACCCAACCGGCTGAAAATAAACTTTAAACTGAACGAGGAAGAGCTATCGGTTCATAAGCAAAACCACAAGGCCAGTTTAGACCTTCTCTGGCTGCATGGAGCTGTGGCTCAGAATCTCCAATCCGATATCCAGGTTCGTCTCGCTCCCACTAAAACGGCGTTTAACCGCTTTGAGGGTTTCCGATTCGATGATCCCATCATTAAATACTATTCAGAAGATCAGGAGATTTTCAAAGGCAAGGTAGATGAAAAAGGGCACGCCGATGTTGTCTTTTCTCTGCACTCTGAAAGCCATAGCCCCGGTATGCTGAATGCCCACTTCATCTGTAAAGCCTATGAACCAAGTGGTGAATTCAGTATCGACCGTTTCAGTGTCAAAGCTCATCCCTACGAAACTTACGTGGGAATCAAGCTGCCCAAGGGTGACAAGAAACGCGGCATGCTTTTAACTGACAAAGACCATCAGGTTGAAGTCATAACGGTCAATTCAAAAGGAGAGCCTGTTTCCAAAAAGGGCTTAATTGCCGAAGTCTACAAGCTTTCCTGGAAGTGGTGGTGGGATCAAAGCGGCAATCAGGAAACGCAATACCGCTCACAACAGCTCACCGAACCCATCAGTGTGGGCAGCCTGGATACCAATGAAAAAGGTGAGGGTGTCTGGAAGTTTCGCATTAACTATCCCGACTGGGGCAGATACCTGGTTCGTATCATAGAACCGGGCGGTCATATTACCGGTCAAATAGCTTACATTGACTGGCCCGGTTGGGCAGGACGACAGCGTGAAGAACAGCCCGGCGGCGCTGCCATGTTGAACTTCACAGTAGACAAGGAAAGAGTCAATGCCGGTGAGCCTGTGACCCTTTCCATTCCAAGCAGTGCTTCAGGGCGAATTTTAATCAGCATCGAAAGTGGTCAGGAAGTTCTCTCCACCCATTGGGTAGAAGCCCAGGCAGGTGAAACCCATTTCACCTTTGAAACAACCGAGGAAATGACGCCCAACATCTATGTCAATGTTACGCTCATCCAACCTCATGCTCAAACAGCCAACGATTTACCCATACGGCTGTACGGTGTTTTACCTGTTCTGGTGGAAAACCCCGACACCAAACTCCACCCCCTGTTACAGATGCCCGATATTGTGGAGCCGGAGAACCAGGTCAGCATTGAAGTCTCTGAAACCAACGGCAAACCCATGACCTACACCCTTGCCATGGTCGATGAGGGACTTCTTGATTTAACCCGATTTTCAACTCCCAACCCATGGCAGCATTTCTATGCCCGACAGGCTCTGATGGTCAAAACCTGGGATATGTATGACTGGGTTTTAGGTGCCTTTGGAGGTGAGATGAAGGCTCTTCTCAGTATTGGCGGTGGTGCTTCAGGTGGAAAACCAGGTGTCCCTAAAGCCAATAGATTTAAGCCCATGGTCCTCTTTAAAGGGCCTTTTTACCTGGAATCTGGCCAGAAAAAAGTCCATCGATTCCGCATTCCCAATTACATCGGCAGCGTGAGAACCATGCTGGTTGCCGGCGATGGCAATCGCTTTGGTTCCGCTGAGAAAACAACACCGGTCAGAAAACCTCTCATGCTGCTGGGAACGTTACCCCGTGTGTTGAGTCCAGGGGAGCAAATCAACTTCCCGCTAACCGTTTTTGCCCTGGAAGAGCATGTCAAAAACGTTCAAGTCCATATCGAACCCAACGAATTCCTTCTCCCTCAAGGTTCCACTTCACAAAACCTGAGTTTTTCACAAACAGGTGATCAAGTTGCCAGCTTCCCTCTTACTGTTGCCAATAAAACAGGGATAGGGAAAATCAAAGCGGTAGCGGTAAGTGGTTCAGAGCGCGCGGAGTTTGAAATTGAAATCGATGTGCGAAATCCCAATCCCTATCAGCACAGCAATGACTTTGCCACCGTGAGTTCCCAGCAAAACTGGAAGAGGGAAGTGGTACCTGTTGGAATGAAAGGCACCAACACGGGTTACCTTGAACTCTCTTCAACTCCTCCACTTAACCTGTCCCAAAGGCTCGACTACCTCATTCACTATCCCCATGGGTGCGTGGAACAAACTACTTCCGCTGTTTTCCCTCAACTCTATTTAAGTCAGCTTATGGAACTGTCAAAAGAAGAAAGGAAGCTTGTAGAAAAGAATATTAAAGACGGTATTGCTCGCATTCGCTCTTTCCAGCAATCGAGTGGCGGCCTGGGTTACTGGCCAGGAGACAACTATGTCAATGACTGGGGTACAAGCTACGCGGGTCACTTCATGCTTTCAGCCAGGGAAAAGGGCTATGCCATGCCCGCCAACTTCATTTCAAGGTGGATCAACTATCAGAAAGTACAGGCTGGTACCTGGACTCAGAATTCCAAAAGTACCGAACTCATGCAGGCCTATAGACTCTACCTGCTTGCCTATGCAGAGAAACCTCAAATAGGTGCAATGAACCGATTTAAAGAAAGCGGGCTGAAAAATGTCCTGTCAAAATGGTTGATCGCAGCAGCTTATTATCGGGCGGGGCAGCAGGAAATTGCACGTGAGTTGGCCGCTTCGCTTCCAACTCGGGTGCAAACAGCTACTGAGTTGTCGGGAACCTATGGCTCCACCTTGCGCGATGAGGCTATCATATTGGAGTGCATGGTCTCTATGTCAGATGAGAGAGCCGCTGATATGGCACAAGCGCTCTCCAAAAAACTCAACGACAACAAGTGGTACAACACGCAAGCACTTGGTTTCACCTTAACCGCCATGGGTAAGTTTTCCAGTAAAGGGACTCATCACATGAACTTCTCTGTCATGATGGGCTCTGCAAAGTGGGACGATTATCAATACAATAAACCTGTCGCTCGCTTGAGTCTCGATGTCGAAAAACTGACCGGACAAAACCTGGTAGTTAAAAACAATCAGAAAACACCGCTTTATCTCAACTTGTTCCTCAAAGGTCAACCCGCTGCGGGCACCGAAATGGAATCTTCGAATGACCTTAAACTGCTGGTTGAATACAAAGATGCTTCCAACCGCGTTATCAATCCCGTATCCATCAGACAGGGAACGGATTTTAAGGTTTATGTCACCATCGTTAATCCGGGTGGAAGAGGCAACTATCAGGAAGTGTCACTCTGTCAGATATTCCCGTCGGGATGGGAAATTCACAACCCAAGGATGATTGCCAATACCGAAAAAGGTATTCAAAACCCCAAATACAGGGACATCAGAGATGATCGCGTCTATTCCTATTTCGATCTGCCAGCAGGTAAAAGTCGAACCTACCTGATTCATTTGAATGCCGCCTACCTGGGAAGATTCTACCTTCCAGCCATCCATGCCGAAGCAATGTACGACCAAACCATTCACGCCCAGCAAAAAGGCCAGTGGGTTGATGTTATACCCGCCCGGTAACAAGAACAGTCCATGTTAAATTAAAGATCAGGCATAACGCCGCTCATTACCGGTGTTATGCCTCTCTTTTTAACCCTCAAGAATTTGCCAGTCTTCCCCATGGCAAACGGTTCGCGTTGCCAGGGTTATCAAAAAATACCCATCCCCTTATTGTCCTTATGTAGCTTGGTTAGCATCTTGTTTTTTATCAAGACCTGATTCCCGGGTGTCCTGAAGGCATTTTTCTTAGTTGTTGATGTCACCATGACAAACAGACCTCTTGGAGCCCTTTTTATGGACGTTTTTTCACTTAATGACACCCATCAGCCAGCATATCGGAAAAAACATGGAACAATCTGTTTATTTAGCGAATTCACCATGATCAGCAAAGCAGGTTCTTTCTCCGCTCTTTCTTCACTTGGCAGTGAACGCCTTTTTCTCTACCCAACGTTGGCTGATTCACAGCAAGAAGCATATTACAGTCCATGCTGCCATATGGAGTCAATATGATAAGCTCACTTTCTGCAACAATTAAAAGACAGTAAAAAAAATAATATTTTTATTGTGTTCTTTCAGAAGAAAACTGCCGATAGGAATAATTGGCTATCACTGCTAAAAGCTTCAGCAAATAAAGCCTCTTAATCTCAGACTTACTCTAAAGGTTAAAAAACCATTTTTACTAGCTTTTATTTATAAGCTAAACGCAGGAAGAAAAATGACTTTGATACAAAATTTATCCATAAAACAAAAATTGGTTGGAGGCTTTTTATTATCCTCCTTTATAGTTTTAATCGTTGGCACCATTGGATTTTTAGGGACAGCCAAGAATGTCAACAACTTGAAGGTCATGAATGAATTGGACCTGAAAGAATACATAACGATTGTCAAGTGGCAAGTTCTTGTACTCCAACACCAAAGACATGAAAAGAATTTTTTCCTGAGTATCGGTAACAGGGAAAAACAGCTGGAACATTTGAAGCTATTTGAAAAAGCCTCTGAAGAGACCTTCGCCATAATGAAAAAGCTCGATGCAATGAGAACGGATATAAGCATCGAAGAAAAAGAAGACCGCAAAGCGTTTGTAACAAACTATGTAGCGTATAAAGATGGTTTTTTAGAGGTGGCCAAAAGGGTTTTAGCCGACCCATCCATCACCCCCCATCAAGCCAGCACAGAGTTAATGGCACCAACGAAAAAATACGGAGACAAGTCAAAAGCCATACTCGAAAAGCTGATGAATACAGCCGTTAACAAGATCCGGATTGTATCGAACGGAATGATTGCCAATGGACAAAAAATAAAAACTTTCATCGGTTTTTTAGTGCCAATTGGTTTTATTTTTGCCCTCGGTTTGGGCTTGTTCATTGCCAGAATGATAACTGTCCCCATATCCCTGGCCGTACAATTTGCCATAGAAATATCCAAAGGGAATCTTACAATTCCGGTTGGGGAAGGGTTTCTTGCGAAAAGAGATGAAATAGGTCAGCTTGCCAATTCCATGAACACCATGTCAAAGAATTTGGTAAAAATATTTACCGACATTTTGTCCGGATCAAAATCTCTTTCTGGCTCTTCAAAGGAGCTCGCATCCATTTCTGAACAACTGTCCTCAGATTCCAGTCAAACCTCCGAAAAATCCAATAGTGTCGCTTCCTCTGCAGAGGAAATGTCAGCCAACATGAATGGTATTGCCTCCACTACGGAGCAAGCATCGGCCAATTTAGAGATCATTGTCACCTCGGCAGACGAACTGGCCAAAAGCATCAATGAAGTGGCACAAAATATGGAAAAAGGGAATCAAATCACAAAGGAAGCTGTAGAAAAAGCGGGAAAAGTTTCCGAAAAAATGGACACGCTTGGTCAGGCAGCCCTGGAAATTACCAAAGTAACAGAGACCATATCTGATATTTCTGAGCAAACCAACTTGCTTGCCCTTAACGCGACTATCGAGGCGGCACGAGCCGGCGAAGCAGGTAAAGGGTTTGCTGTTGTTGCAGGGGAAATAAAGGCCTTGGCTCAGCAGACAGCCGATGCCACCAGAGAAATCAGCGAGGAAATTGCCAGTGTGCAGGGGTTAACGCAAGAATCTGTTTCGGCTATTACAACCATTGTTGACATCATTAATGAAATCAATGTCATTGTCTCCTCTGTAGCTACAGGTATTGAAGAGCAGTCCGCGACCACCCAGGAAATATCCAATAACGTCAACCTGGCAGCTCAGGGCGTAAAGGAAATCAATATCAGTATGAATCAAGCCAACACGGTTTCCAATGAAGTAACTGCAGACATCAGTGAGGTCAACAACCTGGCTGAAGAAATGAGCTCTGACATTAAACGCGTGAGTGCCAGCGCTATTGAGTTGGCTAAATTGTCTGAGGTTCTAAATGACATAGTCACAAAATTCCAGCTGCCATAAATATATTCCTGGCACAGGCCCCGGAATATACGGTCTGTCCCAGCCTTTTCCGTGAGGACCTAATACCACTGAAAATAAAGACACTTACAGCTTTTTTATTCTTCAAAACTAAAGCCCGTTTGGTATAAGCATTTCAGACAAGTGCTTCAACACAACCGTTTTTTAACCATAGATGAACACGGATAATTTGTAACCACGAATGAACACGAATTGACACGAATGTTTTTCAGGGTATCAGTTTGGAATAGGTTGGGTATGGGACAACCAAACAAATAGTTTTTAATTGATGAAGAACGTTCAGAGGCTCAAAAGCACTGCCAATATCTCCGTGGGTGGTATCCTTATCAACTGAATTCATTCATGCTTATCGGTGGTTTTGTTTTAACCACAGATGAACACAGATGGACACAGATATTTTTTCACAGGATGATCCGCTGTCGTTCATTGTTACCGCAAGCCATGACCCAGTGTTTTTAGAACCTGAAATGGACAACCCATCATTTCTTGAATGGCT
>PDWI01000106.1_pt1 | contig 113588 bp, 98 predicted proteins | sample 1430891 | NCBI WGS metagenome assembly PDWI01 (sample SAMN01162508, study PRJNA174530) | Oral metagenome, whole genome shotgun sequencing project. | biome: Marine environment; feature: Marine mammal; material: Swab sample of the gingival sulcus; isolation source: swab sample of gingival sulcus...
AAGATCCGTTGGAGGGTTCAGGGGGTCTATGGTAATGGGGGGTGTAGTGGCGGTACAGCCATTGGCATCCCTTACGGTAATGCTGTAGGTGCCATTGGTCAAGTTCCCAAACCTATGGGCATTGGGAGTGGTATCAGGAATAAACGTGACACCATTGATACTATAAGAATAGGGAGCTGTTCCCCCTGTTACATTTTGGGCCTCTATAATAGCGTCCTGAACGCAGGTATAGTCCTGTACCAATGTGTTGGCAGCACTTAATTCCGCTAATGGTGTACCAATCGTGATATTCTCAGTATAATCACAGGATGCCGTACCAAATGTTTGATTGATACGTACCGAGTAATCCCCAGAAGCCAACCCTGTAAAATGACCCGAATTGTTGGTTCCGATTTCAGTATTGGTGTTGTCACTAAGGAAATAAGTGATGTTGTAACCGTGGTCATCGGTCAGATTGAATTGGATTTCACCTGTTGTATCCCCAAAACATTGGACATCGGTAATGGAAACAGGATCGTATTCGGCAGCAGGGCGTAATTCGATCGAGACCGTGTTCGATAATGCGGAGCAACTATTATTATCAACAACGACAAAGGTATAATTACCAGGGTCAAGTATCTGGAAGGAGGGGTCGGTTTTGAATTCCGTTGGTGGAATATCATTGATGTCCGAATATGAGGTTATGGTTGTTCCACTTTCATTTACGTATTCCCAAATTGCATAGGCGAGTGTAGCTTGCCCTCCGGATGAATTCATAAGAATGACCCCGGGATCACAAGTAATGGCCTGTTGTACGGAGGCAGTCAAGGACAGGTCATTCTCATCTATAATGGTGATAGGCTCACTATACTCACACCCATCATCCGTACTTACTACAGCAATATAATTTCCTGGATTGAGACCTGTAAATGTAAAGCTGTTATTGGTTTGGGCAGGTTCATTATCAACCAATGTACCTTGGCCTCCGTTAGTACCATCATCCAATCGGATCTCATATTCATAATTGGCATCCGCATTGGTAACTTGAATAGTGGCTGTACCTAGAACGGTACAGCTTGCAGAGGTTGCCTCAACCCTATATTGCACATCCCTTTCAACAATACCAATAACCGGTGTTTCGAAGATACAGGCATCATCTATGGGGTTCCCTGAAGAGTCCAATTGTGTTACCTGAACCCTATAGGCCCCATTTTCCCCAGGCCCAAAATCAAAACTTGGACCATTATTGGCACTGAAAGGGGTTATGATGTTATCGGTTGCATCATCAACCAATTGGTATCCATAACCTGTGCCTAGGTTTAGGATTGTTATATTGCCCTGCGTAGAGCAGATGATATCGTTGTGATTATATTCTATGTCCAAGGTATTTTGGAATACATTGAAATAGAAACGACTGGTACATCCATTTAGATAGGTTACCGATAACCTATATTTACCTTCACTCGATACCAGATAGTTGTTCCCTGTTCCTTCAGGACTCCAAGTACAGGTGAGGTTTTTATTCGCACAATCATCACCAGTGGCACTACAACTGCCCTCATCCAATTTTTCCCATACAATGCTCTGGGCATCCAGTATGCTTACCTGGATTTGGCGTGTATCCCCAATCCCACAAAGGAATAATTTAGGAAGAAGGTCATTATCGATACTACATTGTACTATCTCCCCCGCCAAGTCATTTGAAGGGTCGGTATCGCTATTTACGGCATTGAAATATTCTATTATAGGATTGGGTATGGTCCCTGAGCCATAGGGTACTACGGTAATGACCTCCTTAAAGCCTTTACATGGGTCTGTTGCTATTTTGTCTACAATATAGGTTCCAACCTGGGTTACCGACATGGTACTTGGGTCATTATCGGGGTCACCATCGGTAATTATGGTATCCGTAGCGTCAATTTGTCCGTTGTCATTATTGTCACTTACCCAAATGTAGTCCTCGAAATTATCACCAGCATCCAAAATAGCCTCTGAACCACAAAGTTCAATGGTGCGTGAGAAAACACAATCGGAAAGGTTATCCAATAAAAAGTTGGTTGCCCCTGGAACAACAAAACCGCAATCATCAAAATCGGAGACACTGGGGTCATCGGTAATTTGAGCCGAATTCTCAACACCTCTATAGGTAGAGTAGGCTAAGTTTTCGATTAAATCGGAACAGGCATCCACAAAATCAAAACAATTTTCAGCCACCTTTACACGCATACGGATAGAATACGGTGTAAGTCCCTGTCTTACAAGGTCATTGGGAATGGAAAATACTACGGTATGGGTTGCTAGATCGTAGGTATAGGTCACTCCTGGCGGAAGGGTCATGTCCGAACCCGTAAAATCAACACCATTGGGCGGGGCAACATTTATTGGCAATATATCCTTTATGGTATAGTTATCTACATCATCATTACCAATATTCTGGAAGGTAAGAACATAGTCTAGGGTTTGACCAAGATGTACACCTTGACCGGTAATATCATCTCCCCCAGGGGTGTTCACCTTTTTTTCCAAGACGACTCTTGGCTCAATGATCTCTACATCGAATGATGTGAAGAACACGTCGTATTTATCTTGGGTGGAACTAAGTCTTAGGATAGCACTTGTGGCGTCATTGGGAATAACATTATTATTAGGCCGGTTGGTAACCGGGAACAAATCAACATCCCAACCTAAAGTGTTTATACTGTTCGGGTTCCGGGTCGTCACAATATTGGGGTCAATGGTAATGTTCGAATTGAAGAAGTTATCGGCTGGATTTTGCGTACTGTTAAGTGTGCTAAAAGAGCCGTTCGCATTGATTTCAAGTCGATCACCACGAATTCGGTTATCACCCTCAAGGGCAGCGATACCGATATTGGCATTTACGTTAAATGGTGCGGGCAGGGTTGTAAAACCACTGATTGGAATATCCACATCCGGTGCAGCAGAGGCAATACCGGCATAGCCATCAAAAGTAGTAATGAACTTACTAGCGGGTAGATTGGGGTTTTCGTAAACAATAACCAAGTTCCAACCACCTGAAACACCACCTGAAATAGAACTTCCAGAGCTGGCAAGTACATTGGCCACAAAATAGTCACCATTAGGATTGGCAAGTCCGGAGACAATCGAGGTCACATCCTTATAGCAGGCATACGGACTATAATATCCAAAATCAGAATCTCCATTACCATCGAAAAGAATCTCATCAGCTGTAATATCTTGGTACGTGCCACCGGGTACTTGGAACTGTATTTCATCAATATGGTCCCTGTCGGAATTTACGTAAACCGCGGACCAATACAGACCAGCATAACGGACCAAGGAACAGTCTTCATCGGGGATACTCAAATTGGCACTACTGGAACTGAATGTGCTAGGGTCGCTATCAACATCGATATATTGCATATCGAAGAAATCGTTTGGACGGGATGAACTTCCAGTTTCATTATATGGGGTGTTGGGACTTGCACCTGGCACCCAAATAGCTTGTGGGTTCCATACCCATCGCCAACCGTCCCTTTGCCATGCCCCTCTCCAATGGGGATTAACGTTGCGGTTGACAATGTTGTTCCCAACAAAGGTAATCTCACCACGTATATCAGCCTCATAACGTACCTCAAAGTCGTTTTTAACTTGGGAGAAGGATGAAAAAACACCTAAAAAGAGAAAACATGCTAATAAATGAATTTTGGGCGACTTTATTTTCATTGGGTCATAAGTTTTAACAATTTGTCCAACACAATCCCTATATTGGTTGTTTTTTGATAGTATAGGAAAGAGGGATCGCTCCAACAAATACCAATAACAAATATTACCTATTAGAATCAAGGGCGAAATTTAATGTTGTCGTTCGTCGGTTTTATGTTGTGAAACATTCTATAAATGCGGTTTGCATTTATGTATTACAATGTATTCTGAATCCAAATAAACTGTTGTAGGAAAAGCTTTGAAAGGGACTGCCACAGACAGAAACGGGGATGCCCCATACCCCAAAATATACTACTGAACAATTATGGCAAATAGATTTATAACAAGGAATATACCTTTGTGGGAAAGTTAAAAACGGTTGGTTTTTGATAAAAACAATACACTGTTGAATTATAAAGGACAAACGTAATGTTTCTTTTGAAAGAATAGCGTCCTAAACGTTTAAAAAGAGAAAGATGATTTTGTTCCACAAATATACCGTCACTTTCATCAGCAATACAAACACTTAATATTCAGTGTGTTAACCCATAAACTAGATAAGACAAAAACCCGGATATGAGTCTGCAACCCTGAAAACGGGGTATCATCTTAAATACGTATGGCCAAGATAAGCGGAATCGACAACTTCCGGCATGATTTTCCATTTACTATGCGATTAGAGGGGTTCGACCTCTTTTTCAATCGATTTCCGGAAGGTGATCCAGGCAAAAGAATATCCAATATTCGTGTTTACAGGAGAAGAAGATGCTAAAAGTATAGGAGTTGTTAAAGGTACTAACGACCTTGACATTTTACAATAGAAGAACTGACGGAATTAACCACGGTTATGAAAATGAGGATGTCGTTGCAAAAATATCGGGATGGAATAATAGATTCGGAGCGACAGTAATTGGTTGTGGACAAGATTGGATCGAACAGGAACTCAATAAATTACCGACTGATTTAGACGCTTTTTCAGAAGAAGTTTATGGGTTCTGTCCAGATTCGGTTGACCAAGGAGTCGGAGAAGTAGAAAATTCAAAAAAATCAATAAAGGAAATGAACGGAATTTGGTTGTGGCGGGACAAGAGAAATACTGGCTATAAGTAATTGCTATTGTTCGCTTACTTCTGTAAACCCTAAAAGGGAATCCCCTGAAAAACCGATTACTACCTCACCAACCAATCCCTTATCGGAATTAAAGTTGATTTTCTTGCCGTTGGGCAAGTACACCGTGTTCAGGAAACAATTTCCAAAAAAAGTGCTTCTTATAACATTAACGGTAGATGTATAAGCGGAATTCTTATCACACAGGCCAATATCCTCTTCACGTATAGCGTATTGCATTGGTTCTTGAACGATAAAACCGAAACATGCCAAATCACTTTCATCCAATAAGATGACCGTTCCGAAAAGTGAGCCTATATAATAACTAGAGGGCTTTTTATAAATATTGGCGGGCAATCCTTGTTGTGCCAACCTTCCATTTTCCAATATAATAATATCATCGGCGATGAACAGGGCATCCTGGGTGTCGTGGGTGATAAAAATTGCCGTAATACCTGTTTTGGAAATAATATCGAATACCTCACTCCGCAGTCGTTGTTTCAAGAAATTGTCCAGATTGCTGAAAGGTTCATCAAGGATCAATAGTTTTGGTTTTGGTGCCAATGCCCTTGCGAGTGCCACGCGTTGCCGTTGACCACCAGAAAGTTGGTGCGGGAACTTTTGTTCGTGGCCTGTCAACTGTACCAGATCAAGCAGTTCATCAAGGTATTTTTTGTTTGATTCCCCCCTTTTAAGACCATATGTGATATTTTGTGATACCGTTAAATGTGGAAATAGGGCATAATCCTGAAAGACCATGCCCACCCCTCTTTTTTCCGGGTTTAAAAAATGGGTGGTATCGACAACAGTCTTCCCTTCTATTTTGATAATACCTTGGTCAGGCGTCTCTAGTCCGGCTATTAACCTGGAAAGGGTTGTTTTCCCGCTTCCGCTCTCCCCTAAAATGGCGGTGATCGATTTTTGCTTGATGGCAAGATCAATACCATTGATGATTTTCTTACCACCGAACGATTTTATCAATTTCTCTATTTGAACTGCGTAACCCAAAATACTAATCTGTTTTTTTATTATGTAATAGTTGTTTGTTCAATAAAATTATTGGAACCATTACCGTTGCGATGATGCATAACGAAGGGATGGATGCCTCCATTATTTGCTCATCGCTGGCATACTCATATGCCTTAACGGCCAATGTTTGTACATTATAGGGCTTTAGGATAAGCGTCAACGGAAGTTCTTTCATGATATCGACAAAGACAAGGATGAACGCACTTAATAACCCTGGTTTCAAAAGGGGCAGTTCAATTTTAAGGAATGTTTTGAAATTGCCCTTTCCCAATAGTCTGGATGATTCGCCCACCGTATCCCCTATTTTTAAATTTTGTGCCAAAATCGGATTGAATGCGACGGCCAAGAACCTGACCATATATGCATATACAAGTACCAATAGCGATCCTGTCAAAACAAGGCCGACATCCAAGGCAAACAAATCCCTGAATATGGTCTGCAATGATCTATCGATTGCAAGAATGGGTATGATGACCCCAATAGCCAATACGGCACCAGGAATGGCGTACCCCAGAATGGCCAGGTTGTAGCTGTTCTTAAGGGAATCGATAGTGTTCCATTTCGGGAAATACAATATGCAAATTGCCAATACCACTGAGGATAATGCCGTAACCAAGGCGATACCGAAACTTTGGAGGGCTATTTGAAAAAACGATGCCGATAATACTTCCGAATAGGTTAGGAAACCCCAATAACCCAATTGAAGGACCGGTATGACAAAACCGATCACCAATGGAAGCAGTACTATGCCGAACAATAAAACAGACTTCAATCCTGAGGGTACGATAGTGGCAAGCACGTTGTTGTTGCTGCCATAAGGATTATATTTTTTGGAACCCCTTGATAGGCGTTCTAAAAAAATCACAAATCCGACCAATAAGAGCAGGATCGCGGACAGGTATATTGCGGTCGATGGCTCTTCCAAAGAGAACCAGGCCCTGAAAATTCCCGTTGTGAATGTATTCACCCCATAGTACTTAGCGGCCCCGTAGTCATTGAGGACCTCCATGATGACCAGTAGTACACCCCCGAATATAGCTGGTCTCGCCAGTGGCAAAACAATTTTGAAAAAAGTAACCATGTCTTTTTTAGCGAGTAACCTAGAGGCTTCGATCATGGTGTTTGATTGGTATAGAAAAACAGCCCTAGATGCAACATAGACGTAGGGGAACAACGATGCGCCAAGGACAAAGACCAGGCCGTAAATCCCCATGACATCGATCTTGAACAGTTCAATGCCCATATTTTCCAAAAGAAGTGAAAAAGGGCCTCCGTAATCAAAAACCCCTGCATAGGCGTAAGCTGTTATGTATGAGGGAATGGCCAGGGGCAAGATCAATAACCATTCCAATAAAGACCGGAAAGGAATTTTATACCTACTTATGATCCATGCGGAGGAAACCCCTAAAACGAAAGTAAAAACGGTACTTCCAAAAATCAACCAGATGGAATTTATAGTATAGTTGAACAGTAGATTTTGCACAAGGTGCGGCCATGATTCGCCAGGACCGTAGAATAACTTGGTCAGGATAACCAAACCTGGAAAAAAGGTAAAGACAAGCAAGGCCAATGAAAGCAGTGACCATTTATTGAAATCCCTTTTAAAACGTACTATCTTTTTATAAATAAGCGGTGAATTTATCTTTTAATACTTCTATTCGGGAAAAGTAGGGTTTCTTTAGGTAACAAGGTCAAAAATGGGGAAGTTTCATAATCGATATGGTCTCTGTAAGACCCTCCGGAACAGAACTTCCAATTTATCGAATTGACAAGCTTGGTCCGAGAGGGTTCTTGAATAAATGATTAGTGTCAGAAAGCTATTTCCATCCGACTTTGTCAAAGATCATCACCGCTTCTTTGTTGTTTTTGCCCAATTTGGACAAGGGCAATCCATCTTCCTTAAAAGAGCCCCATGACTGCAATAATTCCGAGGGTGGGACCGCTGGGTTTACAGGATATTCATAATTGGCATTGGCAAACACCGATTGTGCCTCTTGGCCGACCAGGAATTCCAAAAATTTGATGGCATTATCTTTGTTCGGGGCATATTTTGCGACCGCCCCTCCACTGATATTAATGTGTGTGCCCCTATCATCCTGATTGGGGAAAAATACACCTACACCTTTTCCTGCCTTTGTCTCTTCGGGATCTTTCGAATTGATTAGTTTTCCGATGTAGTATGTATTCACCACTGCCAAATCACCTTCGCCCCCCACAACGGCCTTTACTTGGTCCCTGTCGTTGCCTTTTGGGGAACGGGCCATATTGGAGACCATTTTTTCAGCCCAATCCTCTGCAGCTTCCCCACCATCGTTGGCAATAAGGGATGCCAATAAAGATTGATTGTAAATATTGCTTGACGATCTAATAAGGATTTTGTTCTTCCACTTTTTCGTGGCCAAGTCCTCATATGTTGATAATTGGTCGGGTTGCACCCTATCTTTGGCGTAAACGATGACACGTGCCCGTTTTGTCAGCCCAAACCACTGGTTATCCTCATCCTGCAGATTGGGAGGCACTATCGAATCCAATATTCTGGATTCAACAGTCTGTAATAAACCCTTGTCCTTGGCCCTTACCAACCTACCGGCATCTACGGTGATCAGAACATCCGCAGGGGAATCCGACCCCTCCAAGGTCATTTTTTGTATCAATTCGTCGGCACTTGCGTTTACAACGTTTACCACGATGCCTGTTTGTTTTTCAAAATTGGCGAACAATTCCTGGTCGGAAGGGTAATGCCTGTGCGTGTACACATTCACTTCCTGGGGCACGGTATTTTCCCCGGCCTTTTTATTCTTATCGTTCTTACAGCTAAAAATCAGTCCTGTTATCATTAATAGGACCAGTATATGTTTCATGTTCATAATGTTTATCTTGGTTTTTTGTTTAGGTAAAAATACCTCTCAAAAAAATAGAAACCAAAATTATTTAGAACCATTTCAAATAATAGGCTCCATATCATCATAAAAGTGTAGGTGGGCGATGTTATTGGGCATATTAATTGGGAAGGCCACACCCTGTTGGTCCCCGTGTGCGCTATCGCTCGTTTGTGACAAGTGCCGTACGGGGGCCAAAGAAGCTTTACAGTCATGTAATGGCAGGGCCATGGGAAGAAAGCACAGAACCCGATGGAGGTCTGTAAATCAGCCCCTGTCTTAAAATATGGGGGCGATTCTTAAAACGTCTTCTTCCTGACCAACTTACCTTCCTTATCATAATACCTCCAGGTACCAACCTGAATATCATTTTTAAAACGGCCTTTTATCCTTGCCTCCCCGTTAGGGTAATATTCATAATAACGACCATGTTTTTGTCCGTTTTTTAAAACAACCCTTATATGGGTGCCTCCATTTTTATAGTTGGAAATGTATTTATTAGCATTTAGATCATCAGGAAAGATAGCAGGAACGGTAAAAATATCCTTAACAGACAAGATGTTGATCGGCTTTGGTCTATTTACATTTCTTTTTGGCCCATAGATCTGGGTGTCCTTAAACTGGTCTTTACTCTTTACAACTTCAATATTTTGATAATTGACGACCATGACACTCTCGAACATTTCGTCATCGGGAATCAGTTGGAAACCAATCTGTGGAAAACAAATAATAAAATCCTTGTTCTTTTTCATACTGGATCTTGTCTTTGCATCGGCAATGGCGTACATGTTCTTGAATAAAATGGGGGTGTTTATATAAGTGAACATACTTGATCTCTTATTGAAGTACGTTTCAAAGTGTAAGAAATCATCAGATGTACCCAATGTGTTTCCCGCTTCATGATCATCGATTATTTCCTTTAATGTACGGGGCTCGTCACTAAAAACCACATAGTCATCAATAATCGTAAAATAAGGCTTGTCGAATTTTTTGAAGAGACCATTAAAGAAGAGTTTATAGAATCCCTTAATCGATAAAAAATTGATCTCATGATCTTTATAATTCAGTTTTTTAAATTTTACAGCTGTTCTTTTACGGATCTGTTCCAATACAAAATCCAATCGCTTTTTGGCTTTTTCAATATCATTCGCCTTTACGACAAGTGCTATATCATTTTTTTGTTCCGATATAGGGGGTTGGATCTGTAAAAAAGCGATCTCATCACCCACCCAACTCACAAAATCCTTATCGATATCTATCTTCAACAACTTTTCTGTTTTATTGTAATTTTCCTTGTAAGTGGCATATATTTCTGGTTTATCCTGTAAAAGCCTATCGAAATTCGAGTAAAACCCTGCAAAGCTATCAAACCCAAAGCTCATGTATAAAGCCGTTCTTTTTGGGGCTACCTTGGCAACTGTCCTCTTGGCAACACCTGATTTTTGGAGTGCTTTTAAATAGCCGATATTATCTTCGGATATATTTGTGAATCCGTTAGCGAGAATGGTGTTGTTCTTTTTTAAATCGAGATTGAACCCGGAAAACCCCAAACTCTCACTAAGCGTTTTTGCCCACTCATTTTCAGCATCGGAAAAATAACGCACGTACTCGTCCAAAAAGTCATACTGTATATACAATCTGAACATGTCATCATAACCGGTATGTTTCCTTACCTCGATAAAATCAAGGTCTCTACCTATTGCCGGTTCTTTATATTGGTCGATTGAAGCTTCTACCAACGTGTGTACATAGGATGCGATCAATTGGTTTTCTATAAATGATATACAGAGTGTCTCCTTGGTCTGTTTATCGTACAATTCTATAATTTCATGATTATGGTATTCACGCTTGCTCATCACGAAATTATCATCTAGCAATGTGTCAAAATATGATTTTATCATTTTTAGCTTTGCTATTTTTTTAAGGTCGACCACAAAGAAAAGCCCGTACTTTTTCTGTTTGTACATATGTATGGAAAACACCAATGAACGTGTACCGAATAATTGTAATAGTTTCTTTTTTTGATGGAAAACCGTATCCATTTTCTGGATACTTTCGGTCAACTCATTAAAATAATCGTTTTTTTGGAGGTGGTTCCACACTTCGCTTTCGCGGATTTTATCCCAGTTCCCGACGGGCTCTTGTGTTTCCACTAGGAAAACGGCATCTTCCGGGATTAAATACACCGATCGTAAATTAGCATTAGGGCTTAAGAAAAGGGTATAAGCCAAATAGCCCAAAAAAACCAAGACGAGGAGGAATATGGTGTAAAGAATTCTTTTTTTGGCCATCTGGGAAAAGGTTTTTTTATTAAACTCATCATTTGGATGATTATTGCGAAAGCCAGAACTATCCCATAGGGTTCAAAACCTTAGACTCCCGATTTCAAGCTCGCCCTCTTCCTTGTCAAGTCTTACTATGGTTGTTTTTCGCCCTTCGTCCGACCTGCCATAATTGGTGAACATTGTGACCTTTAAGACTGTTGGGCCGGATATTTTCTGAACATTATCGGAATAATAGTCTATTAAGACCTTGTACCCGCCTTTAGGGGCATTCCTTAGCATAAACTCCTCTGGACCATAACCCTCTGTCATGTCTTCTGACATGTGTCCGCCGATATTGGTTTCTGGATTTTTGTAATACGCCCTTTCCCCTTCCGGGTCTTCTACCCATAGATCAATATCCGTGTCATTGTGGTTCCAATCGATAACGATTCTTATGTCTACGGGGATTTCCTTGAACTTTTCCTTTTCGGTTTTCTCCAGTTTTAGTTGTTTTCCATATTTATTGACCAATCTGGTCAACTCTACAAAAGCGATCTGTTCTATTCCGTAGAAACGTCCACTCCCATCCTTTTCCAACAACCCACCTTTGTACAAACGGTATAACAGGTCATATGCTTTTTGTATTTCCCCTGACTGCTCATATGCCAAGGCCAGATCCCTATATGATTGCGGCTCTTCCGGCCTTAGTTCCAATACTTTACCATACACAACTATTGCCATTTCGTATTGGTTGAAGTATTCCAACTTATAACCCAAGGCCTTCATGGCCTCATGGTTGTTCAATTCAATTTCCATTAGGTTGGTTAGAATGGTAATGGCAATATCGGATTCCCCTTTTTTATCGAAAAAGTCGGATACATCAAGAAAAAAAGAAGGACTATTGGAATATTCATCCCTGATTTCCAAATATTTCCTATAGGCCAATCCAATGGTCGGTTCTTTTTCTAGGATCTTGATATAAGGGGTGTTGGGATCCCATGATTTCAACGCTATTCTTTCAGCTATTTCCTTATTTAATTCTTCGATAGCCTCTTTGTTGGATTCCAAGCCCTGCCTTGTGGTTATGATGATGACCCCATTTGCGGCCCTGGCCCCATAAATCGCCGATGCACTTAAAGCTTTCAACACCTGTATTTCTTCAATATCCCTTGGCTTTAATACCTGCATGGGGTTGTTCGATGCTATTACACCGTCCACAATGTAAAGTGGCTCAACGTTGTTGGAAATTGAATCAACACCTCTTATTGTGACAGTATTACTTGAACCTGACCCGCCGCTGGTATCCCGAGTGGTTCGAACCCCTGCTACCTCTCCGGATAGGGCCCTTGATACATCTTGGCTTATCGAATAACCTAACGACCGTTTCTCGGTTTTAACCCCCATGGCCGTTATAACAACTTCATCCAATGCCTCAGAGTCCTCTTCCAATGAAATCGAAATAGTGCTGGAATCACCTACACCCACACTTACATCATTAAAACCTATATAAGAAAACCCTAATTCATCATTTTCCTCGGCATTGATGATAAAATTACCATCAAAATCGGTCGTAGTCCCGTTTGTTGTTCCTTTTACAATCACATTTGCCCCTGGTAAAGGTAGGCCGTTTGTATCCAAAACCGTACCCGAAACGATTCCCCTGGTAGAATCGATATTGATATCCATTACCGGGGAGGGAGGAGGGGTTGTCGTAGTACCGCTGCCAGTAGGGGTGATTGTATTAACGTCATTGTCCTGGGATGCGTCCAAGACTGTACTTATCCTATCCGATCTGTCCTTTTTGGGTCCCTTTATTTTTTTCTTTGGGTATTTGGTGGCGTACCAATCCAGGATATCCCCATAATCATTGAACAGATCTTCTTTTCTATCATTTAACTCCTCAAGACCATCAGCTTCCTCTTCCTCTAGGTCCTTGATCCGTTCCTTGTATCCGGCTTTCAACTCCTGAGGGGGTTCGATGCGATAACGTACATAATCCTCAATGTTGTCCAAAATCAACATTGAAGTATAATCCGTTACTAAATGGTGGGTTTTGGCAAGTAGGATTATCTGTTCCTTGTTCTCCTTCTTGTTGGCATTCAAGTGCTTTAGTTTTTGTTTGGCCCATAGTCTTTTGACCAATTCGGTTTCCTTGGATCTTTTGATCGGAACCTTGATACGCTCAGTTACTTTCCCACGATACCCGAATAACAGCTCAATGGTGGTTTCTTTTGGGAACCGTCCGGAGATGGAAAAGCCCTCGGAGACATTGACCCTTTTTTTTGGATATACTTCACGGACATCGCTATTGTGCCCAATGCCCAAAAATTGAAATGTCTCTTGTTTAAGGGTGCTGAGTGCTTCTGTTTGGGGGAGCCTTACGAGATTCACATAATTACCGCCCGATGAAGTCGCTATTTCCCTTAGCGATTCATGATTGGCCGAAGTAGTCGAGTTGATAGTATAAACAGATTGTGTATTCCCAGTGGGAAAATTCCCAAGATTTGCCAGTCCGTCCGTAAACAAAAGTATCTCGTCGGATTTATTCAGCAGTGATTTGAACAGCCCCATAGATGTTCCCCCATCGTAAACAGTTTCCTTCAATGCTTTTTCCAATAGGTCCCAATTACCGTTCTGTATATTAAAAACATTATTTTGGTGAATGGAGTTACTAAAGGAAATATAATGTACCTCAACATTCCCCAGATATTCGAAATATTCATTTAGGATCGATAGTTCCTTGTTCAGGTTTCTATTTCTTAGAGAATAGGAGGTGTCCCATAGCAAGGTGATTTTCCTAGGTTTTCGTTTTAATCTGGTATTCGGTCCGAGTGTCTGGTTTATATGAAAATAATCCCTATAGCTTAAGATTGTTCCTGTACTATCCCTATTTGGCAGTTCCACAATAACCGGGGAGGTCGGTGTATGGCCCTGTCTTTTCAAGCTTGCGGTAAAAATACCCTTGTCCCCTTTAAAGAAGAAGTTTTTGTAGGCACTACTTTTTATTTTGGGCAATGCTCCTCCATTCAACACCTGTATGCGTATCGAGAAATCATCCAATTTGACTTTTATGCCTAGTGGCAGCTCATAGGTTTGGTGCTGGTTTAAGGTTGATAGTTCCTGTTCAAAAGTCAGTACAATATGTTTGTGCTTTTTGGGTAAAATGGGGTATACCCTTGCCCTGTAGTTGTTCCCCTCTGTCTTCTCCAATAGTCCCGGGTCAATGTTCTGCCTTACGGTACTCTCAAAGGCAACACGGGCGAGTTCCTTTTCCACAATGACCGCCTCACGAAGTTTGTCGTTGACATCCATCGCAAATCGGGAAACGGTCTGGCCCTCACCTAAAGGGAACACTAATTCCCCCTCTAGGGTCCTATCTAGCCCGTTATAGAACTTCATATCGTATTTCGTGGTGGCGAAGTTGCCAACGATGCTTACATCTATTTTTAGATCGGTCAGTTTTAGCCTACTGGAGTCCTTTAATACAATTTCAAGGGATTCTTGGGCAAAAACCTGTGAACATATGGATAGAAGGACTAAGAAAATTGATTTTCCCATGGTTGGTTTGTTTTATCGTTCAGTGTAAAACTCGAAATAAACCACGAAGTATGGAATGTATATTGAGCCAGGTGGTGGTTTCAATTAGGCAAGTCCACCTTTAAGGGTTTTAGAGACCTTCTTTGCTGATCATTCATTGCATTTTTTACAATATAGGTTCTTGATACTTTCCATCCTTAAGTTTTGAAATTCAAGATTTGTCCAATTACACCATTTTTCCTTATTAAGATCCAATGCTTTTTTGTGGGTGGCAAGCAGTTGCGGTTCTTCAATTCGTTCAGCATACTCCGTATATGGAAAAGCGGTCAATGTTTTTGCAAGAATGAACGGGGCATTTTCGTTTAATCTAAAAATTCCTCGACGCCCTGCCTTGGGACGGTTCATTTTTTTCAATTCAATTTCAAAACAGCCTCTAAAAAACTACTAAACGATTATAGCCTTCCCTAAAAATGAAGGCTTCCCTGTTTTTCGGACAGTATACAAATCGGCTATTCTTAGATTATGAAGAAAGTCAGATCGTTGCCATGTTGCAACAGTACGGTTCCCTCCGCCACAAGGCCACAAGTGGGGCCGCAAACGGGGGTGCCGGGGGTCTGCCGTCTCTTGGGCATGCAGATTGGGAGGCAAACCAGGAAAAGGTTGCCCAAAAGGATAAAAGAACCTTTGGCCATTAGGGTCGATAATGGACCGGAGTTCCTATCCAGATGTCCGTGGACTATTGCGGGGCAGAGGACATCGAGGAGGGGAACATGGAAACGGAACGTTTCAGGGAGGAATACGATTGGTTCCGTCCCATAAGTCCCTTGGGAGAAGTAGTCCCAAAAGAATTTTCAGAAGTTTTTCAAAGGGGCATGCCCCTTTGAAAAAACAATTTGTTTAATTTAACCGCTGTACAAAAACGGGCAAGTCTTCACAGTAAGTTGATTTTACGTTGGTCAGAATTAAGAAAAAGATTGCTAAAAACAAAAACCATGCTTATAAATTTGATTTTATACGGAGGATTTGCAGGAATAACAGTTCTTATAGGTGGGATTTTAGCAAACATATTTAATCATCATATAGGGAAAGGTATTTTAAAACAAGAGATAATACATACCTCAATGTCCTTTGGGGCAGGAATAATCCTTTCTGCATTAGCATTAGTTTTGATCCCCAAAGGTTTAAAGGAATTAGAATTAATACCAATGGCCATTTCTTTTTTATCGGGGGCAATTTTATTTATGTATATAGACCGTTATCTCGCAAAAAAAGGAGGGCAAATGGCTACATTATTGGCAATGATGATGGACTTTGTTCCTGAAGCCATAGCATTGGGAGCGGTTTTTGCAATTGAACCTAAAATGGCAACACTTCTTGCTGTTTTTATTGGATTGCAAAATTTACCTGAAGCATTTAATGCTTTTAGAGATTTAGCTCAAAGTGGATTTACGCCTAAAAGAATATTAATGATTTTTTTGTTCTTAAGTCTCTTTGGTATTTTTGGGGCTTTGATAGGTCATTTCTTTTTAAGCGATTATCCTGCCTTAACTGCTCATTTAATGACTTTTGCAAGTGGTGGGATTCTATACCTGCTCATTCAAGATATAATTCCAGAGAGTAAGATGGAAAAAAGTTATTTAGTATCCATTGGCGCAACTATTGGGTTTTTAGTAGGTATTATTGGAGAAAAAATAACCTGAAAAGATCTATAGATATTTCAGAATAGCATTTTTTATAGTTTTAATACCAATAATTACAGCTACCGCTTTTATATATGCCGGATTAAAGTAATTGACAAAAATGAAAAATATAGAAAAACTTTTGGATGAATGGCAAAACTCAACATTTGACTATCTACCAAAAATAGTTCTTGCCCTATTCGTACTTATCGCATTCTATTTTATAGCCAAATTTTTTCGAAATCTCAGTTTGAAATTTTATTCAAAGGTATTTAAGAAACAATCTGATGTTGCCAAAATAATTTCGGCAGGGATTTACTTTTTTATATTATTGGCTGGTGTTTTTCTAGCATTGGAAACTTTGGGATTAGAGAGTGTTTTAACTAAATTGGTAGCAGGAGCTGGAGTGCTTGGCATTGTTGCTGGTTTTGCTTTTAAAGAGATTGCTTCTAATGCATTTGCAGGGCTTTTACTAAATATACAACGCCCTTTCAAACCCGACGATTTGGTTGATATAGAAGGTAATTTTGGTACTATTAGGGATATTGGTTGGATCACAACATCCATAAAGACAATTAGTGGACAAGAGGTATTTGTTCCCAACCAAATTATTTACAACAATGTATTCACAAACTATTCTACATTTAATAAACGCAGGGTTATTTTACAAAGTGGTGTTTCTTATGGCGATGATTTAGAACACGTAAAAAAAGTAACTCTAGATGAAGTACAGAAAATAGATTCACTTTTAAAAAATGAAATAGTTGATTTTTATTTTACAAGTATTGGCGATTCCGTTTATAATTTTGAAGTACGGTTTTGGATTAATTCCACACATCAAAAAGATTACTTAAACGCAATGAGTGAAACCATAATACGTATAAAAAAACGTTTTGAACAAGAAAATATTTCCATCGCCTATTCTGTAACTACATTGGATTTTGGAGTAAAAGGCGGCGTGAATTTATTTGATAATCCAATTAACATTCAGCCTTCAGAAAAAAAACCCTAATGATACGGTTTTTGAAAGATATTCTTAATCATTTTTTCAATAGTAACACCTTTCAGAAAGGAATTGTATTAGCACCTTTTTCTCGAATTCTGTTTGTTGTTCTTTTCCTCATGATCTTGTCTGAATAAAAATTGACACTTAAATTTATTTCAGACAGAGTTCAGTTTGCACCCTCGCTAAACCGGTATATCAAAATCAAATAAAACAGAACTTAACCGTGTAGCCCAATTATGCTATTCTATTAGGAGTAACGTGCATGATCCACATTTTATCATCATATGAGTCATTTAGTTTCGTATAATATGAAATAAGTGCATTGTTCCAGGACTGGTGTTTTTTCAAATAAACATACCTATAGTTATTTTCTGGATTGATAAAATAGCTCGCATTTAACCCATAAGAGTTCAATAGTCTCACAAATCGTTTGGCATTGTTCGGATTGGCAAAAACATTGGCGATTAAATAGTAGCCAGAATCTACGCCCCTCATGACTTGTGTTTTTGATTCAAGGCTATTGAAGGCCAAATTATCCTTTACGATAACATTCTTCTGTAGTAGATCAACATCGTATTTTGAAGATCGTTCTTTTATTTTGTTCGAATTTTTGACATATGCTTCATTGGTATAACGGTTATCCACGTTCATAATCCATGTTGTGCCGTCATATTTGCCGTTAATATTACTGTTATGGGCACGTGCGGCCTCTTTCCAAGTATCGTAACGTTCCAAATAAACATATTTAAGGCCATTATTGGGGTTATCGATATAAGCTGCTGATAAGCCTTTTTGTTTAAGTTCTTCGATGAACTTGTTCATATACACACCTCCCTTATAAACATTGGCCACAACGTAATAACCATCCTCGACCCCTTTCAAGTCACGGAATTTGTGGCTTTTAATGTAGTGTTCGCTGTTTTTTGTAGGGGAATCATTTTGGACCCTATCCCTTGCGGTTTCAGGCTTTGTTGTATAGACGGATTTGGTGGTGGCAATGGCATCCTTCTTTACCTTGTCGGAAGTCACTTTTGTTTCAAAAACAGGTTTTCTTGTGCCTATACCTTGATTACCGCCGTCATTACTTGCATTATTGGCTGCAATTTCTATATTGGAATCTTCACCAAGGAACATTGTCTTGGCTTTGTCTTCTAGGTCGGGACGCAAACCGTTCGTTTCATTCCTGACCATGCGCATGACCATCTCAAAACGTCTTTGAAGGTCTGCTTTTCGGTTGGCCTCCAAAGAATCTTGTCTGAACATCAGCTCTTCGATAATGGCATCGTTTTCAGCTAGCTTTCTCTTTAATTCCTCAAGCTCATTGGAGCTGGCCATGGTATCTTCCTGAATTGTGTCATCTACATTGGCCAGGTCATTGTCTTTTTCAAGTAGTACACGATCCTCGGTTAGATTGGGTATAAAGGAATATGCAAAAGAAATTTCATGGGTAACACCGAAGTTGTCAAAATTATTGGAAAGCCCTTTCTCCATGGTATAACCTAATGAAAGACGCTTGTTCAGATTGAAACCAACCCCTGCCGATGCACCATAGAAGCTATCATATCCCCCTTGGACCCAACCGATTTTCGGAAGGTCAAGTATGAGGCTACCCCCCAAGACAACATCGTCCCCACCAACTTTTCGCGCACGTGCCAAAGGCATTAAGCGGCCACTTTCAAGGATACCTGAGGCGTTTTCGAATTCGTGGGTATACTGTAAATGGCCCGAAAAGGTCTTGTCCTTGAATTTAGTTACCGATTCACTGGTTTTCAGGTTATAGTCAAAAAGGTTTTCAGCGAAAAGTCCAAAATCAAATTTGCCGTACGAAATATTGAAACCAGGTTGGAAGGAAAGAAGGTTACTGTCTTGAAGACCAGCAAGGAAAGGGTCTTCCTCTACCGTGGTCACACGACTTTGGTCGAAACCACTATTGTAATAGGATACATTGGCACCAAAGGTAAAATTGCTTTTGTCACTAAGTTTGACACCGTAGGCGTAATTGGCCAAGACCCCGAAGTTGGATAAGGTTCCTTCGCGTTGGGAATATAGGCTTAGGCCCAAACCTGTTCTATCACTGACCCTGCCACTATAGCTTAGAAAGTAATTCTGGTTGTTGTCATTAAATTGTACCGATTGGTTTCTGTGTAACAGGTTTATATAGGAAACATCTTCCCTGACTGTGGAAAAGGTTGGGTTGATCAAGAATCGGTTATATTTTAACAGGTTCTGGGAAGGGACATCGTAGGTTACAAATGGAGAGTCCTCTTGGGCATTGATTTGGGCCAATGCCGTAATAAACACGAGTATAAATAAAAATCTATTCTTAAACATTGTATTAGTTTATCTAATTACAGTTATAGTACCTTGTTTCAAGATTCCCTTCGCATTACGTATTTTATAATAAAATACCATGTTCTGTCTAGGAAAAGATTGGGAGGAGGGTGGCCATGAGTTCTTATAATCATACTCATTCAATAGCTCCTCTCCTTTTTCATTGTAAATGATCACATTAACATCTGCCTTGTTCGAATACGAATTGGGTATGACCCATTGGTCGTTTATACCATCCCCATTGGCACTGATGACGTTGGGTATCTTAAAGGTATCTAGCAGGGAAACGTTAATCTGTCGCATTATTTCACAATTGTCGATATTTGCGATAAGCGTGTAGGTTCCCTCTTCGGTTACACTAAGGGAAGAAGTAGTACTTAGTTCATTATTGGCAGCATCGTACCAACGGTAGGCCGTACCCCCACTTGCACTTATGGTTCTTGAGGTTCCCTCTGGCAAGACCACATCGGATGGGGGATCTAAGGTAATCAAGGATTCATCCAAGGATTGTATGGTGATCCCGTTCGATATCAGGGAGCAACCATTTCTGTTTAAAACCAATCGGTATGTTCCTGTGGCATCTATATCGAAAGAGCTATCGGTCGTATTTATGGGCAGACCGTCTTTCTGCCATTCGAAAGTTTGCCCGGAAAGATCTGTTGGGGTACTTAAGGTAACTATATCCGAACTACTACAATAGGTGGTGCTCGTACTTTCGATCTGCAGGGTTTCCGAAGTAAGCAATTGAACGTTCAGGTTATTGCTTGTCGCATTATAGGAACCAATAGTACCCTCAAGGGTATAGTCACCGTTTTCAGTGATATCGGTTAAACTTATTGAATTGCCTGTCGCACCAGGAACATTGCTGCCGTTTCTTTTCCATTGATATGAAAAGTCCGAGGCAATATCGGATGTTACATCTATTTTACTGGCATTTGATAATACGGCATTAATAGTTTGTACTTGAAGAACGATATTGGTCGTTTCACAGGCGGTGTATGAAGAGGCATAATCTGTTAATATCTCAAAGGATGCAGGTACTACAACAGTTGTTGTTCCTGAGTTTTTTATAGTACCGGGGCATGTTCCCCCACCTTGGGTGATTTCAGCATAATAGGTTCCTTCTTGCGTAATGCTTAAATTATTGGAGGTTTCCCCCGTTAGTTCCGTTCCGTTTCTGAACCATTTATAGGTCGGTGAGATGGCTGTAGTCGTTATACTTAGGGTTTTTGTCTGTGCGGGCAACAGGACAATATTTTCCGCATTGTCCCTCGTGACGGTAAATTCATCGGCATTCGACATTGTGATAGCGGCAGATCTTTCATTGCAGATGGAGCTTGCGGAAATCTCAACCTGATAATCACCTTCAAAGTCCGGACTACTGGCATCGACTGTATAGGTGGGTGAGGTAGCTCCGGGAATCAGAATATTATCCTTGAACCAAATATAGCTCCAAGAGGGATCTGTTGTATTAATGCTCAATGTTTCGGTTTCTCCTGCACAAAGAGTGTTTTTTGTTGGTGGGTTTATGAATATACCTTGCCCCCCCGATCCAATGGTTACGTCTACAATATTGGAATCGGTATTTCCAGAACCAGAGCAGATGGGACCATAATCTATAAGGGCATAGTACATTCCCGAAGTTGTTACGTTCAGGGTATGACCGGTTTCCCCAGTAATTGGGGTGCCGCTCATATACCAAATATACTGATAGGTTTCCGGATTGGGAACATTGTCAACCTGCAAAGTGATTGGCCCTGTAGAACAGATCATTCCGGGGGGCACTCCGCTACCATCTGTACTTATGTTGATGTTCGAGGTCACATCCATATAATACATGTGATATGGTGGTGAGGCAGTACTCGTGTATTCAGGGTCGGTCGATCTGACCCGCATGGTATATCCTTGGCCCCGGGTATCCGTTGGTATTGAAAAAGAAGAGTTGAACTCCTTTGATGGATTGTTGTTTTGATCGTCGACACGAAGCAGTTCCACGGGATTACTAAAGCTCCCATTGCTGTCGGAGAGTTCTAGGATGAACTCATTGCCACTGTTGGCGGCACCGGCCCATGAAATATTGACATAATATTCATTGAAGCCCCCCGCACCTGCACAGATCGCATTCCATGCATTGTTGCCCGCCAAATTCGGGTTATCGGCCGGCTCAGGGGCATTCAAAAGTATTTGTGCTGTAACCTGGCTCAGACCCATTAACATAAATACAAGTAGGAAAAGACGGGTATGGTAATTTGATCTAGGTTTCATAAGAGGTACTTTTAGATAGCAATAATTTACCGTCTGATAGGGTTGTTTTGGGTGGATCGTCAAATGGGTTTAAAGTTATATTTGTAACGTTTCCATTTTATTGTACCCATATTCAAAAACAAATATGTTATTTATTAACAGTGAAAAAAAATTAATGTTGTACTACATTGTATTAATGTTGTGCTGTATTGTATTTCTGTTGTGAAATCTTGCTATTTGTATGCTATACCATATTAATGGCCTGTAATCCCTGCAATTTTCCTACATTTGCCTTGCTTAAAACAAATCAAATGGGTGAAGCTCCAAAATCGTTGAATTTCATTGAACATATTATAGAAGGGGATCTTACTAACGGTTTTTCCAAGGATAAATTGCGGTTTCGGTTTCCTCCAGAACCTAATGGGTATTTGCATATAGGACACGCAAGCTCGATCTGTCTCAATTTTGGGCTCGGTCTGCGATACGATGCACCCGTGAATCTGAGGTTTGATGATACGAACCCTGTTAAGGAGGAACAGGAGTTTGTTGATGCTATAAAAAGGGATGTCCAATGGTTGGGGTTCCATTGGGATACCGAACGGTATGCATCGGATTATTTCCAACAATTGTATGATTGGGCGGTTTTGTTGATCAAAAAGGGAAAAGCATATGTCGACAGTCAATCTTCCGAGGATATGGCCCGTCAAAAAGGTACACCTACTGAAGTAGGCATACCAAGTCCATATAGAAACCGTAGTGTAGAGGAAAATCTTGAACTGTTCGAGGCAATGAAAAAAGGGGCGTTCAAAGAAGGAACCCATGTGCTTCGGGCAAAAATAGATATGGAGTCACCCAATATGCTTATGCGCGACCCCATTATGTACCGTGTATTGCATAAGGCCCACCATAGAACAGGTACCGATTGGTGTATTTATCCGATGTATGATTGGACACATGGCGAAAGCGACTATATAGAACAGGTGTCACATTCTTTGTGTACCCTTGAGTTTTTGCCACATAGGGAATTGTATGATTGGTTTCTGGATCAAGTTTACGACACTGCCAAGATTCGACCTAAACAAAGGGAATTTGCGCGTAGGAATCTAAGCCATACCGTAGTAAGCAAAAGAAAATTGTTGAAATTGGTGGAGGAAAATGTGGTAGATGGATGGGACGATCCCCGAATGCCTACTATTTCTGGACTTCGCCGTAGGGGATATACACCAGAGTCTATTCGAAATTTTGCCGACACCATAGGTATTGCAAAAAGGGAAAACTCAATCGATGTTTCCTTAATGGAATTTCATGTTCGTGAGCACTTGAACAAAATAGCACCAAGGGTCATGGGGGTTTTGGATCCCGTAAAGGTCGTTATCACAAATTATCCTGAAGGGGAAGAAGAATGGTTGGAAGCCGAAAACAACCCTGAAGATGCAAGTGCGGGATCAAGGAAAGTCCCATTTTCAAGGGAAATATATATTGAAAAAAACGATTTTAAGGAAGAGGCCAACCGTAGATTCTTTAGATTGAAGCTTGGTGGCGAGGTACGCCTAAAGAATGCCTATATCATAAAGGCCGAAAGCTGCACAAAAGATACCGATGGGAATATTATAGAGGTCCAATGTACCTATGACCCAAAAAGTAAAAGCGGAAGTGGTACCGAGGAAAGTTTGCGCAAGGTAAAGGGAACCTTACACTGGGTCTCAATCGAACATGCATTGAAGGCCGAGGTGCGGGTATATGACCGGTTGTTTTTGGATGAAAGTCCAGATACCCATAAGGACAAGGATTTTATGGAGTTTGTCAACCCGGATTCCTTGAATATTATCACAGGGTATTTAGAGCCCAGTTTAAAAGACGTTAAGATTCAAGATCGCGTACAATTCCAAAGAGTGGGTTATTTTTGTGTTGACAAGGATTCAACCCCTGAAAAACTGGTTTTCAACAAAACTGTTGGATTGAGGGACACATGGGCAAAAATACAAAAGAACAAGTAACATAAACGCTGCTTATCAAATAAATTATATCAATCGGTATTACCTATGGAAACCGCTTTGTTTCAAGAGTGTTCGGGTTGTAATTGTCCGTTGCCTACACAAGATTATAGAGAGGGGCAAAACCCTTGCTTAAAAGGGCTTAAAATAAAGATATGGTGATTGGTACTGAAGATTCATATTTAATTGGGGCATTTTATATAAAAACAAAAACCACCTGTGGTACATAGGTGGTTTTTTGCTATGCTATAGCGTGTTTACTTTTCTTTCTTGTTTTCTTTCTTGATGTTTATCTTTTTTTTCATTTCCTCCCCTATCATATTACTGGCCGTAAATGAGGCGACCATGTTGTTCAACATATCGCTTCCTGCCTGTGGTGAATTGGGCAATAGGATCAGGTTGGTATTTGTTTCCTCCCCTATGGACTGTAAGGTGTCATAATGTTGGGTTACGACGATCAATGCGGAGGCCTCTTGGGAATTTATACCGACTTTGTTCAATACTTCAACGGATTCTTCAAGGCCCCGGGCGATTTCCCGGCGTTGATCGGCAATACCCCGTCCTTGTAATCTTTTGCTTTCTGCTTCTGCCTTGGCTTTTTCTACGATAAGGATTCTAGCGGCATCACCTTCAAACTGGGCGGCGATTTTTTCCCTTTCAGAGGCATTTATACGGTTCATGGCCTCTTTTACCTGGGCATCGGGGTCAATATCGGTAACCAATGTTTTGATTATGTCGTAGCCATAGTTTATCATTGCTTCCTGTAGTTCCGATTTAACGGCGATTGCAATGTCATCTTTCTTAACGAAGACATCATCCAATTTCATTTTGGGCACTTCGGCACGTACCACATCAAATACATATGATGTAATTTGGTCATGGGGATATTCCAGTTTATAAAAGGCCTCATAAACTTTTTCCCTGATGACAACATATTGGACCGATACTTTTAGCTTCACAAAAACGTCATCGAGGGTTTTTGTTTCAACAATAACATCCAGTTGTTGGATTTTTAATCCAACCCGTGCAGCAATGCGTTGGACAAATGGAATCTTGAATTGTATGCCGGAATGTCTTACACTTGTGAACTTACCGAATGTCTCTATAAGTACTGCGGTTTGTTGTTTTACAATGAACATCCCCGAAGCAATAGTGATAATCACAAAAATGGTTAAAGGAATATATAAATAGTCACCCATGATATAAAAAATTTAAGTTATTGAATGAATTTACAAAAAGGTATTGGCATATGGGCAAAATATATATTTTTAATTATAAGGAATATTTATTATAATGTATCAAGTGCCTTTTGAATACGGCCAATACTGTCCTCCTTACCTATCATGGCAAGAATATCGAATAAATGTGGCCCCTTCATGGCACCGACAATGATTAGACGTAAGGGGGGCATGACCTTCCCGAATGATAGCTCTTTGTTGGCGATCCATTGTTTCACCGATTTTTCAATATTCCCAGAGGAGAAATCCTCAAGGCCTTCGATAACCTTTAGGAGATCGGCCATGATTTTTGGCGTATCTTCTTTCCATTGTTTAAGGACAGCTTTTTTGTCGTAAGTCTTCGGTGCCTCGAAGAAATAGTTGCTTAGGCCCCAAAAATCGGAAACAAAATTGGCGCGTTCCTTTATAAGGGAAACGACTTTTTCTATGTAACCTAAATCCTGGAGATCTTTTGAAACGGAATGTTCAATAAGTTCTGGCTGAAACAGGGAAGCCAACTCCCTATCTGTTTTCTTTTGGAGGTATTGATGGTTATACCATTTGGTTTTATCGGGATCGAATCGGGCATCGGCCTTATGTACACGTTCAAGGCTGAACTGTTCTATAAGTTCCTGTAAACTGAAAAGTTCTTGTTCGGTACCGGGGTTCCACCCCAATAGGGCCAAAAAGTTCACTACTGCCTCATGAAAGTACCCAGCTTCACGATACCCTTGGGAATCGTTCCATGATAAGGGAAAGACAGGAAAGCCCATCTTGTCCCCATCGCGCTTGCTTAATTTTCCTTTTCCGACCGGTTTCATGATCAAGGGTAAATGTGCAAATTGGGGTGTTTCCCAACCGAAGGACGTATAAAGCATTTGATGTAATGCCAAGGAGGGCAACCATTCCTCCCCACGTATCACGTGTGTTATTTCCATTAAATGATCATCTACGATATTTGCCAGATGATAGGTGGGCATACCGTCGCTTTTGAATAAAACCTTATCATCCAAGACATTGGTGTCGATTTCCATGTCCCCCCTAATAAGATCTGTTAGGTGTAACTTTTGGTCTTGGGGAATCAGGAAACGAATCACATAGTCCTCCCCTGCATCTATCCTTGCCTTTGTCTGTTCAGGGGTTAAGGATAGGGAATTCGTCAATTTCATCCGGTTATGCCAATTATATATAAAGGTCTTACCTTTTGCCTCGTGATTTTTACGGTGGCCATCTAACTCCCCGGGAGTATCAAAAGCGTAATAAGCGTGGCCTTTGGCTATTAATTCATCGGCGTAACCCTTATAGAGGTGTTTGCGTTCGCTTTGTCGGTAGGGGCCAAAACCACCGTCTTTGTTCGGTCCTTCATCATAGGGTAGGCCACACCATTCCAAAGCCTCGATAATGTACCTTTCGGCACCTTCGACATAGCGTGTCTGATCGGTATCCTCTATACGTAGGATGAAATCGCCTTTTAGTTGCTTGGCAAAAAGATAGTTGAATAATGCGGTTCTTACACCACCAATATGTAATGGTCCTGTAGGACTGGGTGCAAATCTAACTCTGACTTTTGGACTCATCGCCTTTGTTTGTTTTGGACAAAGATAAGTCAATACCTTGAAGCGCCCAAGGGTGTGAAATCTATTGTATAGGTATTGTTTATGGCCTTTTAACATCATTTTGATACAACAAATAAGAGATATAAATTATCTTGGCTTAAAATTAATCGGATCTTGCAGGCCTATAACGACATAATAGATAAGTTGAACCATTTTTCCAGGAAGTATTATACCAAAGAGTTGATCAAAGGTATTTTACTTTTCATGGTCATGGGTATTTTGTTTATGTTGGCGGTTTTGGGTGTGGAGTATTTCCTTTGGCTAAGCTCTACTGGCCGTGCGGTTCTATTCTTCTGTTTCCTGCTTTTAACAGCTTTTCTGTTATATAGATTCATCTTTGTCCCTATCCTATATATGTTAAGGATAAAAAGGGGAATAACCGGTAAGGAAGCTTCCCGTTTGATAGGAAAGCATTTCCCCAATGTGGCCGACAAGTTGTTGAATCTTCTCGATTTGGCAGATGATGAAAACCAATCAGAGTTGTTGTTGGCAAGTATTGAACAAAGGTCAAGGGTCTTAAAACCGATTCCTTTCACACAGGCTATTGATTATAGAGAGAATTTTAAATACCTGAAATATTTTATCATACCGTTAATACTTTTCGGTATTATTTATTTAAGTGGAAATTGGGGTTCTTTCTTTGATACCTATACAAGGGTGGTCAATTACGATTTGGCCTATACCCCACCCGCTCCGTTCTCTTTTGAACTTAAGACCAAAGATCTCGATGTATTGGGGGATAGGTCATATACGGTTAAGGTCACTACACATGGAAATATCCGTCCAGACTTTGTGTATCTTGAAGTCAATGGTAAGGAATTGATTTTGCAGGAAGGGAATAATGAATTCAAGCATACATTCCTACCTCCTTTGCATAGTTGTGATTTCCGGTTTTCCTCGGGAGGGGTTGAGTCCGAGGTTTATCATTTGAATGTATTGGATGCCCCTACAATACAGAACTTTGAGGTAGGGTTCGAGTACCCGGGATATTTGAACCTAAAGAGGGATACTTTAAGAGGTACTGGTAATGCTACTCTGCCCGAGGGTACATTGGCAACATGGAAAATAAGCGGGGATAACACAGAGGAGGTCCATTTGGTGGATAAGGATACCGTAATGAACTTTATGAACTCCCGGAAAGGTTTTGTATTGTCGAAACGTATTTATAATACTTATGGGTATGAAATAACGTCATCCAATAGAAATGTTGCTGATTATGAGAAACTGGGTTTTACCTTTAAAATAAAAAAGGATGCTTATCCCACTATTAAGGTGGAACAGTTGAAGGATACCCTGAACCCTAATATATTTTATTTCATTGGGGAGTCAACCGATGATTATGGTCTAGGGCGTATAGAAGTCGTGTGCTATGAAAAAGGAAAGCACAATGAACCGCAGATTCTAATACTTGGCAGGCCGAACACCAATTTCCACCAATTTTACTATACCTTTCCTTCTGGTTTGGATTTAAAGGAGGACGTCGCATACGAATATTATTTCAGGGCTATCGACAATGATGCGATTCATGGTGGAAAAGCTATAAAAAGCAGGGTTTTTGGTAGTCAATTGTTGAATTCGGCCGAATTGGAAAAGAAGATCTTGGAAAGTCAAGGGGCTATTATCGGGAATATGGACCGCACCTTGGATAAATTGGAGGGGCAGGATAAGGAACTTGATAAGATCAACAGGATCCAAAAGGAAAAGAATATTCTGAATTTCAACGACCAAAACCAAATAAGGGATTTTTTGCACAAACAGGAGGAGCAGGAGGAATTGATGAAGAAGTTCAGTGGACAATTAAGGGAGAACCTTCAAAAGTCTTCCAATAATGATGAATTGAATAAAATGCTCCAGGAGCGGTTGGAGCGACAGGAATTGGAGGCAAGGAAGAATGAACGGTTGTTGGAGGAATTGAATAAGATTGCCGACAAGATCAATAAGGAAGAACTAAGCAAGCGATTGGAGGAGTTGGGCAAGAAGCAACAGAACGGTAAGCGAAATCTTGAACAATTATTGGAACTTACCAAAAGGTATTACATTACCGGGAAGGCCTCACAATTGGCCAGTGATCTTGATAAGTTGGCAGAGGAGCAAAGGAAGTTGTCGGAAAGGGACAAGAAATCACCATTGGCCCAAGAAGACCAGGAGCGACTGAACAGCGAATTCGAGGAATTGGTCAGGGAACTTGACGAATTGGAGAAGGATAATAAAAGTTTGAAAAAGCCATTGTCCTTGGAAATAGATAAGGACAAGGAGCAATCGATTAAGGAAGACCAGGAAGGCGCCTTGGAGGGGATCAAGGAACAAAGGATGCACAATGGGGATGATTCTGGATTACAGAATGACAAAAGTATCGGGGACAAGCAAAAATCCGCAGCGGATAAAATGAAGGAAATGTCAGGGGAATTAAGTTCCTCTACAGCGGAATCAGGAGGAGGGTCAACAATATCGGAGGATGCGGAGATGCTTCGCCAGATTCTTGATAATCTAGTGATATTCTCGTTTAAGCAGGAAAAATTGTTCGATGCTTTGGAAGGATCCAACTTTGGGATTTCCGATTTTTCGGGAACAATCAAGAAGCAACACGAGTTAAGAAGTCTTTTTGAGCATGTGGATGATAGTCTGTTTTCACTGTCCCTGAGAAGGGCCGAGCTATCCGAGTATGTTAATGAACAGATTACAGAGGTGTATTATAACATTGATAAGTCCTTGGAAAGTATTGCCGAAAATCAAATATACCAAGGGGTATCTTACCAAAAGTACGTGTTGAACGCAAGTAATGGCTTGGCGGATTTCTTGGCTGACATTTTGGATAACATGCAGCAGGGTCTGATGTCCGGTTCGGGTTCTGCCCAAGGGGAAAAAGGTTTTCAACTGCCCGATATAATCAAGGGCCAGGGAAGCTTAAAGGGAAAAATGAAGGGTCTTGGGGAGTCTAAGGGCTCGAAGCCGAAAGGCTCCAAGGGCGAAAGTAATGGCGAGGGCAAGGGTGAAGAGGGCAAGGGTGAAGACAGAAAAGGCCAAAAGGGAAAATCGGGTTTTGATCCTTCGGGCAATGGCAAGGATCAGGGAGTGGGTGAATCCGAGCTAAGGGAAATTTATGAAATCTATAAGCAACAACAGATACTAAGGGAAGAATTAGGGAAGCAGTTAAAGGATATGATCAATAATGACGAACGGAAATTAGGGGAAAAGTTGATTAGGCAAATGGAGGATTTTGAGGATGATTTGATAGAAAACGGAATTACCAATAGAACATTGGCTAAGATCAATACAATTGAGCACGAGTTGTTAAAGCTCGAAAATGCCACCCTTACCAAGGGGAAAAAACAAGAACGGGAGGGAAGGACAAACCTAAATAGTTTTAAGAACCCTATTTTGAGCTGTCCCGACTTCCTTGATAATTATAGGAATGAAACGGAAATATTAAATAGACAAACATTACCTTTGCGCCCAAATTTCCAGATCAAGGTCAAGGAATATTTCGAAAAGGATGATTGATTTTTTTTATGAAGCGGATTTTAAGCTCGAATCGGAGCAGGAGTTCACCCATTGGCTGAACAGGGTTATAGGTTCTGAGAATTTTATTGTGGGCGATATCAATTATATTTTCTGCGATGATGCATACTTGCTAAAGATCAACCAGCAGTATTTAGATCACGACACTTACACAGATATTATCACCTTTGATTATTCTGATAATAGCGTTGTTAATTGTGATATTTTCATATCCATTGAAAGGGTCGATGAGAATGCCAAATCCTTTAGGGGGTCTTTTGAAAGCGAATTGTTGAGGGTTATGTCACATGGGCTTTTGCATATTATGGGCTATAATGACAAAAATGCGGAGGACGTGAGGGCCATGAGAAGGAAAGAAGAGGAAAAAATAAAATTGTTCCACGTGGAACAAAAGTAAGATTATGTTCGGGGAAATATACGATGTTATTGTTGTTGGTGGTGGCCATGCAGGGGCAGAAGCTGCTGCGGCAGCGGCCAATATGGGGTCTAGGACACTTTTGGTGACGATGAACCTGCAGACTATTGGTCAAATGTCATGCAACCCTGCAATGGGAGGTATCGCCAAAGGGCAGATTGTACGTGAGATTGATGCGTTAGGCGGCTATAGTGGTATCATATCGGACAAGTCCGCCATTCAGTTCAAGATGCTCAATAAATCAAAAGGGCCTGCGATGTGGAGCCCTCGGGTGCAAAGCGACCGTATGCGTTTTGCCGAGGAATGGAGGCTGGCCTTGGAGCGCACCCCGAATGTGGATTTCTATCAAGACATGGTCAAAGGTTTGTTGTTGGAGGGGAACGAAGTGGTTGGGGTGAAGACCTCTTTGGGCCTCGATATCAAAGGTAGGTCGGTTGTGTTGACAAATGGCACATTTTTAAATGGGCTGATCCATATTGGGGACAAACAATTCGGAGGGGGTAGGGCTGGTGAAAAAGCAGCTACTGGAATCACGGAACAGCTTACTGATATCGGTTTTGAAAGTGGACGGATGAAAACGGGCACACCACCGAGGGTTGATGGGCGTTATTTGGACTATTCCAAGATGATCGTTCAGCCAGGGGATGCAATCCCTGAAAAATTCTCTTATTTGGACACACCGATTTTGACAGAGCAAAGGGATTGTTACATGAGCCACACAAGTGCCTTGGTACATGACCTATTGCGGGAAGGTTTTGACCGATCGCCCATGTTCAACGGAAGGATCAAAAGTATCGGGCCACGCTATTGCCCTTCTATCGAGGACAAGATAAATCGGTTTGCCGACAAGGACAGTCATCAATTATTCGTTGAGCCGGAGGGTTGGGACACCGTTGAGGTCTATGTGAATGGTTTTTCCACATCACTTCCTGAGGATGTACAGTTTAAGGCACTAAGGTCGGTTGTTGGTTTTGGGAACGTAAAATTCTTCAGGCCAGGTTATGCAATAGAGTATGATTATTTTCCGCCCACACAATTAAAGCACACCTTGGAGACCAAGCTTATTGATAAACTTTATTTCGCGGGACAGATCAATGGGACTACAGGATATGAGGAGGCCGCTTCCCAAGGTTTAATGGCAGGGGTTAATGCCCATTTGAAATTGAACGGGAAAGAACCTTTTATCTTGAAGAGGGATGAGGCTTATATAGGCGTTCTTATTGATGACCTGATCACAAAAGGGACAGAAGAACCATACAGGATGTTTACCTCACGGGCGGAGTATAGGACCTTATTGAGACAGGACAATGCTGATTTGCGTTTGACCCCAAAAAGTTATGCGATAGGTCTGGCATCTGCGGAGCGCTTGGAACGAATGGAGGAAAAGGAGCGTCGGTCGGCAGCATTTGTTTCTTTCTTTAAAAAGACGAGTGTGCTTCCAGAGGACATTAATCCGGTCCTGGAAAGCGTCGGTTCTTCCTTGGTAAGACAATCCGATAAGATGTTCAAGGTTTTTTCGAGACCCGATGTGACCATGGGCCATATGATGAAATTGAAATCCGTTGCGGATTACGTTAGCGAAAACGACTTGGGGAAAGAGGAAATGGAACAAGCGGAAATACAGATAAAGTATGCAGGTTATATTGAGAAGGAAAAGAATAATGCAGATAAATTGCATCGTCTGGAGAATGTAAAGATCCCCGAAGATTTCGATTATACGAAGTTGAAGTCGCTCTCGTTCGAGGCTCGCGAAAAACTCGAATCCATTAGGCCCGTGACAATCTCACAGGCCTCACGGATCAGTGGAGTATCCCCATCGGACATTAGCGTGCTCTTGGTTTATATGGGTAGATAGATTCCGGTTGTTCCACGTGGAACAATCAAGGGGTGTCCTTCCTCTTCCAAGGTTTTTCTGTATTTGTTCGAACCAGCATATAGATAGCAGTATTGGCTTGGTTTTTGATGCAGTTACCCGAAAACATTGAAATGAGGACCTTTTTCCCTAGTGTAACGCTTGTGTTGTTTTTGACATCATGCATTCCATTACGGATTGCCCCTGATATTGATGATTATAAGATTACTCGTGGCAAGTCTTTCAAAAGGATATTGCCGAAACGGGAGATGTTTATTTTTGAGGACCCCAAAGAGGCCGACGAATTCTATGGTTTTGTAGACACCAAGTTTGGACTGAACAACGAGAATGTTTATGATGATGTTCCTTTTACCATAGAGGGGGAACAATTCTTCTTCTCTTTTTATGAAGTGGAAATACCGGATAAATCCATCAATCTTTTTCCTGTTGTTCTGGATGCATTCGCAAATGCCGCCTTAGGCAATGATGAGGTGGAGCCCATATTCTCCGATGGGGACAGTACCTTTTCCAGAAAGGGCCATTGGTATATCGCAATAGAGGTTTACAGTGATTCGGAAAAGGATTGTTTACATATGGAATCACTTTCACGTGAAATGGTTTTAAAGTATCTTCGGGCTCTGAAAAATGAATATTTATCTACGGACAATTATAATGGGAACATATTTAAAAACTAAGGATTATTCGGTTACGGGGGAGTGTTTTGAGCTTGTCCATGACCCAGAGTTACATATGTTGTCCACTCGGCCACAGCCGAAGGACCTTGCGGGCTATTATAATAGTAAGGACTATATCTCACATACCGATGCCAAGGAAACCATGGTCGAAAAACTTTATCAGTGGGTGAAAAGGTATAGCCTACATAAAAAGGTTGCACTTATTAACAAGTATGGCAATGACAAAGGGACGTTGTTGGACGTAGGGGCAGGCACTGGTGATTTTCTTTTGGCGGCCCAAAAAAAAGGTTGGTATGTTGAGGGTGTGGAGCCGAATTTGGATGCGAGGAATCGTGCGGTTGAAAAAGGAATGGAACTAATACCCTCTTTACGATCCGTTCTGAAAAAAGAATATGCGGTCATTACCCTTTGGCATGTTCTGGAACACTTGCCCAATCTGGATGATCAAATCAAGGATTTGGTCTCCTTACTTTCCGAAAAGGGAACACTTGTAATCGCTGTCCCTAATTATAGATCATACGATGCCAGACATTATAAGGAATACTGGGCGGCCTATGATGTGCCAAGACACCTTTGGCATTTTTCCAAAATAGCCATTGAAAAATTATTCGATAAACACGGAATGAAAGTCGTGCGGGTCAAACCTATGCTTTTCGATTCGTTTTATGTTTCATTACTTTCGGAAAAGTACAAGACAGGAAGCCAAAATTACCTTATGGCTTTTGCAGTTGGATTATGGTCCAATATAAAGGCCATGGGCAATAAAGAGTATTCTTCCCATATTTACATACTCAAAAGGAAATGAAACCCATTTTAAGGCGTTTTACGGCCGTTTACGGCCCCAAGGGGCGCAATGGGGTTGCATAAACGGGTTCGTGCCGGCCAGAGGCTTTTTAGAGACCCGAAAACAATAGTCTGCAAAAATCAAAAGACGACAAAGCCATAGAGATACTCTATACTATAAAATCCAGAGGATCTTATCCGTTTTGTTATATTCCAAAAAGTAATACGGGTTATAAATCCATAAATTGTACAATTAAGGCAGAAGTTCTAAAAAGCTTTCCTACTTTTGCCCAATTCAAAGAACAAACTTTTTTAAGTAGGAAATTAAATTACACAAAATGAAAAAATCACTAATGGTAGCCGTGGTATTGATAATGGTATCTTGCCAACAAGAGAAAATCGGATTTGTCGATAATGTCAAGATGATGAACGATTACCAAGAGAAAACCGATATCGAGGCCAAATACAAAACCAGGTTGGAGTCTTTTAGCAGGAAGAAGGATAGTATTACCCAAGCTTTTCAATTGGAAGCACAAGCCTTTCAGGTAAAGGCCCAGAAAATGTCACAGAAGAAAGCCCAGGAGGAGTACGGGGTTTTCCAACAAAAAGGACAGTTCATAGGGCAACAACTTCAGCAAGAGGAACAACAACTACAGATTGAAGGGCAGACCGAAATGGATAGCTTGGTGTCCAAGGTCAAGGAAGAGATAAGAGCTTATGGCAAGGCCCATTCATATTCGTATATCCTAAGTGGCGGTGATGGTGGTAGTGTATTGTACGGAAAAGAAGCCAACAACCTTACCGAAGAGATTACCAAGATCCTTAACGACAAGTACAAAAAATAAATCATTCAAGATTTAGACCGTAACCCCGACATTATTTTATTGCCGGGGTTTTTTGCTTTAAGGCTGAAGCAGGAATACTAGGGATATTGCAGGTATTAAGTAGATGACAATGGTCCTTGCACCGTCATAATCCTTGGCTACACGTTGCCCAAAAAGCAGCATTAGCAATATGGTACAGGATAAAACGGCTCCGTAAAACGCAAATCCACTTTCCCCGATAGTAGCAAGTTGGTATATACCTATGAGGCATATAATGCCTACAACAACTTCTAGTGCCAGGATAATGGCCAATAGTAATGGCACAACGTTTTTTAGAGGGGTCTTGGCAAAATGGCCCTTTAACCACGACAGGTTTCCCGACCAATCCGTTAGCTTGTCAAGTCCACTTTGGATAAAGGTTATTACCAAAAACAATAAGAGAAGTATTTCCGTGGTGTGGTTCAGTAGTGTTTTCATTTCAAAATTGTTCATGATTGGTCCTGATCCGGATGAGGTGATGCCTTAATGTGCAACAACCGGGTTAATTTAATCGAAAGATCGGTCAGTATTATTTTCGAATTTCCGTTACGTTCAATATGGTAAATGGCTTTTTCCAACTCGGCCACTAAGGGTAGGATATTGTTTTCATGAATAAAGGGAGCGAATTTTTCCAGTTTGAATCCGTCTATATGCATACGCATAAAAGTCAGTTCCTTAACATTGAAATTTAAGAGCATGGCCTGTCGTATCACCGTAATACAATAGTGTAGGAATTTCTTTTGGGTCTCCCTGCCGGTCTTTGCAACTTCCTCTGCCCATAGGATCAATTCATGTATGACAGCTTTGTTGCCCCTGGCCTTAAAAGCACTTCTGACCCACTGTACGAACCATTTCTCAAAGACCAGATCCTCGGAGTCCCTATTCATTAGATCCAAGGCCTTATTAAAATTGCCATTGGCTTCATTTGCCAATCGCAACGCTTCCTCACGGAGTAAACCCCTGAACTCTAGGCCTTTGGCTATGGCTTCTTCTCCAAGAGGGGGGAAATGTAGAATTTGGCATCTCGATTTGATGGTCTGTATGATCTGTTCCTCATTTTGTGCTATTAAAAGAAAAACGGTTTTATCGGGAGGTTCCTCAATAAGCTTTAAAAGCTTATTCGCCGTTGGGGTATTCATTTTTTCGGCCATCCATATCAGCATCACTTTATACCCCCCCTCATAAGATTTCAAGGATAGTTTTTTGACAATGTCAGAGGCCTCATCAACACCGATTTGACCCTGCTTTTTTTCAATACCTATCAAACGGTACCAATCAAAAAGGTTTCCATAAGGCTGTTCCTTAATGAATTTTCGCCATTCCCCCATATAATGGTTACTAACGGCATGGCTTTTCACCTTCTCCGAATTGGCCACGGGGAAGGCGAAATGCATGTCAGGATGCGGAAAGGACTCACATTTGATGTTACATGCCTCATTTTGACCGGTATTCTCGCCATTTTTATTGCCACAAATGATATATTGGGCATAAGCTATGGCCATTGGCAAGGTGCCAGCCCCTTCTGGCCCTATGAACAATTGGGCATGGGGAATACGACCCGCATCAGCACTTGAGGCCAAATGGTTCTTAATATGGGACAGACCTAGAATTTCCTTGAACAGCATAGTTCAAAGATAGATCTTTTGACCAAGTAAATAAATGTATCCGAACAGAAGGAATTATGGCACCCTATTTTTTAAGAACCTTATAAATCTTTACATTTGCATTTCACCATGATCACACTATTTAAAGTATACTACCATGAAGACGATTGACGATTTTAGTTTTGACCAAAAGAAAGCATTGATACGGGTTGATTTCAACGTTCCGTTGGATGGCGAATTCAATGTAACCGATACAAATAGGATTGAAGCAGCAAAGCCAACAATAATCAAGATATTGGAAGATGGCGGTAGTGCGGTATTGATGAGCCATTTGGGCAGGCCCAAAGGACAACGTAACGACGCCATGTCCCTAAAGCATATCTGTAGAAGGGTTTCCGAGATTATAGGGGTCCAAGTAAGGTTCGTTGATGAATGTGTAGGTGCCAAAGCCGAACAAGCAGTTGCTGGATTAAAAGAGGGGGAGGTTCTTCTTCTGGAAAACCTTCGTTTTCATAATGAGGAAACATCAGGGGATGTGGAATTTGCGAAACAATTATCAAAATTAGGTGATATTTATGTCAATGATGCTTTTGGAACGGCACATAGGACACATGCATCAACAACGATAGTAGCCCAATTCTTTCCAGGGAAGAAATGCTTCGGATATTTATTGGCCAAGGAAATAATGTCTATTGAAAAGGTAATGCGTACTGGTGAAAAACCGGTATTGGCCATTCTAGGTGGGGCTAAAGTATCCTCCAAGATACCTATTATCGAAAACATTCTGGACAAGGTGGACCACCTTATCATAGGGGGTGGCATGACCTATACTTTTATTAAGGCCCAAGGTGGTCAAATAGGTGGTTCCATATGTGAGGATGATAAGATGGATCTTGCATTGAGTATTTTGGAACAGGCCAAGGCCAAAGGAGTGCAGGTCCACATTCCCGTTGATGTATTGGCAGCGAACGATTTCAGCAATGAAGCCGATACACGGATAGTGGATGTTGACAAGATTCCGGATGGTTGGCAAGGGTTGGACGCAGGCCCCAAAACACTTGAAATCTTCAAGGAAGTTATTTTGAAAAGCAAAACTATTTTATGGAATGGCCCTATTGGCGTCTTTGAAATGGAGAAATTCGCGAAAGGCACCATAAGTGTCGGCAACTATATTGATGAAGCAACCCAGAATGGCACATTCTCCCTTGTGGGAGGTGGTGATTCTGTTGCTGCGGTAAAGCAATTCGGGTTCCAGGATAAGGTAAGTTATGTTTCAACCGGGGGAGGGGCCATGTTGGAAAGCCTTGAAGGGAAAACATTACCCGGAATCGCAGTAATATTAGAGGAATAAACGCGTTATCGATAAACGGAACTTTGGATGGGATTCCATACTTTAAGATTTTAAATTTTATTCTTTCGGAAAAAAAACCCATTTTCGTTAGTTCCCGACAACTAAATAATGTCCTATGTATCCATATAAGTCTTGGTGGCCAGTTCTATCTTTGGTTTTGTGTGTGAATATTTCGGTATTCGCCCAAGAAGTAAATGAAACCTCAAAAAAACAGCTGAAAATTATTGAGGCCAAGGATATTCTTTTGGATTCACTTGCCATAGAAGTGATAGGGGACGAACAAGAGGAAAACCTTGAAGTATCCACCAATAAGATCAATGACAACAACTTACCGGTCGTTACTATAGGCGATAAGAGGAATTATGACCTGAAAGACCTTGATATTGCAGCCAAATATGATAGCCTCTGGATGAAAGAGCTGTATGAAAGTGCAGCGCTTTTCGATGAAATGTACAAAGTGGTGTCCGAATTGGACACTACCACCGTTATTGAAGGTGTTGAAGGCATCCTTAATACGGATACCCTTAAATTACGATTGGAAAGGTTGAACCAAAGAACACCTTTCAACGTTGCCTATAATGCATCTCTGGAGAATGTAATCAAATCGTTCTTGGTTCGTAAGCGTGGACTTATGGAGCGGATGTTGACGGTAAGCCAATTTTATTTCCCTATGTTCGAGGAACAGTTGGATAAATATGATATCCCACTCGAAATGAAATATTTGGCCATTGTCGAATCTGCCTTGAACCCAAGAGCTAGATCCCGCGTTGGGGCAACGGGGCTATGGCAGTTCATGTATGGTACTGGCAAAATGTACAATTTGGATGTGAGTAGTTATGTTGATGAACGTAGTGACCCCATTAAATCGACAGAGGCAGCTTGTAAATACCTTTCCAAACTTTATGGTATTTTCGGTGATTGGGATTTGGCATTGGCGGCCTACAATTCTGGACCTGGCAATGTGAACAAGGCCATTCGTAGATCTGGGGGGTATAAGAATTATTGGAACATCCGTAGAAACCTCCCACGCGAAACAGCCGGTTATGTCCCTGCTTTTTTAGCCACGATGTATTTATTGGAGTATGCGGAAGAACATGGTTTAAAGGCCAAAAAAGTTGACCGAAACTATTTTGAGACGGACACCGTACATGTTAAGAGTTTGATTTCTTTTGACCAAATCTCGGAATTGGTAGGTGTCGGTGTTGAGGAATTGAAAGTATTGAACCCCTCTTATAAATTGGATATCATCCCTTATGTTGAGGGTAAGGAATATACACTTAGGTTGCCAATCTCGGAAATGGGCAAGTTCGTTGCCAATGAAGGGGCTATCTATGCCCATGTAAAAGAGCAACTTAAAAGTAAGGAATCCCCTTTGCCCCATTTGGTTAAAGTTGATGACCACCGTATACGCTATAGAGTACGTAGTGGGGATTATTTGGGGAAAATAGCAGCACGTTATGGTGTTGGTGTTAGCCAGATAAAGCGTTGGAACGGTTTAAGGGGCAACAACCTTAGGATTGGCCAACGTTTGACCATATTCACCAAGAATTCCAAGAATAGGACAATTGCATCGAAAAGAAACTCTAAAGGGGCAAAAACGGTTGCCAGTACCTCAAAAGTACCGGCATCTAAAATACATACGGTGAAAAGAGGGGATTCATTATGGACCATTTCACGAAAATACCCGGGAATTAGCATCGAAAATTTACGGGAATGGAACGGTATTAGTGGTAATAATCTAAAACCTGGCACTAAATTGAAACTGTGCAATTGTTCATCGTAAAAAAAAACCATGAAGTATTTTAAATTATCGCTTGCCCTTTTCTTTCTGATTGTTTTATCCTGTAAGGAGAGTGGCAATAAAGACTATTTGCCCAATTCTACCGGGGCGTACAATTCATTGATAGTCGTTGTCGACAATCAGACATGGCAGTCAAAGGTCGGGGATAAAATAAGGGAGTATTTTGCCGCATCTTCCTTAGGCTTGACGATGGAGGAGCCTATATTTTCCATTACACAAATTCCACCTGAGGTATTTTCCGGGCCTGTACGAAACAGTAGAAACGTGCTTTACGTGAAAAAAGACACCTTGAACTTGGCACATATCAAAAGCAATATGTATTCCCGACCCCAAAAAATAGGGGTAATAAAGGGAAATACGGATAATGAGATCATCGAGAATATAGAAAGGAAAGCCCCAGAGTTCATCCGTGTTTTCAAAGAACTTGAATTAAAGGAAGCACAAAAACGTTTTTTAAGGTCCTTGAACAAGGAAAAAGACTTACAGGATAAGTTCGGGATTAAACTGAACATACCCTCTGTATACAAGGTGGTAAAGTCCGAGGATAATTTTGTTTGGTATGAAAGGCAGATACAAAAAGGCACTATGAACATTATTGCCTATACAATGCCACGGAATAGTTTTTCTGTTGACTCCACTTTTGTGAAGGATATTGTAAGTATGCGCGATTCTATTGGAGATCTTTATATCCCCGGGCCTGATGTTCCTGGCAAAAAGACCCATATGCGTACAGAACCAGCATTCTCCCCTTCTGTATTCCCTTCTGAAATAGCAGGGAACAAGGCCGCCGAGGTACGGGGCTTATGGGATATTAAAAACTATCCGATGGCCGGACCGTTCATAACCTATATCGTTAACGATATAGGGCATGACCGAAAAATGGTGTTGGAAGGATTTACCTTTGTGCCATCTACCGAGAAACGGGATTCCATGTTCGAACTGGAGGCCATTATAAAAACATTGGGATTTATCGAATAGCTAGGCGGTTAAAACAAAAAAGCCCTGAAACATAATGTTCCAGGGCTTTTTTATTAAGTACGTATCTTTATAGATTACTGAAGCTAAATCCTGTGGATACCCTAAATATAAAAGCATAAATTGCGATTACGATCAAAGCAAAACAAAACCAGGAAAAAGCCTTAAAGTATTTTTTTAAAAACAGATTAGTCCAGTTTCTAAATGCCTCAATGTAAACCTCTTTTATAAGTAATAATTTGTTCATATACCCATTTGTTTTTCTGTTATTATCGGTGCTAAAGTCTATATATACATGAAACAAAAAAAATTTTTAGGCTGAACTACCTTTTTATTGGATAATGGATAAATCAAAATTGTATCTTCTCTGTAAACGGTAAATTTCTACGATAAAAGGCCTATTGGTGTTTTTAAGTTTTATTTGTCCGAGCATAAAAAACATACTTGAAAAGGCCATTTAGAAGATAGTTGCCCACGAACATATAGGTTTGGGCAAATACAAGGCCGGTATACGACCCAAAACACATGCCCAATATTATGGTTAGGCAGGCGCAAGAACCAGGAGAGGCCCTTAAACAGGTTCTGTGGGGGGTGTCCTTGACACGGAGAGACTTCAAGAATGGATTTCCTTAATCGCAGGGCGATATCCAAAAGGGTTTAATTCCCCGAGGCCTGCCTCGAAATAATAAAGGTTTTTTCGGAAGCATGCCCCGTACCTTTGGGCCTAGGTTGCTGATTGGACAATACATCTTCTATGCCGGCTGGTTTTGGGCCAAACGATATTTGATTGACTAATACCTGTGGATTAAGGGTGGTTTTGGTTGGGGGTGGTTTTGTTACATATCAACAATAACGAATTCAGATCTACGGTTAAGTAGGTGGGCTGCTTCAGTACATCTTACAGTACCGTTACATTCGTTGATCAACCTTTCTTCCCCATATCCAATAGCGCTTTGTATTCTTTCCGCATCTATTCCTTGGGATATGATATAGTCCCTTGTTGATCTTGCACGCTTATCGGATAAGTATTTGTTATAGGCCCGATTACCCCTAGAGTCGGTATGGGACTCGATCTTAATAACCATTTTAGGGTATTCTTTCATTACCTGGGCTAATTTGTCTAGCTCCTTGGCAGCGTCGGTCTTTATATGTGAACTATCAAAATCAAAGTAGATCATTTCGGTTTTCAATTTGCGGATACCATCTTCGATAGCGATCATTTGGTTTAATCTACGCAAGGCGACCTCAGTGTTGGTTATCTCGTTTTCCTTAGTGGAAACCGCTATGGTTTCCTCAGAGTAAATATTGTCCCTGTCTGTTACTTTTATGGTATACTTGGTATTACCTTCAAGATCTTCAAACAGGAAACCACCATTCTCACCAGCTACTGTTTCTTTCAGTTTGATGTTGTTCCCATCAAGTAAGGTTACCAATGTTTCTGGCATTAAGTCCCCAGTGACCAATTCAGTCACCACTCCTGCTATTGCATTTCGGTTTTCAGGAACTTCCTCGATCTTCAACCTTTTAAAGGAATAAAGGTCATCGGCCCCTTTACCGCCTGTTCTGTTGGAGGCAAAAAAACCTGTTTGGTCGTCCTCATTTATAATATAGGAAAAGTCATCTTTATTGCTGTTGATAGGCTGTCCTAGGTTCCTTGCCCTTGAGAAACCACCATCTTCGTTGATGGTTGCCTCAAAAACATCCAATCCACCAAGGCCGACATGGCCATCCGAAGAGAAATATAATTTTCCACTGTTTACAAAGGGAAACATTTCCTTTCTTTCCGTATTTATGCCAGGGCCTAGATTCCGTGGTTTTGAAAACCGGCCCCCTTCAAGCACATCGACCACAAAAACATCGGTCTGGCCAATACTTCCGGGCATATCTGACACGAAGTATAGTTTTTTGCCATCAGGGCTTAATGCAGGGTGACCTGTGGAATAAGCATCGCTATTGAAAGGCACTTCGGTAGCCTTCGTCCATTCCCCATCGATTTTTTTCGACTTATATATTTTTAAATTATTTACACCTTTTTTATCCCTTTTCAATTTTTTATCATAATTGTTACGGGTAAAATACATGGTTTTATTGTCTGGGGAGAAGGTAACAGATGCCTCATGGTACTTTGTATTGATTGCTTTTGAAAATTTAATGGCCTCTTTGAGTTCCTGTGATTCCTTGTTCAATTTTGCAACGTAAAGATCCAAATAGGGTTGATTGTTCCATTTATACTTTCTGGTAGTGAAAATGGAAGTGTCGTTCGCAGATGAATAAACTATCTGACCATCATTATGGAACATTGGGGCGAATTCTGAATATTTAGAGTTAATGGCCAAATTATGGATGTCGAAATCTTTTTTCGTATTCATTAACCCATCCAGGATGACTTCGTTCGGCAAGGCATTTTGGTTCATTGTATCGGCCATGTCGGCACTAGCACCCCTCATCTTGCGGTTATATAACCTCATTAGTCGTTTTGAACGGGCATATTTACCCGTGCCCTTTAGGGAGTGTGCATACTTGAAGATATTATCAGAGGTCATTTCCTTTCCATATTTTTCATATAGAATGTTGTACCAATAATAGGCCTTTTCCATATCAGTGTTAAAATAATGGGCATCTCCTGCTTTTTGGATGACACTAAAGGAATAGGCTTCCTCACCTTTGCCTAAAGCCTGTTCGTATAATTTGGCAGCTTCTGCATACCACATTTTATCAAAGTAGTAATCTGCCTTTTTAATTAACTTGGTCTTGATTATGGGGTTGGATCCAAGCTCGTTGTTAGAGGGCTTTTGGCTTTCCAACAATGCATAGGTTACTTCTTCTATGGGAACCGCCGGCTCGTTATCTTCAAGAGTGGCAGGAAAGGGGATGTCCAAGATCCATACGGACTCGTCGTAACGCCCCCCCAAGTTCGTGGTACAGGCTTCAATGGCATTTCCCCAGTCGTCATAACGTGCCAGATAAACATAGTTAAGGTTGTTTTTGGGATTGTGTATATACCCTGAATCATAGTGTTTGCTTTTATTCTTTTTTACGGCTTTTTCAGCTTTTCGCCTTTTTGGGAAAACACCCGAGATAATATAGTACCCATTCCCTATGTTCAAATGGGTTAGTTTTTGTTGGGGAATACCATTTCTTTTTGCAGCCTCTTCAAAAGATATGGAATTGTTCGGTGAGGTATTTTCAACTACGTTGTTTGAGGATGCCAGGCCATCATATTCTTGTATTGGTTCTGTTGAAGGTGAGGTCTGTGCCCCTACATAAAAACAGAAAAAGAGCAGGAAAGGAATGGCTAGGGTGTTTATATTGGATTTCATATGAGCAAAACGTTAAGCCTGGTTGTAATCTAGTGGGTTGTATGGACGATAAATTAATATGAATTATTGATTGAAACTAGAGGTTATTGGCTTTATGTAATATTTTTTGTTGTGAAAGAAAGGATTTTTGTCGTGTATTATAGCTTTTTGTCGATAGCCATCCTATTTTTAGGAGTTTGAAGGGCATATTGCCCCAAAGGTTATAACAGGGGATTTTTTGTTATCTGGAAAAGTATTGGGGAATAGCACCCTACATTACAGGGGCCAGAAATATCCTTAGGATTGTGGGGTTGGGTTAAAAAAAAACACCCATACATGGGTGTTTTGGATTATGGTATACAAGATTTTATTTCTCGTTATTTTCTTCGATCTTGTCATCTTCCTTGGTGGCATCCTTGAATTCCTTGATACCACTTCCCAGACCCCGCATAAGTTCTGGAATTTTTTTTCCGCCAAATAAAAGAAGAATGGCAAAGACAACGATTACTACTTGCCATGGACCGACCGCCAAAAATATATGTAAAACTGTCATAATGTATGAGTATATGGAGAACAAATGTACTAAAAACTTATTAGTTTGCTGTTAAAATTAATGTGGGGGGCATTTTTTATACCTGAACACATGCATAGAACCCGTTTGAACTTTTTGGTTTGTGAGTGAAAATCACTGGTTTTTTGTTCTGTTGAAGGCTTTTTTAAGTTGTATGACAGGGCTACGGAAGTAAAAAGACAGGAATAGTGTAGAAAACGGCAATTTTTTGGAAAGCCGAAAAGTTCAAACGGGTTTATAGTGAAGGTTCAGAAAATGAAAACCTTATCGGTAATATATTTTGAAAATAGTGAACGCCGATCAGTATATTGGAAAACAAAATGGAACTTGATTTTTCTTTTATAGGCAAAAGGGCGCGTTTGGATTTTGGTGCTTTTCGTTATGGGAAAAAGAAGTCACAAAACAAACACTTGGCCTATGGCATGAATAATTTTATAATAAAGGGAATCTTTCCTATTATTATGAACGGCCTGTGAACATATGGCACACCAAGTCTGGGTTTTTCTACATGAAACGTTGGGGATATAAACCAATGACGATGGATTAACGTACTTATAGGGAGTTTCGACCTTGTTTTATTATAAATTTTATAAGTTGCCCATAGAATTGAATTCTAAGTTTATCTTTGTGAACAATGGCTAAAAAAACAAAAAAGAGAAAGGCTATCAAAAAAAAGCTACTTCATAAGTATCGCTTGGTGATTCTTAATGAAAGTACATTTGAGGAAAAAATAAGTTTTAAGCTAAGCCGGTTGAATGTATTTGTTTCCGGCTCCCTATTTATTATTGGTTTGATCGCCTTTACAACATTGTTGATCGCCTTTACATCGCTTCGTGAGTATATTCCGGGATATTCATCCACAAAACTGAAGAGGCAGGCCACAGAACTTACCTATAGGACGGATTCTTTGGTGAACAGCCTAAATTATACCAATAAGTATTTGGATAACATCAGAAAGGTGCTTAGGGGTGACATAGAAAACAATGAAATCAACCGGGACTCCTTGTTCGAGCAGTTCAAACTTGACCCTTCAAGCATTGATCTTCACCCTATAAAGGAGGATTCCATGTTAAGGGCCGAGGTGGCTTTGGAAGACAAGTATAATTTATTCGAAAGGAATAGCGATAAATCCAATTGGGTACTGTTCCCGCCTTTAAGCGGTACACTTTCCAACACCTTCGATAGGGATAAGAAGCATTTTGCGGTTGATGTGGTTGCCCCTAAGGATAGTCCAATAAAAGCTGTCGCCAATGGGATTGTCATTTTTTCGGAATGGACAGCGGAAACGGGGTATGTTATTATTTTAGAACATAAGGATGGACTTCTTAGTGTTTACAAGCACAATGGTTCATTGAGCAAGGTACAAGGTGATATCGTACGTGCAGGAGAGGTTATCGCTTTCGTTGGTAATACGGGGGAGTTTACCACAGGCCCACATTTGCATTTCGAATTATGGGATAACGGAAACCCGGTAAACCCACTTGATTTTATAGATTTTAAATAATATGTCATTAAAGTCCTTTGCGGCCAAGATTTTCGCAGAACAAGTCGCTAAAAAAACAGCCAAATGGGTGGATCGCCCATTGGAAACCCAAGAAGCGGTATTCAAAGAACTGATCAATACGGCCCGCAACACCCTTTTTGGAAAAGAGCATGGTTTCGGACAAATACACGATCATGCCGATTTTGTAAAGAATGTTCCAATCCGCGATTATGAAGAACTCAAAGGTTATGTGGAAAAGGTTGTGGCAGGGGGTGTCGATGTGCTTTGGCCAGGAAAGCCTATTTATTTTGCAAAGACCTCAGGCACGACCTCAGGCGCAAAATATATACCTATCACGAATGTTTCGATAAAACAACAGGTGGAAGCTTCAAGGAATGCGATTCTAAACTATATTCATGAAACAGGACAGGCCGATTTTGTGGACGGTAAAATGATCTTTCTTCAAGGCAGCCCCGAATTGGAGGATAAAAATGGTGTTAAATTGGGCAGGCTTTCCGGTATTTCAGCACATTATGTGCCAAGGTATCTTCAGAAAAACAGATTGCCCAGCTGGAAAACCAATTGTATAGAAGATTGGGAAACCAAGGTAGACGCTATTGTTGATGAGACAATCGACAAAAATATGACCGTTATTGCCGGGATACCCTCTTGGGTACAGATGTATTTCGAGAGATTGAACACAAAAGGCCAAAAAAAGGTTGGTGAACTGTTCAGCAATTTTCAATTGTTCATTTATGGGGGGGTTAATTACGAACCCTATCGTGCAAAGTTCGAGAACCTCATTGGGCGAAAAGTAGATAGTATAGAGCTTTTCCCCGCAAGCGAGGGGTTTTTCGCATATCAGGACTCCCAGACCGATAAGGGGATGTTGTTGCTCTTGAATTCAGGAATTTTTTATGAGTTTGTAAAGGCCGATGAGTTCTTCAATGAAGAAAGGAAACGGCTTACTCTGAAGGATGTTGGGATTGGGGTTGATTATGTCATGATTATTTCCACCAATGCAGGATTATGGGCCTATAATCTGGGCGACACCATTCAGTTTACTTCATTGAACCCCTATAAGATCATCGTTTCAGGGCGTATAAAACACTTTATTTCGGCTTTTGGGGAACATGTCATTGCCAAGGAAGTTGAAGAAGCGATGTTAAAGGCGGTCCATGCGACCGATGCACGGATCAATGAGTTTACGGTAGCCCCGCAGATAAGCCCGAAAGAAAATGAACTACCTTATCACGAATGGTTTATAGAGTTTGAAAAACAGCCTTCCGATATGGTTGAATTCATTCAAATGTTGGACGCTTCCCTACAGGCACAGAACAGTTATTATTTTGATTTGATCGAGGGCAAGGTTCTACAGACCCTAAAAGTTTCCCCCATAAAAAATGGTGGTTTTCAGGAATATATGAAATCAATCGGGAAGTTAGGTGGGCAAAACAAGGTGCAACGCTTGGCCAATGACCGTAAAGTGGCCGATGCATTATCCCATTATACCATATAAAAACAGACACTACATGAACTTTAAGAAGCCTCTTATTTTTGTAGATTTATAATTGTAATTTTACGAACTCATCCTGACTTTTTGTTTTTAACCGAAAATGAGATAAGATTTGTTCAGATGAGGCACTTTTTGAAAGTCATGGCCATGGCTACGGGTAAAAAAAGTAACGAAATATAAACAGATTTGAGCCATTTTTTAGGAAATAGAAAAAGTCAGGATGAGTTCTACTTCAAATTTCTGTATGAAAAATACTAGAGTTACTACAAGGGCGCAGGAATCCACCAATGCCATTGAGCGTTTGTATATTACCATGCGCCATCTGTTCAACCGTGGTTTTTATAAACCTATGGGGGTTTCAGGGGAGACCTTAAGGAACGCCCTGTTGCAGTTACGTCCTGAGATCTATGGTTCTATAGCCGAAGAGAAAGCGGAACTCGACGGACTTGTTTATGTGTTGGAACGTTTGCCGGAAGGTATTGAACAGTGTAGGTTCATAAACCTCACCTCGGATGAAGGGTACGGAAAGGCTCATTTCGCACCTATTATCCCACCTAAAAGAAGAAGGAATTGTTACCGTATCGACGATGAGCAGATGAATATCGAGATTACCAGGGGGCGTTCCGATATTTATGATATTCTTACGCACCTTACATTTTTGTTCATTGAGTCCCATAAAATCTGCAAACATGTCCTTATAGGGGATACAGATGAAACCATTCGTGACTGGGGAAAACTGGAGGCAGCTGTCAAAAAGAAAAAACTTTCGTTGGCAGAACGTGAGGTGGCCTTGATCCATACCTCGAACATATTGAACCGACCCTTTGAGGAAGTATTGGAATATCACAAAAAGTTCGCGACAAAAACCGAACCGGAAAAATTTCTCCATATCATATACTGGATGGGTAAATTGGCTATTGAGGAAGAAGTTACCGGGAACAAAAGGGCCATAACCTTTACGTCGATGTTACGTGAAAGGCTGGGACATCATATTCATGGGGAACGCTGGGCAAATACAATCAAAGAGGTGATGGCTAAAAACGATTTGTTGTCGAGGCCCATCCATATCATAAGTGCGAATATGCATAGTGTAATGAACTCCTTGTTTGCAAGGAAGGCATTGGCCAAGGAATATCCAAAGGATGGGTCATTGGAGGTCTATAAGGCGCTGAGTTCCCCGGAAAACCATTTGCTGCAGAAGAAAGTCAACGCTATTGCCAAGAAGAATGGTATGATTACCATAGATGACCAGACGGGCGCCAATATAGACGTCCAGATCTTCGATTCGGCAAAAATCGGGAAGGATGCCTGTTGCTACGATTTTCCAAAAGACCTTCCACAAGAGGAAAAACCTGTTATATTTGTGATGGACTATGCCTTTGGGGAGCAAGCCTACGAAACCATAGATGAGCTTTTGAAACCCTATAAAAGTAAGCAAAAAGGGAATGTCTTCTTGGATGTTGCCTCGATTTCGATTATGGGCAAGGCCGGGATTTTGGAAGGGGGCAAAGGGGATCTAATGATACCTTCTGCACATATATTTGAAGGTACGTCGGACAATTATCCCTTTAAGAATGAATTATGTGCAAAGGATTTCCAAGGATATGGTTTGGAGGTTTTTGAAGGAGCCATGGTTACTGTTTTGGGCACCTCCTTGCAGAATAGGGATATCTTGAAGTTTTTCCATAGGTCTACATGGAATGTGATTGGCTTGGAAATGGAAGGTGTCCATTATCAAAAGGCTATCCAATCGGCATCGAAGATACGGAGGAGTATTCGGGAGGACGTAAAGGTCAGATATGCCTATTATGCCTCGGACAACCCCTTGGAGACAGGAGGCACTTTGGCCTCGGGCGGATTGGGGGCCACAGGGGTAAAGCCCACGTATTTGATTACAGACCGGATTTTAGAACAAATATTTAACTCATAAGATATAATGGCAGAAAGTAATACACCTAAGAACACCAACACTTCGGACGAAATTGATCTGGGACAGTTGTTCCAACTCATTGGAAAAGGGTTTGGCCGTTTTTTCAAAGGCTTTTTAAGAATGTTCCTATACTTGAAAGATAATGCCTTGGTCCTTTTGGGATTGATTGTTTTAGGGGTGGCGATAGGCTACGGTTTAAACCAGATCGTTTCTAAAAAATTAAAGACCGAGGTTATTGTGAAACCTCAGATGGAGAGCAAGAACTACTTATATGATGTGGTTAATGAAATCCAAGCGAATATAGAGTCAAAGGACACGACATTTTTTGCTGCCATTGGGGTACATATAACTGATTTTGACGGATTGGAAATTGCTATTACCCCGGTAGATGAAAACCGGGTGGGCAGTGATAGTGAAATGAAGTATTTGGAATTGCTTCAAAATTTCAAGGACACCAAGTCAATCTCTGATATCGTTAGGGCCGAGTTAGAGGACAAAAACTCTTTTAACCACCGTATCACTCTTTTCTATAAAGATGCCAAGGTAGGAGGAAAACTCGCTGAAGGGGTGATGAAGTATATCAATACCAATGGGTATTTTGACGGTTTGATAGCCGTATATAGGGAAAACGCAAGTTCTCGGATAGAGGAGGATAAACAACTATTGCGGCAAGTGGATGGAATAATCACCAACTATACAAAAAAGATGATGGAAAACGATGGAATGTCGGGTAATGATAGGATTGTTGTTGACAATCAGGAAACGGTGAATATTACAGGGTTGTTCGATTTTAAAAATAGTTTGATTCAGGATATTGAATCTAAAAGAATAGAGCTCGAAGAATATACGAACCCCATCAAAATTATAAATTTCGGAAAACCACAACAGGTCCAAAAAGCTTTTTGGGGAAAGAATATTATATTAATGCCCTTAATACTGGTTGGTTTGTTCTTTTTGGGGTCTTTTCTAAAGTTCCTAAACAAAAAGGTATCTGATATTCAGGAATAGCATCAAATGATTTTCAGAAATCCAGACGAAATAAGTCAAGGGAAGGCAAGGTTTTATACCTAACATATTACTTGATGGCAACCCTAAAAAGTGATTAATATAGAAAAGGCCGCTCTTTAGGAATCGATTCTTAAAAACATTGCCCTTGCCCTTTGTTGTTTCACTGGCGGCAATGACCTGACGACATAGGGCTTATTTGCCAAAAACCTTAAAGAGAACGAAACGAATTAAGGCATTAAACCTGAGAAGGCAAAGGATTTTAGTATTTTTGTCAAAATACGCATATATAGTGTTTTTAGCCAAAGAAACAAAAGAGTAACAATTATAAAGAGTTGAAATGAAAGTAGTGGCATTATTACCAATGAAAGGAAATTCGGAACGCGTACCGAACAAAAACCTTAAGGATTTTTGTGGTCGCCCACTATACCATAAAATTTTGGACACCCTATTAGCCTCAAGATTTATTGATCAGATTATCATCAATACCGATGGGGAATTTATTAAAAAAGATATTGAAGATAATTATCAGGGAAAAGTTACGGTACATGAACGTCCTAAGGAGATAATTGGGGACTTCGTGTCTATGAATAAAATAATCGAATACGATGTGGATAAAGTTCCGGGGGATATTTATATTCAAACCCATAGCACCAATCCTCTACTCCTGACAAGCACTTTGGACAATGCCATAGAGGAAATGATAAAAAACGACGGTAGTTTTGATTCAATCTTTTCAGTAACAAAGTTACAGACAAGGTTATATGATGCGGAAGGAAAACCGTCAAACCATAATCCCCATGAACTTATAAGAACCCAGGACCTACCACCTTTATTCGAAGAGAATTCAAGTTTTTATATCTTCACTAAAGACTCTTTCGAACAATCTGGTGGAAAAAGAATAGGGAATAAGGCTAAAATGTTTGAGATGGATAAGATTGAAGCAATCGATATTGATCAAATCCAAGATTTTATTATAGCTGAATCCATATATAAATTACTACGATGATATATGATGAATTAAGGAACTGGAACCAATATTTCAAGGGCCCCGTTTTTGACGAGATATTCGAAAGGCTACAAGCAATATCAATTGACACCAAGAACGGCGAGTATTTTAAAACCGACCAGTATTATTTTAAGGTGATGAGCTATGAGACTACTTTGGAGCCAGCCATAATAGAATCACATAAAAAAGAAGTGGATATTCAGTTAGCGCTAAGTGGTGGTGAAAGGATAAGGGTCTACGACACTAAGGATGTTGAGGTCTCCTCAGGATACTCTGAAGAAATTGATTGTATGTTTTATAGGGCCAACAACCCTGAATTGATCGAATTAAAGTTGATTCCGGATAAAATGGCAGTATTTTTCCCGAATGATATACATGGATGCCAATACAGTTTAACAGATAAAGAAAATAACATTAAGAAAATCGTAATTAAAATAAATGAAGAACTTTTTACACATTAAAAGTAAGTTAAAGCAAAAGTTGAAAGACAGGGAATTATCACTAGGGTCTTGGCTGACCATTCCGCATCAATCAATTGTGGAGATTCTTTCTTCTGCAGGTTTCGAATGGTTGACTATTGATATTGAACACTCTGCCATTGATTTTCAGACTGTACAAAATCTAATTGGCCATATTCAAGCAAATGATATGGAAGCTTTGGTACGTGTCAGTAAAAACGATGAAGTAATCATAAAAAGGGTTATGGATGCTGGAGCCAATGGTGTAATCGTACCGATGATAAAAAATGCGGAAGAGGCCAAACAAGCAGTTTCTTGGGTAAAATACCCTCCTAACGGAACAAGGGGTGTTGGATTGTCAAGAGCCCAACACTATGGAACAGGGTTTAATGAATACAATAAGTGGGTAAACGAAGAAGTGGTCATCATTGCCCAAATTGAACATATCGATGGGGTTAGAAATTTAGCCGGGATTCTTGATGTAGATGGTATTGATGGTATTATTGTTGGGCCATATGATCTTTCTGCTTCTATGAATAAGCCCGGCATGTTCTATGACGATGATGTTAAAGAGGTGTTGGCCGAGATAGATAAGGTGACTTTGGAAAAATCAAAAAGTCTTGGTTTTCATGTAATCGAATCGGATCACATGAAACTTCTTGAAAAAATTGATAAAAAATACAATTTTTTAGCGTTTAGTCTAGACTTTTTCTTCCTTGGTGACAAGGCACGTGAGCAGATGGCCCTTATAAAGTCAAAATTATAATAAGATGAAAAAAGTATTGGTTTTTGGGGGCTTTGGTTTTTTGGGTTTTTACTTGGTAAAAGAACTTCTTGGAAGGGGATATGAGGTAACGGTCGCTGATATTCAGGAGAATCCTGAACTCATAGATGAGGTCGGACATGTGAAATGTGATATATCCAAAGACACTGAGGTCGCTCAAGTCTTTGAATCGGACAATTTCAATGTTGTATATAATCTAGCGGGTTTTGCCAATCTTGATCAGGCCATTAAATTTCCTTTAAGGACCATAGAGCTTAATGTTATAGGTAATATGTATGTGTTAGAGCAATGTTTGAAGCATAATATCGAAAAATTCGTTTACGCTAGCAGTGCCTATGCAATGAGCAACAAAGGGTCGTTCTATGGTATTAGCAAATTGGCTTCAGAAAAGCTGATCGAAGAATATAACAAAAGGTATAATTTGCCGTTCGTTATTTTAAGATACGGGTCCGTCTATTCCGAGAGGGCTTATGAGAACAATTATATTTATAATCTTGTAAAAGAGGCGATTCTAAATAAAAAGATCGATCATAAAGGTGATGGTAATGAGATTCGGGAATATATACATGCTGCTGATGCCGCAAAACTTTCAGTTGATGTTATAGAATCTGATAACCTTCAAAACATACATGTGATCTTAACAGGTACGGAGCGTATGAAACGTATTGAATTGTTTCATATGATTAATGAGATCTTAGACGGTAAAGTAGCAATAAACTGTAACGATTCAGGGTATCAAAACCACTATAGATATACACCTTATTCTTTTGAGGCCAGCGTAAGTAAAAAATTAGTGGCAAATCCGCATATAGATATGGGCCAAGGGCTTTTAGAGTGCGTAAGGGCCGTTCACAAGAATGGGAATTGAGTTATGGTAGTTGGTGTTTCTGGTTATGGGGATTATTCAATTGTTGCGACCGATCATATAGAACAGACAATAAGAACGGTATTGGCTTCCAAGGATAATGTATTTATTGCCTTGTCCGGGGGCTCGACCCCATTGCCTGTTTTGGGGGAATTAAGAAAAAGGAACCTTGATTGGGACAGACTCTTTTTCTTCATGGTAGATGAGCGAATCGTCCCTTTAAATAAACCTGAAAGTAATTTTGGAGCAATTAGAAACGTTTTTTTTGATCATATTTCGTCAAGGGCTTTTTCAATGGTGCAAGATGAAGTGCCTATTTCCCGAGCCATTGAGGCTTATGAAACCACAATACGGGACATAATGGAACTAAATGGCCAAGGTTTTCCGGTTTTTGACCTGATTTTGTTAGGTATGGGAGATGATGGCCATACGGCATCATTATTCCCGGGAACCAAGGCTTTAAGCGAGCATAAAAAATGGATTGTCAAGAATGAAGTACCCCAATTGAATACTTTTCGTATTACTTTTACGTATCCTACGATACTTAGCGCAAAAGAGATAATCGTTTTGATAAAGGGCCACACTAAAAAACAGATTTATAATGAACTTGTTTCGGGGGGCAAAACCACATATCCCATGCAAAAAGTAGTGAACGAGAGAAAAGACCTTAAGTGGATTTTAGAGGATAGCTTATGAAGATTAAGAATATTTTTTTTGATTTTGATGGTGTAATAGCCGAATCGGTTACTGCCAAGACGGAGGCATTTAGAGAAATGTATATTGGGTATGGTACTAAAATTGCCGATAAGGTGGTCGAGTTCCATATTAACAATGGAGGCGTTTCAAGATTTGAAAAATTCAAGTACTGGGAAAAAACTTTTTTCGGGCGTGACATTTCAGACGAAGAAGTGCAAAAATTGGCACAACGGTTTTCAAGATTAGTGCTTGATAAGGTTATTAATGCACCAGAAGTGGTAGGTGTGGAAGAATTTCTGGAAAAACACAACAAAGACCTGAATTATTGGATCATTACCGGGACCCCAACGACTGAGATAGAGATAATTGCCGATAGAAGGCAGCTCGCCAAATATTTTGAAGGTGTTCATGGCTCACCAGAGAACAAGAAATATTGGACCGAATATCTGCTGAGGAAAAACAATCTAAAACGTGAGGAAACCTTGTTTTTGGGAGATGCCACCACGGATTATGATGCCGCTAAGCATTCCCACCTTCATTTTGCCTTAAGGGATAATGAGGAGAATATTGAATTATTTAAAGAATACGAAGGAATGCGATTCAGCAATTTCAACGAACTGGAAGAGCTTCTTCTGAACAATAAAATGTTATAACATGAAAGTATTACTGACCTCTACTTCTTTTCAAGATACACCTGGGAAACACCAAGAATTATTATATAGCCAAGGCTATGAGATAGACACATTGCGTGGTCCAATTCCAGAGTCGGAATTGTTGCCCATTATTGCCGATTATGACGCCGTAATTTGCGGTGATGATGATTATACCGAAGAGGTAATCAAGGTTGGGGTGGAAGGCAACTTAAAATACATTTCCAAATACGGTGTGGGCCTAGACCGTATTGATCTTAAGGCAGCAAAAAAGTTTGGCGTACCGGTAACGAATTGTCCAGGGGTAAATCAGGTTTCGGTTTCAGAGCATGTGTTGGCCCTCTTGTTCACTTTTGAAAAGAATGTCCATCTACAATATAACACCACTAGGGAAGGCAGCTGGAAAAGATGGGTTGGAAACGAGGTGCAAGGAAAAACAATTGGTATAATTGGGTTGGGGGCTGTAGGAAAAGAACTGGCAAAAAAGGCTTCGGCATTGGGTATGGGTGTATTGGCCCATGATATTTTTAAAAGTGATGATTTCCTGGCTGAACACCCTGAAGTATCTTTTGAACAAGATATTGATGCGGTATTTGCAAATTCCGATATAATTAGTCTTCATTTACCACACACTCCCGAATCAGAGAAAATGATCAATGAGGAAGTGATTTTCAAACAGTTCAAAAGAAACCCAATATTGATTAATACCTCCCGTGGCATGTTAGTGGATTCCCAAGCAGTTGTCAAAGGATTAAAAGAAGGTAAAATAAGAGGTTATCTGGCCGATGTGCTGGCCCAAGAACCTATGGCTGACGATGAAGTGCTCAGAGGTGTTGAAAATGTGATTATAACCCCTCATGTAGGCTCCAGAACGTTTCAAAGTGTAGAGCGACAAGGTTCAATGGCTGTGAATAATTTGATCAATCTCCTAAAAGGAGCAAAAGAATAGTCTTGTTAACCATTGGTCCCAGGGACAAGTTTTGAAATGACCTGCCATTGTGTCCCGTCAAAAATAATGGTGATGGCCTCGCCATTTTCCAATATATAATTTGGACTATTCTCTATTGATGCACTTTCCGATCTGATTTCTAGAATGTTCGCCTTGGTCCCTATATTTTTTAACACCAACTCCCTGCGTATTTGCTCTTCGGCTTTGGTAATCGTTATTGTCCTTTTGCCCTTATCGGTATCTATAAAAACATTACGGACCGTTTTAGTGGTTTCAAAATTTGAAGAAGTAATGATTGTTCCAAATTTAACACCTGCTATCTGTGTTATTCCCTTAGGTGCCGAAATATGGTCTCCGTTATTCGGATTCGTGGTTATGTTATATGAGCTGCCCGCCCCAAACCCTTGTATGCTGGGCTTTCCGTTAAAAGTGCCTATTCCTATTTTCCCTTTATCGATATTACCGAAAACACCTTGGAAACTTTCAACATGATGCCTGTTGTTTTCTTTACCGCTTTCAGAGCCCAAGCCTAAAACCTGACGCCCGTAACCCCTACCTTTTTTCATTTTCGAATCAATAATTAGATTCGTCCGGGCTTCCTGAACCACAAAATTTTCCTTTACACCACTAAATTGTGAATTTATGATTTCAGCATTTATAACATTTTTACCAACATTTATACCAGTTGAGATTCGATTATTGGACCTTATGAAACTTTCTTTGAAAATAAAATGAGTGGTATTCTCAACTTGTACTGCAGTTTGTCCTTCCGCCGCACTATATCCACCTGTAATAAATGGACTATAAAAAGCGATCATATCATTATCGAAAATCCCATTTAAATCACTTGTTATACGAATTTGCGGCATATCGGAATTTCTGCCATTGCCCTCTAAAAATGTGGCGAATGAAGCGAAATTAGTAAGATTTTCCAAAATAAGCCCCTCATTATATGACCCTTGAATAACTCCGCCAAAAAATTTTAATCCGGCAGATGAGTTAATATCACTATTAGTGAATTTCGCCCCAACCTTACAGTTTTCGATTTTGAAGTTTTTAAAGTCCGTATTCGTTGCATTATGGCCCAAGACCCCAAATTGGGAAGTACTATAGATAAAAAACGAATCAAAACTGGTGGTATAACAATTTTCGATTTTTATACCGATACCGCCACCTTCAATGATAACATTGTAAATTCCACTATTCCTATTTGCCTGATTAAGGCTTATCGCTATGGCATCCTCTTTTATCTGATTAATGAAGAGGTTTTTGATTCTTAGATCAAATTTTTCATTGGGGGAACTAAAATCCAAAAAAGTGCCATTTCCAATATAATCCATGTAGGTTTTGCTAACGCCATCTCCGTAAATTTCAACGCCAATTGGGGAAGAGACCCCTTTTTTGAATTTCCATTTTCCCGAGGGGATATATACTTTGCCAACATAGATATCCCATTTGTTGTCCGACCTAAGTTCAGTACCCGTAATAATAGCCGCGTCAATGGCCGCTTGCAAAGCGGTCGAATTATCCTCCCTATATTGCGAGCCTCCAAAATCCTCAATATTGAAAACAGTAGGCTCTATCAAATCGAGAAATTCTTGTGATGTTTTGTTGATTTTCTCAGTAGGATAATAGTAAGAGAGTATCAATGAGTCGATGGTTTTGGAATCAAAGATCAAAAGGGTTATAAGCCCCAAGAATAAAAGTCCCAGCAAAAAACGTATTAATGGGGATTTTTTGAACCAGGTTGAATTTGTTTTTTCTCTCATCAAAGTATTGTTCGGTTATACAAATATAAAAAACTAACACTCTAAGCAAATTCAAAAGAACCACAAGGGTTATCTGTCGTTTAATGATAACCTGCCTTTGGAAATAACCTTTAGCTCTATTGTGTATCTTTGATTTGGTTGCTAAACTAGAAGTAGTGCGAACGTTTTTATTATTGGGTTTTTTAATGGCTATCATAATGAATGGAAGATAGCTGAACCCTTTCCGTCTTTCCGTTGTGGTGTCGAACCTGTCGGGCAGTGAGCGGTAGCTGTCCATCCAAGCGTTGGTGCGTTCCATGGCATATATTCCACCCCCTGTCCGCATTGCCGTTCCACTTGTTTGACCAAGACCGGCATCGGCGTTCAGGAACGGTCCATCTACTGTGATATCGGCATGTTCGAGCGTAGCTTCCCATAGAGGGTGTTATGGTTTCCAGTCATAGGTCCTTACATGGCCAAGGGGGGGCTTTCCATATCGGTTAGGCAAAGGGCATTGATCGTCTTTTGTTTATTCCTGCCCTGGCACTCCCCGCCATGCTCTCTGTATTCCGTGATTCCCACTAGGAATGAAGGTATTTCGGTTTCTGTCATATCTTTGTCCAGCACATTGTACATAAAGGGTTGTTTCGGGGCATTTCCATTTTATGTTCCGAAATACAAATATCCGCAACCCTTTCTTTCGACCTAAATAAAGCTTAAATCACTTCAATGTATTTAGGACATCCCAGGTCAAAATGGCAATTTTTTTTTGAAAAACAACCTACGTCGAAAAATAAAAGTATATTTCAAAAACAAAAGATATTTCTTAATGGCGGAAAATGTAACCTATTCTTCTAAAAATGTGCTGAATAAAGCCATATTCAATATTGCGTTTCAAATAATACCTATTGCCACGGCACTTTTGCTAACACCATATTTGATCAATACCATGGGGAAAGATCTATGGGCAAAGTTTGCCATAGGGGTTAGTATAATTTTCTTGTCCAATTACTTTTCTTTTGGAATTGGACCGACTTTGAACAGAAGGGTTTCGGAATTGATAGGTCTGAACGAAAACCATAAAATCGGCAGTGAATTGAAGGAATGTACAGCATTGTCAATCGTACTTGGGGTCCTTTTCTTTATAGTGTTACAGTCGGTTCTTTTTTTTGGCTACCAAAATAATGTGTTTAGTATATTGCAATCAAAGGCAGATTTCCAGTTTTATTTTATAGTATTATTGGTTTTTATAATTGCCTTTGCGATCATACCTTTCAAATCCTTATTGGAGAGTTTCAGCGATTTTTATTTTTTAGCGATTACAAGGGCTATTGCGGCATCTATGCTCTTTATCATACCATTTTTGTTTGTTGTGCTGGGCAAGATATCCCTGGTTCTGATTTCCGGGGCATTGGGAGTGTTCTATTTATTATTATACATAGCTTATTATATTAGGGTATTGGCACACGAAAACAAGTTTTCATTTAAGATGGTATCACCTTACTCAATAGGTTTTTTGAAATCGTTATTTAAAATCAATGGCGAATTTTTGAAAGAGACGTTTTTCTTTAGTCTTTTTTTTTTAACCACGGCCGTTGTGTTATTTTTCGATCGGTTTTACTATCCCGTTTTCTTTGATACCCAAATAATGTCGGACCAAGTTACCATGCTCGATTTGTTTAATAGGATAGCCATTGTAACGGGAACGGTCTCATTAGTTTATTTTTCGGCTATTTCGGTTTGGTACAATGAAGGTCGGCTCAAAAAAATAAAAACGATTCTTAAAACGCAGTACCAGGTTATTTTAGTAGCCTTTTTGTTAATTGGGTTGGTGGGCTACTTTTTTCTAGGGGATATATTATACTGGTGGCTTGGTGGGAGTTATTCTGATTTCATAGGACAAAATGCGTTCTTTTTATTGTTGGGTGTTCTTTCTGTAAATTTCACCGTACTTTTGATTAGGCCCCTTCAAGCAGTTGGAGAAATCAAAACAGTGAGTCTGTTCTTAGTGATGACAACGATTGTTTATCTTTGTATTGTTATTATATTGGGTATCAACCACTCAATAGAATTACATTTTATGGCATTGTTGGTCAAAGCGTTTCTAGATTCTGTCATATTCACATATTTATTAAAAAGAAAACGACTCTTATGGTAAACAAAGTATTGATTTACGAGGTTCATTTCTCTAACATTAACAGATATGTTGTACCCTTGGCCAAGTATTTGATTGAAAATCTGATTACAAAGGAAGTAGTGATTATTTACGATTCTTTCGTAGAAAGTGATAAGATTGATTTATCAGGTTTGTCCAATGTAACCCATAATACGGTTAAGGATGAGTATGGGAGGCATAAGAAACTTCCTTTGGAAAACACTGTATTTATCAATTACAGTTATAGAATTACAGATTTATATTGGACATACAGATTCAAGAAACTAGACATATACTGTTGTCAGGTCCAGCATGGTATGTATGCAGAGTTTTTAGAGCGGAGTTTTTTAGGTTATTTTTCTGCAATCGGCAGAAAGTTGACATATTTGAAATATTTATTTTCCTTTTTATTGAGATTTGAACCGGTTATTTTCACGTACTTGTTTAATAAGGATTTTTTAAAGTCATTCAAGATCAATGAATATATAGAAAAGCGAAAAGGTAAAATCATCCCAGTTCAATCTGATCATGTATTTGTTTGGGGCGAATATTGGAAAGAATGGTTCATGAAAAACCATTATTATTTTTCGGAAGATTTCTTCACTATAATCGGAAACCCTGATTACCATACTTTCATAAAGCATTCAAAGTTTAAAATGCAACCGGAAAAGGTGTGTTATATTGCACAGACCTTCGTTGAGGATGGTAGAATGGAAAAGAATGATTATAAAAAAGTGATCGATAAATTTGCAGACACCTTAAAAGATAGATTGATCATTAAACTACACCCAAGATCTGATAAATCCATTTATGAAAAAGTTTTGGAGACCGGGGGAGAGATTACTTTTGATTTTCCTATTTCTGGATTTTATCTGGGACATTATTCTTCCGTTCTTGCCCTAGCCATAAATGTTGAGAACAGTAAAGTTTTTTTACTAGAGATCAACAACGAGGAAATACCGGACTACTTTAGGAACTCGGCGAACAAGGTATTTTCTGAACAAGACGACCTAATCAATGCGATTTTGGAAAATATTGATTCGGTCGGAGCAAAACAGATATCGTATTATTTCAAGAATATCGAGCGACATCCATTTGAGATTATCTCAGGGAAAATTGCAAATATCAATGATTGATGGAGGTATATAAACCCATTCTATTACAATGTATTTCAGTACTGTTTTTGTTTGCATTCTTATTTCTTGCCAGGTTAAGGAAATCCGTTTGGCTTAGTGCTGCACTTTTGCTCTTTCTTTTGGCACTCGTGATTGTGGTTTTTGTAAATCGTGATTATTCAGCGAATATTGACCTGCCGTTGTATATGGATTTCTATAAATACAATCAGGTCTTTGCCGATATTTTTGAATCTAAGACAGCCTGGAAGGGAGACTTCCTCTTTTTTGCGATTATGCCTATATCCCATTCAATGGGTTTCGATCAAGAGAATTATATCACTCTTCAGCTTATAATAAGTATTTCATTAACGTTTATGGCTTACGGTATCTTTTTTAAGGACAACAAGGCATGGGTATTTCTGGCGTTGTTCTTTATGGTTAATAGTTCATCTTTTTATTTGGTTCACGGTAATGTGATAAGACAGGGCTTGGCTTCTTCCCTGCTCTTACTTGGACTATGCACCCCGGTTGATCAATATTCGGTGTTGTCAAAAATCGCGGCGTTTTTAAGCCATAAGGGTAGTGTATTTTCTTTTTTGACCAAATTCGTGAAATTAGGGGGCCAAGCCAAAGTCTGGCTTTTAATAGTAAGTCTTGTTATTGGTTATTTTTCCCTTTTCGTACACGTTCTTAATCTTTTGCCATTGCCCGAATTCGTAGAAACCAAACTTGATTTTTACTCCACCTTTGAAAGGTCCTCTTCCAATTCCCTGATCAAATTAGTATTGTTATTGGGTTTCAACTTCCTTTTTCTGTTCTTAAATAAAGGGAAGGCTAAATATGGAAGAGTATATGACTTGTTTTTTGTTTTTTCGATTGCGGCATTATTATTATTTAGGTTTGATGGTATGTTTTCCCGGCTAGTCTTGTACACAGATGTCTTTATTCCAATTTTAACAATAGGGTTGATTCAACAATTTTCTGTTAAGAAGAATAAATCTATAGCAGTATTAATAGCTATAACGTGTAGTTTCATATATTCGATATATGTTTTTAACCACGATTCGATCATTTTTAATATGGGAAAATATTTTAGGATTTAGCTATGGGTTATAGGTCTATTTTTTGCAAATCCCTTTGTTGTTCGATTGCACTTACTGCCCTCCTGTCCTGCACGGGGGAGGAGAGAATGCCCGAGGAAACCAATGGGTTTATCCAATATTTCCTAGATCACAATTCAGAAAGAATCTACAAAAGTGAAATTCAACGTGTAAAAGTGAATTTTTTCCCCACTAGTACCATGTTGGTCTATAGCTTTTGGAAACAGGAAAGATTCCAAGATAATGGGAGGTTGTTTTTGCATTTGTACCCAAGTGAAGTCAATAATTTAATAGGCAACCGTAGGAAGTATAAGTTTGTCAATGTGCCAATAGACAATAAAAACAATGTTGCCCTAGGAGAAAAGTTTTTTTATCATTTTCAAAACATACAATTACCCTTTGACCTTTCTTCTTTGCAAACAGGGCAATATAATGACACTTCCAAGACCTGGAAATCCGATTATATGGATTTAGGGAAGTTGAAAAAAATGACTGATTCGAAAAGGTCTTTGTTAGAGGGGGAAAACACTAAGTATGCAGCTGAATTATATAGAAGAGGCGACCTTAGCCCTATTCTAGGCACTAAAGTTTATGTATTCAAGGATGTTGAGGTCGAAATATACTATAATGCATCGTTAAATAGGCTCACTGTTATCTCTAAGGGACCGATTGGAGGTGCTTTGAAGAACAAACACATTTTTTTCGACTACTATTATCAAAACAAGGTAGTAGAAAGGAAATCATTGACAACAGAGGATTTACTTTTAAAAAAGGAGTCCAATTACAAAATATTTGATATAGATCTGGATCAGCATTTTGATGGGATTATCATTGGTCAGATTCAAAATAATCTAGAAAAAGAGCTAAAGAGGATAGAAACCAAGAGGCTTATCCACATTTCATATCCGATTAGGGCAATGGAACCCGATAAGGATATATATGACCAGAAAAACCATGATATTCAATTAGTAAATCAACTTATCACGAATAACCTTCCTCTATTATACTATAGTACCGAGCATAAATTAAGATTGTTTCTGAATGGGTCTGGAAAGAGGGCCTATATTGTTTTGGATAATGTAGATATACTTGATAATTTAATAGTAAGCAAAGAGATTAATGGCCGATCGGATTTGGAAAAGTTGGACTTGGACAATTCGTTCTGTCTTTTGGGAAAAACGTCACAAATAGTCGTTCATGAATTAAAATTGACAAATAGGGCAGACCCCATGGTTTTTAGTTTGATTTTAGGAAAAAAGGAAATCTACAAAACAGTATTCGAATAATGAGGATAGGATAAATCGTACTACAGGTATTCACAAATGTCAGATGTTTTAACCCAGAATAGGCAACCATTTTCAAAACCATATCTTTTAAGTCTTGGTGCGGCTTTATGTATTGGAACCATACCTTGGGGTCTAAGGTTGAATACATTGATGATCATCGGTTTTGGTAGTAGTCTGTTGCTTTATTCTATTTTTGTAAAAGGTAAGATCAACATTAGACCAAGACCTTTCTTATTGGGGTCGGCAGTTTTTAGTGTTGCTTTGGTTTGGTTGTTGATCACTACGGATAAGGAATCTGGTTTAAAATACCTAGAACGCAGTTTGAGCGCATTGATCTTCCCTTTTTTATTTTCTCTTATTTATAATCGGTTTCGGCTTAATATAGTATTCATTTTACGACTGTTCATGATTTCCTGTCTGCTTAGGTATTTTGTGTTCATATATGAAGTTATCGATTTTGAGCTTATTTTCATCTTTGATTATTGGAAAGAGATATTGATCCAATTCAATCAACTATTTAAGTTGAACGCTTTGCATCCTTCTTATTTCTCAATGTTTTTGGGTTTTTGTTCCCTGATTTGTTATGACACTATCTTTAGGGTAGGATCAAATCTCAAAAAATTATTCTGGACGATCTTGCTGCTTGTTTTTTTTGTAATCAACCTTTCTTTGGCAGCCAAAATGCCAATTATTGCGACAATAGTTTCAATGGCTTTGATTTCCACAACATCAACTCTAAGAAAGTCCAGTAGATCACAAAAAAAAATAGCTGCTTCACTTTTAGTGGTTGGATTATCGATTTTCGGTTTGTTCCTCTACAAAGTGCCCAATCCGATCAGTCAAGATATTATTAATTACTATCAATTACTAAATGGCGATGAGATTGGGGATATATACGATTATAATCAATATGGAACCAGTTCGCCAATAGCTACTTGGGAGAAAACAAATCGTGTCCATATTTGGAAATCTGGGTTAGAGCTCGTCAAGGACAATCTTTTTTTCGGGGTGGGAACCGGTGACATTAAACAAGAACTCAACAATAGGTTCATTCAGGACAAGCAAGAATATTTAGCGGCAAAGGACACGAACAGTCATAATCAGATACTGGATTATTTAATTAAATATGGTATTGTGGGCTCTCTAATAATAGCTCTTTCTTTTATGGGATATTTTAAGAAGGCATGGAATGACCATAATCAATTGTTCATGATGTTTTTAGTGCTCTGTTGTCTTTGTATGTTGACCGAGAACATACTTAATAGGCAATATGGTATCGTCTTTTTTTTCTATATCAATAGTCTGTTTTTTTTTAAACGATAGGACTCTGTAAAATGAAAACGTTAGATTGCGAAAGCAATTCTTGAATATATAATTTGTTGGGTTAGGTTCTTAAACCTAATTTTATAAGCTGAATAACGGAATAATCCAATATTACCTATAGACCATAAGATGATTAGACCATCCATATTAAATTCCCTAGAACGAAAATTCATTCTTTTGGTAGGTGATTTGTTTATTATTGTTATTGCTTTGAGGTTGTTCGTAAATGAGGCGATGGATGTCAAGCTAGAATCATTTGTCCATAAGAGCCTCTTTTATTTCTTTGGTATATCCTTATACTTGTTCTTATCTTATGTTTTGGATTTTTATAATCTAGAAAAATGTTTTAAGAAAAGGGCAATTCTTTCACAATCAGGATATATTGCCGGTTTATTTGTCCTGACTACATTCATTGGGACCGTAATAGTTTTTGATGCCAGTTTTTGGCGAATCCCCTTAATCGTTTTTTTGTTCTTGACCCCATTGGCCATTTTTTTATGGCGGTTTTTCTTCAGAAGTCTATTCAAGGTGATTCCAGCCACAAAAAATGTGCTTTATGTTTATGATTCATTTGATTCTTCCAGTCAAGAAAGGTATATCAAACAAATTAATGGGGAAGGGGTCGAAACGTACTATCGGATAAAGTTGACCTTATCTATCGCAGATGTACAATTTTTAGGAAAAAACAAGTTTATGGAGGCTTTGGATAAGATTGACTCCTTCCTCTTGAATCTACAGAGTTATAATGAATTTCCCATAGAGCTGGAATCAGTCCTTTTAAATGCTATTTTAAGAGGTAAGGAAGTATTGTCTTTCACCTCATTTTATGAAAATATTTATGAAGCTTTACCAATTCAGTCCCATAATGATAGTTTTTATGAAATACTACACTTAAGAAATAAAAAGATAAGGTACATTCAGTCGATATTCTCCTTTTTTGTGAATTTTTTTCTCTCGCTTGTTGTAGGACTGATGTTTGTGTTTATTACGCCGATAGTTTTCTTGTTGAATATGCTATTTAATAAAGGACCACTTTTCTATACTCAAAAGCGAGTTGGGCAGTATGGAAAGGAATTTAAGATATACAAGTTTAGATCAATGGTCGTGGATGCCGAAAAATCCGGTGCAAAGATGGCGACCAAGAATGATAGTAGGATCACTCCGTTTGGTCGAATATTGAGGTTGTTCCGGATAGATGAACTCCCACAGATTATCTCTGTGATTAAGGGGGATATGCAATTTATCGGGCCTAGGCCCGAACGTAAGGTTTTTGTAGATGATTTACATAAGATCACTCCGTTCTATAACGTTAGACATATAATAAAACCAGGAATAACAGGTTGGGCCCAAGTAAAATATAAATATGGGGAAAACCTTGATGACTCCATCAAAAAATTGGAATATGATCTTTACTATATAAAGAACAAGTCCGTAATACTGGACATAAGGATTATTTTCAAGACAATTACGACGGTATTATTTTCCAGAGGAATGTAATCTACAATAAATGAAGAAAATTTTAATAACCGGTGCAGCCGGATTCTTGGGGTCACATCTATGCGATAGGTTTATAAAGGAAGGTCTTCATGTCATCGGTATGGACAACCTGATCACAGGAGACCTTAAGAATATTGAACATCTTTTCCCTTTGGAACATTTTGAATTTTACCATTACGATGTAACCAAGTTCGTAAACGTGCCCGGCAAGCTCGATTATATCCTACATTTTGCCTCTCCGGCAAGTCCTATTGATTATTTAAAGATCCCCATAGAGACCCTGAAGGTGGGATCTTTGGGAACCCTTAATTTGTTGGGGGTTGCCAAGGAGAAGAAAGCAAGGATCCTGGTCGCTTCGACCTCTGAGGTATATGGGGATCCTTTGGTACACCCCCAGAACGAGGAATATTATGGCAATGTGAGCCCGATAGGCCCCCGCGGAGTGTATGATGAGGCCAAACGTTTTATGGAGTCCATTACAATGGCCTATCATCGTTATCATGATGTGGATACCCGTATTGTACGTATTTTCAATACGTATGGTTCTAGAATGCGCTTAAATGACGGCCGTGTCGTACCGGCATTTATGGGGCAGGCATTACGGGGTGAGGATTTAACGGTTTTTGGCGACGGGTCCCAAACCCGATCATTCTGCTATATAGACGATCAGGTCGAGGGAATTTACCGCCTATTGATGAGTGACTATACCGACCCTATCAATATCGGGAACCCGCATGAGACTACGATCTTGGAATTTGCACAGGAGATAATCCAATTGACAGGTACCGACCAGAAGATAGTCTATAAGCCATTGCCTAAGGATGACCCCCTACAAAGGCAGCCCGATATAACAAAGGCCAAGGAAATATTAGGCTGGGAGCCCAAGGTAGGTCGTGCCGAAGGCCTAAAAAAGGTTTTTGAGTATTTCAGGTCACTGACCCCGGAAGAACTGCACGACAAGGAACATAGGGATTTTTCGGGCATAGCTTAGATTATTGGCATTCAAGCTGTATTTTTACACAAACTTTAATTATGGATATTCTTATTCTTGGATCAGGTGGTCGCGAACATACCATCGCCTGGAAACTCGGCCAAAGCCCTGGGTTATCGAAACTTTACATAGCTCCCGGGAATGCTGGTACAAGCACTATCGGTACTAACTTGCCCATTAATGTAAATGATTTTGAAAAAATCAAGGAGACTGTTATTTCGAACAACATTGATATGGTGGTCGTTGGCCCGGAGGATCCATTGGTAAACGGAATCCATGATTTTTTCCTTAATGACCCCGGCCTTAAGGATATCCCAGTAATCGGCCCCCAAAAAGCCGCAGCTACCTTGGAGGGAAGTAAGGAGTTTGCCAAGGAATTCCTTTTCAGGCACAATATCCCCACGGCAGCATATCAAAGTTTTACTTCGGAGACCTTGGAATCAGGATATGCTTTTCTGGATTCATTGAAACCACCGTATGTTTTAAAGGCAGACGGATTGGCAGCGGGCAAGGGAGTGGTCATATTGGAGGATCTGCAAAAGGCCAAGGATGAACTGAAGACCATGTTGGTCGACGCAAAATTCGGAGCGGCCAGTACGACCGTTGTTATCGAGGAGTTTTTATCAGGTACGGAATTAAGTGTTTTCGTACTTACCGATGGTAAGGGATATAAAGTGTTGCCAACAGCCAAGGACTATAAAAGGATAGGGGAAGGTGATACAGGACTGAACACAGGTGGTATGGGCGCTATTTCGCCTGTTCCTTTCGCGGATAAGGAATTTATGGACAAGATACATGGGCGCATAGTCAAACCTACCATAGAAGGGCTTAAAATAGACGGGCTGCCCTACAAAGGCTTTATTTTCATTGGCTTGATCAAAGTAGGTGACGAACCATTTGTTATCGAGTATAACGTTAGGATGGGAGACCCGGAGACCGAAGTGGTCATACCAAGGATAAAAACCGACTTGGTCCAGATTTTCAAGGCGGTTGCCGATCAAACACTGGATAGTATAGACCTTGAAATCGATGATCGTACGGCATCGACCGTAATGTTGGTATCTGGGGGTTATCCTGAAGCCTATGAAAAGGGGAAGGAGATAATAGGATTCGAAAATATCGATAGGTCCATTGTATTCCATGCCGGTACGGACCTTAAAGACGGTAAGACAGTTACCAATGGAGGCAGGGTAATGGCAATTACATCCTACGGGGATGATTTTAAGGAAGCCTTAAACACCTCCTATGGGAATATAGGGAGGATATGTTTTGAGAAGATGTACTTTAGGAAAGATATCGGGTTCGACCTATAGGTAGGAATGTGAGGATATCGATTTGTCCTCTTCGTCGTTGTCGCTGTATTTCTTTAGTTGGAACATCCAATAGACAAAGGCCACAAAGCAGATAACCATGAATATCCAGTTAAGGGTATTGGCAGCCCACCAGTTCTCGGTGAACCTTAAAGAGTCATATGGTAGGAAAAGCCCATTCACAAATAAATCCTGTATGCCTTCAAAAAATGCCTTCATCTTATAGTATATTTACGATGCAAAAATATAAAAACCGCAGATGATTACAAGTTTTTTTGGCAAAACAAAACCTATTAACTACGTAATTGTAGTAACTTTTTTGTTTCTGTTCTATTGGCTTGTTCATTTTTCACTCTTTAAAAAGATCCATACCCCGGAGGAATTGTTGTGGCAAATGTTAATGTTGCTTTTTTTGTCTTTTTCCATTTTCCTTGTTGATTTTATAGTAAAAAAGAATAGGATAACCTTTGCGAACTCCTATACCATCTTGTTTTTCACCCTCCTAATGGTCGTTTTCCCGGAAACGTTGACCGACAGCAAGGCAATCCTAAGCAATACTTTTATCTTATTGGCCCTAAGAAGGATCATTGGCATGCGTTCATTGAAAGGGCTTAAGGGTAAGATATTCGATGCATCGTTATGGATCTTCTTTGCCAGCTTTTTTTATGATTGGGCCATTTTGTTTCTTTTGCTCGTGTTTCTTTCAATCTATATTTATGAACCCAAGGGCTTTAGGAATTGGTTGGTGCCTTTGGCAGCCTTTTTCACGGCATTTATGTTAAGTTCGGCTTTTCTGGTCTTGATCGGCAAGCTCGATTTCCTTTTCACACATTATACCTTTTCGATACTGTTCGATTTTGGCAATTATCTAAAGTGGGCCAACAGTGGTAGGCTTATTATTTATGGCCTGGCCTTATTTATATTGATCGTTTTGGCCTTTATAAACCTTGGTAATTCTGGTGTTGGTAAGATCATAACCATGCGACTGGTCGTGTTTTTCCTTGTTCTTGGTTTGATCCTGAACGGTTTGGTTTCTTCGGAAGAACAACACCCTATATTATTGACCTTTTTCCCGGGAGCGGTACTTATGTCTAGTTATGTTGAGTCCATCAAGCGTGTGAATATCAGGGAGATTGTTTTGTTGGTGTCGATATTGGCACCTTTTATTGTCTTCCTGTCCACTATGGTTCTATAGCAAATAAAGGGTATATTTGTATAAAACAGATCGAGATGTTCAGTTCATTGGCCAACCGCATTTTCCAGGAAAGTATCTTAAGATATCATGAGATCGACACCGTAGACCAACCTTTTGAAAACCCTTACCCAAAAGATGGTATATCACATTTGTTATATCGAAAAAACTGGATCGACACCGTTCAATGGCATTATGAGGATATTATCCGAGATCCGGATATTGACCCAGTGGAGGCTCTCGTCCTAAAAAGGAAAATCGATGCCAGCAATCAGGATAGGACCGATCTGGTTGAGTATATCGACAGTTATTTCCTAAAAAAATACCAATCGGTCAAAATTATGGAGGATGCCGTTATCAATACGGAGAGTCCGGCTTGGGCCATAGACCGGTTGTCCATTCTGGCATTAAAGATCTATCATATGCGGGAAGAGGCGGAACGAAAGGATGCCTCGGAAGAACATATTAAGAAATGTCAGGAAAAACTGGGTGTACTTCTGGAACAACGGGTTGATTTATCAGCGGCCATAGATCAATTATTAAAGGACATCGAGGCAGGGCGGAAATATATGAAGGTCTATAAGCAGATGAAAATGTACAATGACGATGAACTTAACCCTGTTCTTCGTGGTCAAAAGTAATTTATAGGCTTTACACTATGGACAATGGCAAGCACCTATTGGTAATACGGCTCTCTGCTATGGGTGATGTCGCAATGACGGTTCCCGTCATAAAATCCCTTCTCGAGGCGTATCCCGACCTTAAGGTTACAATACTGACCAAAGAATTCCTTTCCCCTATTTTCAATGGGTTGGATGGGGTATGCGTACATATTGCGGATGTTTCTGGGAGACACAAGGGTGTCTTGGGGCTTTGGAGACTATATTGTGAACTAAGGGAGCTAAAAATAGACGCTGTTGCCGATTTACATAATGTGCTGAGGAGTAATATCCTTAAACAGTATTTTCGTCTGTCCGGAATCCCATTTGCCCAGATCGACAAAGGAAGAAAGGAAAAAAAAGCCCTAACGGCTGAAAAGGATAAGGTCTTTAAGCAGCTAAAGACCACACACCAACGCTATGCCGATGTTTTTGGGGAATTGGGTTGTCTTTTCGAACTTGATAATAATAGTTTTCTAGAGAAAAAGATGTTGCCCGAAAACTGCATGGAAATTGTAGGTAACGATTCAGGAAAATGTCTGGGAATAGCACCTTTTGCTGCTTTTTCGGGTAAAATGTACCCTTTAGGACTTATGGAGGAAGTGGTACGTGGCCTAAACAAGACCGATCAGTATAAAATACTGCTCTTTGGAGGGGGGCAAAAGGAGGAAGAACTCCTTGGTGCCTGGGAAAACAAGTTTGGTAATTGTCTTTCGGTTGTTGGGAAATTCCCCTTGGAAGAGGAATTGGCCTTGATTTCAAATTTGGACCTAATGCTATCCATGGATAGTGGGAATGCACATTTGGCTGCACTATTTGGTATTCCCACAGTAACACTTTGGGGGGTCACACACCCTTTTGCCGGATTTTACCCTTATGGACAGGATTTGGATAATGCCTTGCTATCCGACAGGGACCGGTATCCCATGATACCTACATCCGTTTATGGAAACAAAGTCCCCAAGGGGTATGAAAATGTGATGGCCTCTATAAAGCCCAAAGCAGTCATCGAAAAGGTGGCCCTTCTCCTGAAGGCCTAAAAAACCTTGGACTAAATTGCAGCTTGTTTTATCTCGATCGATTTAAGGTACTGCTTGAGTTGTGCCATAAACCTATATTTACGGGCACTGGGTGTGTTTTCTGCCATAAGGGTCCGAATACCCATATAGGAACTCATTAAAAATAGGGCGACACTTTCCGCATCTACATGCCTATCAATATGTCCGTTGAACTTCCCTTTTTGGATAGCGGATACCAGATTGACTTCCCATATTTGTAGAGTGTCATTCAAGTGTTTCATTATCCTTGCATCCTTTTCCTTAAACTCATTAATGAAATTGTTCAGGATAAACCCACAGTCCATTTCATTGTTTACAGCAGTTTCCAAGGCATTTTCAAAACAATTGGTGATCAAGAGCAAAGTATTGCCATGCCCTTCGATAGGTTCTATCAACATGCTATAAACCCTACGCACCAATAAATTTTCGAGAATTTGGATAAAAAAATCCTCCTTAGAGTCAAAATGATAATAAAATGCCCCTTTGGAAAGGGAGAGTTCTTTTAAGATGTCATCAACGCTAGTGTTGTAATAGCCATTTCTATAGAATAATTCAAGGCCTGTTATTTGTAAACGTTGCATGGTGGCCATGCCTTTTAGGTTCTTGTCCATAATACAGGGTTTAATGACTTAATCAGACCGTTAGGTCTAAATAGAGAACCCCCAACCTTGAAAAATGCATATTTAAAAAGGACAAGATCAAGTGAAAAAACGTTGAAATGCAGAAATATCGATGTGTTGCCCAATTCCTGAATACAATAACAAACCACCTGGTCGGATTAAGTGTGGTATTATTTAGATAAAAAAGGGGGTCAAACCCTAATAAAGGATAAGATCCATGCCAAGATCAAGCTACAGTCCCCTGACAACTACTCCCTGCCCCTGCGGTACAACCATAACAATGCTGTGAGATAATGATGTGCCTATCGTTCAGTATATCTTCATTATAATCCTTAATATGCTTGACCTTGCTGGCGACCTTCAAATCCAGCATTTGGTTAAAATCGCAATCATAAAGCCACCCGTCCCAACTGACCGAAATCGTATTGGTGCACATTACATTCTCAACGGCCATGGGATTATAGGCCTCTACCAAGGCATACATATAGTCCTCGTAATTTTCCGATGCGATCAGGTAGTCCAGGAATCTTGATATGGGTAGGTTCGTAATGGCAAAAAGGTTATGGAACCGAATATCAAAATCCTCTTTCAATGCTTTTTTAAAATCCTTTTCCATGGCTATCTGGTCCCCTGGCAAGAAAGCCCCAGAAGGGTTATAGACCAGATCCAGTCCAAGGTTACTGTCTGGCAGGCCATAACCTACAGCATTCAATTCCTGCAATGCCCTTATCGATTTGTCAAAAACACCATTGCCCCGTTGCTTATCCGTTTTGCCCCTGGTGTAATGGGGCATTGAGGATACCACATGTACATTGTGCCTTTTAAAGAACTCTGGCAGGTCGTAATACTTTTTGTTGGCCCTGATGATCGTTAGGTTGGAACGTACGATAAAATCTTGGATGCCGGCCTTGGACGCTTCCTCGACAAACCATCGAAAGTCGGGATTCATTTCGGGTGCGCCCCCGGTAAGGTCCAATGTATGGGCCTCTGTATTGCGAATGACCTCCAAACAAAGCCCCATGGTCTCCCGGGTCATTATTTCCCTACGGTCCGGCCCGGCATCTACATGGCAGTGTCCACAAACCTGATTGCACATATACCCTAGATTGATCTGAAAGATCTCCAACTTTTTTGGCCTCAATGGATAATGCCCTGTAAGTGCGATCTTATTTTTAAAATAAGGAAGTTCCCCTTTTTCAAAAATACCGCCATTGAGTATCTCCAATTGTTTGTTTTTCTTGGCAAGTTCATTCTGTCTTGCCTTTAATGATTTTGTCGCCATAGTTTGCTTTTCAGTTTTCGGTCACGACATAGGGCCGGGATAAATAATCACCCCTATGGACCATACCTGTTGCCCCTGTGCTGTTTACATGCTTAACTTATCGTACTTGTTCATCATTTGGACACCATGGACCAAGGTTGCCCCACTTTCGATAGCTGCACCTGCATGTACGGCTTCCATCATTTCTTCCTTGGTAATTCCTTTCTGCAATCCGTCCTTGGTGTAGGCATCGATACAATAGGGGCATTTTACCACATGGGAAACGGCTAATGCGATCAAGGATTTTTCACGGGCCGACAAGGCTCCTTCCTCAAAGACCTTGCCGTAATAGTCGAAGAATTTAGCACCTATCTCCTCGCTCCATTCCGTTATCTTTCCAAATTTCCTAAGGTCTGCTGGATCATAATATGGTTCTGCCATTATATACTTTTAAATAGTTGTTATTGATTTTAGGGCATATTCCAAAGGAATGCCTTTTTTGTGTATTGCTTTTGTAATGTGTTTAAATAAGAAGTAGCGGTTTACCACGCTGTCAAGGGTGTCGGGGAGCCTTTGTTTTGATGTACACCATGGCTGGACTGTTCCTTGAAAGGGAGTTCGAATGAATACATGTTGGTATTGGTGTTCGTCAATGCCAGGATAACCTTCTTGATAAAGGCCGTAAGCTGATTCGGGAATTTAGAGAGAAGGGTAATATCCCGATAGGTATCAATATCATATAGTCTATTGTCCAATAGGACTATTTCTTGGCCATCCAAGCGGAATGATGCCAATAATCGGGAAACCAATCCGGAGGTCTGCCAAGGGAGGGCTTTGAAATCCTTTGGACTGAAATTTTCCTGATGCAGTCCCATAAGGTAGAACCCACCATCGGCCGAAGACCCCAATACTAGTCTGTTGTTTTCCAAAAGTCTGGCCGTTCCCAGAATATGGGAGGTTTTTAATTGGGGGGTGTCGTTCCCAATGGTTATGATGTGTTTAAAACCTTTTTTGAAAATATCCTGAATGGCATTTGTGAATCGTTCGCCAAAAGTGTCGCCTTCCTGTTCTTTCTCGGTATAATGATAATAGGGGAGACCTGTTTTGGCGGCCATGTCCAGACTATGCTCGGAAAGTACACTGAACAAGGCCCCAGCCATGATTTTCTTCCGTTTGCACTCCGCTTTTGGGGAGAGTGCAAAGATCAAGATAGCCGTATCATGTATGTCCAATGTGTGCATTTGTATAAAGTGTCCCTGTAAATTTATATAAAACCTATCTCAAATAGGTCGAAAGAAGGTCATATTCCTAACAATTACAGGTAATTTTTATTTAAGCGGGTTTTAAGGTAAAACCGACCAATGGGTTTGTTTCTTGATATTGCCTGGATTTTTGAAAATGTAAAACCATGGATGGGTCGAAGTTCGACATCGATGAAATGCACAGATCCAATAATTATAGATGCTTTGTCGACCAGAACAAACCGAGTGGTCTGGAATTGGATGTTCCATACGAAGGATTTTCAAGGCCAAAGACCCTTAAACATCATCATAATCGACCTTTAAGACCGGGGTCAATGGGTGTGCCTGGCAAGTGAGGACCAATCCTTCCCCAATCTCCCCATCAGTTAGGATCTGGTTCTTTACCATCTCGGCCTTTCCTTCAGTAATCCTGGCGATACAACTACTACAGACCCCACCTTTGCAGGAGTAAGGCGCATCAATATCCTCTGTTAAGACCGCATCAAGGATCATATCGTCATTGTCCATGGTAAGTTCGAATTCCTCATCATCCAGGATAACGGTCACTTGGGCCTTTCCGTCGGCCACAACCGGGGCGGTCCCTTCAGCAACCTCGGTATTGGCAGTAGTAGTGAACAATTCAAAGAGTATCTTATCTTTTGGGATACCATTATCCTGAAGCGTATCACTTACCAAATGGATCATATCTTCCGGGCCACATAGATAGAAGGCATCAAAAGCCATGTTTTTATGCTTGTTCTTTAAAGCATAGTTCACGGATGAGGTGTCAATACGACCAAACAAGGCTCCTTCCTCCTGTACCTTACTATTGGTGAAATAAACGAAAAAACGATCTGCATAGTCCGACTGTAGTGTCACCAGATCCTTATAGAACATGGTTTCGGCATTCGATTTGTTACCGTATACCAGTACGAATGTATTATGGGGGTTGCTTTCCAAAACCTCCTTTAAAATACTCATAATGGGGGTGATCCCGCTTCCGGCAGCAAATGCGGCCACGTTTTTGGGGGAACCATCAGGTTTAAAGACAAATCGCCCTTCCGGAGGCATAACCTGTAGCGTATCACCGACTTTTAGTTCGGTATTGGCATAATATGAGAATCCGCCTTTATCCAGTTTTTTCACTCCGATGGTTATATGGTCGCACTTGGAGGAGGAACTTATGGAGTAGGCACGGCGCAGATCCTTACCTTCGATATCCTTTTTTATAGTGATATATTGGCCAGGAACAAAGGCAAAAGTTTCCTTTAGCTCTTTGGGCACATCAAAAGTAATAGCGACCGAACTTGGGGTAAGGGGTTCAATTTGCCGTACTGTTAAAGAGTGGAAATGGGCCATGCTTTGATTCTATTGGATGATGGTACAAATCTAAGCAAAGCAGGGGCTATAAAAAATGGGTTTGTTAAAAATAATATACATAAATGTCTTATGCATATGGGAATTGCCATATGTTTGGGTTGTACTTAATCTAAGAAATGGATAAAACAACCCTTATAATTTACTTTTCATTACCCTTTTTGATTTCGGCCCAGCATCAAAACAACAGACCCGAAAGAATTCCGGTTCATTACCAACAACTTTGACCTCTCGCCAAAGGGGATTGCACAAGCCTATGGAAAACGCTGGGACATCGAAGTGTTCTTTAAAACAGGAACTCAACGCAAGCCACCTAGTATAGCTGAATAAAAACGGAATAGAGGTCATGTTCTACACGACACCCATTTCGCCATGTTGATATTGATCTATAAAAAAGCCAAAAGAGGGTTCAAAATGGAAATCAGAAATCTGGCCATTCCAATGATTGTGGCCATATGCGGAGGGAACCTAGACCATTTTGAGACATAAAAAATGGCCAGGATTTCTTCCGACCATGACTGGGACATGCCTCCACTATTTTCTATTTACACACTTTATGGGATAGTGCTATTTGCAATGACTGATTTTATCACCATAACCCACTATGACCGAGCATAGTCCTCTAAGAGAGTTGCGGCCCGATGTAACGCCATAACGTACGGTAATGAGATGCTGAAAGGTGATGAACCGCTTGTAATATCGGCCTGTTTTATGTTCTTCTGCCAGTTTGTCCATTCTTTGTTTGTTCAGTAAATTTATTGGCCGACCAAAGATAGGCCGTCCGAGAAAAAAAACTTATTTTTGCCCATAGTCATTTATTTGGTGATGTATTTAGGCAACTATACGAAAAAATGAAGATACGATTTGCAAAAAAGCGGCTTAAACACTATTTGATTTTCGGAATACTATGGTTGGTTCTCGGAACAATAGCGATTATATTTAATTCGGACAATATCTTTAATTATGGTTATTTAATAATCGGGGTCTTATATTTAGGAACTTATCTTTTTGAAAACAGCAAACAGTATCTGACAATAGAAAGCGGGATTATCTCAAAAAACCATTTGATTCCCAAAAAAATAAACCTGAACGAAATTAAGCAGGTTAAAAAGTTTGGGGGGGATTATATACTGAAAACCGACTCGACTGAATTGAGAATCAATACGGAACTGATCGAAGGAAAGTCCCTTGTGGAGTTGGATACCGTGCTCGAAAGTTTGAATTTAGAAACGGAATAAAGACGTTTGTCAACAATGCACAACCCATATCCGCGCCAAACACTTTAAACTATAACTGACGGTTATACGACCACTGTAAGCCATTTTGCCCCGTCCCTATTCAGTAAATCACACCTTCTAAGAAGGTGGCTTTGACTAGCCCCTAAAAGGGGCGACAATGACCTGTACAAAAAGACACACTTATAAATTGCATGACTAAGTTTCTTATATATTTGCTCATAGCATTAATATAGGCATAGCCAAAAGAACATTACCACCAGCAAAGTAGGTGGTTTTCCAAGTTAGAATAAATCCAACTATTATGAAACTCAAAACTATTTCAAAAGTTCTTTTTATTATCATGATCATAACTGGAATTAGTAGCTGTAAGGAAAAAACGGAAACTGCTAATAATGGAAAGGAAATAGGTGTATTTAATTTCGATGATAAACAGGAATTATCTGAATATGACAAACTTAATTTAGATGAAACCCATCCAAATTTACTAAATCCCCAAATTTCTAAGTCTGACTACGATTCCGTAATGAAATCTTGGACTGATTTGCATCAAAGAATTAGACAGTATTTATCCGAAAATGAATTTAATTGGGGAGTAGAAGACAGTTCAATAACCATCGTTCAGAAAATTTATTTTAATTCTAGTGGGGAAATCGAAAACTATTTCTTTAATGTTTTAAATAAAAATGTAACCAAAGAAAAAAAAGAGCGGTTTGCAAATTTGATTTCTGCCTTTGCAAAAGACAACCGAATAGAATTTAAAAAAGAGGGGAAATTTGCACAATGCGGAAAAATAAAATATTTGAATAAATAAAAACGTTTGGGAACAACACATAACCATAGTTGCGACGGATCCGACCACCCTTCGATAGACTCAGGGTGGGCTAGAATCCACTCGGAATTGCCAAAGTCCGTGTGAAACACTTTAAACCTGTAACTGACGGCTATATGGGAGCGTTGCCATACATCCAAATGAACATTGGGAATCACATTTTGACCTTAGCCTTGATATTTGGTTTGTCGTCTTGTAAGGATGGGGAAACCAATAAGAAACCGAATGGAATAACTGAAAATATTTCGACTGACCTAGCTCTTGACCATTTTGATATTTGGGTTGAGAACCCTAAAAACGCAAAAGAGGAATTAACCAATATAGGGCTTGTTCCTGTTCCTGATTCACTTTCCCAAATTCACGCAGGACAAGATACCGAAGGAAGGTACTTTAACTTTCTAAATGGTTATCTCGAATTGATTTTTCGTTTATGACCAAAACGAATTAGAGGAAAATAATGCGAAAAATAAAGATTTGGATTTTGCGGAAAGAGCAAACTTTGAAAAAAATAGTGTTTCCCCTTTTGGTATTGCCATGAGGATAAAGGACCATGATATAACAAAAATTCCTTTTCAAAGAGTTCCCTACCACCAAGATTGGATGAAAGAGGGTGTAAATATTTACTCTGCCAAAAATCCGAAAACGCATCTTAAAGAACCTTCGATCTTCATTGTTTATCCCGAAATTGGATCGGAAAAACCTGAAATTTTATCCGACTTAAAGAACATCCCGGACGAGTACGCATTTGCGAGAGGGTTTTATAAGCATCCAAACGGAGCAAAAAAGACTATCGCATCGACTGATTTAGACTTAAAGACAGAAACGATCAAAGCTATTAACGAAATTGATGATTTGACTGTTAAGAATGGCACAGAACATTTAATGGAACTCTGTTTTGATGGGAATGTTCAAGGGAAATCATTTGATTTAAGAGCTGAACTACCATTGATTATATATTTGTGACCAATGGTGTCCTAAACGTTTAGAAAAAGGGGATTTTGCCCCACAAAGGCACCTTTGTGGGACACCACGGAAATACGGGCCACAGCACAACTTATAAATACAATACCCACTGTTTTTAAAGGGTATGGGGATATCGGTACATTGCGGTCTTTACATGGAATATGGGTTGCCCAGTCCCGTTTGTCCGGGATTTTTAGGGCCATAAGCATGGTTCGGATGGCCGTACAAACGTTCCTCTTCCGAAAAAAAGGAAGACCTTGGTTTTTATAAGGTTGGGCTATGCCGGTCCTTGGCCAAGATCCTTTAAATTGCAGGGGCATGGTTGAATATTAAAAGGGAGGCCATTATAAAAACCCGGATTCCCTTTTAAGTATTGACCCTTGCCCCCAAGAGGAAAGCTCTATCGGCAGACCTTAGCGGGTATGAGCGTGCATATACCTATGTTGGCAGCCATTTGGACACCGGAACAGAGCGATTTAAAGACCATCCCGACTTACGGAGACAGAAAGGAAAAATGAATTGACTCTTGAAAAGTGAAGCATGAAGACTGACAAACGGTCGAAAACTAACCGCTCAAGACCTTAATGGGGCTATTATTTTATCGAAAAATCTAATTTTAGTGCCGTTTTTTTATTGAGTCCATTGGCAATCCCGACAACTGCCAATGCCACGACTCTTGTTGATGACAATAAAGAGACACTTGCGTATTGTGGAATCTCGGACCCAGCAGGTTTTTATGGTAAGGGTAATTGCAAAAAAGTCCTTGCTGCTTATAGGGCTTGGAAAGCCATAAAATAATGGCTGATTCTAATAAGGTTGTTCGGGTGACCGAATAACCTTATCTTATAATCAACACAAGAAATAAACAGATACATTATGAAATATTCATATCAAATAATACTTATGTTTTTTATAAGTTTCTATTCATTCTCCCAAAGTGTTTCTGGAACTGCCGCTTATAGCATTAAATTAGCGGAGGATGTACTTGGTTTTCCCGCGATTTTGACATTCAATGGTAATAATTCAATATTTCAATTTAAGAACCATAAGGAGAATCGATGGGAAAGGGATGAGGGGGTTGAGTCCTTCCAAGTAGTTTATACTGACAGTATTGGTGAGTTGGTAATAAAACAAGAAAATAAAAAACACCTAGTCATAAGGAGTTTCTGCCAAAAAAAACCATATATTTTTAATGATGAAGTCAAGATAAGTTGGAGTACAACCGAGGAATCGCGATTAATTGAAGGCTTGTTTTGTAAAAAGGCCACAGCGCGCTTTAGAGGAAGAAGATATTCCGCTTGGTATTGTCCAGAAATCAATATTAATGTGGGGCCTTGGAAATTCAATGGCTTACCAGGTCTGATACTTGAAGTTTATGATGAAAGTAACAGTGTGCAAATTAATCTGCGATCAATTAAAATACAGAATGATGTGGAGTATAGCGTAAGCGATCTTAAAGGGCAATATCTTTCGCAATCTGAATTCATTGAATGTTTAGACATAGAATGGGAAAAGACTATAGAAAAGAACAAAGCCGACATTCTAATGCTCCAGGCCCAATTTCCCGATGTGGAAATCAATGACGGAGGATTGTCAAAAAAGACAAGATTGGATGTTGCGACAGAAACAGAATATGAATAGATTCTTGGAAAACCAATATAGATACCTATTTGTCTGTACTTTTATCTTTTTTGCCATTTCAGTCTTCCCCCAAGATACTAGGCATAGTTCTGTATTTGGTTTTGTGTCAAATGCTATTAATTTGCCTTTAGGGAATGTTGTGATTATTTTGGAAGACAATCAACACCAAGTGATTGCATTTGGCCAGTCTAACGTTAATGGAAAATACTCAATAAATACAATACGACACAAGATAGTATTCTTGTCAAATTCAGAAGAATAGGGCTTAAAACCGTAACAAGGAAAATCCCTGTTACGGTACAAGATCTTGATATGGTCATGGAACTCACATCAGAAAACACTTTGGAAGAGGTGGTTGTTAGAAGTAAAAGGCCGATTGAAACATCTGGTGACACTATTTCCTTTAGTCCAAGATACTTCAAGGATGGCACAGAAAGGAATGTTGAGGATTTGCTCGGCAAATTGCCGGGTATCTCGGTTGATGCCACAACCGGCACCATTAAATACCAAGGCAGGGAAATCAAAAAAATCCTATTGGACGGTGATGACCTCACGGGCAATAATTACAAAGTTTTGGGCAAGAACCTTTCGGCCGATTGGCTTGAAGGGGTAGAGGTGGTGAAAAGGTTCAACGATAAAAGGCTTTTGCGCGGGATTAAGCAATCCGATGACATTGCCATTAACCTAAAATTAAATGAGAGTGCGAAAGCCCCAATTTTCGGAAAGGCCGACATTGGAGTAGGCATGGAGTCAAAATATCGGCTAAAATCCGAAATACTGTCATACCTGAAAAAACTAAAGCTTTTTTCAATCGCAGAGACAAACAACATAGGAACGGATCTGGAAACCTATGATCTGGAAACCTACCTGGAGAATCAGAATGGAGGTAAAGGTTTTATAAACCCTACTAGTCTGCTAGATAATGACCTAACCCCTCCCGATTTCTTTAAACAAGAAAACTTCACGTTCCATCATGGTGTTTTTGTTTCCAATGCAATACTTGTTAAGCCCAATGATAAGCTAAAAATCCGTTCCCTGACCAACTTTTACGATAATCATTTGAATCTTTCCACCTTGGATTCGCTTTCCTACGTGCTACCCAATGGACGTGGACTGTCAATCAATGAATTCCAGGTCCAGACACAGCGGCCACAGGAAATTTTCCAAGACATTAAGATGGAATTTGCCATCGAAGATGGCCAGGACCTTAACATAGGGTTTCAATATAAAAATGTAATCTCTAAAACAAACTCAGTAAATGAAACTGCCTTAATCAATGCATCACAGTTGGATGCCATTGAACAAGATAGAGTGCTGACCACCGTAACATATACCAATAGACTGAATGATAAAATGGTAGGGGAAATTGGGCTGAAACTAGGGAATGGGAATTTTAACGAAAATCTAGAGGTAGTATACAATGATGGTGTCTTACAAAATTTGAACCAACGTTTTATTTGGCATAATCCCAATATCGGTGGGGACGTAAACCTATATGGTAAACTGTCGCAAAACACCTTTGTCAATTTACTCTCAGGTTGGAACAGGTCGGTTTTGGAATTGGACCCTTTGTTTCCAGACAAATACAAATTCAGCAATTTGTATTCAGAAATAGAATTGAGAAAGGAAATAGACAGGGTTATATTTAATGGCTCAGCAAGAATTCGCAATGTCAACCTGGAATTCGAGAACCAACAAGGAAACAGAACTTTGTTTGAGCCGCTTTTGGGTATTTCCTATGAAAACCATCTACTTGGTAATATAGAATTCAGGGCCAAAGCACTTTTTAGTTCTGAAAACGATTTCCTCCAACCTGACCAATTATTCAATCAAGGTACTTTTGTTGACTATCGTTCAGTGGTATTCTATCAGGCAGATTTTACCCTTCCGCAAAAAAGCAACCTCTTTTTGGTTTCCGTAAAGATAGCAGAAAACGAGAATGCATTTTTGACATCGAATTTTGAGTTGGGGCTAGAACGCTTGACCAATAGCCTTGTGCCCTATTTATCCTTTGAGGGCGACATCGTAACAACACAGTTCGTACAATCCGAAAACGTGAAATCCATATTCACCAATTTTGGAGTTGATAAATACTTTTCCAAATTGAAAACGAACCTTGGTTTTTCGTATACTACTCAATTGAACAAATCCTTTCTCTCAATGGATGGTAAGGTAGGACAAAGCCGTTTACTCACCCAACAATGGAAATTGAATGCCGGTATTGTTTTATCAAGGAAGATCAATATTAGCACTTCCACTTCCATTAATTCCAATTCCAATGAGTGGTCAGGGGAGGCAAATGATTTTATTTTCAAAAACCACTTTTTGAAATTCGTGTATAAAGCAAATCAAAAATTCAGATTGACAGGTGAAAATCAAATATTGGACTTTGGTCAACAATTTGGTGGTGTGAGTTCACTCTCAAACTTCTCAGCCGAATATAGCCCGAAAAATGATGATTGGTCGTTTGACATAAGGTTGAACAACGTTTTCGATATAAGAAGTGTTGGAACAAGTAATAACAGCCCTAGCTTTTTTTCACAAACCAATTACCCTATCCAACCAAGATTTTTTCTTGTTTCGGTGATACGTAGATTTTAAAACGGCCACCAACACGGTGTATGGGTAATAGCGGTTTAAACGAGTTCAATAAAAATCAGCGCAAAACCAAAAGGCTTGTGCATAAAACCCACTGCTTTTCATACACGAACACATTGGCATACCTATAGGGAATGGATAATATGGCCCGAAAATGGGTTTCCTTGTTGTCCTGTATCCAACAGCCCTGGAGGGGATTGGGCGTGGGGATCCAGGACCCATTAAGTAGTTGCGATACTGTTGTGTTAACCATAAATGTGGCACATTGCGTTTTTATATGGATCGTCCAGTCCCCTTTGTTTGGGATTTTTAGGGCCATAGGTCATGGGTGTTGGAGTGCAGGCAACATGACCGATGGAATGGTGAATGAATATTTGGAACACACAGAAAACCGAACGATGGAGGAAACACGGACTTTATATTGGGGAAGTGACCATTGGGTGACTTTAAGTCACCAGCCCGAAACTATGGACTTTAAGTCCATAGTGGTTCATTAGCTTTAATTGTTGTGAAGCCTTCGCCGTTTTCGTACAGCGGTTAAATTAAACAGATTGTTTTTCCAAAGGGGCATGCCCCTTTGGAAAACTTCTGAAAATTCTTTTGGGCCGCTTCTCCCAAGGGACTTATGGGTATGTAACCGATCGCATTCCCAAAGCCATCGTTGCGTTTGGCCCCTGACCAGATTCAGGTCTGTGAACGGATAGGCATTGGGCACTTCTTTACGGTAGATCCCATTGAACCTCCCGACCAAGGTGCTCTGTGACGGCTTATCTGGTTGTATATAGTTGGTTTCTATGGCCTCCGACCCACAATAGTTCACGAATCCGTGATATGGACTCCGGGCCATCGTCCACTCTTATCCGTAATGGTTTGCCGTAAATTCCAATGGCCTGTTTCAGATAACTTACGGGTCAACGTCAAAAGTTGGGGATTGGTTATCTTAGGGGCTTAAAAACCATTAAAAATTCAAAGACCGGTCCGGCCCGTTACAAATTATACGGATTATCAGAATATAGAAATATGGCCAATAGTATCGTGCCAACGACAAAGCTGGATGCAGCTGTTGTTTTTCCTATTGAGATCGGATTCTTCATTGCAGCCGGGGTCTGCGTTAGTGATTGAACGGTTTGTTTGAGCTCTTTTTGTCGTTTTTACAAAAAAGCGAGTAGTGAAAGCACGACCTCGCCTTCGTAAGGACTCGAAGGGAAGGCGAGGTAACGCCATGCTTGTCAATTAACCATTTGTCCAATCTATTTTTCGGGATACGAACATAACTGTTGCCAGTATCAAGAACAAACCTATGCTACCTACTAGTAGTGCGTAATTTTCCAATTGGATGATTACGTAGATAAAGGTGTACAATGCGGTTAGCGACAGGCCTATGAATAGTGGGAACCTAAACGTTTCCAATATGGATTTCGAATAGAGCGTGATCAGTACGACCACCGAGGTTCCCGCAATGAGATAGGCTTTTAAGAAGTTGCTGTGTTCCGAAATGGAAACGAGTAGGGTGTAGAACATGGTGAGTGCGATACCGATCATTAAATATTGGAAGGGATGGATGTTTATCCTGCTCATGGTCTGTATGAGGAAGAATATCAGGAAGGTTAGACCGATTACCAGGAAACCATATTTTGCGGAGCGTTCCGATTTTTGGTATTCGTCTACCATGACCATGAATTTGGTCCCAAAGGCAAAGGTGTCGAGGTTTGGTATTTTGTTCAGGTGCTGTTGTGAGAATGCCCTATTGATATGCAGGATTTTCCAATCTGCCTTAAAACCGTCCTTGGTTATTTCCTTGGTTTCGTCGTTTGGTAGATAGTTGCCGATAAAACTAGGGTCTGCCCAATTGGATACCATGCTCATGGTCGTGGTCTTGCCTATTGGAATGATTTCTATCTGCTTACTGCCATTAAAGGCCATACTGATGCTGAAATCGGAATTGCTTGTTCTTGAAATGTCCTCGGCTTTTATAAAATCGGATTCCAGGACATCCAGATAGTTTTGCTGGCCATCATCATTGTTGAAATTGGTCTGGAAGGAATAGGTATTGTCATTTAGCCTTAAAAGCATTTCACTTTTGATCCCTTTAAGGTTGGAGGTTTTTATAAGGACACTTGCCTTGTCCCAAATAATGTCTTCCTTCTTAATTCCTTTGGATTCCAGATCTGTTGGTATGTAGTAACCGGAAAAATCCATGTTGGTTGTGAATACTGCGGATTCAAAATTCCCCCTGTTTAAGGTTTTCGAGTTTACAGATGCCTTTGTGTCTAGTTTCTCGGGAAATATATATGCATTATTTATATGTGTTTGGGTTTCCTTGAAATAGGTTTTCGTCTTTTCGTTATAGGTTTTCGTCTCACTATAGGTTTTGTATGGCACTTTTAAAATAGGGCCATATACCAAAACGTGATTTCCCCATTTCTGGTTTATCTCCTCTACCACGTCCTGTTGCCTATATGAACGTTCCGATATTAAACTCTCTATAAAAGATAGGGGAATAAGCAATACCAAGCTTAAAAAGCCGATGATGAGCATTCTTGCGGTAATGGATGTTCTTACCCAATTGCCGAATTTGTTCGTGTTTTGTTTTTCTTGCATAATATTTGTTTTAAAAGTACTTTGAGTTTCAAAGTAAATGGTTAAAAAAAAGGTGTTATTGTTTGTTGATCAATTTTTCCAGTGCCTCAAGGTGTTTCTTGAATTCTGCCCTACCTAGTTTTGTTGTTGCATAACGTGTGTTCGGTTTTCTGCCGATAAATTGTTTTTCCACGCTTATATAGTTGTCTTTTTCCAGTGCTTTGGTATGGCTCGCCAAATTACCATCCGTTACTTCCAGCAACTCTTTGAGCATGTTGAAATCGGCATATTCATTTACCATTAAAATAGACATGATGCCTAATCTAATACGATGGTCGAAAGCTTTGTTTATGTTCGTTATTATACTCATGCCCTATGCTTGCCAATCTGGATAGCTATCGTACAGGAATCCTGATAAATCAATGATAGCCCCGTAATATAGTGTCTTTTTCAATTGTAAGTCGAATCTTTTTATCCAATGATAGATTGCTTGTGATAATCGCTGTCTTTTATAGGCTTCCTCATTTCCTGTCAAATTTAAAGTACATCATGGTTCCGTAAACAATGTGCAGCACACCGAAGCCGAGAACCCAAAGCCAAAATCCGTAACCCGGTAGGAAAGCGCAGATCAAGCCCAAGATAATCTCTACAACACCCAAATACCTAATGTCGCCGATACTATATTTAGATGCATTGACCAAGGCAAGACCATAAAAAATAAGCATTAAAGCACCTGCCTGGCCATATTTTTGTTGCGTTAGGATGATTAAAATATAGATTCCCCCTGTAACTAACGGAATCAAGAAATTAAAGATCAATCTTCTAGAAGAGCCATCCCAAATTTTCTCGTTATTCTTTTTTGCCTTTCTTGTCGTTAAGAATATGGCCGTTGCAATACTGAAAAAGGCAACCAAAGCCAAAATAAGCAAACAGGTTTCAAAGACCCAACCATCTAGAAGTAAGGTGCCATAACTGTAATTCGTAACCAACCAATACGCAACTGCGGCACCAGCAAGGGCGTAGGTCCCGGCCAATATCCCCGCCAGACCACTTAATGAAATAAAACGGGAAGACCTATTCATTAAATGTTTAATCTCACTAATGTCTTTTAAATAATCTTTCGCCTCCATGTTAAAGTACTTTGAAATACAAAGTAAATAAAACCAAACGAACATTCCAAGTCAAACGTTTTTCTTTTTGGGGCAAGCCTCGGGGAATCAAACCCATGTAATGCATTCTTCGGCCAAAACCGGAAACCATGCTTAAATCCAGCATTTTTTGACTAATTTCAACATTTTAGGGAAAAATGTCCAAAACAGACAATGAAGAATGTCTTTAGAATGGACCAAAACTTTTTTTATAATGAAAAAATATTTATTACTACTTCACGAAGACATCGGGCAAATGCAAGAACTTTCCCCAACAGAAATGCAGGAATTGGCAAATTCCCATATGGCTTGGGCCGAAGAACTGGGCAAATCGGGACATCTGATCTCTGGGGAGGGGCTTGAGGAAAATAGCATACGGATTTCCGGAAAAGACAGTGTCGTAAAGGACGGAACATTTTTGGAATCCAAGGAGATGGTCGGAGGTTATTATTTACTACAGGCAAAGAACTTGGAGACCATCATTGAATTGGCAAAAGGTTGTCCTTGCCATTTGTATGGTGGGACTACGGAGATAAGACCCATAATGGAATATGAAGAATGAGTGCCCCTCGGTCGTCGAATCGAGTTACAGAACTTTTTACGGTAAATTATTTTCGGCCCTTTTAAGCCAATTTGGCACAAATCACGTAAGTGAAATCGAGGATGCAATCCAAAATTCATTTTACAGATCTTTAAAAGGCTGGAAAGCAAATAAAATTCCGGACAATAAGGGGAACTGGCTTTTTATTGTTGCCCGGAATGATGTCTTGAACCAAATAAAAAAAGGAATCCGATTGCAATCGGCATCTTATTTTAAAGCTGACGACGAAACGGAAAACCCGAATGAGGATTTAAGGCTTAAGACCATTTTGTTCTTATCAAAGTGCAGGAATGTTTCCTCAAAGGCCAAAGTGCTCTTCATTCTAAAGAATATCTTTGGTCTGCACATCAAGGAGATCGGCGAATGTACCTTACTATCACAAGATGCTATTTACAAAAGTATCAATAGGGCAAGAAAAGACTTTCGACAAGCTAGCTAAAATGCAGATTTCGATCTGACCTTTGAGCAGGTAACCGAAAATGGAATCGTAATTGTAGAAGAGATTCTATATGCCGTTTTCAATATTGGATTTGACTCTTTTAGTGAAAAAACCAAATCGATCATCAATGAGGATTTATGCTTGGAAGCCTTGGCACTTGCAAAGATATTGTCCGACAGATTTGAACGGACCACGACAAAAAACCTTCTTGCCTTATTTTGTCTCCATCTTGCAAGAATACCTTCAAAAGTCAAAAACGATAAGATCATCCCGTTCTTTGAACAGGACAAAACGGACTGGGACAATGACTTTATAAAATTGGGCTTCCACTATTTGGAAAAACCTGAAAAACTGAACAAATATTATGTCGAGGCACTAATTGCAAGTAAACATATAATGGGGACAAAGAACGATATCCATCATTGGAACGAAATAACCAAGCTCTATCAGTTACTGCTTACCCTTTCAGATTCACCAATTATGAGATTGAACCTTTGCTATTGTTTAAGCAAGGCGCAAAGAGAAGAAGAAGCAAAAGCATTGTTGGAAACTGTCGAAAATGAATTACCGAACGAACACGTTTACCTTTCATTGGTAAAGGCCGATATCTTCAAGAACAAGCATACTTTGGAATCCGAAAAAATCATTGGCCGGGTGCTAAAGGATATTACCCAAAAAATCAGACGGGAATACATATTGGAAAATATGTCAACGCCCTTTTGAGCAAAACATCAAAATCCAGGAACACTGTTTACACTCTTGGTATTCCCATTTACAGGCCCTTGTACGTACAAGGCCAATTATCCCAAACAAAAGGGTGTCTCATATTTCGATAACTTTAGGGAATAAAAGCCAGCACGTAACAACCTATATAAAGAATTGCCCGACTTCCCAAGAAGTTTACGCATCCTTATAAGGCTCCCCAAATTTTGATTTGGTGGATCCTAGAAAAGAGAATCAGGGACTCGGCCCTGTGTTGATTCGAAAAACCACTGTCTGTTTTACACACTACGTTTCATGCGCAAGACCGAAAACAGGATTTCGGAAGCAATACCAAATAAACCTTAAAATGAGGTCAAAAAGTGCTTATACCCTTGCTTTTCGTATACGAAACCTTGTATATTCCGCAATACGCCGGGCACTGTTCTTATGCATAGGGACTTTACCATATGGTATGGGTATTCATGGAAGGGCATAATTTCCCCTCCCAAACCAGAGTATATCAAAGACGGTCATTACCCTGCATACATAGGTGTTTTCACTATGCATAATCACAATCCGGGAATATACTGTTGTTTAATTAAAGTATCTGAAAATCAGGCTTTTTAGGTATTGGCCCTTAAACAGGTCCCCTTTGTGCTTAAAATGAATATAAATAAGGGCGCAATGTACTTCAAAACTTGGTCACAAGTTGCTGGTAATGTAAATTTGCAACCAAAATCAATAACCAATGAGCGGGTTCTTTAATTCTTCGATAGGTAGAAAATATGCGATGGCGCTTTCTGCTTTTTTCCTTATTATTTTCCTAGTCATTCATCTGGCGGTAAACATCACATCCATTTTTAGTGAGGATCTGTTCAATCAACTATCCCATTTTATGGGTACCAATCCATTGGTCCAATTCGGATTACAACCTGTTTTGATATTTGGTGTTGTCTTCCATTTTGTGATGGGGATTGTTCTTGAAAGGAGGAACAGGGGTGCAAGAAGCATTAAATACTACAGGAACAATGGGCCTGCCAATTCCACTTGGATGAGTAGGAACATGATCTACAGTGGTCTGGTGATCTTGGCTTTTATCGTATTGCATTTTATGGATTTCTGGATTCCCGAGTTGAATACCAAGTATATACAAGGTGATATGTCCGGTATGCTTCCCGGTGGGGAAGGTTTTCGCTATTTCGAGGAGTTACAGCACAAATTCACTGAACCATGGAGGGTCGTTGCCTATGTGGTGGCCTTTGTGCTACTGGCCCTGCACCTATTGCACGGATTCACATCCGCTTTCCAATCCATTGGTGCAACCATGGGGAGAAGAAAGGTAATACAAAATATTGGTAAGGCATATTCGATTTTGATCCCCTTAGGGTTTATCATTGTTGCCCTTTTCCATCATTTTAATCATTAATACCATTTACTTATGTCTGTATTAGACTCAAAAGTGCCTGAAGGGCCAATTAAGGACAAGTGGACTATCTATAAGGACAAGATAAATCTTGTAAACCCTGCGAACAAACGTCACATCGACATTATTGTCGTCGGTACTGGATTGGCTGGGGGTTCTGCCGCTGCGACCTTGGCGGAGCTAGGCTACAATGTTAAAGCATTCGCTTACCAGGATTCCCCTCGTAGGGCACACTCAATCGCAGCACAGGGTGGTATTAATGCCGCTAAAAACTATATGGGTGATGGCGATTCTGTATATCGTCTGTTCTACGATACCGTAAAAGGAGGTGATTATCGTTCCCGTGAGGCCAATGTGTATCGTCTGGCCGAGGTATCGGCCAATATTATCGACCAATGTGTTGCCCAAGGTGTACCATTTGCCCGTGATTATGGCGGATTGTTGGATAACCGTTCTTTTGGTGGGGTTTTGGTCTCCAGGACATTCTATGCCAAAGGACAGACAGGACAACAGTTGTTATTGGGTGCCTATTCGGCCATGAACCGCCAAATCGCACGTGGTAAGATCGATATGTACAACCGACATGAAATGCTCGATGTTGTCAAGGTAGATGGCAAAGCGCGTGGTATTATCGCCCGTAACCTGATTACAGGTGAGATTGAACGTCATTCCGCACATGCCGTGGTAATCGCCACTGGGGGTTATGGCAATGTATACTTCCTTTCGACCAATGCCATGGGGTCCAATGCGACCGCTGCATGGAAAGTACATAAAAAAGGGGCTTTTTTCGCCAACCCTTGTTTCACCCAGATCCACCCAACCTGTATTCCCCGTTCAGGGGACTACCAGTCCAAATTGACATTAATGTCGGAATCGTTGCGTAATGATGGGCGTATCTGGGTACCAAAGCATATAGATGATGTGATGGCGATACGTGAAGGAAAAATAAGGCCGACCCAAATAAAGGAAGAGGATAGGGATTATTACTTGGAAAGACGTTACCCTGCATTTGGTAACCTTGTGCCCCGTGATGTTGCCTCAAGGGCCGCCAAGGAACGTTGTGATGCCGGTTACGGGGTAAATGCCACTGGGGAGGCCGTTTATTTGGATTTCGCCTCTGCCATTGAACGCTACGGCACGGAGCAGGCGAAAATCCATGGTATTTCCAATGCATCCAAAGAAAAGATAACCGAATTGGGCGAAGCTGTCATCGAGGCCAAATATGGTAACCTTTTCCAAATGTACGAGAAGATAGTGGATGAGAACCCATACAAGACCCCAATGATGATATACCCTGCCACGCACTATACCATGGGTGGTATTTGGGTCGATTATAACTTGATGACAACGGTTCCCGGCCTATATTGTATCGGTGAGGCCAATTTCTCCGACCACGGAGCCAACCGTTTAGGGGCTTCTGCCTTGATGCAAGGTTTGGCGGATGGTTACTTTGTGCTTCCATATACAATCGGTGATTATTTGGCCGATGATATTAGGACAGGGCCCATCCCTACAGATACCAAGGAATTCGAAGAGACCGAAAAAGAGGTCAAGGACCGTATAGATTTCTTTATAAACAACAAGGGAACCAAATCTGTCGACCATTTCCACAAGCGTTTGGGCAAAGTAATGTGGGACAAGGTCGGAATGGCCCGGAATGCGGAAAGATTGAAAGAGGCCATGGTCGAGATCAAACAGATTCGTGAGGAATTCTGGAAAGAGGTCAGGGTTCCTGGAGGGGCTAACGAAATGAACACGGAATTGGAAAAAGCAGGTCGGGTAGCCGATTTTCTGGAGTTAGGTGAATTGTTCGCAAAAGACGCCCTGGTCCGTGAGGAATCCTGTGGTGGCCATTTCCGTGAGGAATCCGTTGAGTTGGATGGTGAGCAAAAAGGGGAAGCCAAACGTAACGACAAGGACTATGCCTTCGTTTCCGCTTGGGAATACAAAGGGGAACCTTCTGAGGCCATATTGCACAAAGAGCAATTGGAGTTTAAGGATATACAATTAAAACAACGTAGTTATAAATAGTAATACGCTATTAATGGGAGGTTTATAAACGATTTCCCACTACTTTTACAAAACGTATTACTTAATACTTATATACAGTATGGATCTGACACTTAAAATTTGGAGACAAAAAGGGCCACAGGATAAAGGCAAAATGGTAGATTATAAGGTGTCTGGAATTTCAGAACATATGTCTTTCCTTGAAATGATGGATGTTTTGAATGAACAGCTTGTGAATTCCGGTGAGGAACCTGTAGCTTTTGACCATGATTGTCGTGAAGGTATCTGTGGTATGTGTTCGTTACATATAAACGGGGAGGCCCATGGGCCTGATAGGGGCATTACCACATGCCAATTACACATGAGGATGTTCAATGACGGTGACACCATAACCATTGAGCCATGGAGGGCCAAAGCCTTTCCTGTAATCAAGGATCTAGTGGTTGACAGGACTTCCTTTGAACGTATTCAGCAGGCTGGTGGTTATATCTCTGTGAACACCTCGGGAAATACCCAGGATGCCAATGCGATCCCTATTCCGAAACACGCTGCCGATGAAGCTATGGATGCTGCCGCATGTATTGGATGTGGTGCATGTGTGGCCAGCTGTAAAAACTCATCTGCCATGTTGTTCGTAGGTGCCAAAGTATCACAGTTCGCCCTATTGCCACAAGGAAAGATCGAAGCTGTGGACCGTGTCAAGAACATGGTGGCCCAGATGGACCTGGAAGGTTTTGGGAACTGTACCAATACCGGTGCCTGTGAGGTTGAATGTCCTAAAGGAATCACCTTGGAGAATATTGCCAGAATGAACCGGGAAATGTTAAAGGCCAACCTCATAAAGTTCTAAATACCATTATTTTACCATAAAATCAAAATCCCAGCTGGAATCAGTTGGGATTTTTTTATTTTTATACATGTCCAAATCCTATTCCGAAAATCGAATAAAAGTTCCCCGTTTCAATGAAGAATCGGGCTTTTACACAACCCCAGAGCGCTCCAAGATCATGGGAAGGATCCGTGGAAAGAACACAAAACCTGAGCTCGCTTTTCGAAAGGCCTTGTGGGCCAGGGGGTATAGGTATCGGGTCGATTCCAGAAAATTGATCGGAAGGCCCGATGTGGTCCTGAACAAATACAGGACCATTGTCTTTATCGATGGGGAATTCTGGCATGGATTCAATTGGGAGGAACGAAAAGCAAAATTAAAGACCAATAGGGATTTCTGGATCGCCAAAATCGAACGCAACAGACAACGGGATGAGGAAGTGAATACCGAACTCAAACGTCTCGGGTATACAATATTCCGTTTTTGGGAAAAGGATATCAAAAAAGACCTGGAGGGTTGCATACAAAAAGTAATTTCCCATTTAGAGTCACAAAAATGAACATACAGATCCAAATTAGTGCCTAAGACATGCCAACATATCCACATAAGACCATCTCGAAACTACCAAGGGCGGGAACAACCATTTTTTCCACTATAGGTAGATTGGCCAAAGAACATAACGCCATAAACCTTTCACAAGGCTTCCCCAATTTCGAACCCGACCCCGAACTATTGGATTTGGTCTCAAAAGCTATGCGTATGGGCCATAACCAATACGCACCTATGGGAGGCTTACTAAAATTAAGGGAGATAATCGCCGAAAAAATAGATACGTTACACCAAAGAACGTATGATCCCGAAAATGAAATAACCATCACTATTGGTGCCTCCCAAGCTATTTTTACGGCGATTACGGCGTTCATCCACCCAGGTGACGAGGTAATTGTACTTAAGCCGGCATATGATTGTTATGAGCCTGCCATAGAGGTCAATGGTGGGATTCCCGTTTGTATACAATTGAACGACAGGGACTATAAAATAGATTGGGATTATTTCCAAAGCAAGATCACGGCCAAAACGAAAATGGTCATTATCAACACCCCGCACAACCCCAGTGGAACCCTTGTTCCAAAAGAGGATATGTTGGAGCTACAAAAAAAATTGGCCCATACCAATATCATCGTGATCAGTGATGAGGTCTACGAACATATTGTCTTTGATGGCCATGGCCATCAAAGTGTATCGCGATTCGATGATTTGGCCGCTCGGAGTTTCATATGTTCCTCTTTCGGGAAAACCTTTCACATAACAGGTTGGAAAGTTGGTTACTGCGTAGCTCCTGCGGAATTGATGTGCGAATTCCGAAAGACACATCAATTCAATGTATTCTGCGTAGACCACCCTGTACAACATGCCTTGGCGTCCTATCTGCAAGAGCCCCGACATTATTTAAGCCTCAATACGTTTTATCAAGAGAAAAGGGACTATTTCCTAAATGCCTTGGAAGGCTCCAAATATACGATCATCCCCTCTCAGGGCACCTATTTCCAACTCCTAGGGTTCTCGAATATCTCCAATGAAAGTGATATTGCCTTTGCCGAAAGATTGATTGTTGAACACCGACTGGCAAGTATCCCGGTTTCTGTTTTCAATATAAATGGGCAGGACCATAAGGTTTTACGGTTCTGTTTTGCAAAAAACCAAGAAACCTTGGAAAGGGCCGCTGAGATACTACAACAGGTGCAATAGCTTGGCAATCCGGGTTATTTCAGGTTCCCGCACCGCAAGAAATTACCTGGCACTGTTTTTTGAGGTCTATTGCACCATCCTGTCCAAGTCCTTCGTTGCATCGGCATCCGACCGAATACCCCACAAAGCGTTTTATCCAAAATGGATAGGATAGGGGGGGACTATATGGGGAAATCAGTTCATCTAACGCTTTGCCCTTAACAGAAAGTGTCTTTAAAAACGGAAAAAGCCCTGATAGTATATCAGGGCTTTTTTCAATTCTCATACGAAAACGATTAAATCATGAATAATTTCTTGATCAACAAAACAACGCCATGATAAAAATCATTCTTATATACCAAAATCTCATTTTCATTTGAGGAGTGGTTAATTTGGGTATCCATATCGCTTATTTATATTTGGGAATTAATTTACGTTAAACTTTAATTTAGTTATAAATATAATCCGAAACCCGTATATTCCCTATATTATTGTTGTGAATCCTGTCTAAAATGTTGTGAAAAAACAAAAAAATCGTCCGACGGACTATTACCTTGTCCTAAAGAACCATTTCAGGGATTTCACCCTCTACGACCAACCGTCCACTTGTAGCGTTTTTAATAGTCTCTACGGTAACCCCAGGGGCACGTTCCAAAAGATTGAAACCTCCTTCAATAATCTCAAGTACGGCAAGGTTGGTCACTATCTTTTTCACACAACCCACACCGGTCAATGGCAATGTGCATTCTTTTAATAATTTGGATCCGCCTGCCCTATTGGTATGCATCATGGCAACGATGATATTCTCCGCAGATGCCACCAGGTCCATCGCGCCCCCCATACCTTTGACCATTTTACCCGGAATCTTCCAATTGGCAATATCTCCCCTGTCAGATACTTCCATGGCCCCTAATATGGTAAGGTCCACATGTTGGCCACGGATCATTGCGAAACTAGTGACCGAATCGAAGAACGAGGCACCTGGCAGCATCGTTATTGTCTGCTTGCCCGCATTGATGATGTCCGCATCCTCCTCTCCTTCCAACGGGAAAGGCCCTGTACCCAATACACCGTTCTCACTTTGGAATTCAACACTGATATCATCACGAACAAAATTGGCCACCATTGTAGGAATACCGATTCCGAGGTTTACGTAATACCCATCCTTTACTTCCTTTGCAATACGCCTTGCGATTCCGTTTTTATCCAGCATTTTATTCTAAAGATCAATTGCGCTTACGCACGGTTCGTTGTTCTATTCTTTTCTCATATTTTTCCCCTTGGAATATCCGTTGTACGAAAATACCAGGGACATGTATATTGTTCGGGTCCAAGGAACCCGCTGGCAATAGCTCCTCCACTTCAGCCACGGTAATGTTCGCCGCCCCACACATACAAGGATTGAAATTTCGTGCGGAACCTTTAAAAATCAGGTTTCCCGCCTCGTCCCCTTTCCATGCCTTTACAAATGAGAAATCCGCTTCAAAGGCCTTTTCCAAAACATACATCTTACCGTTGAATTCCCGTGTTTCCTTTCCCAAGGCCACCTCGGTCCCGAAACCGGCAGGCGTATAAAACGCCGGGAACCCAGCTTGTGCTGCCCTGCATCTCTCGGCCAAGGTTCCTTGTGGTATAAGTTCTACCTCAAGTTCCCCGCTTAGCATTTGGCGTTCAAACCTATCATTCTCGCCTACATAGGATGAGACCATCTTTCTTATCTGCTTTTTTCCCAAAAGCAGTCCCAATCCAAAATCATCTACCCCTGCGTTATTGGAGATACAACAAAGGTCGGCCACCCCCATACGCACCAATTCCGAAATCGCATTCTCGGGAATACCACATAAACCAAATCCTCCAAGCATCAAGGTCATCCCATCTTTTACCCCCTTTAATGCCTCTTGGACATTATCTACTGTTTTACGAATCATAATCTTGTCTAGTCTATTTGATGATCGGGAAAACCCAATCCCCACTAAAATAAGGTTTTAAAAAGAAAATGCCCTTACATTCCGATGAAAGTTAAGGGCATATATCAAGGTACTGTGTTTTTTAACCGCAGGGCGATAGCCAAAAAGGGTTCAATCCCCCAAGACTTGCCTCGAAATAATAAAAGTTTTTTTAGGAAACGCACCTCATACCCTTGGGTCGAGGTTGTTGATTATACGGGAACCCTAAAAATCAAGATCCTCCAGATCATTATCATTGTCGTTCTCCTCATTGGATTCCTCGCTTTGTTCGGAACAATCCAAATTGATCGACATATCCTTAGGTTTCGGGAATTCACCATCAGAGACCCCCAAATCCTTATTGGCGTAATTTTTCTTCATATAAAGCCCCCATATCGGCAATGCCATTGATGCTCCTTGGCCATAGGTAATCGACTTAAAATGTGTGGCACGATCTTCACCGCCGACCCATACTCCTGTAACCAAATTGGGAACCATGCCCATAAACCAACCATCGCTATTGTTCTGGGTAGTACCTGTCTTACCGGCGATAGGGTTCTTAAAGGCGTAAGGGTATCCTGTAATGATCTCACGATACTCAGCCCTCCATTTGTCATATCCGGTGGTTCGCAAACGTGTACCTGAACCTCCTTGGGTCACCCCCTCCATCAAATTGACCATGGCGTAAGCCACATCCTTGCTCAATACGTCCTTGGTCTCTGGCACATACTCATACAGAACCGTACCGTTCTTATCCTCTATACGGGTAACCATCACAGGCTTTACGTACACCCCTTGGTTCACAAACGTACCATATGCACCCACCATCTCATATACGCTGAGGTCTGGTGTTCCCAAGGCAATAGAAGGCACTTCGGGAATCTCCCTGGTTATCCCTAGGTTATTTACGATCGAAACCACCGATTTGGGACCGACCCTGTCGATCAATTGGGCGGTAACACTATTCTTGGAATTGGCCAAGGCTTTTTTGAGTGTATACATCTCACCTGAATACTTGCCTTCAGCATTTTTTGGGCACCAAGGTTCTACATTCCCATGTTTTCCGGCTTCAATACAGTATTGTGTATCTGGTAGTTCATAACAAGGTGACAACCTCAACTGGTCTATTGCCGCAGCGTATACAAATGGCTTAAAGGTAGATCCTGCTTGGCGGACTCCCTGATATACATTGTCATATTGAAAATGCCTATAATCAACACCGCCGACCCAGGCCCTAACGTGACCGGTCTGTGGCTCCATCGACATCATTGCCGTTCTCAGGAAGGATTTATAGTACCGAATGGAGTCCAATGGGGTCATAACGGTATCCTTTTCATGGGAATCACTTTTCCAGTCAAAGACCGTCATATTGGTCTTTTTAGTAAAAGAACTTCGAATGTCCTTTTCCGATTTGCCTTGTTTCTTCATTAAACGCCAACGATCCGAATTCTTCATTGCCCGTTCCATGATCTTTTCCACCTCTTTCTTTCCCAAGTCCAGGAAAGGAGCTGTTTTATTGCGGTCTGGGGTATTTTGATGAAAAAATTCCGTTTGTAACCTCTCCATATGTTCTTGTACGGCCTCCTCGGCATTGGCCTGCATACGGGAATCGATAGTAGTGTGTATCTTTAGCCCGTCAAGATAAAGACTCCATTTATCACGTTCCCCTTCAACAGCAGGTTTAGGGTTTTTTGATATCCAATCATTCATAAAGCCTTGCAGATACATCCTAAAATAAGTTGCAAGTCCTTCCCTGTGGTTTTCAGGGTTGAAGTGGACCTCCATCTCCAAGGCCTGAAGCGAATCTTTTTCCTTTTCGGAGATATAACCATATTTGGCCATCTGGGATAAAACGGTATTTCGCCTATTGAAGACCAGTTCTTTACGCCGTAAAGGATTATAATAGGAGGAATTCTTCAACATGCCCACCAGCATTGCCGACTCCTCGACCTTCAAGTCAATGGGCTCCTTGCCAAAATATATCTTGGAAGCGGAACGAATACCATCCGCAGCATGTCCGAAATCATAAATGTTCAGATACATGGCTATAATCTCATCCTTGGTATACTGTCTTTCCAGACGGATAGCCAAGACCCATTCTTTTGCTTTTTGCAAGATAGCTTGGGCCTTTTTCTTCTTTTCCCTGGCCCCAATGAACAATTGACGTGCCAATTGTTGGGAAATGGTACTGGCCCCTCCTCTTTTGCCCAAGTAGGCAAAGGCTCTTAAGGTTCCTTTGGCATCTATTCCGGAATGTTCGTAAAACCTTGCATCCTCGGTAGCCACCAAGGCATTTACCAAGTTTTCAGGAAGGTCATCATACTTGATCGGGGTACGATTGTCATCCAGATAGAATTTACCCAAGGTCTCACCATCGGATGAAAAAATCTCGGAAGCTAGGTTTGTTTTGGGGTTTTCCAGGTACTCATATGGGGGCAATTCCCCGAATACGCCCCATGAGGCCAATAAAAAGAGCATTGCCCCGGAAAGAACACCCAAGGTGAATAAGATCCAGAACCATTTCACGTACTTAAAAAAGCCTTTATCCTTCTTTTTGGCCTGTGCCGTTTTTTTACTCATCGCTTGTTACAATTTCAAATCCAACATCGGTAACACCCTCTAAGTTGATAATCCCATCAGCATTACCATTTTTCCGCATGGCTTGGGATATACTTAAGGTATATACGCCAGAGGAAGGAAAAACGATGTTTTCTTTATACCATAATTTATTTTCCTTGATACTACCGTGGCCTTTGCCCAGCCAAGTACCATCCGGAAGGGCCATTATATATTCCAAAGTATCGGTGGCGGTTTCCCCATTCGGATATTTCAAGGTCGCTATTAAAAAAAGGTTGCTGTAAGGAAAGGTATTGTCGTTGCGGATATTGATGAACATATTGTGTTGCTGTATGGTGTCCAGTCCGGAGAAATCGAACTGCATAACGCTATCCTTATTCCATATGCCGTTGTCCGTTTCCTTGAATTCCGTCCTTACAATGGAACTATCACAGGAAACCATAAAAACAACCCCTACAAACGCTAATAATATCCTAAGCATTTTTTCGCCTTCTTTTTTTGTTATTTCTCCTCTTCTTATTATTCGTACGCCTTTTGGGTCTGTCAAAACGGGTAAGGCTATCCTGGCCAACCACATTCTCAAATACAACCTTTTCATCATCAATGATATTATCAACCGCATATTCCTCCAAACTGGGTACTTTCTCTTTCCTTTTGTTCTTGGCGATGATCTCAAGTACTTGTTCCTTGGACAGTATATGCCAATTTGATGGGTCTTCCCTGTAGGAGAACCATAATCTGGATTTGAAAATATCGGATTTTTGGCAGAATGCCATTCCTTTTTCGGTGAACAGTCTAGTATCTTGGGGAGGAAAGTCCTTCAGTGCATCAAGATATAGATCGAGCTCGTAATTAAGGCAACATTTTAATTTGCCACATTGCCCTGCCAATTTCTGGGGATTCAATGATAGTTGTTGATAACGGGCGGCCGAAGTACTGACCGACCTAAAATCCGTTAACCATGTGGAACAGCATAATTCCCTGCCACAGGAACCGATGCCCCCCAAGCGCTGGGCCTCTTGCCGGTACCCTATTTGTCTCATTTCTATTCGAATACCAAAGGCCTTGGCCATATCCTTTATCAATTGTCGAAAATCAACACGTTCCTCCGCCGTATAGTAAAAAGTGGCTTTGGAACCATCGCCCTGGAACTCCACATCAGAGATCTTCATTTGTAATTTTAGGATAATCGCAATCTCCCGGGAGCGTTTTTTGATTTCTTCTTCCCGATCTCTTGACCTTTGCCAAATATCAATATCCTTTTGTGTGGCCTTTCGGTATATTTTGGGGATATCCTCTGAAACAGGACTCACCTTTTTCTTCTTCATCTGCACCCTTACAAGCTCCCCCATCAAGGTGACCATACCAATATCATGGCCAGACTGTGCCTGTGTAGCTACAATATCACCTATTGAAAGGGTCAGATCCGCGGTATTCCTAAAAAACTCCTTTCTGCTATTTTTAAATCGGACCTCAACAATGTCAAATGGTTTTTCACCATTTGGAAGGGACATGTTGGAAAGCCAATCAAACACCGTTAATTTATTACAACCGTCAGAGCCACAAGTCCCATTGTTCTTGCATCCTTTTGGTTGTCCGTCCTTAGCGGTTGAACAACTGTTACAACCCATATTCTATATCTTGGTTCGGGAAAATTATATAATCTTCCTGAAAAAGGTTCATATTAATCTTATCTGTAAAGATAGTACAATTTGTTGCAGATATCTGCAATTGAAGCCATACTATTGTTGTTGGCCATGCTATTTTTTGAATTTGAGAACCTTAGACCGCCCTTTTTTGAATATTTTATTGCTAACCGTTTTTCCTTTTCGAAGTCTTTTTTGCTCTTCGAAGGGCAGGGCATGTATTTTTTTACACTCTTCCGAACAACAATGATCCATTTTCTTGGCACAATCCCCACATTGTATAAACAACAAATGGCATGCCTCATTGGCACAATTCACATGGGTGTCGCAAGGTTTCCCACATTGGTGGCATTGGGCGATCACATCTTCCGAGATGCGTTCTCCCCTTCGGTGGTCAAAGACAAAGTTCTTCCCGATGAACTTGTTCTCCAAATCCTGGTCTTTGGCCTGTCTTGCATATTCTATGACCCCACCCTCTAACTGGAACACGTTCTTAAAGCCCTTGTGTTTATAATAGGCACTGGCTTTTTCACAGCGGATGCCACCTGTACAGTACATAACCAGTTTCTTGTCTTCCTTGAAAGGTTCCAGGTCTTTTTCGATAATATCCAAGGAATCGCGAAACGTGTCAACATCGGGTGTAATGGCATTCTTGAAATGACCTATCTCACTCTCATAATGATTTCGCATATCGACCAGGATAGTGTCGGGGTCCTCGATAAGTTCATTGAATTTTTCCGCATTTACATGTACCCCTTTATTGGTTACATCGAAGGAGGAATCATTCAATCCGTCGGCCAAGATCTTCTTCCTCACCTTTACCTTTAATTTCAGGAAAGATTTATTGTCCTGTTCAATGGCGACATTCAACCGTACATCCTTCAGGAAGGAGATACTATGTAGATGTGCCTTAAACAACCCGAAATTGGCTGCTGGCACCGATAATTGGGCGTTGATACCTTCATGGGCGACGTAGATACGGCCCAGAACATCGAGCTCGTTCCAATGAATGAACAAATGGTTTCTGAAAATAGTGGGGTTTCCTATATGTGCATATTGATAAAAGGAAATGGTCAGACGATCCTGTCCGGCCTCTTCAATAAGGGCTTCCCTTTCCTTTGCACTTAATGTGTTGTACAGTTGCATGCTATACCAATCGTTAAGTTAAAGAATAGTTTAACGCAAAGATAGGCTAATCTTAGCGTATTTTCGTGGTTATGATCTTTACAGGGCAGGCTGATTGGGCTTGGCTGCATGGTTCAAAGATCGCATTGTCATGCGATTTGACCGTAAAAAAACCTTTTTTTTCAACAGAACGAAGCAAAACGCTTTTCCCGTCTTTTTTTGACATTTGAAACTGCCCTGGGGCCAATTCGACACAATAATTACAACCAATGCATTTTTTCCGCTGTAGCGTGACTACCACCATTATTCCTTGACGATTTTATACAATTTATCAGATGGCCGGATCTTGAAACCTGTTGGAAAGGTACAGTTGTCTCCCTTTTCAGCCATCGCTGTTTGAAGGTCATCTACCATCATTTGATGTAATTGTAGTTCTTTTACACCTGTCGTAGGGCCAGTGACCAAAAGATTGTCACCCACCTTAATGTCAAATGCCTCGATTTTGAACTCCGCGATTCCCGGTCTGGGATAATAATGTACTCCCTTGCCTACATATACTTTCTTTTGCGTGGCCTGTGTGCCAGGGCCATTGCTCCATTCCCCAAGTTTCTGCCCTAGATAATAACCGCCCCAGAATCCGCGGTTATAGACCTTTTCCAACGCTTTCATCCAAACGGCTATTTTTTCCTTGGTAAATGTTCCCTCGTAATATGAATCTATTGCTTCCCGATATGTCTTCACGACCATCGCCACATATTCGGGGGCACGGCCCCTACCTTCTAGCTTTAACACCTTTGCCCCGGCATTGATGATCTGGTCTAAAAAATCGATTGTACAAAGGTCTTTGGGCGACATCATATATTCATTGTCCAATTCGATCTCAAAACCACTTTCCTGGTCTATAACAGTATATTTCTTACGGCAATTCTGCTTGCAGGCCCCCCTGTTGGCTGATGAGTTATGGGAATGAAGGCTTAAGTAGCACTTGCCTGAGACTGCCATACATAAAGCTCCATGGCCAAAAACCTCGACCTCGATCAAATTTCCAGAGGGACCCCTTACCCCTTCCTTTTGAATCTGTGAGCAGATATTCCTGATCTGCCGCAAACTCAATTCACGACTAAGGACCACGGTATCGGCAAATAGGGAATAAAACTTTACCGCTTCAATATTGGTGATATTGATCTGGGTGGAAATATGCACTTCCATGTGAATCTGCCTTGCATAGGCGATTACCGCCTGATCCATTGCAATAACCGCAGTAATGCCGGATTCTTTCGCCCTATCCAAAACTACCTTTATAATGGAAAGATCATGGTCATATATGATCGTATTCAGCGTAAGGTATGTCCTAATGTTCTTTTTGCCGCATCGTCGGGTTATCTCTGGCAAATCCTCCAAAGTGAAATTGATGGTCGACCTAGCCCGCATGTTCAATTGCTCAACACCGAAATATACCGAATCCGCCCCATTGTCGATGGCCGCCTGTAGGGACTCGAAATTCCCGGCTGGGGCCATTAATTCTATCTTTCCTTTTCTTGTCATAAATACAGGGTACTACATTTTTTGGATTGCAAAGATACAAAAGATACATAGGTATGGGTAGATTACCATGCTACCCCATAATTATAGGGCCTCTAGTTAAAGTGCCATGTACGGAGAGATTTCCCCGACAAAAAACACAATCCTGGAATTTATGGGAAATCCTGTGCTGCCCAAAAAATATTACGATAGGTATATTTTGTAAAGGTAGGGTTTGGACAAAAAACAAAAAAAGAGTCTTGGGATTTCAAGACTCTTTAAGGTCGCCCCCATTTTTCTTTTCCATAACTTTTTCCTAGTTGTAAAAAGGGGACCGACCACCATTAACCACTGTTTGAAAAAACAACCCGTTTTTTTATACATCGGATTATCAACAATGTACACCAATAGGATGTTTCCTTATTGAAAAGGTTGCGTTTTTAATTCCATAAAACCCATACAACTGTGCATAAAATAATTTTCAGTGATGGAATTATGACAAAAGAAATGCTAAATTAGCATTCCTAATAAATATAATATGAGTTCTGAAAAAGAAGCAAAATTAAAAGCATTAAGGCTAACCTTGGACAAGTTGGACAAGACCTATGGCAAAGGTGCCGTCATGAAAATGGGCGATAGCGTCATTGAGGATGTGGAAGTAATCCCATCAGGGTCTTTGGGGCTGGACATCGCCCTTGGGGTAGGAGGGTATCCTAGAGGAAGGATTATTGAAATATACGGCCCTGAATCATCGGGTAAAACGACCCTTACCCTACATGCCATTGCAGAAGCACAAAAGAATGGAGGTATAGCCGCCTTTATCGATGCTGAACATGCCTTTGATCGTTTTTACGCCGAGAAATTGGGTATTGACATTGATAATTTGATTATCTCGCAACCTGACAATGGGGAGCAAGCACTCGAAATAGCTGATAACCTGATTCGTTCCGGGGCCATTGATATCGTTGTAATCGATTCTGTGGCCGCCTTGACACCAAAGAGTGAGATTGAAGGGGAGATGGGAGACTCCAAAATGGGGCTACATGCACGGTTAATGTCCCAGGCCCTGAGAAAATTGACCGGCTCGATCAGTAAAACCAACTGTACAGTTATCTTTATTAACCAATTGAGGGAAAAAATCGGGGTCATGTTCGGTAATCCTGAAACCACAACAGGTGGTAATGCCCTTAAGTTCTATGCCTCGGTTCGTCTGGATATTCGAAGGTCGACCCAGATCAAGGATACCGATGGCAGTGTACAAGGCAACAAGACAAGGGTGAAGGTGGTAAAGAACAAGGTGGCACCACCTTTTAGATTGGCAGAATTCGATATTATGTACGGTGTAGGTATATCCAAAATCGGTGAGATTATCGATCTTGGGGTAGAATATGAAATCATAAAGAAAAGTGGCTCTTGGTTCAGTTATGGCGACACAAAACTTGGGCAAGGCAGGGATGCCGTAAAGGCACTTTTAAACGATAATCCCGAATTGTACGAGGAACTTGACGCCAAGATCCGTGAGGCCATAAATGCTGTCAAATAAATCCTATCGATCAGTATTGAAAAATAGGCGCCTTTGGCGTCTATTTTCTTTTAAAGGTCCGAATATTCGGATCAAAACGACTTTTCCCGTACATTCACAGCAGTAAACGCAACCATATGCAAATAATCCCATCTAAGGAATGAGATAAATCGTTTAGATTATGAAAAAGACATTCGTGATACTGTTTGCCATTATGTTGGCATTGGCATTTAATTCTTGTGACGTTGACAGTGACAGCCCTAACTTTCATTTTGTATCCCTGCAAATTGAAAGTGTGGATATGCCGGAATCATTTGAACTTAACGAGACCTATACAATAAACCTAACTTATACAGTACCCGACGGGTGTACTTATTTTGAAGGCTTTGATGTTACCAAGAGCGATACCACCACTCGGGAGGTTGTTGCCATAGGCTCCCAAAAAATAGATCAAAAAGGATGTACACCAACCACTCGGGAAGTAGAGGGATCCTTTGATTTTATAGTAATATATGCCGAACCATATTTATTTCGTTTCTACCAAGGTGAAGACGACAATGGCGACCCTGTATTCTTAGAGATTGAGGTTCCTGTAATTGAAAATTCTGTAAATTAGTTAAATAATGAATATAACCTAATCGATATTTTGAGTCTAGAAGAACTCATAAACAAATGTAAGAAGGGTGACAGAAGGGCACAGGAACGACTATATAGGCAATATGCCGATATACTGTTCGGTATATGTCTTAAGTATTCACGCAATAGACCAGAGGCAGAGGATAGTCTTCACGATAGTTTCATGACTATTTTCGAGAAAATAGGCCAATATAAGTCAAAGGGAGCCTTTGAAGGTTGGATCAAACGCATTACGGTTAACACGATCTTACAGAAATATCGGAAAAAAGAACACTTGGAAGTAGTTTCCGAAAACACTGGGGAAGAAGTTGAAGTAGAGGGGGAATATACGGATATTGACCTTAAAACCCTCTTAAACTATATACAGGAATTACCAAACAAATATCGTTTAACCTTTAACCTTTATGTATTGGACGGTTATTCGCACAGGGAAATAAGTGCCATGCTGGGCACATCCCCCGGCACGTCAAAATCAAATCTTGCCCGGGCTAGAATGATTCTGAAGGAAAAGATCGAAAGCAGAAAAACCAAGGCGATAATCGGCATATTGATTATGGCCCTTGGGAAAAGACCAGTGAAATCCATGCGGGGTTTTGCAACATAAAAACATGAACATTGCTTAATATAAGGCAAAATGGGTAAAAAAAACATAGACAGATTATTCCAAGAAAAATTCTCGGATTTTTCAGATGCCCCTACCGAAAAAGTCTGGAAATCCATCGAGGCCTCTTTGGATATGAAAAAGAAAAAACGGAAGGTTGCCCCCGTTTGGTGGAAACTGGCGGGTGTTGCTGCGGTATTGGCAATAGGATTGTTCCTTTTTAACCCTTACAACACAGGGGGTGATGGTCCGGAAACGAAAGTCACGGATATTGAAAACACAAAGGAAAAACCTTTAAACACGAGAAAAGGTGTTGACCAATTCCCATTATCCAATACCCCGAAAGTCGTTGGACGACCACACTCGGGAAATGATGGGAAAATTGAGGGCAAAACAGGCTACCCCAGTAAAAACCGAACCAATAAATCGAACCTACGGCCAGTTTCCGGCAATAACAGTAAGGAAATATTGGTCGTCAATGACAAAGTAGGACAAACTTTAAAAACACAGGATTCCAAGAATACCCAAATCGCCACTTATGGGAGAAATCCCAAGAAAGACATTGGGGGAAGTACCGTCATAAAGGAAGAGGAATCAACAACTTTTTTAAACGAACAAATCGTTGAAAATGATTCTTACACCAAAACCCCTTCTCCAGCGAAAAACAGCGAAAACATATTGGACGACGCTGAATCAAAAACAAATGGGGGGATAGCCACAGTAGAGGACAAAGACGCTGAAGGAAAGACAGGGGATGCCAAAAAATCTATTTTTGATGAAATTGGCGAAGAGGAAGAAGTCGCTACGGCAAAAGGCAGTAAATGGTCCGCTGGGCCTACCATAGCACCTGTATATTTCAATGCTATCGGGAATGGCTCCCCCGTTCATTCGGTCTTTGTGCCCAATTCCAAATCTGGAGACCTTAACATGAGTTATGGGATAGCGGTTTCTTATAAAATAAGCCCTAAGCTATCCGTAAAGACCGGTATCAACAAAGTAGACTATGGTTATAACACCAATGACGTGGAGTTCTCCCCAAGCTTGGATGGTTTTGGTAACGGAAAGATCAAAAACATAACATATAACGATGCTTCCACGATAAATATCCAGGTGGAAAGCACTACCAACAATAACAACCCGTTAACAAAAAGGACGGCTTATGATGCCTCTGCGAAAGACCCTACATTGTCGGGGGTCATGGCCCAACAATTTGGATATTTGGAAGTACCGTTGGAATTGAATTATGCCCTGGTCAACAATAAATTCGGGGTTGATCTTATTGGCGGTGTCAGCTCATTGTTCTTAATGGACAATTCAGTCTCATTGACCTCTGGTGAACTAACGGCCAAAATGGGTGAGGCCAATAATTTGAACACAGTGAACTTCAGTGCCAATGTAGGGTTTGGACTCCATTACAGGATCAACCCAAAAATACAATTGGACATAGATCCCATGTTCAAATATCAGTTGAATACCTTTTCCAACACGGCAGGTGAATTCCACCCATTTACCATTGGTATATACAGTGGGTTGAATTTTAGATTCTAACACAACCAATAAGTGGGTTTTAACGGTACTAATGAATATCCAGCACCTTTAAGCATAACGCCAAGGGTCTTTAAATACCTGTTTTAAGTGCCTTTAAAATAACATCCCTCACCTGCTCACGTAGAGTAGCTTTATCCTTATCCTCAAGGGCTACGGTCCCAAAGAAGGAATGTACCTTGGCCCTTAACAATCCTGGGCCACCACTTAAGAACGTAAAGGAAAACCGTTTTTTATTGTCGTAAAATGTCATGGGCACCACGGGAATATTATGCGAAATGGCCATTTTAAAGGCCCCATCCTTAAATTGGTCCAATAGGATACTCTCATCATCAGGAACCCCCCCCTCCGGAAAAATACAAATGCTCAAGCCTTGATCCAATCGTCGTTGTGCCCTTCGGTAAACGGCCATCCTGCTCCGGTTACTCCCCCTATCTACCAAAATGCATACCCGCTTATAGAAAAAACCAAATAACGGGATCTTACCCAATTCCTTTTTCCCCACAAACACGAATGGGTTCTTGCTTATACGGAGCATCAACATAATATCCAACATACTGGTGTGGTTGGCCACCAACATATAACTTTTGCCACGAACCAGTTTCTGCTCCCAATAGATCTTTTGCGGACAGCCCATACCCAATAATATAGGCCTGGCCCATAGGTTCCTTGCCAACCAAAAAAACTGGGGGTACCATTTTTCAAATGATGCCGTCAACACCAAAAAGGGGAAGAATATGATTATTGGCAAGGCCACCAATACATAAAACCAAATACGATATAATGTGAACCCTATATTCTGAACTATTTTTAACATGGGTCAAAAATAACAATTTGTACCAGTCTTTATGAATTGTTTTACCTTTGTGCTTCTTTAAAAAATAATGGAATGGCAAGAATACTTACAGGTGTACAAAGTACAGGTGTACCTCACCTAGGAAATATCATGGGAGCGATCCTCCCAGCCATAGAAATGGCACAAGACCCCAAAAACGAATCTTTCTTGTTCATTGCGGACATGCATTCCCTGACCCAGATAAAAAATGGGGGGGAGTTAAGAAACAACACCTATTCCGTTGCAGCCACTTGGCTTGCATTTGGTCTGGACATTAATAAAACGGTGTTCTACCGACAAAGTGATGTGCCTCAAACGACTGAGCTCTCTTGGTATTTGAGCTGTTTTTTCCCCTACCAGCGTTTGACTCTCGCCCATTCGTTCAAGGACAAGGCAGGACGTCTTGAAGATGTCAATGCCGGACTGTTCACCTACCCCATGCTTATGGCAGCCGATATTCTACTCTATGATGCCGATTATGTTCCTGTTGGAAAAGATCAATTACAACATTTAGAGATGACGCGCGATGTTGCTGCACGATTCCATTCCAAATTGGGTGGGACATTTGTAATACCCGAGGCTAAAATACAGGACAATACCAAGATCATACCAGGTACTGACGGTGAGAAAATGAGCAAAAGCCGTAATAACCTCATCAATTTATTTCAAACCGATAAAAAACTGCGCAAGCAGATTATGGGCATTGAAACTGACAGTACCCCCATGGAAGAACCAAAAGACCCTGATACCGATAACGTTTTTGCACTTTACAGTCTTATCGCCCCAGAGGAAAAAATAGCCGAAATGAGGGCCGATTATCTAAGGGGCAACTATGGTTATGGCCATGCAAAACAAGCCCTGTACGAGGTTATACTGGAACATTTCGGAGAGGCCCGTGATAAGTACGCATATTATATGGCCAACCTTCATGAAGTGGATGAGGCACTGACACTTGGTGCTGAAAAAGCAAGAAAAGTGGCTGATGGGGTATTGCAGAGGGTACGCGCCAAGCTTGGTTATTGATATATGGCCAAAGGGTTCTGTTTTTGGGAGCCTATTCTTCAGTTGACAGAGGATGTCTTCCACCCCAAGTAACCGGGAATGGACCGCAGGCCCAATTCAAAAGCTATGGTCCAACGAACAAACCACTTGGTCGGTTTAAGCTATCCTGATTCTAATACCATAACACTATTCACTGGATTTCTGTCCACAGTTCATCGATAAACTACCTAATTAAGGGAGTTATGCCAAGACCCGTGATCAAAACAAACTGCTTGGTCTATAATTTATGTGTTGCCTGCCCACGGGAATGGCGATAAAAAGGTCTTTTATACGGCCTCGAACAATTTTCCGGGCAAGGGGCGAACGACCCCTTTCATCTCCATATTCAAAAGTGTCGACGACACCTTGAAAATGGGAAGTTTACAATCCAGTGCGATAGTGTCCAGAAGTTGTTTCCCCCTTTGCTGCAAATACGTATAGATGGTTTTTTCCGTTTCATCCAATTCCACGAACAACTCTTGTTGAATGGGCTTGGGTTTCCTTTGTTCCAATTCCCAATTGAGCATGTAAACAAGGTCGGCAGCAGAGGTGATCATGTGTGCCTTTTGTTGTTTGATCAGATTGTTACACCCTGAGCTATATTTGTCATGGGCCCTGCCCGGGACAGCGAATACCTCACGGTCATAACTATTTGCAATATCGGCAGTGACCAAACTGCCGCCTTTCTCTGCTGATTCGACAACGATAGTGGCCTCGCTCATTCCGGCAATTATCCGATTTCTCTTAAGGAAATTCTCCCTGTCCGGATTGCTGGAGCTCCAGAATTCAGTAACAAACCCTCCATTTTTCTCGATCTCACCCATATATTTCGAATGGACTTTCGGGTATATCTGGTTCAACCCATGTGCTAGGCACCCTATGGTCTGTAGTCCATGTTTTATTGCGGCCCTCTGTGCACAAACATCAACACCATAAGCAAAACCACTCACTATTATCGGGTCAAGTGGGGCCAGATCCCCAATAAGCTTTTCACAGAAGGCAGTGCCGTAACGTGTGATGTTTCTTGTGCCCACAACACTTATGATCTTGCGGTCCCCAAGGTCGAAATTCCCTTTCTTGAATAGGATCAAAGGGCCATCGATACAATGCTTTAGATATCTAGGATATCCCTTGTCCTTAAAATAGGAGTACCCTATTCCGCAATCCAATATGTATTGCAGTTCCTTTTCGGCCGCTTCGAGGTGCTCCGCATCATAAAGTCCTCTTATGGTTTGGGTGCCGATACCATCTATTCTTAAAAGATTTTGAGGTTTATCGTTAAAAACAGCAGTTGGACTGCCACAATGGGAAATTAGTTTTTTTGCCGTAACACCTCCAATATTTGGAATATGCTGAAGCCGCAATACCGCAATCAATTCATCCGTGGTCATTTGCATATCTGAGTTAGTTGTTCACAATTTACCAAAAATATAATGTTAATAAAAAGTACTGTTGATTCTATTGAACTATTGGAATTTTTACAATATTTGTCCTGATGGTATTAGAACACTATATCTCCGATTTACTCTACAGGTACAACTGTGTAGTTGTGCCAGGTTTCGGTGCTTTCCTATCACAATATAAATCAGCTACGTTAAATAAGCGGACCCACTCCTTCCACCCACCCTCAAAATTATTGTCGTTCAACAGGCAACTGTCTTCGAATGATGGACTCCTGGTTTCCCATATGGCAGAAGTCGAAAAGTCCTCCTATGAGGAAATGCTACAGCAGGTTACTGAAAAGGCCGAGCAGTGGAAACGTACCCTCGACCAAGGTGAACGCCTATCATTGGAGAACATTGGCGACCTTAAATTGGATAAGGAAGGGCGAATTTTATTCCAACCTTCCTATAAGACCAATTATCTGACATCCTCATTTGGTCTGTCTTCCTATGTTTCGCCCCCAGTCACTAGGGAAGTACTAAAGGAAGAAGCAGTTGCCATTGAGGAAAAAATCCCTTTTATCATTACCCCTGAGCGAAGAAAGGAAAAATCATTACGACCTTATCTAAAATATGCGGCAATACTCCTATTGGCCGTTTCAACTGGATTGACAGGATATAGATTCTACAATGAAGGCCTTACCCAAAAGCAAGTCGTATTGGAAAGGGCCCAGGAAGAAGTTTCAAAAAACATCCAGGAAGCCACCTTCTTTGACACTTCACCATTGGAGTTGCCCACATTAAACCTAAAGGTCGTCACCAAAAAACCGGAAGTTGCGATCCACCATATTATAGCGGGGGCTTTTAGGTTCAGGACAAATGCGGACAAAAAAATAAACGACCTGAAAAGGCGGGGATATGATGCTACTTATCTTGGCATCAATAAACATGGTCTGCATGTAGTGACATACAGCAGTTTTAACGATGTTGACGAGGCTCTGGACGCCCTTAGAAGGATCAAAAGAACACAATCCAAGGATGCGTGGTTACTTTCCGTTCGATAGCCCTATGATCGGCATATAGGACCGCCATTGATAACATCTCTTTTAATAATAAGGTTTATGCAGCCCAAGAATCCCAGTCAATCACGCACAATAATGACCGATATGGTACTCCCAAGTGAGACCAACCCTTTGAATAACCTATTTGGCGGGGAATTATTGGCCCGTATGGATCGTACTGCAAGTATTGCTGCCCGACGGCACTGTAGACGAATTACCGTAACGGCCTCTGTTAACCATGTAGCCTTTAACCATCCCGTTCCCTTAGGTAGTGTGGTCACGGTTGAAGCAAGTGTTTCCAGAGCCTTCAATAGCTCAATGGAAGTCTATATTGATGTTTGGATGGAAGACCGTCACGACAGAAGTCGCTCCAAGGCCAATGAGGCCATTTACACCTTCGTTGCCGTGGATGATTCCGGAACACCTACCAAAGTTCCACCATTGGAACCTGAAACCGAACTGGAAAAAGAACGGTATAAAGGAGCATTACGCCGCAAACAGTTGAGTTTGGTATTGGCCAAAAGAATGGATCCCAGTGAGGCCACGGAACTCAGGGCCTTGTTCTCAGGTAAATCTTAGCTATCTATTGCCACTCATTGTAACCGAACTCAACGGAATAATAAATCGAATCAAATGAAAAACATAAAATATCTATTAATTTTGACTTCGGTAATGCTTTCATCTTCATTTTCACAGCCAACTTTTGCACAAGAAAATGACTTCATTAAAGAATATTTGGAACGATTAGAAAAATCGAAAGAATATTTAATTCTTGTAGCGGAAACAATGCCAGAAGATAAATATGAATTCAAAGCGATGCCTGAATCAATGAGTTTTGCGGAAAATTTAATGCATATTGGTTGGGCAATGGATTGGCACAGTCGATCATTAATGGGCGGACGTGAAGCGAGAGATTGGAATACCGACACGGAACTCAAAGTTAACAACAAAACAAAAAAAGAAATGATTGCCAAAATCAGCGAGACTTTTGACAAAACAATAGGATTTATCTCAAATTTTGACCCAAATAGACTTAAAGAAAGATTGGACTATTTCGGGGCGGACAGAACTAAAAGACAAATTTTGTTATTACTTGCCGACCATATAACACATCACAGAGGGCAAATGCTTGTTTATATGCGGCTGAATGGATTAAAACCACCAAGATATGTTTTGTATCAATAAATCAGCATTCTGACTCAATTACGGACTAAAACAACAACGAAATGGCAACAATGTCCATAAGTAATCGCTTCTACTCTCCTACTTCTAAAAATCCGTTAAGATTTTCATTTTGGTGTGTGCTTGCAAAGTTCCGTGCTAACCCACGCAGCTACTCATAGCCCAACCGTTGCATCAACAACCTTTACCCAAATATTTTCAGTAGTAATATAAACATTTGACATTCAGCCTATTGATTCGTAAATTAGATGAGACAAAACCCCGAATATGAGTCTGAAGCTCTAAAAACGGGGTATTATCTTAATTACGTATGACCAGGGTACGCGGAATCGACAACTTCCGGCATGATTTTCCATTTACTACCGTCCTAAACGTTTAAAAAGAGAAAGGGAATTTTGTTCCGCAAATATATCCTTGTGGTGCACCACAAAAAATACCTTTCCCGGATGCCATATATAACGTTGCTCTCCCGGATAATTTCGAAGTTGGGAAAATCCAGGTCCAATGGATTGGTTGTCCCCACTTGTCATCTATGTCCTTATCAAAAGATAGCGTTATTGTTGCCGATAGGTTCTATAATGATCTTTCACCATTGGATGTTTGGGGCACTAAAAGCCCAGGCGGGACATACTTGGCACCTGTCCAATTAGGTCGCCTTTATAAGACC